>Ga0209723_1003332_pt1 | contig 19475 bp, 14 predicted proteins | sample BiotimSIPDNA_2_FD_185750 | JGI IMG/M metagenome (GOLD analysis project Ga0209723, IMG submission 185750) | Anaerobic biogas reactor microbial communites from Washington, USA - Biogas_R2 time_0 SIP DNA (SPAdes) (version 2) | ecosystem: Engineered > Bioreactor > Anaerobic > Unclassified | place... | reverse complement strand
ATATGAAGAAAATTCAGTTTGCGATTTTCTGAGTACAACAAGGAAAATAATATTCCGAAATCCCGTTTTCCCGCTAAATTTCAGCAAATTTAATTTAATGAAGCAAAAAGAGATCAGGAGTCCTGAATTTATTATGGTTTCAGTTCCTTTAATAAAAAAGGAAAAGTTCATTTCCGAACTCTTCCTTTAAAAACAATTTCAAACAAAAGTTAAATTTATCTAACTTGCCATTCAACACGCCTGTTCATAGAGTGACAATCATCATCTGAACAACCGGATTGAACAGGTCTTTCTTCGCCATATGATGTAACGTCTATTCTGTTTGAGCTGATTCCATAAGAGGAAAGATAATTAAGGACTGATTTAGCCCGATTTTCACCTAATCCCATGTTATATTCAGATGAACCACGTTCATCTGCATGACCTTCAGCTAAAAGACTTACAGAGGGATACTCTTGTAATGCAGAGGCAATTCTTTCCAATTTACTGATTGATTCCGGCGTTAGATCGGATTTATCAAAATCAAAATAGATTGTTTGCAAAACTCTGCGCACCTCCTCCGCTGGATCAACTGGTGGTGGCGGCGGTGGTGGCGGTGGCGGCGGCGGTGGTTCTTCCACTACTGGTGGTGGTGGTGCTGGTTCTACTTTTGTTACTTTCTTTTGGCATCCGACTAAAAAAATACCGGATACCAAAATTGTCACTAACAGAGGCTTGAAAAGTTTTGTCATGAGACCTCCCACTTGGGTTGTTTTATACTGGGGATCGAACTATCTGTTTACTATATGCAGTTGCAAAGTTCACAGTTTAATTATAAAAATATTATTGAATACAAAAAAGCGCAAGATTTGGAACAAATAAGGTTGTTAATAAAAAACATTTTTATCTCAATTGAACAACATTGCTGACAATATACATATTATTGAAGACAACTGAACTCAAATTTACCAAATTCTTATGTTCTTACAATATATTATAAGGTGATTCGGTAATAATAGTTCTTATTTTTTTTAAAAAAGCCTTGACATTAAAATCGTCATGAGACCATTTTATAGTCGAAAGTGAAAAATACGCTTTCTGATACCTGTTTTAACTGCCTCAAATTGTTTCAGGGCAATTGGTGAATCCATATTAAAGATTTGGTCAACAAAGTATTTCGCATTTTTATGCGATTTGATGTCTTGAATACAGGGGTATGCTATTCTTCATGAAAGCATCACTATAAAATTTCTTCATAAAAATAGATTTCCAAAGATTTGAAATATGACGGGGTAATCCCGGATTTAATATGCATGAGCAGCACTATAATTATTTTCCATTCTATTGAGGTGTCTGAATGAATGTTGCTGAATTAAAGTCCAAATCGATGACAGAATTAAATGATTTGGCATCCACTTATAATGTTGGTGAACATCGTAATTTGCGTCGTCAGGAATTGATCTTTAAAATCCTTCAAGCAGAAGCAGCCCAAAATGGGCAAATGTTTGCCGAAGGAGTTCTTGAGATAATGCCTGATGGTTTTGGGTTTCTACGTTCTCCAATGAACAGTTATCTTAGCGGACCAGATGATATTTATGTTTCACCTTCACAGATCAAACGTTTTTATCTTAAAACAGGTGATACCGTTTCTGGCCAGGTTCGTCCACCAAAAGATTCAGAGCGGTATTTCGCTCTACTTCGTGTGGAAATGGTAAATTTTGAGGATCCGGATGAGTGTAAGAAAAAGATTAATTTTGATGACCTTACACCTCTTTTTCCAAATGAAAGATTTAATCTTGAGTACAATCCCAAAGATGTAGCTACTCGGATCATGAATCTGCTCACACCAATTGGAAAAGGACAGCGTGGGTTGATTGTAGCACCACCGCGAACAGGTAAAACGGTTCTTCTCAAGAATATTGCAAATGCAATCCTGCACAATCATCCTGAAGTTTTCTTGATTGTGTTATTAATTGACGAAAGGCCGGAAGAAGTTACTGATATGCAGCGTTCCGTAAAAGCTGAAATTATCAGCTCTACATTTGATGAGCCTGCAGAACGGCATGTGGTTGTAGCCGAAATGGCAATAGAGCGTGCAAAACGTTTAGTTGAACATAACAGGGATGTCGTTATTCTACTTGATAGTATTACCCGACTTGCACGAGCTCATAATACTGTAGCGCCGCATTCCGGTCGAATTCTTTCTGGTGGAGTTGATTCACAGGCTCTATATAAACCAAAACGCTTCTTTGGGGCAGCTCGAAACATCGATAACGGTGGTAGCCTGACAATTATTGCAACGGCATTAATAGAAACCGGCAGTCGAATGGATGAAGTGATTTTTGAGGAATTTAAAGGTACCGGTAATATGGAACTTATTCTGGATCGAAAAATTGCTGATCGTAGAGTGTACCCTGCAATTGATCTGATGAGATCTGGTACCAGAAAAGAAGAATTGCTGCTGACAGAAGAAGAGTTGAACAGGATGTGGATCCTTAGAAAATTTTTGGCTACTATGACCCCGATAGAAATGATGGAATTTTTGATCGAGAAAATCAGTGGCACAAAAAATAACAAAAATTTTCTGGATGCAATGAAAAGCTGATAAAAAGGAACTTTATTATGCGGGTAGCAATACTCGGTACTGGTAATATGGGTAAGGCAATTATTAGTGGATTGTTGAACTCTCGTGGAAAAACATTCACTTTAATTGCCTATGATATAATTAAATCTGCATATACAGGTTTACCTGCAAATGTTCAGATTGCAAGTCCGTCAGAATGGATAGAAATTGGTATACCTGAAGTAATAATAATTGCGGTAAAACCAGATGATGTTCAAAAGGTTATTGGTTCTTTGGAACCATTAAAAAAACATTTTTTTGAATCTCTATGGATTTCAATTGCTGCTGGTATAAGCCTTTCTTTTCTCGAGAGTTGCATCGGTTCAAAAAGCAGGATTTGCCGTGTTATGCCAAATACTCCGGCATTGGTAGGAGATGGTATCAGTGCTTATTCTCTGAATAAGAATTGTACTGAGGATGACGTAGTAAATGTTGAAACAGTTTTCAATGTGTGTGGAAAAACTGTCGCAGTTCCTGAAAAAATGATGAATGCGGTTACCGGGTTGTCAGGAAGTGGACCAGCCTATGTGTTTCAGTTTATTGAAGCACTGATTGAAGGTGGTGTTACAGCAGGGCTTAGCTATGATATTGCGAAAGAGTGTGCAATACAAACTGTGATAGGTGCTGCTAATATGATTGCCAAAACCAGAGAAAGTCCTTCGGTACTTAAATCTAAAGTAATGTCTCCGGCTGGTACTACTGTAAAAGGATTGCTTGCTCTAGAAAAGTATGGGTTTAAATACAGTATAATCAAAGCAATAAAGGATGCTTCAGAACGTGCTGAAGAATTAGGTATGTAAACCGGGATTTTGCCTGAATAAAAATATCAATTTACACGTGAATAACTGATGTTACATTCTTAATATAGTGAGCACAGTCTGATGATCATTCTCTGAAAATGTATGATTTTTTTTTACTTTTCAAAAATCGCCATGCCAAATACATTTATCGGGATAAAATCTTGGTATATCCTTTAAACCAGCAGTATAATTTATAGACCTGAAAGGATTTCCTTACCTGCAGATTCGTTTACCTTTTTTCTAAGCTCTTTTGATGCTTCAAAGACTGGTTTAAAACCAGCTTCTACTTCAATATACTCATTTGTGCGTGGGTTTCTGGCTGTACGTGCCTTTTTTTCCTTTATTTTAAATCTGCCAAAACCTCTGATTTCAATGTTTTGACCTTGTTGAAGAGATTTAGAGACAGATTCAAGAAAGCTTTCTACTACAATTTTGGTATCAACTTGAGTCAAACCAGTCTGTTCAGCAATTTTTTCTACCAGATCCTTTTTGGTTATATTTCCCATAAATCCTCCTTATAATTCATTCATTCCGAGATCATTACTCAACGAACATAAGCGTTTCATCGCAAGCTAAATATTGATTAGAATACATTTACGTGATCGAAAAAACAAGGTTTTCAGGATTAAAATAATTAATAAACATTTTCAGTGGTAAGGAAGCGTAATTTCTGGCGTGCAATAACGTTTAATTCATCAAGGTTCGTAATTTGTTCATAAATTGATTTTGCTTTTTTAATATTTCCAATATTTTCGTACCCTACAGCAAGTTGTAATAAAATGCGAAGGTTTGAATTATCAGATTCTAAAGCCTTTTCAAAATGAAGTATTGCTTCTTTATACATTTTGTTTTCAAAACAGATCAATCCTATTTTAAAATTTGCGTCTGTATGAAAAGGTGAAAATTTTAAGGTATTCCTGTATTCTTTTAAGGCATTGACTGTATCCTTGAACATTGTTAAATAAAGTTCACCAAAATTGTAATGTGTATTGAAATCTTCAGGATTGAGGGCTAATGCAGTCTGGTAAGATTTTTTTGCCAGTTTAGGGTTTTCAAGATAGTAATAAATCATGCCTAGTCTGGAATGACTTTTTGCATGAAGCGGATCAAGGTCAAGAATGTTGATCAATAATAATCTTGCAGATTTATACTCTTTAAGTTCCATTTTATAACGGGCTAATTGGTACCAGGCTTCAATGTAAGATGAATCAAGTGAAATCGCCTTTTGAAGATAATTGTGAGCTTTTTCTGAATTTCCGCATGATGCCTCAATCTGGCCCAGAAAACAGTAAACTTCAACAGAATTAGGAAATCGGGTCAAACAATTTTCAAGATAACTTTTACTCTCTGTAACGTTTCCAAGATAATACAAGGTTATACCTTTTTTGGCATGTGTTTCTGCATCAGCAGAATCAAAATTTTCAATTATATAATTGAATTGTGCAAGTGCCTTTGTATAATGACCCGCTTCAAGATAAGCCTGAGCAAGTTTTTCATTAATTTCAAGAACGGAACTGTTTATTGATAGAATTCTTTGGAGATGGGGAATTGCTTTTTGGGGTTTCCCGTTTTTGATGAAGCGAAACGCGACACTTTTGTGCGCTTCAATATCAATAGGGAGAAGATTACTGCTTTGCGAACCATTGTTTTTAGGCTTGATTAATTGTTTAAAGGCGAGGGATTGTGCCGTCCACGCAACAATAACGATAAGTATACAAAAAATTGTTGAGAGGATAGCAGCTTTTTTGAGGATTTTTTTCTCGAATTCGGAAAATGAAAAGTCAGGTGTAATTTTCATATTCTCTCTAATGTTTATGATGGTATATTGTTTGCTGTACTAATTTTCCTGCTGCATACATTTTCCAATTTTTATTCATTGTATCATAGATAATGAAAAACAGCTATAAAAAAGTATTGACAACTATATTTGAAAGCAGTAGATTTATTAGCACTCAATTCAAATGAGTGCTATCAGCTGAATCTGTTATTTAAAACTTACATATTTTTGTCTTTATGAAGGGAGATGTACTATGAATGTTAAGCCATTGGCAGACAGAATCATTATCCGTCCTTTGGAAGCTGAAGAAAAGACTGCAGGAGGGATTATTATCCCGGATGCTGCAAAAGAAAAACCAATGAAAGGTGAAGTGGTTGCTGTTGGCCCCGGAAAAATTTCTGATAGTGGGTCAAAAGTCGAAATGACATTAAAACCGGGTGATAAAGTGCTTTATGGAAAGTATTCAGGCACAGAAATAGCCATTGAAGGATCAGAATACTTAATTATGCGTGAAAGTGATGTATTAGCAATTTTCTAAACCTTTCTTAAGAGAAAAATTAAACTTTAGAATAAAGGAGAACATTATGGCAGGAAAACAACTTGCATTTGACATTGCAGCCAGAGATAAATTGCTTAAGGGTGTTGATACTCTTGCAAATGCAGTTAAGGTTACTCTGGGTCCACGCGGGAGAAACGTAGTTCTGGATAAGAGTTTCGGTTCGCCTACTGTTACCAAAGATGGTGTGACTGTGGCAAAAGAGATTGAGCTGGAAGATAAATTTGAAAATATGGGTGCACAAATGGTCAAAGAGGTTGCATCAAAAACTTCTGATGTAGCTGGTGATGGTACTACTACTGCTACTGTTCTTGCTCAGGTAATTGCTCGTCTGGGAATTAAAAATGTAACTGCTGGTGCGAATGCGATGGCTTTGAAGCGTGGTATTGATAAATCGGTTAAAGCTATTGTTGAGCAGTTAACAAAAGAATCAAAACCAATTTCCGGTAAAAAAGAGATCGCTCAGGTCGCTTCAATTTCTGCAAACAATGATAGCGAAATAGGTAACCTCATTGCTGATGCAATGGAAAAGGTTGGAAAAGATGGAGTTATTACTGTTGAAGAAGCTAAAGGTATAGAAACAAGTCTTGAAGTGGTTGAGGGGATGCAGTTTGATCGTGGCTACCTTTCACCCTATTTTGTTACAAATTCCGAAACTATGGAATGTGTTCTCGATGAACCTCTGATTTTAATTCATGATAAAAAAATCAGTGCAATGAAAGATCTGCTTCCTTTGCTCGAAAAAGTAGCGCAGATGGGAAAACAGCTTCTTATCATTGCTGAAGATGTTGAAGGTGAAGCGCTGGCAACTCTGGTTGTAAACAAACTCCGTGGTACACTGAAAATTGCAACAGTAAAAGCTCCGGGTTTTGGTGATCGCAGAAAAGCAATGCTTGAAGATATTGCAGTCTTAACAGGTGGTATTGTTATTGCAGAAGAGGCTGGGTTTAAACTTGAGAATACAACTGTTGATTCTCTCGGAAAAGCAAAACGGATTGTAATCGACAAGGAAAATACTACTATAGTTGAAGGTGCAGGCAAAGCTGCCGATATAAAGGGACGTGTTAATCAGATTCGCAAGCAGATTGAAGAAACTACTTCAGATTATGATCGTGAAAAACTTCAGGAGCGTCTGGCCAAACTGGCAGGCGGAGTTGCTGTTGTAAATATTGGTGCAGCAACAGAAACTGAAATGAAAGAAAAGAAAGCCCGTGTTGAAGACGCTCTTCATGCAACTCGTGCTGCAGTTGAAGAAGGTATTGTGGCAGGTGGAGGAGTAGCTTTGATTCGTGCATCAAAAGCTCTCGATTCTCTGAAATTAGATGGTGACGAAAAGTTAGGCACAGAAATCATTAAACGTGCTATTGAAGAACCTCTGAGAATGATTGTCTCAAATGCAGGACTTGAAGCATCTGTTATTGCAAATGAGGTTAAAAATGGAAAAGGCGCATACGGTTTCAATGCTTATGTAAATAAATATGAAGATCTGTTGGAAGCTGGAATCATTGATCCTACAAAAGTAACTCGAACAGCACTGGAAAATGCTGCAAGTATCAGTGGATTGATACTGACAACAGAATGCGTAGTTTCCGAAAAGCCCAAAGCTGAAAAAGATGTACCTGCTACTCCGGATATGGGTGGCATGGGCGGAATGGGTGGTATGGGCGGAATGGGTATGATGTAATATCCATCTGTCATTTCCGTATTGTTGCCATAGGGGAAACAGGTCCCCTGTGGCTCCCATCCAGGAATAAATATGCAACCGGAAATATTGACAGAACGTGAACATCGGGTACTCGAAGCAATTATACATAATTTTGTATTAAGTGCTGCACCTACAAGTTCAAGATATATCTCAAAATTGAAAGGTTTTGATCTCTCGCCTGCTTCAATTAGAAATGTAATGTTCGATTTGGAGGAGCGTGGGTTCATAACACAACCACATACATCGGCAGGAAGAATCCCTACAGATAAGGGTTATCGCTACTTTGTAGACCGATTGATGAAGTATACGGATCTTCCTTCAGATATAAAGGATCAAATTCGTAGTACTTTGGTAACAGCTGATCAGGCGGATTTGTATTTATTGCTTGAAGCTGCTTCCTCAGCACTGGGACGGGTTACAAATCAGCTTGGTGTTATTCTGGCACCCAAATTGTGTAACGGCAAACTTGGTCAGTTATATGTTTTTCCTATTGAACCTCAGCGTTTTCTATTAACAATCGCATTAGAATCCGGTTTTGTCAAAAACATGGTAATTGAGTTTCACACTCAATTACCTGTGGAATGCCTTGAATGTGCATGTAGAATTCTTACTACAAAATTTAAAGGCAAAACTATTCAGCAGATGTGCGATGCAGATGAAACTAATTTCAGAGATGTTGGTGATTTGGAGTTAGGTGTCGTAAGATTACTGGTCCCTTCAATTAAAAAACTTTTTGAAACGGGTGAAAAAAGTCAGGTGTTCCTGGAAGGGAAAACAAATGTGTTATTACAGCCAGAGTTTTTTAGCAAGGACAGGATCGGTGCCGTTATAGAAATTTTAGAAGAGAAAAAGCTGTTAATGCACTTATTTGATACATCTCATGATAAAACAGGTATTGTTATCACAATCGGGGGTGAAAATCAAAAAGGGCAATTACAATCATTCAGCATTATTAAAACTAATTATAATATTGGAGGCATGGTTGGGAGTCTCGGAGTAATAGGACCAAAACGAATGCCGTATCCATATTTGATTTCAGTTGTTGAGTATACTGCAAAAGTTATAGGAGAACTGCATTCATAGAGGCGAATAAACTATATTGAATGTTTCTGTCGGGAAAAAAGTATTGTTAATATATTCACAAAGGATGAAGCATGGCTTATAAAAACAAAAAAGATTCTGATATAATGAACGAAAAAAATGAGTGTAAGTCAGTTGATAATGAAGAGCTTCGTGAAGATGTAAAGGATAAAAATAAAGAGGACTCTGAAACTAAAGCCAAAATAGAGACTGCTCAGGAAAAAGAAACTGAAATAAAAGCTGATAAAGAGCAGCAGGAGGAATCTACGATTGATACAGTAGAAGATCTTAAAAAACAATTGGATTCAATGAACAACCGATATTTGCGTTTAATGGCTGAATTTGATAATTTTAAAAAACGTACAATTCGGGATTATGAACGTCTGGTTGATTCTGCTAATGAAAAATTGATACTTGAACTGGTAGATGTCAGAGAAAATTTTGAACGTGCCCTAAAAAGTGGTGAATCTAATCCAAATTATCAGAGTTTTTTTGATGGCATTAAATTAATTTCTAATAAATTTAATACAGTTTTGTGTAATAACGGATTGGAGTCATTTGCTGAGCCTGGAGATGAATTCGACCCCCAAGACCATGATGCTATGATGAAAATGCCACATGAAACTATTCCGGAAGGACATATTGGAGAGATATATGAAAAAGGGTATCGTCTTAAAGGTAAAGTAATTAAACACGCAAAGGTAATCGTATCAAGTGGTAATCCTGAATGTCCGAATGAAGAATCGAAAAATGATGGAGATCAATAATTTAGATGACTAAAACAGATTATTATGAAATTTTAGGCATTTCGAAAAATGCAAGTGAAGATGAGATTAAAAAGGCGTATCGAAAACTGGCTATTAAATATCATCCTGATAAAAACCCGGGTGATAAAGATGCAGAAAATAAATTCAAGGAAGCAACTGAGGCTTATGAGATATTAAAAGATCCGCAGAAAAGGGCGCAGTATGACCAGTTCGGGCATGCCGCATTTCAGCAGGCTGGTGGAGGATTTGGTGGTTTCAGTGGTTTCGGAGGTTTTGATATTTCCGATGCACTTCGTGCTTTCATGAATGATTTTGGAGGAGATTCCGTTTTTTCTGATCTATTCGGATGGGGTGGTAGCCGTAGTAGAAGAACAGGAGGCGCAAGAGGTTTTCGGGGAAACGATCTCCAGATTCGACTTCCACTTACTCTTGAAGAAATTGCGACTGGAACCAAAAAAACCTTGAAAGTGCGGCGAAAAGATCGGTGCAGCAAATGTGGTGGAACAGGTTCGAAAAGTGGAAAACGTAATGTTTGTTCTAAATGCAATGGATCGGGACGTGTAAGGCAGGTTGCTACATCATTTTTTGGACAGGTTATACAGGAAAGTGTGTGTCCTGTATGTCATGGTGAAGGGTATGTTGTTGCAGATGTTTGCAGCAAATGTGGTGGTACAGGTCTGGAATCCTCAGATACTACTGTTAGTGTTGAAATCCCGGCAGGGGTATCAGAAGGGAATTATATTAACGTTCCAGGAAAAGGGGATGCTGGTAAAAACGAAGGACCTTCAGGTGATTTGATCGTCTTGATCCAGGAAACTCCACATGATTTTTTTAAACGCCATGGGATTGATCTGTTGTGTGAAATTGATATCAGTTTTTCTGAAGCCGCACTGGGAACATCAAAAACTGTAGCTACAATAAATGGTAAGGTTAACCTGAAAATTCCGACAGGAACTCAAACTGATAAAATATTTCGATTAAAGGGTAAGGGGCTGCCTTCACTGCATGGAAGCAAGGTTGGAGATCAGTTGATTCAGGTTCATGTGAAAACACCTGAAAAATTAGGGAAAGAGGCAAAAGAACTATTCGAGAGACTTGCAAAAATCGGGATCTGAACAAGGTAGTTCAATTTTAGTTAGTAGCTGTTCAATTGCATCTGTATGTGTCATAATAACTGAGGAATCATTTGGTTTTTGGGTAATAATCCTATTGTGATCACGAATTTCACTGAAAATTTTACGATAAAACTCAGTTACACCATTACATTGAATTGTCAGTTCTTTAAAACTGTTTTCTTCACGAAATGCAAGTGTGGTATTGAGCTTTCCATTTTTAAGTCTTGCCGCCCATTTTTCTATTTTATAAATAGGAACGGCAATTTTTCTGGATGAATAGAGACCTATTCCGAAAGAGATTATTATAGCAATGAGTTCTACTGTAATTATTGGGGGAAGAATAATGCCTAACATACTTTTAAGTTGAAGGTCCTGCATAATGTCATTGCTCATATAATAAAAACTGCCTTTTTGTGATACGGAATTATATAGGCATATAAAGAAACTAAGAGTCAGTAGTGCAGATATAAGAAATGTTAAAAGGATCTGACCAGTAATTTTAAACTGTATGGACCTTTTTATAAAAAAGTTCTTAAATGGGTGTCGAGTGTTTTGATCGTTCACAGTACTGCTGCTCCTTGTTTGGATATTATCTCAAAATTGAAATATAGAACCTTATTTTAATTTTAGCAATAAAAATGGTTTTATAAAGCAAGGACATTCTAAATGTCCACAAAAAAGGAAATTTATGAGTAAAAATTGTATTGATAAAATAGCAGTACTGGATTTTGGTGGTCAGTATGCACATCTGATTGCAAACAGGATTCGAAGACTAGGGGTTTACTCTGAAATTGTACCATGTAATGTCATATCTTCCGAATTAAGAAACTATCGGGGTATTGTACTTTCTGGTTCTCCTTGGAGCGTTCTTGATAAAAACAATCCATGTTTTGATATGGGGTTGTTAAATCTGAATATACCAGTTTTAGGTTTGTGTTATGGACACCAATTATTGGCAAAGGTACTTGGTGGATCTATAAGTAAAGTAAATTCAGGGGAATATGGAAAAGCAATAATGCATATAAAGGCACAATCGCAAATCTTGAACGGTTTAAAAATAAAAGAACAAATATGGATGAGTCATGGTGACTCAATAGATAAACTGCCCGATGGATTTGAAGTCGTCGGTACAACTGCAGACTGTCCATTCGCTGCAGTACAAAATTCTCAGAAAAGATATTATGGACTACAGTTTCATCCTGAAGTTACGGATACTCCATGTGGTATGAAAGTTCTGGGTAATTTTCTGGATATATGTGAATGTGATCGCAAATGGAGTAGTAAGGCATATCTGGAGGAGATCATAAATGAAGTGCAATTTACGTGTAAAAACAAAAAGGTATTTTTACTTGTTTCAGGAGGCGTTGATTCAACTGTGGCGTTTACTCTGTTGAACAGGGCTTTGGGATACGAAAATGTACTTGGCTTACACATTGATAACGGATTGATGAGATATCAGGAATCAGAAGCAATAAAAGATTTTATGACAGATAATGGATACAACAACCTTATGGTATATGATGCTTCAAGGGAATTCATATCAGCATTAAAAGAAATAATTGATCCGGAACAGAAAAGAAACATAATTGGTAATATGTTTATCGCTATTAAAGAAAAGGTGTTTTCAGAACTCAAATTAAATGCAAAAGAGTGGATTCTTGCACAGGGGACTATTTATCCCGATACGATAGAAAGTGCAGGTACACAGCACGCTGATCGTATCAAAACACATCATAACAGGGTAGATCTTGTTCTTGAATTGATTAAAGAAGGAAAGGTAATTGAACCATTATCCCAGTTGTACAAGGATGAGGTAAGAGAACTGGGGAAAGTTTTGGGCATTCCGGATGAACTAATATGGCGTCACCCGTTTCCAGGACCTGGATTGGGTGTGCGCGTATTATGCTCGGATGGTAACGAAAAAACAGATCTTTCAAAATCTGAACAGAATCTCCTGGATTCCTGTATCAGAAACAGTGGCTTTAATGCAACAGTATTACCGGTTCGGAGTGTAGGTGTTCAGGGGGATGAAAGGACGTTTGCACATCCAGTACTTATTACTGGAAAATGTAATTGGGAACATCTGGAAAAACTTTCAACAACAATTACAAATACAGTTGGTGGGATCAATCGGGTTGTATATGGATTAAAAACCGGTAATCCTGTTTATTCTCCTACAGAAAAATATTTAACAAAACAGCGCCTTGATAAACTTCGTGCAGTGGATAAAATTGTTACAGGTTTGTTATTTAAATCGGGTGAATATAGAACAGTATGGCAAATGCCCATTGTGTTACTCCCTATAGTAAACGAAGCTGGTGATGAATGTGTGGTTTTAAGGCCTGTGATATCACAGGAAGCTATGACTGCACAATTTATGCCTTTACAGCAGGAAACAATAAACGCAATCGTAAATCAGATATCAGGCATAAAAGGTGTTGGAGATGTCTTTTATGATATAACACACAAGCCGCCTGCAACTATTGAATGGGAATAGTAGAAACCAGGCTTTTGACTGATGAAAATCCAGGATCGTCTTGTTGTCACAGTATTGGTATGAAATATTTAGGCAGAATCAGAATGTTAACGATTGTTAATAAGCTATGCTGCTTTGTTAAACATGCAGGTGTCCGTATGTTTACTTAACGAAGTTCATCAGGAAATTTTTTTTGTTTAGAATTCAGCTCCAAGACTGAAATAATTAACAGGTGTTCCTATAAAATTTACCCAGTCTGTTGGCCAGCCTCGGTCAAACCGCAGAATGAATATACCAAGATTTGCACGCATACCAAATCCGAAACCACCATATATTTTGTCGGGTAATGGAAGATCGTTTTTGCAGTCTTCAGAATCCCAGGCGTTTCCTATATCAACAAATACTGCTCCATTGACATATCTTATTGCAAAAGGGAGTGGCCAGGCAATTGAAAACTCTTTTATAAATGGAAATCTGAATTCAGAGTTAATTAGTGCAACCTTTGTTCCTGTGATATCAAGATAGTTCCAGCCCCTTAGAGGTGAGGCAAAATCAGAATAAAATGTGTTCTGTACATTTTTATCATACTCATCTGTATTAACCTGATAAAATAACCAGTTTTCATTACCACCAAGAAGAAAGCGGCGTGCTGGGGAGTTGTCACTTAAAGGAAAACTTGCTCCAAGAAAGATACGGTTAGCCCATACAAATTTCTTAAATAGATGTAAATATCCACGAATATCTGTATCAATTGAAACAAAAGGGAAATCGACAAAATTAAAATGTGGTGACAATATCAGCTTCGTTTGGGCTCTTATTCCATTAAGAGGACCTGTAATTCCCCATAAAATATTATCGAAAGAATATTTGAGAGAGGGAAGAAGTGCTGTTGATTCAATCTTTTGCTTTGAACTGTCCTGGGATATTCGTTTAATGTGCCTTGAATAAATTTCAAAATCAATGCGAGAATATAATGAAAAAGGATATTTTACATGAAAAAATGCACCCATTTCTGTGTCGTGAAAAAGCTTTTCGCCATAAATACTTTCAAATGAGTAATCTCTGCTAAAGTAACCACCAAAAAGAAAATCAATTCTTTTACGAAGATATTCGTAAGATGAAAACAGATGCACATAATCTTTGAAATTCCCTTGAATGTCTCCGGCAAAAGTGATTCTATGATTACCCATGATATCACTAAAAGCAATTAATGCCTGACCAGCCGGACTATAATAGGTGCTTATTCCTAATCCAACCGAGATGAGATCAGGAGTAAATTTAAGTCGATAAGGTAACGGGTTTGGTATTATGAAAGATGAATCGGTATTAAAACTGTTATTGGAAAAAGACCCGCTTCCCATGTTCGAAGGAGTTTTGTTCAAATTTACTGATTCACTGGAGATTGAATCTGTTTGAGCTGAATTGGTGTCAAATCTTAATGTAGAATCTGCAGAGTCAGCACTGGAGATGAATTCTGATGTGTCGCCTATTTGTAGTTTGCCATTAGTTGTAGTAATAACACTGTCTTCAGGAACAACTGCCGAATCTGCCGGTGATTTCCTGGCTTTCTGGAAAAATGAAACAGAAGTATCCAGGGATGCTTTAATCCATTGTGTATGAGCGAGTGTGTCACTTAATAAATTGTCAAGAGGTTTTTCAATTAACCAGATATCCCAGCCTTGGTTTTGGAAAAGTGAAAACACAACAGTGTTTTTATCGAAAGACCAGTCTGGGTTTGAGCATCCTCCAGTATAATTTGTAAGCGGCGAAGAGTGGTGAACTGAATCCACTGGAGCGATGTAAATATTGTCAATGCCATTACGGTCTGATGTGAATATAATATGCTTTCCATCAGATGAATAACCAGGATGTTTTTCATTCCAGACAGTATTTGTAATCAATTCAAACTCTCCTGAATTCAAATCAATGATTGCAAGATCGGATGGGTTTGTTCCATAAACATTTAAACCGGATTTGTCTGATTGGTTTGTATCCTGAACTGAGAAGACAATTTTTTTACCATCTGGAGAAAACCTGGGATTTGATTCAAAAAAAGGTGTTTCAGTTAATCGTCGGAGAGAATCAGTCTCTATATTGTAGATATAAATATCATTATAGCCATTGTCTATGCCGGTAAAGACAATCTGATTTTTATCAGGAGACCAGTCGGGATTGGAAATGCTGTTGAGATGAAGCATAATTTTTCTGTGAAGTTTTTTTTGTTTAACATCTACAATCCTGATTTGATCTGAGCCGTCAGCTTTTGTTACAAATGCAAGATAGTTTCCTTCTGGTGACCAACACATGCCGCTTCGAAATGGATGGAAAGATTCAAAATATCCACCATAACCATTTTGGCTTATTTCCTGAATGATTTTTCCCTTGCGATCGGAGATAAGAATTTTTGTATAATCTTTTCTGTCACTGAAAAATGCTATTTTGGAACCATCAGGAGAAATCCTGGGTTGTAAATTAAAATCGTTTTTTGCCTTCAGGTGTGATGTGAGTTGAACAGCATTCTCGTCTGGGTTGATACGTATACCAATTTCTGGCCAGTAAAGACGCTTTAGTTGCTGAATCCATTCTGTCCCAAGTTCCTGGATAGATGTATGGTAAACTTTTTCAAATACAGATTCGATATTTCGTGTTGATTTCAATTCTTGAAGCAATCTGGAAAAGGTGCTTTTACCTCTGCTGGCCTCTAAAAAGAAAAGAAAAGATTGTCCTCCTTTATATGCCATATATCCATTGAGTTCAGGACCTGGTAAAGGTACATTTGAATGTATGGTGCGATCTATTAAAAACATGTCTGCTTCAGCGTCCCAGCCAGTGGACAGATACTCGGCTAACCCCTCATTAAACCACAAAGGAATCTGAATATTACTGAAAAGGATATTCCCAGATTGTTCTGAAATCATTCCGAATATAAAAGCATGTACCAGTTCATGATGTAATACATGCTTGAATTCAGAATATGAGCCATTAAAAGGTACAGCAATTCTATTTTTAAAAATTTCAGTAAATCCGCCAACACCTTCAGGTAAAATCTCAGTTATAATATTTGTTTGGGCAAAGTAGTTGGTATTTCCGTATATTATAAGGGGTATCGGCTGTTTATGAGAGAAATTAAAACGATTGGACAGATTACTGTAAACCTTTTTAAGATATTTGAAACTAGTTTCGGGAAGATTACCTTGGTTTTGATGATAATATATATTAAAATGAGGTGAAGATAGATATTTCCAGGAAAATTCATTATATTGTACCTTGTTTTTTCCAAAGCCTGAAACATGATTAAAACAGACAAAAATGAGAAAAAAAAGATTGAAAAGTATTTTTTTATCGAATATTGTGTACATTTTATTGTTTTCCTGAAGTGATAAATGTTAGTTTACAACAATACTTGTAAAAAAGGTTGTTCCGGACTTATTGTACTCCGGAGATAATCTACCCAAGAAAGATACAATATGGTGCATTGTTGTGCATTGTTAGGAAAAAAACCGAATTTGATAGCCAGTATTATTTGTTTGCTTAAAAAAATACTTGCGTTTGTTTTGTGTATAAACTTTTTTAGAAGAGATCCTGAGATGTACCTTTCAGTGCAGACCAGGGGGGGGAGAGTTTGACAATGAAAAATAGTTGTATGTTTAGAATCATTCCCTCTGGAATTTGCGATGGGGGTTATTCTCTATCTGCTTATTCATTTTTAATTTAAGCCCTTAATAAAAAAACCCGGTTATGAACACACGGAAAAATATTTTTACAATTCGTGTCACGTGTATCCTGATTATCATTGCCTGCAGTGTATATGCAGGCAGGAAGATAATTGTGCCTCATGATTTTCCTACAATCTATGCTGCATTGGGAGAGGCAGATGAAGGAGATACCGTGTATGTCAGCAAAGGCGTCTACTATGAAAATATCGCTTTGGTAGATGGTGTTGTCCTTCAAGGCCAGGATATGGTTAATACCATTATTGATGGAAGGAGAAACGCTCCATGTGTAATTGGTGCTGATGGTGCTGTAATTACTAATTTCACAGTTCGCAATGGAACAACCGGCATACTATGTAAGAATACCAGGCCCGTGATAGAGCGTAACCTTATTGTTGATAATAAAGGTGCTGGTATTCATGCACTGATTTCTTTGCCTGATATCAATAATAATGTGATTTACCGTAATGAATGGACCGGAATCTTTCTCGAGTCTACAAGAGGAACAAGAACTAGTATTGCACATAATGTTATTTTAGAAAATGGATATTGTGGAATTTTCTGTGCGAGCAGGAGTGAAATACTTGTGAGAAACAATGTTCTTATGGGCAATAAACAGTATGGAATTTTTGTATCTCCGGGTTCGCGAAAAACCAGAATTATAAATAATAATATCTTTAAAAACAGACTTCCTTTTAATGGAGGTGCTGTGGTTCATCAAAGTAATATTTCTAAAGAACCAATCTTTATTTCACCTGCTCACCCGGAGTATAATTACTTTGTCAAAGCAGTTTCTCCCTGTAAGGGTGCTGGAGAAAATGGAACTGATATTGGTTTGATTACTAAGCAAATGGTAAAAGTATTTGATACAGATAAAGATGGTGATGGAATACCGGACGATGTAGATCAATGTCCCAATGATCCTGAGGATAAAGATGGCTTTGAAGACATAGACGGTTGTCCTGATTATGATAATGACCAGGATGGTATTTATGATTCTCAGGACCAATGTCCCGATGATCCTGAAGATCGGGATGGTTTCCAGGATTCTGATGGATGTCCTGATCTGGATAATGATAAAGATGGCATTCCTGATGTCGCTGATGCATGTCCTAATAATCCGGAAACTGTTAACGGATACAAGGATGATGATGGTTGTCCTGATGAAAAACCTCAGGAAATTAAACAGACGTTGGTTTTACGCGGAGTTAATTTTAAAACTGCCAGTGCAGAATTACTCGAAGAATCATATTATGTCTTGGAACAGGTCTATAACAGTCTTGAAGCTTATCCGAATCTGAAAATTGAAATTGGAGGACATACTGATGATCAGGGTTCAGATGATTATAATTTAGCATTATCTTATGATAGAGCAAAAGCTGTCAGAAGTTATCTTGTTTTGAGGGGTATTTCTGAAGACAGAGTTGTTGCAAGAGGTTATGGTGAACAACGTCCTGTAGCTCCCAATACAACAGCAGAAGGACGGGCAAAAAACAGGCGGGTTGAAGTTGTACCGCTCAATTAAAAAACTTAAAGAAGGTTGGTATCGCGTGAGGTATCATTCTGTTTCCAGATCAATTAAAGTCGGTTTATGTTATGTAATGTTGCTGATGGCTGGAGCCGGATTTAATGTATTTGGCAGTAATGGGGGAGGATATGATGCACCTTATTTCCAGTCTGATTTTTCGCAGGATTTGACAGACTGGTCTTCAGCGCTGGTTAATCCGGCTTTACTATATAGGGTTAATCAATTACATGTTGATCTTTTGGGTTTGTATCGCTGGGGTATAGGAAACAAATCTCTTGGATATCAACACATTGGTGCCCTGCTTCCTGTTCGGCGTAACCATACTCTCGGACTCACACTGTTATTTTCGAGAGGGTCAGTACAAAAAACAAAATTTGGTGATTATTCAAATGTCGTTCCTGCTGGAAATGTCAGTTTTCAGGATATCTGGGTTATTGGAAACTATGGTGTAAGAATTTTACCATGGTTGATGTTAGGGACTAATGTAAAACTTCGAATACAGAATCAGTTTGGCGACGAGATAGCATGTTCTCATGTTCCAGGTATTGATTTGGGTGTATATGTTAACCCACTGGATCACTATCGCTTTGGGGATGTCGGTTTTAGTCTCTGTGTTCAGGATGTTCTTCCTACTCAGATAAAATGGAAAGGTGCAGATGTTTCTGAAGTAACTATAAACCGTATAAGAGCCGGTATTAGATACTCCGCTTTGAATGATAACCTTGTAGGTGATGTAGAATTCTTGATCGATAATGCTTTAGGGGGATTGTTTGCCAAATGGAAAGATTATAAGGACATGTTTAAGTCCAAAGATTCCCTTGGAAATATCATGGGTGAAATAACTGAAGCATATCGTATAGGGGTACATGTAAAATACATGTTTATTCCTCAAATCTGGTTGAAGGCAGGTTGGACAAACAATAACATTCCTTATCTCGGATTCAACTATAACCTTTTATATCCTCTTCCGGAAATGATTAATTACTTAAACTTTGATCTTCATCTTGGTTATAGTTTTATCGAAACGCTTTTGGATGGAGGAGATAAACGGGATGAGAGAGGAATGACTATAGCGATGAAGCTCTCAACAGATTTTGGCCCAACAAGAGAGCAAAGAGAATCAAAGAGATTATATGATAAACTGATACTGGCACCTATGGATGCATATAATGAAGCAATGAGGCTGTATCTTGCAGGTAAATACTGGGAAGCATCATTTGCTTTTGGAAAAGTTCTATCTCTGTTTCCTAATTTTCATCTCAATGATAAAGCCACATGGTACATGGGTAATTCTTACCGGTTTCTATATATGAACGATATTGCTCGCGATGTATATAAACAGGCTCTTGACGAATA
>Ga0209723_1003328_pt1 | contig 19482 bp, 14 predicted proteins | sample BiotimSIPDNA_2_FD_185750 | JGI IMG/M metagenome (GOLD analysis project Ga0209723, IMG submission 185750) | Anaerobic biogas reactor microbial communites from Washington, USA - Biogas_R2 time_0 SIP DNA (SPAdes) (version 2) | ecosystem: Engineered > Bioreactor > Anaerobic > Unclassified | place... | reverse complement strand
GGATCATATTGATCACATAAAAGAACTCGCTTTTCGATAGATAGCATTAGTTAGTTAAAGCAAATCAGGCGCCTCACCTGCGCCTGATTTACTTTTTTACTCACCAATAATCAGTTGAGTCACAACCAATTCGGTACCAGGAACAAATTTGAAAGGAGAGAAACAATACTTGTCCGTTACCGTTTATAAATTTATCATATTATTTTTAATAAAATTCAAAATTATTGTTATGGTTATGTTAAATATTTGCTGAGAATTGTTAAATAATTGAAGAAATCTTGATCTCCGATTTTATATTTTATTGCGTTTAAATGGACTTATGCTATCATTACAAGCCTAAGGGACAATTTAAAATGGCCAATTGGAAGCGACTTATCTTATTTACATTAATAAATATTATTATTTCAGCAACAACTGTATTTGTTGTCCTTACAATATGGCAACAAACTCACCCACCCGCCCAAGTTCCTACACCAATCGTGATGGAGCCTGTTGAAGAGGTACTACCTAGCGATAAGGACACACCCACAGCAGCTGATGAAGGATTACTTACTGCTGGTGGTGAGCTGACTATTGACGGCGTTTTTGGCGTGGGTAACCATGCCATGGAATATATTCTCATCAGAAATGATAGCCAAGCGAGTCTAAACCTGCAAGGATGGCAAATTTCAACGCCTCAAGGCATTGTTTACAACTTTCCTAGTTTAACTTTAAACCAGGGAGGTGCAGTTAAACTTTACAGCAAAACAGGCAATAACAGCGTGATAGAATTATTTTGGAATGCAGCTGAGGCTATATGGTCACCAGGTGATCAGGTTGACCTGTTCGATCCATCTGGCAATTTACATGTCAGCTATCAAATACCATAAGAAGAGCATCATGTCACAAGCACTTTATCGTAAATGGCGCCCAGTTTCATGGGATGAGGTTGTTGGTCAAAATCATATTGTTCAGACTCTGCATAACGCGGTTGCTACTGGAAAAGTAGGTCATGCTTACTTGTTTGCAGGACCAAGGGGAACAGGCAAAACCACTTCTGCACGCTTATTAGCCAAAGCAGTCAATTGCTTAGACAACGACCTTGCCATGCGACCCTGCAATGCGTGCGTAAATTGCGTAGGAGTAAATCAAGGACGCTTTTTAGACCTGATTGAGATTGATGCGGCATCAAACACAAGTGTGGAAGATGTGCGTGAATTGCGGGATAAAATCAACTTTGCCCCATCGCAAGGTCGCTTCAAAGTCTACATAATCGATGAAGTACATATGCTATCGACGTCGGCTTTTAATGCATTATTGAAAACACTAGAAGAACCCCCACCCCATGTCATCTTCATTCTGGCCACAACGGAGATTCATAAAATTCCAGCTACAGTGCTTTCTCGCTGTCAACAACACGAATTTCGGCGCATCCCAGTTCAAACTATTGTTGAAAAATTACAGCTTTTATGCGAGAACGAAGGTATAGAGATTAATAATGAGACATTAACTCTCATTGCTAGGCAATCAACGGGCAGTTTGCGAGATGCAATATCACTGGTGGACCAATTGTCTTCTCTCACTGGTGAAGTGACCTTAGAAATTGCGCAGGATATCTTAGGTACTGCTACCAACCAGGTAGTGATCGATTTTATCCAGACAATTATTGATTCCAACAGCGGTGAGGGGCTTTCAAAGATACATCAAGCCCTGGATGCCGGCAGCGATCCGCGCCAATTTGCTCGTCAAGTCGTTGAATACTTACGAAGCCTTCTGCTCGTCAAAATGAATTTACCTGATCATATTGATGCGCCATTGGATGTCAAGAAAAGCATGATCCAACAAGCCGAAGCGTTTGAATTAGGGGGCCTAATCAATGTCATAAACGCCTTCAGCAATGCCGCCAGTGACTTAAAAGCGAACTGGCAACCTGGCCTTGGTTTGGAGTTGGCTTTAGCCAATGTTATTGTTAAAAGCCTGCCAGCTAGAACCACTGAAATTAATACCCAGGCTGAGTCAAATACCTCGGCAAATGATGCGAAAGTAGAAGGTATTAAACCTCTTGAAAAAATTAAAAAGGTAAAGACGTATCAAGCAGATCCCAAGCCTACTTTAGACCAAGACCATCCAAAAACTGACAAGCCAAACAACACTGTCAATCCCTCAAGTACAGAAGGGATGAACTTGAAAACCATACAAGAAAAATGGATGTTAGTTAAAGAAACCGTTAAGAAGGAAAACCCAATCACTGAAGCCTTACTTAATTCATCCAGGCTAATGGGTATCCACAATGACAGCCTCATCATCAGTTTTAGTAGTGATCTACTTAAAGACAAGATGATGGCTGGGAGAAACATCAATTTGACAACAAAGGTGATGAAACAGGTTTTTGGAAAAGAATTACGCTTAGAATGTATGGTCGGCAACCAGTCAAAGATTGACAATAAACCAAATTTTGATTTCAGCAGTGATGGTATGGTGGGCACTGCAACGCGAGACCTGGGTGCTGAAATTGTTGAAGTAGATTAGTAAAAAAGAAAGATAAGTGAGGAGAATCATGGCAAAAGGATTTAAACAGCCACAATCAGCGCGAGGTGCTGGAAATGTTATGTCACAAATCGCGAAACTTCAGGAACAAATGGTTCAGGCACAAGAAGAGTTAGCCAATGAAACAGTCAGTGAGACAGTTGGCGGCGGCGCGGTTACAGTAGTTATGACTGGCGATCAACAATGCAAAGCGATCAAAATTGACCCAGACGTGATTAAAGATGGCGATGTTGAAATGCTGCAAGACCTGATAATCAGTGGGATAAACAAAGCAATGGATAGTTCAAAGGCTTTATCTGAACAAAAGATGGCGCCTTTCACCAATATTTTAAGCGGCATGGGCATGGGGAGATAAGTAGTTAATGCAATCCCTACCAGCATCAGTTCAAGATGTCATAGATGCATTTGCGCGCCTGCCCGGAATAGGTCCAAAATCTGCTTCCCGATTGGCATTTTTCCTTTTACGCGCACCTGACGAATTTTCATCAAGCCTAGCAAACGCGCTCCTAGCAATTAAGAGCGCTACGGGAACCTGTGAAGTTTGTTATAATATCACTCATGCAGAAAATCATCTATGCGAAATTTGTGGATCAGATGAGCGTGATGAAAGCCTGATATGCGTGGTAGAAGAACCTTTAGACGTCTTAGCTTTAGAGAGAACAAATGCTTTTTTTGGGCGATACCACGTTTTGCATGGAGTCCTCTCCCCCATTGAGGGTATCGGCCCAGATGACTTGAAAATCTTTGAATTGATGGAAAGATTAAAATCTGGGTTGGTCAAGGAAGTGATTTTGGCCACCAACCCCAGCATGGAAGGCGACGCAACTGCACTTTACCTGCGCCAAAGAATTCAACCATTGGGTATCCGAGTTACAAGATTAGCACGCGGTTTACCTGTAGGTGGCGATGTAGAGTACGCAGACCAAAACACCCTTCTGCGAGCCTTAGCTGGCAGGCAAGAGATGGATTAAGAAGGGTTTGCGCTAAACCCCAACATCCACAAGAAAATTAGATATTCTCTTTAAGGATCCTTCCTAAAAGAGATATTCCATCAATGATTTTTGCTTCAGACATACATGAATAATTTATCCGGCAATGATTCTTTTCTTCCTTGACTGGAAAAAAGGAAGCGCCAGGTACATAGGCAACTTTTGCCTGGGGGAGCGTTTTCTCGCGCATCAGCGCTGTTGCATCAACATGTTCAGGGAGGGTTAACCAGGTAAATAATCCACCGTGGGGGTTAGTAAAAGTGATATTGCTTGGGAATGTTTCCTGGATCGCATCCAGCATCAAGTCTTTTTTCTTTTTATAAACATCGCGGATCAGTTGAATTTGCGCATCAATATCGTAACTTTCCATAAACCGGTTTACAGCATACATGTTTATGGTCGAATTTTGCGTATCAGCGGCCATCTTGAGCAGGCATAATTTTTCTGCTAATTCTTTTTCAGCTATCACCCAACCAAGCCTTATGCCTGGGCATAATATTTTTGAAAAGGTTCCAAGCTGTATTACCCTTCCTTGAATATCTAAACTTTTTAATGAAGGTATTGATTTGCCTTCAAAACGAATTTCACGATACGGGCTATCTTCTAAAATAATCACATCGTACTGATTCGCTAACGCGATCAGGCGTTTGCGGCGTTCAAGACTCATGCTTATACCTGTAGGATTTTGGAAATCTGGAATGGTGTAGATTAATTTCACCCTAGGATTGGTTTGCAAAGCCACTTCTAATACATCCAAAATCATGCCATCTTTATCCATCGGAATGGCAACATACTGTGGCTCGTAAGGATTAAATGCAATCAAAGCACCAACAAAAGTTGGGTTCTCGGTGATAATGATGTCCCCTTTATCAATAAACATTTTTGCAACAATATCAATACCTTGCTGGGCACCTTGGATCATAAATAAATTTTCTAAGCTACAAGAAATGCCTTCTGTGTTTTTTCGATTTATAATTTTTTGGCGCAAAGCCGGCAGCCCTTCAGATGTTGTATATTGCAGTGCTAACTTGCCTTCCTTCTCTAGGACATGATCATAGACATGCCGGAGTTGTTCTACCGGAAAAATTTCGGGATCTGGAAAGCCACCACCAAATGAAATGACTTCTGGGTCTGCACCTAATTTTAATAGTTCCCTAATTGCTGAGGGTTTTACTAATGCCATCCGATTTGCGTAGTGATACTTCATGACAATCTCCGTTACTGAGTATGATAATTATTAGGCTAAAATTGCCAGTAAATTATAATGCCCAATTAAAAAGCTTTTGATTATCAAGGAACTTCTTTGCCATCCAACAATTAGTAGAACATAATTTCAAGCTTCAAAAAGCCCTAAAGTATTTTGATTTATTGTTATTTCGCAATTGGGCACTTTTTAATTACTAGCTGCTTTGGCTGTCCTTTAGTGAGCGTCTGGCTTTTCTTAGTCCTACAAGCCCTTTTAATATTTTGTTATTTAGCAGGTCGACAAGGCTTTGGATCATGGGATGCGATAAGCCTGCCATACTGAATGATCTGAAGGGCATATCCATAACCATTGCCATGACCATGCGCTGCATAGTTTCATCCTGTCCATCATCCAGGCGTGACACATTGTCCATTCTTTTAGTGAAAATCTTAAAGAGCTGTCTGCCTATAAAGGTTTTTTGGGCATCGGACAAAGTGGAATTAACAGTGAAAGGCTGACCATCTTCATTTCTAGAAATCTTTGCACCCAACACCGTTTCAAATTGGTCAACCGGAATTTCAAGTGGATCAGCAGCTAAGTTGTAATAACCTGGTGCTATAGCGGTGTAATCTGGAACGATTGCTGTCGGTTGGGTGGATTGAATTGCAATTTCTGCTTGTAGGTGTATGTCTTTTGAAGAATTGCCAACCAAAACCTGGTAAGCACCACTTTCTACATGCCAATCCTTTAAATTTACATTCCAATAAGCAAAAGCACGCTTCCCCAACTTAAAGGTAACTTCTTCTTCTTCACCAACTTTTAATAAAATTTTCTTAAATGCCCGCAGTTCTTTTACAGGTTTGTAAATAGATGAAGGCGGCGGAGCAATATAGACCTGGATGACCTCCTTGCCGTCATATATCCCAGTGTTTTTTACTTTCAGCGTCAATTCAAGAATTTGATCATCTTGCATAACACTGTGGGAGAGTTTAAGGTCTTTAAATTCAAAGTTTGTATAAGAAAGCCCAAAACCAAAGGGAAATAACACATTTTTCCCAGCTTTTTCATAATAACGATAACCAACAAAAATACTTTCACGATATTCTGCATTCAACCTATGCCCGAAATATCTGTAGGCAGGGTTATCGTTTAGGGCAAGCGGATATGTTTCACTGAGCTTGCCTGATGGATTAACCATCCCTAATAGTAAATCTACGGTTGCAGCCCCTACACACTGACCGCCCAAGCCCATCAGCAATACTGCTTTAACCTGGTCTAACCAAGGCATCCGCATTGAACTGCCTGCATGCAAAATAACCACAATATTGGGATTAACGGCAGCCAGTTTATGAATAAGATCATTTTGTTCTTGTGGAAGATCAATATGCGTCCGGTCAAAGCCTTCTGACTCGTATGAATCAGGCAGTCCCGCGAAAACCAATACGATATCCTTTCTTACTGCTAACTCCACTGCTGATTGTATCAATACACTTGGATCAGCTCTGCCGGTTAGGTCATAACCACAAGCAAATTCATAATCGACCCCGAGTGCATCAAAGGATTCAAGCGCACCTGTAAGCTTGTGAGGATTGATTTTGCTGCTGCCTGCGCCCTGGTAACGCGGTGTTTTAGCAAATTCCCCTATCACTGCTAGAGAAGTATTTTCTTTAAGAGGCAAAATTTGACTATTCTTAAGCAATACAGCAGATGCAGAAGCAAATTTCCTGGCCAGTGAATCATGTGCGGTAATGTTATACGGCTCCCCAAAACAATCATTTGCCTGGGATTTCTTAAATATTTTCAGTAAGCGCAACACAGTCTCATTCAAGACAATCTCACTTAAAGCGCCGCTCTTAATTGCCGAGACAATCTGGTTATCCCTTGTTGGCCCTGAATATGGCATTTCAAGATCTAATCCAGCCTTAAGCGCACAAAGACGATCATCCATAGCGCCCCAGTCAGTTATAAATAAGCCTTCAAATCCCCACTCTGAGCGAGTTATATCTGTGAGAAGCGCTTTGTTCTGGCACATATAGATGCCATTGACTTTGTTGTAAGAACACATGATGGTCCACGGTTTGCCCTTTTTGACTGCAATTTCAAAGGGCAGCAAGTATATTTCCCTGAGCGTGCGTTCATCAACAATTGAATCATTGATCATACGGGCAGTTTCCTGGTTGTTCGCGACAAAATGCTTTAGGCTGGTGCCCAATCCCAGGCTTTGAACACCACTAATCATTGCTGCGCTTAATTCGCCAGCCAAAAGGGGATCTTCAGAAAAATACTCAAAATTCCTGCCGCATAAAGGTGAGCGTTTGATATTAACACCCGGACCCAGCACAATTGAAATATTTTCTTGGAGCATCTCTTCACCAATAGACCTGCCCAATTCATAAAGCAAATCACAATCAAAGGAACAAGAGGTTGTTGATGCAGTTGGGAAACAAGTTGCTGGTTCACTCCGTCCAATATCAATCTGATTTTGTGGATCTTTTATTTGTCGTAGGCCGTGCGGTCCATCAGTCATCATCACGGAAGGAATGCCTAACCTCTCAATTGGCTTTGTATGCCAAAAATCCATGCCCGAGCAAAGGCTGGCTTTTTCTTCTAAGGTCATCTGGTCGATTAGGTACTGCAAATTTGTATCCATGAATCTCTCCTTTACATGCATTAGCTTAGAAAGCTGACTAATTATAATGGTTTGATTCCCTTACCCATCGAACTCGAATTAATAAAAAGGCTTAGTTTATAATTAGAAAAATAGAAATATCCTTTAGCGATCGATAATACTTGTATTAGGGCAAGATTTAACATGTAGAGATTGCAATCTCTTTAAGTAAGCAGCTTCGATTAGTAACAGGATTGATTGGAAATAATATGTCAGAATTCAATCCCAATAAACTACATGTCACTTTTTGTCCTAAATTGTCAAAGCAGACGGAGTTTATTCCAAGAAAATATACGCTCACACACTCAGATTTAACGGGTGATTTATTTCTAGCTGTAGGTCCTGAGTTCGATTTTCACGAAATTCACAAGTTTTACACCAAACTCATGAGAGATGAGGTATTGGGAGAATGGATTATCGATGGTAATATTCATTTACTCATCCACTGCCACGTCAGTGGTGGATTTGAATTTGGCCCTGCAAGGTGGAGAAATTCAATTTTTAAGAATCACTTACCCATGGCGCTGAATGCGATATGTTATGGGGATCGGAATATTATCGCAACAAGTGCAGATATGCAAAACGCAGCTGTCTTAGTGCAATTCCATGCCAGGCAGAAATCGCTTGAGCGCACTGAAAATTGGGGAAAAGTGTTTGATTATTTATAACAAAACGAAGCTTACAATAGATGAAGCCTCGTTTTGTTTGTGCAAAGTTTGGGTGAGTCAAAACAGTAAATTTCTTTTACTCAATGTTTGGTTTACATGTGATGCAAATGCCTAGCACCGACAAAACTAAGACCCTTTTCGGTCAACTTCTTAGCGGTAATGTTACAGGAGTCAACCTTGTCCAAGAAATTGGTTAATAAATGATCCCAATCACCGCTAGAGATAACCTCTTCCTTTGCACGAAAATAGTCCAGCAGGTCCGAAGGATGAGCTCTATTTGCATCAATTTCCAATTCACCGCCTTCATGTTTTGCAGCAATATTGGCTACATGGTCAGCAATTTCAACCAGCTCGTCTCTGCGGTTGTAGGGCTGGATGACAATGCTCTTTTGTGTTTCGGTGATGTGGTGTTCAAAGCGAATGACCTGTTCAAAACCGAGCGCCTTACGGAACTCTGCTGTCAATTCCATCGTGCGGTTATTAATAGCATTAGACCAGTTAAAACCAATAAGGGGGGAGGTGCCATCCTCCCGACTAAATAACTTTGCCATCATCATGATCCACAAGGCATGATATGGATTATCAGAGCCGAAAAAGACTGAGATTTTGAATTGGATATCTACGCCCAATTTATAAAGCATAAATCCAAGCAAAATAGTGCCTGCGTTGAAATTGAAGACGTGTTGTACACCATAATTCGTGTAATAATACAAGAATTCATCCAACCACATCAATGCATGCTCATTCGGTTGGCCAATACCACCAAAGTAGCCAGTTATTGTTGGGGGCCCACCCAGGTGCGGATTAGACCCATCTGTGCCCTTAGTATCTAAAGTCTCCACAAATGACGCCCCAATAATATCTAAAGCTGCAACAATGGCTGGCAAATCGCCATCTTGCTCTGACTCCTTCATCTTTCTCACAGCGATGAACCTTCCAGGAACTATCATCTGGTTAGCAATTGCCTTATCTAAAACAACACGCACCCAGGGAAAATATTGAAGCGCAGAAACTTCCAGGGTAACTGCAAATTCATCTTTAAAAAGAGTATTTTCCGCAGCTGTACCTAAGACTTTCTGGCGGTAATCTGAAATTGATATGAATTTATTCTTATCTCGCTGCTCAATTATCCATTTTAAATCATCAATATAACCAGGTGCTTTTTTCTTGATTTGTTTGAAGAGCGATTCCAAGGCTCGGGATTCTCTATGCTTTTGATTAATCTCTTCTGGCGTGCCATACTTCGAGACAACAGCCAAGAATTCCTTCATTACTGTGCTATTTTCATCCAAGAGAATTTTATTAATTGACTCTAATTGCAGGTGAGAGATTTTTAATATATCTGGCATTGCAGTCATATCCAGTCCTTTCTTAAAATATTTATAAAATTCGGTAATCAAATAATGCTCTAGATATTTGCGTTATAACATTTTTAAGAGCTCTTCATATTCCTCATCAGGCATGCCGAACCAATTTTCAGGGGCTGGAAAAGTCTTATCTGTCACTTCTTGTACATACTTATGCAAACCCTCACTTATTGCAGCGCCAGCGTCTGCAAAGACCTTCGCCATGCGCGGCTTAAATTTTGGGTAAAGGGCAAAAGCATCGTGGTAAATCAACAACTGACCATGCGCATGCAGGCCTGAGCCCAATGACATGATGATGCAGTTTTTTGCCCTTTCGGTAATGAGCTGGCAAAGCCGATCGGGTACTAACTCGAGAAGAATCATGTATACACCAGCTTCTTCAAGCGCCTTTGCATCATCAACAATTTTCTTTGCGGTTGCGGCGCTCTTCCCCTGCAAGCGAAAGCCGCCTAATAAACTGGCACTTTGCGGTGTCAAACCCAAATGCCCTACCGTAGGAATGCCGGCATTAACAATACCCCTGACTCGATCAGCCATTTCTGCACCCCCCTCAAGCTTTATAGAATCACAACCAGCTTCAGCCAAAAAGCGACCAGCGTTCTTGATGGCGAGTTCAACAGATGGTTGGTAACTCATATAGGGCATGTCACCGATTAACCAGACATGCGGTGCACCACGCCGCACAGCTGCGGAATGTCGAATCATATCATCCATTGTGACTGGCAGCGTGCTATCATAACCCAGCATTGTCATCCCTAAACTATCCCCCACCAAGATCATATCAACGCCAGCTTGATCCTGAAAGTGGGCTGTTGGGTAGTCATAACAAGTTAACCACGTGATTGGTTTTCCATCAGCAACTTTCTTAAACAACCCTGGTAAACTCATTTTTTTTCTTACTTCAGACATTAGATCTCCTTTTTTTGAAATTTACTTTGCTTGAATTAGGTCGTAATCATCACATACATAGATTCTCAACAAAGAATACCCTTCCATTAGGTCAACACTAAGAAAAGATCAAGCGATATAGATGACTTTACCGATAATTATGCCTTGCTAAAATATTATAGATATACGGAGTATGACTTGGTGAGTCTCCGTTTCAAAAAAAACTAGTAACTTGTCTAAAGTAATTTTATCTCATCTTAACAAAATTAGACAAAATAAACTTGCTAATAAACTTGTTATTCACAAAAAAGCAAATTATTTTAGAAACATAAGCCAACTTATCAAAATTTTTGCGATTGGTTTTTGATGATAACGAATAGGCAGGTGATTTTTGGTTTTTTGCTTTTACAGTATAATTTTTCTTACGGAATCGTTTCCAACAATTAAGGAGATTTTTATGACATTAGCAGGTGCCCAAATTAGGCAATCATTTATCGATTTTTTTGTAGAACGGGGACATACCATCGTGCCATCTGCGCCACTTGTTCCTGGAGGCGATGCTACGTTATTATTTACAAATGCTGGTATGGTGCAGTTCAAAGATGTGTTTCTAGGGACAGATAACAGACCCTATACCAGGGCTGTTAATTCTCAAAAGTGCATGAGAGTCTCTGGTAAACACAACGATTTGGATGAAGTCGGACGCGATAATACGCACCACACTTTTTTTGAAATGCTGGGAAACTGGTCTTTTGGTGATTATTACAAACAAGAAGCATTAGCTTGGTACTGGGAATTATTGACCGAAGTTTGGAAACTTCCAAAAGACCGTCTGTGGGCTACATATTTTAAAGATGAGCTGAATTCTATTCCAGATGATAATGAGGCAAAGGAAACATGGCTTGCTCAACCTGGCTTTAATCCAGATCATTTGATTGGCTATGGACGAAAAGATAATTTCTGGGAGATGGCTGAGACAGGTCCTTGCGGACCATGCAGTGAGGTTCATTACGATTTTGGTCCAGAGGCATGTCGTTTGAAAGACGATCCAAACCATATTTGTCACGTTAACGCTGGGTGTGGTCGCTGGACCGAATTGGGCAACAACGTGTTCATTCAATACAACCGCTTATCAGCAGATATGCTAGTGCCCTTACCCCAAAAACATGTTGACACAGGCATGGGTTTAGAAAGAATAGTTTCTGTCATACAAGGTGTAAATGGAAATTATGAAACTGATTTGCTCTCGCCACTGCTTGATTGTGTGCAAGAACTAGCTGGCCAGAGCGACCACGACCGGGCTAATAACCTTACACCGTATAGAGTGATAGCTGATCATGTACGCGCTGCTTCTTTCCTGATATCCGATGGGGTAATTCCCGGAAATATCGGCCGAAACTATGTCTGCCGGATGATCATTCGCAGGGCAGCCCGCTTTGCCCGAAAACTTAACCTTATTGAACCTTTTATGGCAAAAGTTGCTGAAGTGGTCGTTGAAAACTATGGTGAGGCATATCCAGAGTTAAGGCGAAACCGCAACACGATTTTAGAAACTATCACACGGGAAGAAAAACGCTTTTCTGAGACTCTAGATTCAGCCACTGCCCAATTAAACCTGATTTTGGATGATGATGACGTGAAATCCAAAGGAATAATCAATGGAGAAGCTGCTTTTGAGCTTTATGCTACATTGGGTATGCCACTAGAAATAACGCGCGATATAGCCAGAGAGAGCAATATCAATGTTGACGAAGAAGGCTTCAAAAACGCCCTTGAACAACATCGCATCGCTTCTGGCGCTGGTAAAGCATTTGGAGAAATGCTAAAAACAGACCCGGAAGTCTACCAGTCTATCTTTAGGGATTTGGTAGATGCTGGCAAGTTATCTAAAGATGGAGTATTTTACGATCCGTATTCACGAATCTCAGTCAACGGGCCAGTATTAGCCTTGATTAAAGAAGGCCAACCTGTTGTAAAGGTTTATCCAAAAGATAAGGTTGAAATTTTGCTCCCTGAAACTTGTTTTTACATTGAATCAGGCGGACAAGTTTCAGATACGGGTTTAATTATTTCTGATGATGAAGGCAAATGGAAAATCAAAGTCATGGATGTTTTCAAACCAGCTGCTGGAGTCATTGTCCATATTGGTGAAGTCATAGAGGGCTCCCCTGAGATTGGAGAAATAGCAAAAGCAGAAGTTGATGCCCCGCGCAGAATTGATATTATGCGAAACCATACTGCCACTCACCTACTACACGCTGAGTTACACAAGGTATTAGGGGATCATGCCCGCCAAGCTGGATCCTTAGTTGCACCTGATCGCTTGAGATTTGATTTTAATCATCCCAAACCAATCAGCAAAACTGAGTTGCTAAAAATTGAAAAGCTGGTTAATAAAGCAATTCTTTCCAATTATGAACTAAATATTGTGATAAAGCCGCTGCAGCAAGCCATCAATGAAGGTGCTATGGCCCTCTTTGGAGAAAAATATGGTGCAACCGTAAGAACTATAACCATCGGCAAAGATGAAGATTTATCCTACGAGCTTTGCGGCGGGACGCATGTTGATGAAACAGGAGACATTGGACTTTTCTTGATTACCTATGAAGGCAGCATTGCTGCTGGCGTGCGCCGCATCGAAGCAGTGACAGGGTTTAGGGCCTATGAAATTGCCCGACAGCGCATGAATACACTGGATCAAGTTGCGCAATCGCTTACATGCGCCGCGCATGAAGTTACAGACAAGGTCGATACCTTACTAAACCATCAGAATGAACTCCAAAAAGAGATTAAAATTCTACGAGGTCAATTGGCTAAGGATAATTTTGCCGATGTTTTACAGAACCCCTTAACTGTAATGGGTATTTCTGTAATTGCCACAAGTTTGCCAAACGCCGATGTGGATACATTACGTTCCTTAACGGATATGTTCAAACAAAAATTTGATAGTGGTGTGGTCGTCTTAGGCAGTGTCTTAGACGAAAAGCCGTTATTTGTGGCAGCGATCACACCTGACCTCATCAAACTAGGCTTACATGCAGGGCAATTAATCAAGGCTGTAGCAACTGAAGTTGATGGTAGCGGTGGGGGCAAACCAGAAATGGCTCAAGCAGGTGGAAAAAATCCAAAAAAGATGTCAGAAGCATTAGATAAGGTCATTCCATATATCAAAGCCAACTTGAAACAAGTTTAAAAAAACAAAGAGACCACATGCCGCACGATATTACACCACTTAGGCAACAATACTTAGATATAAAACGCCAGTACCCTGATACAATCCTTTTCTTTCGCCTGGGTGATTTCTATGAAACCTTTGATGACGATGCCAGCATAACATCCAGGGAATTGGATATAGTTCTGACTTCCAGGCCTGTCGCCAAAGGCATCCGTGTTCCTTTGGCAGGTATTCCATACCACGCAGTTGACAATTACCTGGCAAGGTTAATCGAAAAAGGTTACCATGTTGCCATTTGTGAACAGGTTGGAGAGCAGCCCAATAAAGGGATATTCCCCCGTGAGGTAGTTAGAGTTATTACGCCTGGCACCGTAGTAGAAGAAGGCATTTTACCATCTGCTACGAATAATTATTTGGCTGCTGTAATCATTCAAGACCAACATGCCAGCATTGCTTATGCTGACATCAGCACAGGTGAATTTGCTGTCACAGAAATTGAAGGCCGCGATCTAATTAACCATGTGCGCAGTGAACTAGTCAGGTTAAAACCTGCAGAGCTATTATGGCCAGATTTGCTCTCAACACCCGAGGGGCTGCCTGGCTCGGTTACATCCTATCCATCTTGGCATTTTGAATTAGGTCGCTGCCAGGATTTACTAAAAGAGCATTTTAAAGTATCCAGTCTAGATGGGTTCGGTTTGCGGGCAAAACAGTTAGCCATCAGGACTACAGGCGCCATCCTTCAATATCTCCAAGACACGCAAAAAAGTGCGCTCAAGTTGCTGACTAGTTTAAACACTTACAGCACAACCGACTTCATGGTATTGGATGCGGAAGCCAGGCGTAACCTTGAATTGACTGAGACTATTCGGAATGGGAAGGTTGAAGGATCGCTTCTCTCGGTGTTAGATCAAACAGTCACGCCAATGGGTAAGCGCTTGCTAAGAAACTGGGTCAATAAGCCTTTGTTAAGTGTTAACTCAATTAATAACCGACTTGAACTAGTTGAATATTTCTATCAATACGGCATGACTAGGGTTTCAGTCATTGGCGCCCTGAAAGATTTCCATGACCTAGAGCGATTAATAAACCGGGTTGTATCTGGTAACGCTCGCCCACCTGACCTCGTTGCGATTCGCGAAGACTTGGCTTTAATACCACAGTTGCTTGAACAGATCCCAGATAATGAACCAGCTTTTGCTAAGCTTAAAAGAGCATGTCACACGCTCCCTCAACATTTAGCATTACTTCAATCGGCAATTGAAGACGATCCGCCCGCGACCTTAGCTAATACTGGTATTATTCGACCTGGTTACTCAGCTGAACTCGATAATATCTTAGACTCTTCAAGACACGCCAGAGAGTGGATCAACAACCTTGAATCAGAGGAAAGACAGCGAACTGGTATTAAGACTTTGCGTGTGGGTTATAACAAGGTGTTTGGCTACTACATTGAGGTAACCAGGGCACATTCGGACACAGTGCCTAATAACTACATCCGCAAACAAACTTTGGTCAATTCAGAACGCTTCATCACACCCGAACTAAAGGAATATGAAATCCTCGTTCTCAATGCTGAAGATCAAATCCACGAAATAGAAATCAGGGTATTTAAATCGATTTGCGAGCAGTTATCGATTGTTGCCCCGATGATACTAGAAACAGCCCAATTCCTGGCAAATATTGACTGCATATGCTCCCTGGCAACAACTGCCGCGCAAAATAACTATTCTCGGCCAATACTCAATGAAGAAAAATGCCTCGAAATCCAAGAAGGGCGGCACCCTGTTGTAGAAAAAGTAAAAACTGATGAGCGGTTTATCCCTAATGAAACTGTGCTTGAGCAAGGTGAAATCATCAGGGTTATTACAGGGCCTAATATGAGTGGAAAATCCACATTCTTGCGCCAGGTAGCCCTAATTGTTTTAATGGCGCAGATGGGTAGTTTTGTGCCAGCAAAGTCAGCTAAAATTGGGCTGGTTGACCGCATTTTTACCAGGATCGGTGCCCAAGACGAGATCCATGCGGGGCAATCAACCTTTATGGTAGAAATGATTGAAACAGCCAATATACTTCACAATGCTAGTGCTAGAAGCTTGTTGATCTTGGATGAGATTGGGCGCGGAACGAGCACTTATGATGGTTTGTCGATTGCTTGGGCAATTATTGAATACATTCACAGCCACCCCAAGCTTAAAGCTTACACACTCTTTGCCACACATTATCATGAACTGACCCAGTTAGCTGCGCTCTTACCAGGCGTAAGAAATTATAATGTTGCCGTGACGGAGTCTGATGGCCGGGTCATATTCCTGCATAAAATTATTCCTGGTGGGACTGACCGATCGTACGGTATACATGTTGCTCAATTAGCCGGTTTGCCTACGCCTGTAATCCAACGGGCAAACGAGATCTTAAAGCAATTAGAATCATCTTCAGGTACTACATTACCTGAAGATCAAATCAGTAATGCGCAACTTCGTCTTTTCCCCGAAAACAATCCCTTGATTGAAGCATTCAAGGAACTTGACATCAATTCATTAACCCCAATCCAGGCATTGAACTTGCTTTATGAATGGCGTAAACGCTATTTTTCAGAATCAGAATAATACTCAATTGAGGAAGTCTATTCATAAATCAGGAAAATTTCAATTATTGCGTGATATGAGTATGGTCATTTATTGTTAGGATATGCCAGCGGTAGGTATCCGGATAGTAATGTACCTTAGCAAAAGAAGTATTAACAAAGCCATACTGAACACCCATTGAATTAGGTTGCGGTGTTACCCCAGAAATAGCACGTAAAGCCTGGTTCATGATGCCGCCATGTGAGACAACCAGGTATTTTCCTGGTGGCCGTTTTAATAGATCAGCAATACCCTTTCCAGCTCTTAAAAAAAGTGCCCAGTCGCCTTCTCCAGTCTTGCCCATCAAATCAAAAGGGGTGTAAAAATCCTTGAAATAGTCTAATTTTGTGGCTTCGTTGCGATCAACCCCAGTCAATTCCCCGGTATCGCGCTCTAACCAAATATCGTTAATTTCTAAAGGTGTATTTAATGCTTGGCTGATCATTTCAGCGGTTTGGAGGGCTCTAGATAAGGGGCTGCTTATGATCAAATCAAAATTTACTTGTTCGGCGATCCAGCGTTTTATTAGAGATTCAACCTGGGCTTTTCCTCTCTCGGTCAGACTGGTATTACTCTGCCCCTGGAAGTAACCCGCCAAATTTGCATGAGACTCACCATGCCTAAGAAAAGTAAATTCATAATACCCAGCGTGCATCGCTATTCAATCCAGTTAAAGGTGCGGGCGACAGCTTTCTTCCAACCCGCATATAATTTTGATCGAGTAGCTGATTCCATCTTTGGCTCCCATACTTTGTCTTGTTGCCAATTCGCTTTTAATTCTTCAGTATCATGCCAAAAACCAACCGCTAATCCCGCTGCGTAGGCAGCCCCTAAAGCTGTGGTTTCTGCAACAGTAGGACGAACTACCGGAACATAAGTGATATCGGCTTGGAATTGCATAAGGAGGTCATTATGAACCATGCCGCCATCCACTTTTAGTGCTTTCAACTTTACGTTTGAGTCACTTTCCATAGCATCCAATACTTCCCTTGTTTGATAAGCGGTAGCTTCTAAGACAGCCCGCGCAAAATGGCCACGGTTGATGTAACGGGTCAAGCCGACAATAACTCCGCGCGCGTCACTTCGCCAATATGGAGCAAATAGACCAGAGAAAGCTGGAACAATGTAAATGCCACCTGAGTCAGCAACTGTTTTTGCAAGTTCTTCAATTTCAGGCGCTGATTTGATCATTTGAAGGTTATCCCGAAGCCACTGCACTAATGCACCAGTAATCGCTATCGATCCTTCCAAGCAGTAAACTGCTGGTGATTCACCAATCTTATAACCAACTGTTGTTAAGAGTCCGCTCTTGCTCTGAACAATCTTTTGAGCCGTGTTGATCAACATAAAACAGCCAGTGCCGTATGTATTTTTCGCTTCTCCAGCTTCAAAACAAGTTTGCCCAAATAATGCTGCTTGCTGATCACCCAAAATCCCAGCTACAGGAATACTTTCCCATGCACCAGTTGCAAAACCTAAGATTCCAGAGGAGGGTTTGATTTCTGGTAACAATTGCCTTGGAATACCTAAACTTGTAATAATCTCATCATCCCAGTCTAAAGTCTCTAAATTCATTAACAAGGTCCGAGAAGCATTCGTGACATCTGTCAGATGTAAGCCACCATTAACACCACCGGTCAGGTTCCACAAAATCCAGGTATCGATATTCCCAAATAGCGCTTGCCCTTCATTTGTAGCTTGTCTTAATCCGGGCACATTTTCAAGCAGCCATTTAATTTTTGGACCCGAAAAGTATGTTGCAATAGGAAGGCCTGTTTTTCTACGAAATCGATCCTGACCTCCATCCTCTGCCAATTGACTGCAAATTTGGTCTGTGCGCGTATCCTGCCAGACGACCGCTGGGTAAAAAGGTTTGCCAGTAGATTTATCCCACACAAGTGTTGTTTCACGTTGATTAGTAATGCCAATAACAGCAACATCATTAATCGATAGGCCGCTGCTTATGAGGGCCTCCTGCATCACCATTTGAGCTGAACGCCATATTTCAAGCGGGTCGTGTTCAACCCATCCTGGCTTTGGATAAAATTGATGGTGTTCTTTTTGGGCTGAACTAACTATCATGCCTTGGTGATTAAATAAAATCGCGCGTGTACTCGTTGTCCCCTGATCAATTGCCATAACAACCTGAGCCATTTTACCTCCGCTTATAACCAATTAACTAAACCATTCAGATAAGCATCCCCAGACATTACTTTTTTTCCTTCAGGCTGAACCAATTCAAGGACTAATAGACCTTCGGCAGTCCCCAAAGCTGGCAAACCATTTACAATGTAATGAGCTCCAACCTCACTTTGAAAAGTATCGTGAGCATGGGCTCCATGAACTTTTAATCGCATTCCTGCCACTTCATAAAAAGTGCCCGGCCACGGGTTATATGCTAAAACCTGCCTCACAATCTTTTCAGCTGGCCAAGTTAAGTCAATTATTCCATCCGATTTCTGCAGCCTTGGCGCATAGGTCGCCAACGAATCATCCTGAGGCATTGGCGCTAATAGGCCTTTAAGGTAAGAAGGCAGGACCTCAATAAGGGTCATTGCTCCTAAGTAAGAAAGTTGATCAGCGAGTTCACCCCCAGTCGTCCCTGGGCGTAAGGGAACATCACGCTGCGTAATAATCGGCCCGTCATCCAGACCTGGGCCCATTCGCATTATGGTTACACCTGTTCTGGCATCTCCTGCCAAGATAGCAGCCTGAATCGGCGCAGCGCCGCGCCAGCGAGGAAGCAGAGAAGCATGGACATTGACACATCCAAACTTCGGCAAATCTAAGATCGCAGGCTTTAATATTTGGCCGTAAGCAGCAACCACAATTAAATCCGGTTTAAAATCACAAAGTGCTAAAATGGCTGCTTTATCCCGCAGGGATTCAGGTTGGATGACTGGTATGTCTAATTGATTAGCTAAAGTCTTTATTGCGGGAGCTTGCATCTTTCGCCCTCTCCCTGAAGGCCGGTCAGGCTGGGTCACAACACCGGTAATTGGAAATGATTTATGTAATTCTTCAAGAATAGGTAAGGCAAATTCGGGTGACCCCATAAATACGATATTTGTATCCATGTGAAAAATTTTATCACAAGAGCAACCAAACACCTTACAAACATTTGTTTGCAGGTAATTTTGGAGTACAATTAAAATCAGATATAGTTAAGATTCCACGGAGGAAAAAATGACTGAAGAAAAAATTATTGATCCTAATATAACCAGTGATGATAAATTATGGGTATTGCTTGCCTACCTTCTAACCCCAATTGTTCCAATTATTATCCTTCTTTTAGAAGATAAAAAGGACCGCCCATTTATAAAGGCACATAATGTCCAAGCGCTTGTTTGGGGACTCGTTTATGGAATCCTTTCATCTGTGCTATCGG
>Ga0209723_1003323_pt1 | contig 19503 bp, 33 predicted proteins | sample BiotimSIPDNA_2_FD_185750 | JGI IMG/M metagenome (GOLD analysis project Ga0209723, IMG submission 185750) | Anaerobic biogas reactor microbial communites from Washington, USA - Biogas_R2 time_0 SIP DNA (SPAdes) (version 2) | ecosystem: Engineered > Bioreactor > Anaerobic > Unclassified | place... | reverse complement strand
CGCTCCGCTTCGATCACTCCGTCGAAGTAGGACCGGGCAGATATTTCCGTCCCGGGATTAGCCGGGATTGAAACCGCTGATACGTCGTAAACCTTGCGGATGCGCTTGATGACGCGCGTCCGGTTCGACTTGTCGTATTCGTCTTTGTCCACGGTGAAGGCCCAGGACATCTGGGTAATCAGCCCGCTGGTGATGTCCTCGTGCAGTTCACGCGCCGCACTGGAGCGGCTCAAATCAGCAAAGGTAAACAGCCCGTGGTCGTCCGGCTCGATGCCCAGCGTCCTGTTGCTGGTCCGCGCCCGGACACGTCCCTGATGGTCCAACTGCATGATGACGTCGCTGACATCCGCACCGTCCAGGGCGCCGCGGTCGATCACCTCGAAGTATTTGTTGCCTTCACTTTCAAACAACACATAGGGGTCGTTAAAAGTCGTTGCGTACCCTTCCACATAAAAATCCGTCTGCAGGCGTTTCTGTTCAGACGGCTTCATCAGGGACATGGCACGATATTCTCTATTCGGTTTGACTGGCATCTTCCTCACCTTTCTCCGGTTCTTTGCCCGTTGCCGGCTCTTCGTTGATCTTCGGGTTCTGCCAGTAAAGCGGCTCGTCGCCCCACGGCACCGCGGGCAGGTTCATCACCTGTCTCCACTCGTTGGGGGTCAGCGCCATCCTGTCCACCATCTGCACCAACTTGAGCTTGTTCTCCATGCTCATGTACTGCATCCGGCTGGACTCAAACACCACCTCGTTGCCAAAGCCCCGCTGCCGGTCGGTGTACATCTTATACGTCAGTTCCAGCCCCAGCGCCACCAGGAAGGGCTCAACCGCGGAATCATAGAACGCTTCCCAGGCGTCCCCGAACAGCTTGCCCTGGATGGCGTCCTCGCTCACGCCGAAGTAGCGGTAGATGTTCTCCCGCAGCTGCCCGATGTGTTCATATGTCGCGATCTCCGGCTTCACGTCCACAGCCTTGAAGTCCACCGTGCTGTCCAGCATCGCGATACCGCTGCTGTTCTCCAGGCTCAGGTAGTCCGCCACGAAGCGGTCTTTCTGCCGCTTGATGTCATCATCGCTGAGCATCGCCTTGGTCGACTTGAGGATGCCGCGCAGGTTCGCGGTGCTCTTGATGGCGTTGGCCATGCCCTGGCCTGTGGTGTCCAGCAGCTGCAGGCTGGTCGTGATGGCGTGGTTGCTGTCGCCGAAGATGTCCGACTCGTTGTAGTGCTTCCGCAGCACCAGCAGGTCATCCCACCCGGCCGTCAGTTTCTGGCCGCCCGAGAACTGAAATCGGATGTACAGCCGGCCGCCGTTCTCCACAGCTTCCGCCGGGCAGTTGGGCACCGGGTACAGCGAAATCGCCCGCCCGCGCTCGTCCCGGTTGATGTAGACAAAAACCGTGTTGTTCACCTCGTACAGGGTCCGGCACTTATACAAAAAGTCCTTACCGTTCATGTACAGGTTCGGGCGCACTCGCAGCAGGCGCTCCAGCGACGGGTCCTGCCGCGCCACCGCGTTGGCCTTGCTGGTGTGCTCAGCCAGCGTGTGGACGCAGCTCCTGGCCACATCGTTCCCGTACACCCCGCCCTGGAACGGGTAGAACGTGCTATTGTAAGTCCCTATCTCGCGCCAGGTTGACCCAGTTCGCGTCTTGTTACCGCCGAATAGCGCGGCGATTGCACCTCTAAAATTCATTCGGTTCATCACTCCTTAATTCGGCAGTAACGCAGAAAGTCTTCCTCGTGGTCACAATAACCAACGAAGGCGTTGAGAAGCGCGACGAGTCCGTCAATCCTTCGGCTGGAACTCGTCTTAACGGGTTGAATCGTCTGGATGCCTTCTCGGTTCAATGTCTTGATTCCAGTGTTCAAGATGTTCCATCTGAGCACCGGGTTATTTTGGTAAACGATACGGTGCTCTTCAAACAGCCCACCAAGTCTTTTAAGGGGATATGACCACACGAAAGGCCCTTGAGGTATCTTCACCATGTCGAATCCGTTGTCCGTCATTTCGTTTTGCCAATAGCCAGCCAAGGCACGGTCGTAGCAAATCCAGAGCGGCCTGATTGAGTGCTTGCCCACCATGTCCACAAACCACTGGGTCACTGCCCTGTAATCAACCGTCGCGCCCTCGCAGATGGTCAGCCAACCCTGCTCTGCCCACAGCCGGTAGGGTGCCTCACGCGAGTTTGTCTGCTCCGTGGCGTCAATCCTGGACTGTGGGAGAAAGAAATGTGACAAAACATAAAAGTTCGGGTCCTCCGGCTTCCTTATCAACAAGCAGCAGCTCGTCAGGTCGGTGGTGCTGGATAGGTCCGCCCCGCCAATGGCGTATGTGTTGCGGAGATACTCAATCGGCACATCCGTCTCGTTCACTGCCGCTTCATACGGCAGCCACTGCGTGTTGCTGTTCTCGGGCAAGCAAAAATCCTTTACCAACAGTGTCGGCAAAAAAGTATGGTCGCGTTTAGCCTTTTCAACATTGTCTACCAATGTCTGAATTGACTTCGCGCGGCCCAATGACGGGTTTGCTTTTTCCCAGCACTTTGGGTCTGTCCACTCATTTAAAGAATCCAAGACATACAAAAAAGGGATTGTCCTGTAATCTTCAAAACCTTCATCCCACAGCGCAACGTGTTCGCAGTAGTTGAATATATTGTCAAAAAACAGCTCTCTCACAAAGCCATTAGTTGATATTAGCCATGCAAGCGGTTGCTCTCTTGAAGATTGCGATTGAAGCATAACATCATAAATCTTACTATCGCGCGCCTCGTGAAATTCGTCAAAACTAAACATACTACTGTTTAGACCATCGAGCGTCCGTGTATCCGCTGCTAACGCCTGAAGCTTAGAAAATGTTGCTGGGAAGTAAATGTCAGATTGCCGTTTTCTTGTTATTGCTCTTAATGCTGGCGACTGAGCCCGCATGTTTACAGCCTCGTCGAACACTAACTTGCTTTGATCTAACTTATTCGCACACGCAAAAACACCGGCACCTTCCTCTCCATCTGCAATCAGCATGAATAGCTCTACAGCCGCAGTCTCCGTACTTTTCCCGTTCTTCCGTCCGCGAACGTCGATGACTTGGCGAACTCGACGCTTTCCAGTATCTTTTTCAAGCCATGAAAAAACCAACTGCAGTTTTGCTTTTTGAAACAAGTCAAGTTTTATGAGTTCTCTTGCCCATTTGCCTTTAGAGTGGCGACAAAACTTTTCTATAAAATCAATCGGCCGCTGCCCCGCTTCTTCGTCAAAGTAAAACGGAAAGTCTTTTGGAGGATTGTCCATCCATCCGACTTCCCGCTCATAAAGCTTTCTTATTCTTGTCCCGGCTACTATCTCACCGCTATGTATCTTTGCTAAATACTCTTTAGGCCAATTCAATCGCCTCACCTTGCTTTTTCAAATAGTCATGATAATACACCCAACGAAAACCGCCACACGTTTTATTTCTGCCCTTACAGCAAGCGATTATCCCAGAATGTCCACACCCAGATTCTTCTGTCGCCGCTCTAATAGAGTGAAATATTTTAGCTATGCTACCGTCTTCGTTTTCTTGTACAACCGAAGTCGTTTTAACCTGACTCTCCCACACCTCTTTTGTGTTTTCTGTAACAGTAGTTCGGTGTACTCCATATTGTTTTGCAATTTCGGCGATTGTTATGCCGTGACGGCGCATATCTCTCCAGGTATCATATACTTGCTGTCGCTCTTGTTGGTATGCTTCATTAATTGCTCTGTTTACAACACTGCGGCTTACGCTATATTTCTCCATCAATAGCTCTCTTGTGATTCCGTTTCTATAATCACCGTTTATAGCTTTGGCTCTCTTTTGCAGTTCTATTTGGTGCGACGTGCCAAGTACAGCAGTAACCGTGCTTTTTCCGCATCCTACAGTATCGGCTATTTCACAGGCAGTTTTCCCTTCTCCATAAAGCTTTTTGACAACCAAATCCCGTTTTGCCTTGTTGTTTTCAGCCAGACACATGAGTTGCTCACTAATCTCCGGCATCACCCACGCCCAATTTTTGCATCTGATTATTTTGCTTATGGTGCTGTTATTTACTCCGTATTTGTTCGACAAGTCGCTTTGAGTAACTCCACAAAGAAGCGCTCTCTTAATCTCCCTTACTTTCTTCTCTGATAAAAGACTATTGATACCGTTAACTTTAGGACAATCAGCCCTCTCGGACAGGTTATATCCAATGCTCCGGACATAGGGCTTTAGTTTATCTAAATACCTTTGTTCCGCATCCCGCAGCTCATCCTTGTCAGTGAGTTCGATTATCTCAAACGTGAAATTGTTCTTTCCGTACTTGTTGTACGCATTCTGCAAATATGATGAGTGGTGCGTTCCGTTCTCCAACATTTTAGCGTGTTCCGATTTTCGACGTTTCAAATCTACGCTACTTCCAACATAGAACTTCCCGTCTGCAAGGTTGGTTATTTTATATATTCCGCTCTTTCCCATAACAAAAACACCTCCGTCGTGTTGTCCGATTTGTTAGATATGGGAAACAAGGTTCGGAACACCTTGCTTGTCGCCCCGTCGGGCTATCCCACATAAGCATCATACTACTTTTTATCACCAAATGCAAACTTCATGATGTCCTCGGCCGCGTCCTTTGTCCCCTGCGGCATCCTGTCCAGCAGCTGCCGGATGGCTGTTTGGTAGTTTTTCTCCCGGGCGTTGTACAGTTCAGCCACCGGCCTCTTGCGCTCATAGGGCGGCGCGTTCTCCGACTGCGTGAACATCTCCACGTCCCCCTTCTCGCTGATGTCTGCCCAGGCATCGTCCAGCAGCACCCGAAGGCGGGCCGCCTGGACCACCAGGCCGTCGCACACAGCCGCTTCGTCCTCGCCCATTCCGGCGAAAACCTTCTTGAGCCGGGAGACCTCGCGCTTCACCCGGGCTTCTTTGCTCATGTCCATTGATATCATTCCTTCTTTGACTATCTTTTCCTTTGGGAGGGGGTCACGCACACATCGGTCAGCAACAGAAAGGGAAGGCGCGGGTTTGGAAAGGGAACGCGCGCTCGTTATATCAAGGGGGGACTACCCCACCACGCCCCGTCTCGGAACAACATGACCATCCTCATCGAACACGAACCCTTCCAGAACGTCCCCGGCCCCCGCGTGTCGCTTGGTGTGGCAGTCGTGGCAGAGGCACACGAGATTGTCCAGCGCCAGCGCCACGCTGTAGTCCGTGATGTTCTGCGGCGTCAGCTCGACGATGTGATGAACCTCCTCAGCCCGTCCTCCACAGTCTGCGCAACTGAAGCGGTCGCGGTTCAGCGCGTGCTGCCGCTGTTGTCTCCACAGTTTGGAGAGGTAGAACGCCCGCGCCCAAGGCTGTGCCATCACTCATCCTCGAACATGATTGTGCTTGGGTGCGACGCTTCTTCATATCCTTCGACATATCCCTGCGCGAACGCGATCTGGTACAGCCCGTACCCGCCCGCCACAATAGCCACTGCAGCGATTGCGATTGCCGCAATATTATTCATATAATCGCCTCAAATCTGAATCTGTTGCCGCTGAGCCGGAGTTTGTTGGCGCCGGCCTCAGCGGTGGGTGGCAGCATCTTCTCCACGGGGTAGCCCACATAGCCCAGCCACGAACCGGCGCACATCGACAGCGTCGGCCTTCGCGTGACCCTGTGGTTGTTGATGTCCACGACCAGCTTCGATCCGCGCAGGCAGTACGGCCGGTGCGTGTGACCATGGATGAACACGTCCACGCCGTCCATCGCCTGCAGGAATCGGTCAGCGCGGTTGATACCGGAGCCGGGGAGAGCGCCTCCGCCCGCGCCGTGCACGCAAGCCAGCAGATAGGAGTAGGGCTTTTGGTTTCCGTTACGGTTTCGGCCCAGCGCCACGCGCACGAATGCCATGTCCTCGCGGTATCTGTCCTCAAGGTCGAGTTTGGCCGCGATGTCGTAGGTCGGGTCATCGTCTGCGTCCTTGCCGCTGCGCCTTTCGTGATTCCCGGGGATAAGGCACAGGATGCGGTCGCGTACGACCTCAAGCGCTTTCGCCATCTCGCGTTTCTGCTGGCTCGGCGGCATGGTCGCACGGAATATGTTCGTCACCGAATTGCGCGTCCCGTTGTCGATCAGGTCGCCCTGGAGGGTGACGTAGGTGTTCGGCGTCGCAGCTATTTCGTTCAGCAGCGCGTAAAACGCCATCGCTTCAGAGTCTTCCGCGCCGAGGTGGACGTCTGCCAGTGGGATTATGACGGCTTCTTGCACGTCCTCGCCCAACGTGTACCACAGGATCTCTTCATATCGGCCCATCATTCCTCCGCTCTCGCTTGACCCATAGGGGCTTATCGACGTCGTAGTCGCGGCCCCGCCCGCAGCAGATGAAGCACTCACAATCGCCCTTCTCGCAGGCGGCGGTGTAGACCGGCGTCACGACATAGCGGTCGTCCGAAAGAAAAACGTCCAGGCACCGCTCGCATAGCGTCATGACCACGCCATCACCCCCAGCCCAATAAAGAAGACGCGCCGTTTCCGGACGCGCCTTGAACATGACTACCGATTCTATTAAACCACGGGGTGCTGTCAAAGTAAATGTGGTTTTATGTGGTTGTTTTGTCTGCCCGCTCGTACGCGTCGATAGCCCGCGGTTTGAGGTCGTTAACCACCCAGTTGATTGTGTACCCCATGAGATCCGCCACGCTGCTCCACTTGAGGTTATTAATGTACCGGAAGGTCAGCAGCGCCCTTTCCCTCGCGTCGGGGATCCGCTCAATAACCACCTGCGCCTGTTCTTTTTTGTCCACAAGGGTGTCGATGCGCTTGTTCACCCTGTCCTGCAGCCGGTTCAGCTTCCGCACTAGCTCCTCGGGCGTGGGAAGCCCGGCCAGTTCCAGCCCAAGCGATTCCGTTTTACTTTGGAGGGGGTGCTGGACGCATACCCCGTTGAGCGCAGTCGTGGAGTTCGCCCGGTCCAGGATGTCCTGGCGCTGGTCCATCAGTCGGGCGCGCGTGGTTTCCATGGCGCTCACTTCGTAGTCAAGGTAGCGCAGGCTGTTAAGGAATTGCTCGGCCGTCATCCCCGCCTTGTAATGGATACCATTCTCGTCAACGCTGAAATGCTCATTATCGACTAGATTTGCCATTATTTTCGACCTCCTAATTCTTCCGCTTTGCGGGCAATCCCAGCCGATTTCGGATGGTGTACAGGCTGGTCCCGTGTCATTCGCTTGTCCTCCTCATTCCGCGTCATCCCCCAGCGCCAACTGCTCCACGGACACACCAAACACCTGCGCCATCGCCAGCGCTGCCGGGAGTGAGGGCAGGTGCCGCCCAGTCAGCCATGCGCTCAGGTGCGCGTGCTCTATGCCCAACTCCTCGATGAGGTCGCGGGATGTCAACCCGCACAACTCCAGATTGTCCCGGATTAGGTCACCTATGCGGGACTTAACCTGCTCCCGCGCCTGCTTGCTCGTCATTTCGCCGCCCCTTTCAGCGTCCGCACCGCCCCTGCCAGTTCTGCAGCCATCTGCTTTTCGCCAAGGTTTTCCAAAAACTCCGCTATTGTCGTGATTTTGGTAATCGCGCTCTTGATGTTGCCCTCCCGACACGCCACACACACCTGGTCGCCCTCAGGCATCTCATGCCCACATATAACACACTGGTTTGCTATCATTTCGGGTCCCTCCGTTTCTCTCTTGCTGTTCTGATTTCCACAGGGGGTGTTCGGTTCGGCTCAGGGCAGGTTAGGGCAGGTTAGGGCAGGTTTTGCCCGTTTTCCTGGAAACCCCCTATATATATATTTCATTTTTTGAGACCTCTTTTTTTCTAAGGGTAAACCTGCCCTACTTGCCCCTATTGATGTATTATTTGGTAACATTTAGTACATCACCCGAAAACCCTTGCTTGGTTTCGCCGTTTCAGCCAGTTTGATGCCAACATAGTATCTGGCATTCATCGACTTTCGCTTCTCAAACTTCTTTCCCATCTCCCGCCCAAACCGTGTGGAAGACATCTCGTACTCGTTGCTTTCTTTTGCCCAGTCGATATAAGCCCGGAACAGGTCGCCGGCATCTACCTCACCGCCCTCCACACAGCAGGCGTCGATGAAGGCTGCCAGCACGTCCATCTCGCCCCGATATTCATGGTTTGCGTCCAGTACGGACTGGGGCTGTTTGAGGCCTTCTCTACGCCACAGCAGGCAGCCGGCTACGGCCCACGCCAGGATGCCGGGCATTTCCTCGCGCAGCTTGAATTTAAGTTGGCGGTCGATTTTGTCATCCGGAATCTGCACCTTGAACGGAATCAGCCGGATGCGGCTCCAGATGCCCAGGTCCGTGCCCCGGATGGTGGGTTTGTGGTTGGTCGCCATCCACAGTTTGAACTCCGGTTTGAACTCGAACTCGTCCTCGTATTTTTTGCTTGCGGTCACTTTATCGCCGCCCGTCAGCTGTTTGATCAGCCCTTCGTTCAGTCGGGCGCCCTCATTTGGCTCCACTGTGGTCACAAACCGGGCGCCCTTGAGCCGGGCGATGTCGCTTGTCGGCCCGGATTGAGCCTGCCGGACCATGATCGTCTCGGGCTGGATGTTGACGGCATAATCACCCATGATGTCGGTGATGATGTCCACAAAGGTGGATTTTCCATTGCGCCCAGTTCCGTAGCAGAAGAAGGCGCAGTGCTCCTCGGTCGATCCTGTCATGGAGTAGCCCACCGCTTTCTGCACGAAGCGGATCAGGTCCCGGTCGCCGTCGAATATTTCATGCAGGAAGCTTGTCCACCGTGGGGTGTCGCACTTGTCCGTGTATTCACTGGCCGCCAACTTGCTGATCATGTCGTCCCTATCGTGCGGGAGCAGCTCGCCCGTCACCAGGTTGATGGTGCCGTTCAGTGTGGAAATGAGGTAGGGGTTGTTGTCAAAGTCGGCGTTGTGCACCTCCACGGCGTGCTGGGCCTCCGTGAGCATGGCCACCTTGCTCCGGCTGGAGCGCATCGACTTGAGGTGCTTGAGGTAAGCTTTTCGGACCTCGTCTGCGTCCTCGTCCATGCCCAGCGCGTCCAGGTAGGCATCCAGCCCGCCCCGCGCCTCCTCGATGACCTCGTCCGCCATCCGTTTGGCGTGGCCCCCGTCATCCACAGCCCAGCGCCTGCCGTCGTAATACATCCATTTCTTGCTCGTGTAGTTGTAGCGCACGCTCTCTCCAAAGCGGTCAATGAAGCGCCGCGCGTTTCCGGTGTCGTCAAAGGTGTAGTTTCGAATCCGCTCGGGCTGGGCGGCTTCTTCCGGGGACACCGTGCCGATGTGCACCTGGTATTCCGCCCGGGGCGTGTACACTTGGACGCAGTCCCGCGCCGCTTTGGCGAGGGTCAATTGGCCATAGGTGCTGCCGGATTGCTTCCGGTCCCATTTAGGGCGCATCAGGCCGCTCTGCCGGAAAAGCCGGTCCATTACCTGGGTGTCCCGCCCGGTCCAGAACGCCAGGATATTGCTCAGCGCCAGGTCGGCCTCAGACTGGCTGGTGTGGTAGGGGGCATAGTTGCCCGCCCACAGGTCGCAGAACATCCGGCCCTGCTTGCTTTCCTCGGCCATTTTGATGATCTCGGCGTCAGAGAGGTTCAGCGGAAGAACCGGTTTGATGCCGGTGGTCGGAACGTGCCCACCTCCGATGTAGCGCTCGTGAAGCGGCTTGACGGCGTCCGTGCAGTCCCGGACCGTTTTGTAAGGCGAGCAGGCATGCCCCGTCATGATGAAGAATCGCTGTGAATCGTACATCTCCACACTGCCTTTGCGCCGCCCGCCCGGGGGCAGGGCACCCTTGCACAGGATGTGGATGCCCTTGCCCGATACGCTGTATTCGGTGTAACTCTTCAACGTGTGGATAAACTCGCTTACCAGATTGTCGTCAGTGCCGTTGCGGTAGTCCTCGATTTCCGCTTCGCAGCCGTCCAGGTCCACGCCGAAGACGCCGTTGGCGAACATGAACCCGATGCCGCTGAACTGTTCCGAGGCCTTAACGGCCTGGTCAAACCCGCACCATGTGGAAGGGTTGTTGCTCTGCGCCTTGCCGCCCGTCATCGCGTTGATGGGGATCTTCTTGATTTTCCCGGGCCTCGCTTCATCGGGAACGGATTGCCAGCAGACCCACTGGTTTAGCTCACGCAATTCTCTGGGGATGTTGTCAAACATGTAGGCCCCTCTCTGCCGGTATTGTTCAGAACGGCAGCTCCCCGTCCTTGACCTCGACGAACCCCTGCGCCTGCGGGCTGATGTCGGGCTGCTCCGTTTCGTACACATAGGACACTCGTGCCCGGGTATTCCCGTTGTATTCCTCGTGCCGAATCTCCACGCGGATGGGCTTGTTGCTGAGCGCTCTCATCCAGTCATCAATCGTCTCAAAATTGGTGCCATTAGCCAGGCCGGTTACCCGGCTGATGTGCTGGATGGTGCCTGCCGGGAACCCCTCCGGGTCGTTGCGGGTCGGGGCCTTTTTCCTCCACACCGGCCAGTCGATGGTTTCACCCGCACCTTCCTGCGCCACATCGTCCCGGATGGTCAGATTGATCTGAAGGTATTCCGTGCCGTTGCGGGTCATGCTGTTCTGCGCGTTTTTGATGAGGCACTCGTAGATGCCTTCCGGGGGCATGTAGCGTCCCTGCTGAGCCTTGCTGTGGTCGATGGTTACAAATGCCATGTTATTTCCCCTTTCACTTTCCGATTTTGACTTGGTAGGGCCGTTTCTCTCCGGTGTACCGTCCGCCTGACAGTAGCTGGATGATACGTTTTCCGGTGTGGTATTTTGCGCAGAAATGAATATCCACGCCGTACTTTCCTTGGATGACCGTGAGGATCTGCGCCAGCCTCGCCCCGGTCATGGCGTTGGGCTGGGTTTTGAGGAGTGGGTTGTTCCAACTGCGGATGTCTTCAATTGAGTTGATGAGCGGGCCGTGCTCCACCAGGAGGATGAGTTTGATGTCCAGTTCCTGCGCCCTGAGGAGTTCCGCTTTGAACCGGGCGTGGTCGCGCCCGCAGTTTTGCGTGAGTTCCTCTAATCGGCGCTTCCGGTCAATCACCAGCCGGGCGTTGTCCAGGTCCATGTAGTCGCCCACCGGGAGTTTGCTGACGAACCATTTCACGCCGGCCCGGTCGAATTGTTCGGTTATCTGTTTGATGGCCTTGGGCTTTTCACGGGAGTCAACTTGGATGGTCATGGGCATCCGCTCGTCGGCATTCTTTGTCACAGCCCCGCCCCTTCCAGCTCATCCGCGTCCACCGGCCCGGTCACCATCTTCTCCCGCCGGCACCACGCGCACTCTCCGCACATGGTTGGCTCGGTCAGCCCCGCCTTGATCTCCTGGAACCGGCTCAGCATCGGCTCGACCATTTCCCACGCGGCGTCCAGCATGTACTGGGGAATGTGGATGAGCGCCTTGTCCGGGTTCTTTTCTTTCGTTGCGACCACAAGAAAACAGGGCAGCTTCTGCCCGAGCAGTTTTTGGTAGATGGCCAGTTGCAGGTCGTAGTGCCACGCCTGAACAAACGACTGCCGCCCGGCGCCTTTCACCCACACGGGCGCCATATCGCGCATCACCTTCAGGTCCGCGATGGCGCCGTCCGCCATCAGCAGCGTCTCCGCCATCTCCGGGTAACTGTCCGCTATCACCTCACACTGTGTGGATGAGAGCAAGCTGTCTATCTTGCCTTTGAACGGGATCCCGGCGATTTCGCCGGTCACGATTTTCTGTGTTTCACCTTGGAGCATCCGGTGGAGCAGGTCGTCATTCTCCAGCAGTGTGATGATGTCCATCGCCTGCTGGAACTCGGCCCGGAACCCGCCGGTGCGGGTGTAGACCTGTGGTTTATGTGATGCCAGGAAGTCGTTCATGACCCCGCTGAAATGCGCGTCCACACAGCTGCCAATAAGCAGGGCTGTGGTCTCCTCGCGTGTTGTGATGCCGTACAGTTCCGCCAGGGCCTGCGCCTCGCATTGCAGGAACCGCTTTACCTGGCTGGCGCTCATCCAGTGGCGGTCGGAGCCGGGGTCGAAGTAATTGGATTCACTCAGTTCCATCCGCCACCCCCTTGGCTTTCTCCGCGCACCCCAGGCACATCACCCGACCGAACCGATTCTGCGCCGCCTGAGCGATCTGCTGGGCGGTGAACTTGCCCGACGCCTGAATGTCCTTTCCACAGTCAGCGCAGGCGGTGACGGCCGGCTGTTTCTTTTTGACGCGGACCGCTTCGACCCGCTCCCCGAATGCCGAGACGGTTTCAACGCCCAGCACGATGGAGCGGCCGGCCCAGTCCTCGATGTAGGGGCTCTGTAGGACCTTCTGGATCGTTTTGCTGTTGGTGGCGTTCAGGATGAGCGGCTTCACGTCGCCCTCAAAGCGCACCACCGTGCAGTCCTCCTTGCGCCCCTCCGCGCCCAGCACCGTCTCCACGCCCACTGTGGAAATGGTGACGGTCTTTTCCTCGCCGGGCTGGAAAGCATACGCGCCGATGTAGTCCGGGTTGGTCAGTTTCTTCCAGTGCGTTTTTTGTTCATTCATCTTCGTTCCTCCTTCGGTCACATTCACGGTCGGCCATTTCCGCTTCGATTTCATCCTGTTCGTCCGTGTCCTGATCCGCCAGGGGGCACATCGGCCAGTGCCCCAGGAAGCTATGACAAATCGGGCAGCACGGCTCGGTCATTTTTCCCACCGCTCCCGGTCCATGCTGGCGTAGGTCGTCTCGATCACACCGTCATCCTCCAGCAGTCCCGTCCAGCGCGGTTCGGCGTTGTTCAGGTTCAAGGGCAGCGGGGCCGGGTCGTTCTGTGCCGTCATCAGCGCCAAAACGTCCTTGGGCTTCATCCCGGTCGACCGATACGCTTCAAGCTCCGCCATATCGCGCCGGAAACGCGCCTCATTTAGTAGAAAAGCCATGATGGTACCTCCTTTCACGGTACTGTTGGTTATTGAGATACAGCGCCCATTGTTCTGTGGTGATCGTGACGGCCCGGGGCTCCCGGCGCCGGTCGTTCCAACGCCTGAATCGGGCTATGAGCCTACGCATAGTGCTTCTCCTCCTGTTTCGTTATGTAGCGCCGGCGCACCATTGAGTACATCGTGATTGCCCTGTTCCGTGCGTTCATCGCTTCGATGTAGCGGTCTGCCCGCCGTTGCCTGTCAGCCGCTCTCCGGAGCTCTGCCATCGTGCGCTGGTTGATTTCCCACACGTCAGCGCTGTCCATCACTGTGTCCTCCAGTCCGGGTCGGAATCGAGGAATTGGTCCCAAACCTGCCTGCCTCTCATCCGCCGCGCCTGGAGGTGTTTGCCCCGGAGCTGAGCGTCTTTTGTCACCGCGTCGGCGATGGTGTGCATCGTCCAGATCCGGCTCGTGCCGAGTCGCTCACAGATATCCGGTTCGGTCAGTCCCTGGCTGTACAGCCATTTCACTGCGGTGGTGCATTTCATGGGGTGCCTCCTCATTTCTTTATTATTTTTTCGATGTATGCGTCTATGAGTTCTTTGAGCGTCATCTTGTGGTTTGTCGGGCGCCACTTTCTTTCTCCGGTTTGATAGAGCTCCCGGACAATGCTGTCTTTTGCAAGCACGCTTTTGCTTGCGTCGGTCACGTCGTGCTCGGCCACAATGGCGATTGCCTTTTTACTCCGTTTCTCAAAGTCATAGACCATTCTTTCAAACGCAAGCCGTTGACCTCTTGGCATTTCAGCGCCGTTGTATTTGAGCTCGAATATCACGTAGGCTATGTTTTGATACTCGATAAGTCCGTCAATGTCCGTCGGTGATATCGCGTCGTAATTCAACCCGGTGAACTCAATCAGTTGCCTCGCTCGTTCGGCGAAATGGATTTCATTCATAGGGTCGCGCCCCATCCATGCGCTTTGAATACCTCAAGGAATTTCCATGGATTGTTGCCGATGTAGACAAACGATTGACCTTGAAGCGGTGTGTTTTCCTCGCCCCTGACAGACAGGTAGCGGATGCGTGACGTGGGGAACACGATTGCGGATGCGTTCTTTACCAGAGCTGCAAACCATTGTGTTTCGGTTGCGTTATTCACAAGCACAACGGCCTGAGCAACCGCGCCGTTCTCAACCGATTCATTCAGCTTGGCGATGAACTTAGAGATTAGGCCGCCTGAGTACGGGGGATTCATCCACACGTTGCCCGCCCAATCCTGAGACAGTCCGTCGTCCTCGATGCTGAAATATCTTGCCGCCATTACGGTCTTGTTGGCGTGTTCGCATGAAGCCGGGTCAAGGTCGATGCTCCCCATAACCTCACGCGCTGAGTTGATGAACTCCGCCGGGGTGTACCATTCGTTTTCGCCTGAGTTGTTGGTGACGTGCGGCTTGGCGGCCATTTGCTTTACGGCTTCGACCTGCCTCTCAGGTTCCATCCGGGCGATTTTGAGCGCGTCCGTCTTAGGCAGGTCAGCGGCTTTGATTGCTTCCTGGGCTTCCGGCAGGATGTCGCGGGCGATTTGCTTTTCTTCTTGCAGAACGCGCTTTGATACACCAAGGTCGAATGCTATGCCGGCAGTGGTTTTAGGTAGTGCGGTTTCCGCACGACCTCCGTGCTGGTTATCTCCGGCCTTCGCCCTCAGCCCCGCCTCGGTCAACAACTCATCCCTGCGCTTGAACGCCTGTCCCCGGTCGATGTAGTGCAGCTCATTCCGCATCAGGTTTTCGTCTATCTCGGCCAGTTCAGCCCTCAGGCCTTCCAGCTCTGATACAGTCGCTTCAATCTCAGTCCACCCCAGCAGCTTAGCCGCCGCCAGCCTGTGCGCCCCGGTTATCAGCGTCTTGTCCCGCGTGATAGTGATGGGGTTTATCAGCCCCACTTCGCTCATGCTCTGGGCCAGTTCGCGCACTTTAGATTCATCGACCGCCCGGCGGCCGTCTTTTACCTTGATACTGTCAATGGGTAGTTGCATTTTTTTCGCTCCTTTGCACCTTTTAAGGTCTATTTATGCACCTTTTAGGGCAAAAAAATGGTGAGCACTTCGTCATTTGTCAGCCCAAGAGTTTCTTTTATGAGCCTTATTTCATTTGCCGTAAACTCACCGCCGCCGGAGCAAATCTTCCTGTAAAAGGTGCTTCTCGTGATCCCGGCGCTCTTTGCAACGTATTCCTGCGTCGTCCCCTTTTCTACGATAAGCCCTTTCAGCTTCATCATGTTCTTTTTCAACCGTTTCACCTCTCCTTCTGTTCGGTGCATCCGTGCACCCGATGTGTCTATAATAGCACCTATCCCCGCACCCGTCAATACAATATTCCAATAATGGGATGATTTATCTTGTATTAATTTGTTGCATATTTGGCACATATGGCCTATAATGATGTTGTCCGGTCGCGACATATAAAAGAAAGGATTAATATGAAAACCAGGAACAGGATTAAAGAGCGTAGGGATGCAGTCGGCATGAGCGCGGAAAAGCTCGGAGAAAAAATAGGCGTAGCAAAGACGACTATATACCGATATGAGAATGGTGAAATTGAAAAGAATTCTGCTGAAAACCTTGATGCAATCGCCTATGTTTTGCAGACAACCTCGGATTACTTGCTCGGAAAAACTGACGAACCCGGCATTGATCCTGTCGAAGTTATGCAAGGCGCTGGAAAGACACATTGGATGTCTTTAATGTACAAAACAGATTCATACGAAAAGATGATTGACCATACCGCCGATATCATGAAAGAAATACAGAAAAACCCAAAACTTGCAATTTTGTTTGATAGAACAAAAAAACTAACTCCAACACAATTCGACGCGATTCTCAGTATTGTGAACGAGTTTATCGGAGAGAGAGATGGATGATGAGCTATATATCGTACAAAATGGAATTACTGTATGTGTAAAACCGCTTCCTGGGTCTGTGAGAGCATTTTCTATGCCATGTGGGGATGGGTATACAGTTATTGTAAATGATTGCCTGTCCCCCACAGAAAAACAAAAAGCGCTCGAGCATGAGCTTGGGCACATCAAAAATAACGACCATTACAATCGGGAATATGTCGAATATGACGATTAAAAGGAGGTCATAATGGCGACCGCAAGGAAGCTGCCGAGCGGATCATGGCGCGTGCTTGCTTATGTAGGTGTTGTGGACGGGAAAAGGGAATACAAATCATTTACGGCCCCAACAAAAAAAGAAGCCGAGTATCAGGCAACACTTTACGCTGTAAAGAAACGCCATAGCAGCTCGAAAATTAAAGTTGAAGATGCTATTGATCGATACATAAACAGCAAATCATCGGTTCTATCCCCCAAGACAATAAGGGAATATAAAGGGATGCAAAACCGTTATTTCCAGTCTATTTCAAACGCGAGAATAGATCAACTTACAGATGAATTGGTGCAGAGTGAAATCAATTCGTTGAGCGCCTCCGTATCATCAAAAACTGTAAGAAACGCATATGCTTTGTTCCGTTCATCTGTGAAAATGTTTGATCGTGACTTTAATCCAATCATTAGCCTTCCGCAAAAATCAACAAAAAAGGTTATCATCCCTAAAGACAAAGAAGTACAAACATTATTGGCGAACGCATCCGGCGCTTTATATACAGCCATATTGCTTTGCGCTGCCCTTGGCTTGAGAAGATCAGAAGTTTGTGCGCTTAATTGGGAAGATATATCCGGAGATCAATTGAACATTGACAAGGCAATGGTGCTTAATGCAGATGGGAAATGGATCATAAAGAAAACAAAAACAGGAGCAGGCACCCGCGTGTTGACAATGCCGAATTCGGTTGTTCAACATTTATCCACACTCTCAAAAGAAAAAAGAATTGTTCCAATTAAACCTGACAGCGTTACATCTGAATATATTGAACTCAGAAAGAAATTCGGGATAAAAACTAAGCTTCATAGCCTGCGCCATCATTACGCGAGTACGTTGTTAGAGATAGGTGTTCCTGATCTGTATGCCATTGAAAGAACCGGGCACGCAACCACTCATATTTTAAAGGCCGTATATCAGCATATAAAAGACGAAAAAGAGGCCGCCGTTGACGCGTCAATTATTTCAAAAATGAATGAGCTTTATAAATAACCTTTCTCGTGTTGCATTTGTGTTGCATCGTCTTTTCAATGACGCTACATCAACGTTTTTCCTTGCAACATTTTATCCAGTAATTCAACCCAAAAACGAAAAATCCCTTGATATATCAAGGGAAATTCATGGTACCTCCGACGGGACTCGAACCCGTGTTAGGCGCTTTGTTTTCAACGCTTTTCAGCTCTCGTGTTGCATTTCGTGTTGCATTGCTCCGCTAAGCTGAGCCACTGGCCGTGATGGTCAGAGTAGGTCAAGGACGCTGATGCCCAGCACGTCCGCCGCGAGTTGCAGCCGCTTGCGTGGGATGGGGCGCGTACCTTTTTCGTATTGCGCCACGATCGATTGACCCCATTTGGTCGTGATGCCGATTGCCTTAGCAAGTTCTGCCTGGGTCATGCCCGCGGCCAGCCGGGCGGTGCGGATGCGCTCTGCGGGGGTCATTTGGTGCCGGCGTAGTTAATGACGATGTTGCCATCCCGGTCCTGGTCGGTTAGATGGTAGCAGTGCTTGTCGTCCTCGGCATAGCCCACCCACTCGTCATTCACGAACCGGATGTCCGTGATCGTGAGGTTGTCGTTGTTGGGGGATGTGTCGGTGAGCCAGTTACTAATCATGTCCTCAAATAATTCGCGCGTCATGGTATCCTCCTCTTTCTGCCGGGATTTGCCGCCCGGCTCGGCGTGTGGTTGGTTAACTACTTTCTTGGATAATTGTACTTGTCGATAATGTCTCGGAATCCTTTGTAGTCTGTAAGGTACTGAGATTTGATTTCATCGTTGTCGTTGTAGAAAATGAACTCGTATTGCTTCTTTCCTGTTTTCTCGTCCCAGTAGCCTCCGTTGTAGATGCGCCTGTACCCTCTATCGTCTGTGCCGAATTGGTAACCGATGATTTTTCTATATCTCTCATAGTTCGTTCTTGCGTTGCTGTCCTTGATGCCCTTCATTTCCCTTACCTCCTTTTCTTTATGTCTTATTATAGCATGAGCAATTGCTAATTGTCAAGCCTTTTTGCAGGGAATTTGCAAAAAACATTTGAAAAACAAAAAACCGCCCCCAAGCGGGAGCGGCGAAGTTTTTGAAGCGCAAGTCAGAAACTCTGCGCGTTATGAAGTTTTTGAAGTTGAGGTCAAAACTTGTCGGCGTTGGTTGGACTGTTGAGGATGCCAAACGCCACCAGCAGCTGAAGCACACTCGCCACCACCGCGTTGATCGCCTCCTGCTGCGAGACATTGATGACATCCACCACGATGAGGATGGTCAGAATTTGAGCGACCACAGCCGCCCAGACTACGGGGGACTTAAACCGATTCTGATTCATGTTTTACTCCTTTTCGCCTTCAAGCAGCGCTTCTTCAAGCGCCGTGACTCGCGCGTCCATCGCTGACCACCAATCCGTCATGGGCGTGGGCGCTTCGCCTGCCGCCGCGTGACCGAGCGCCACATAGTACGAGGTCATGGCTGACCGTTTCTCCACATCATTCTCAGTGCAATGGATGACCACCGTGCCGTTGCCCGCCACATCCAGCACCGCGTCCGAGGGTGTCCAGGTCAGCGTGGTCACATCGTCAACGGTCGCGGTCGCCACTGCCCCCGCCTGTTCGGGGTAGACTGTCGTTTCGCCCGGGCGCACATAGGTCAGGCTATACACGCCCGCCGGGTACAGGGTCACCCACGCGCTGATGTCAAACGTCACCGAGGTCGCGCCCGACTCGCCCTGCTGACCAAGCGGGATGACCGCCTCTAAATTGTCAATCGTATACACTCAATCACTCCCTCATCGATGCGCCAGGTAGTCGTTGAACCTGTCACGCGCCGTTGTGTCGCACCCGAGCATCAACGACTGCACTGCCGACAGGATGGCAGACACATCGTCTGCCGTGCGGCTGGTGTCGTCCTTGATGTCCTTAATGTCGGACTTGAGCGTGGTCATTTCGCCCTGCAGTTTTTCAATCGCTTCTTTGTTTGTCGCCACCTGTCGCAAACTCTCCTTGCTTTCATTTGTTCGGATTGCCATACGCCACAGTGTGGCTAAAATCGCAACGAGTACACCCAGCAGCCACCAAAAGTCCTTGACAGGCCCTATCCAGTCCACATCATTCCACCTCCCTCAACGCGCCGATGATGATGGTCAGGCGCCGACTGATGCCCTCCAACTCCGTCAGCAGCGCCATGCGGTCAATCGGGGCGGATGGGTCAAGCTCCACAGGCGGGGCATCCGGAGGGATAGCGTCCAGCAAGCCCCAGTCTGCATCAGCCCACACGCCCGACACCGGGATGCCGTGGTCTGCCTGAAAAGCCTTGACCCCCGCTTCCGTGGCAGGGCCAAATTTTCCGTCTGCCTTGGTGTTTTTCCCTACATCATAGCCCCGCGCCATCAGCGCTTCTTGGAGCAGGCGCACCTGGTCGCCTACCGAACCCCGTTTCAAATCTGTGGACATTTCAATTTCTTCCTCCGC
>Ga0209723_1003320_pt1 | contig 19516 bp, 16 predicted proteins | sample BiotimSIPDNA_2_FD_185750 | JGI IMG/M metagenome (GOLD analysis project Ga0209723, IMG submission 185750) | Anaerobic biogas reactor microbial communites from Washington, USA - Biogas_R2 time_0 SIP DNA (SPAdes) (version 2) | ecosystem: Engineered > Bioreactor > Anaerobic > Unclassified | place... | reverse complement strand
GCTCATAAGAGTCAAGATCTCGTGCAAAATCTCTTTGCATCAAGATGAGATCTGCGGAATCAATGCACCCCTCATCTAACTTTGATTGCTTCATGCCCGGAGCAACCTGGATGCCAGCAGCAGTTAAGGGCGAATAAACTCGGTATTGCTCGATCGCCGAAATGTGGAGATATTGGGTGAAAAAAGCAACTGAGTTTATCATCATTTAATACATAATCATAAACCAATAATTTAATTAATCGTGTAATATCTTGCTGTTTAGGTTCATCTTCTTATTTTTCGATCCCCATCATTTTTCTTATCTTTTTGAAAATCCTTGGCACTTTTATGGTAAAGTTATTTGAATAAACAAAAATCTGATTCTCTGTTTCTGCAAGCCTTTCAGATGATAGCTCTATTTCTTTTTGTTGTTCAATATTAACCTGCCGTAAATCGACGTTTTCTTTCCATAGTTGGAAAAATTTGCTTTCATATTCTCTAATCAATTCCCCAATTTGGTAAGTTCTCTTTTTGTATAAGACCGCCCATGGTGTAATAAATGAAGCATCAAAATTAAAATCCCGGAAAAATCCATTTAAAGCAAATAAACCCGCCCAATATTCGGGGAGTTGAACATTTATATGTGTGTTTTCTTTGTAATCGAATGGTGTTGAAGAAAATAGGATTTGATCACTGTATTGGCAAAGATTTTTTATAGCATCTTCAGCATCGAGCTTTTGCATATGCTCAACCACCTCGATGCTGATAATCAGATCATACTTTCGGTCTAGTACCTGGGTAATAGATTTCACTTGGCAATATGGCTTTATGCTCTGATGAACTTTATTAATCGCATATTCTGATATATCGATTCCCCATGTTTCAATTCCCCTTGTCCTTAATGATTCCACTAAAAAGCCCATCGCGCAGCCTGCATCTAATACTGTTTTGGGATTTATTTCTGCAATAATTCGTTCAGCTATTTTCCCAAAAAAGCTCATCCAGGTTTCATTTCTCTCGTATGGAATGCCACAATCATGCGCATAATAATATTCGTTAAACATCTGATGGAATTCATTTTCAACCATATCTTACCCCTCTTCCAACATCATTCCCAACCCCACCTCCCAAGGTGGCATTCTCAGCCCAAACACGTCTGCAAACTTATCACAATTCAACACGGATACCAAAGGGCGGGTAGCGAGCGTGGGGAATTCAACACTTTTGGCTGGGATGATTTCTCTTACTTTATGCTCATTTTTATGTGGGTCAAGCGCAATGATCGCCCTTGCCCACTCATAACGGCTGCAAGCACCCTCGCCTGCCAAATGATACACGCCAGCACGTTCCTTAAAATAATCATACACTAATCCACCAGCCCTGGCAACCATCAAGGCACTCGCTTCAGCAAGCATTCTGGACGATGTTGGTCCGCTAATTTGGTCTTCGACTATGCGCAGTACTTCCTGCTGCCTTACCCAGCTCAACACCTTGCTGACGAAACCTGCCTGGCGCAAAGAATACACCCAGCTAGTCCTCAGGATGACTCCTGCCCCACTACTCTCCAACACTGCTTCATCCCCCCTAAGTTTGCTGACACCGTAAACATTCAACGGGTTCGGCTGGTCTGTTTCAATGTAAGGGCTGCCCTTGCTGCCGTCATACACATAATCGGTGGAATAATGAATAAACGGGATTTGCATCCTGGCTGCTTGCTGTGCTAACACAGCAACAGAATCACAATTGATCAATTGGGCAATGTGTTGGTGTGTCTCAGCGCTGTCCACCGCGGTGTAAGCCACTGCATTAATGATCAAATCTGGTTCTACGGTGTCAATGACATCAACTAGCGATAGTGGCTTGGTAAAGTCTACATCTGGGTATTCCAAGGCAATCACCTCACCCAAAGGAGCAAGCGTCCGCTTCAATTCCCAGCCTAGCTGCCCAGACTTACCAAATAGCAATATCTTCATCATGCGGGCAATCCATCCAAAAATCGCAGTAAGTATTGTCCGTAACCATTACTGGCCAATTCTTGGGCACAGGCGCTTAATTGGGCTTTATCAATATAGCCCATGCGGTAGGCAATTTCTTCCACGCAGGAAATCATCATGCCTTGCCTGTCTTCCACAGCCTGCACAAACATAGCTGCCTGCAGCAGCGATTCATGCGTGCCGGCATCTAGCCAAGCCACGCCACGGCCTAAAACTTTTACCTGCAATTTACCTTCTGATAGGTAGCGCTTATTGAGATCGGTAATTTCTATTTCTCCCCGAGGGGAAGGTACCAAAGCCTCGGAGTAAGGCACCACGTTCGCATCGTAAAAATAAATACCAGGAACAGCATACGTTGAACGTGGTTGCTTTGGTTTTTCTTCCAGGCTGATGGCACGGCCAGCTTCGTCAAACTCAACCACACCATAACGCTCTGGATCTTTAACCGGGTAAGCAAAAACAACAGCGCCGTCTTTGATTTGCGCAGCTTCTCTGAGAATATCCGGCATGCCCTGGCCAAAGAAGATGTTGTCCCCCAATATGAGGCAGGCCCCTTCCCCGGCAAGAAACTCCTTGCCGACGATAAAGGCATCTGCCAATCCGCGCGGTTCCGCTTGTATGGCATATTCGAATCGCAAACCCCATTGGGTCCCATCCCGCAGCAGTCTTTGATACATAGCTTGGTCTTCTGGCGTCGTAATCACTAAGATTTCCCGAATGCCTGCCAACATCAACATCGAGAGTGGGTAATACACCATGGGTTTGTCATACACGGGTAATAATTGCTTACTGATTGCCATGGTAAGCGGGTATAAACGCGTTCCCTTGCCACCTGCCAGAATAATTCCTTTCATTGATCAATCTCTCCTTACTTGCCTTTTCTCTGGCTGTAATTGCGCTGCAGCCAGGTGCTGTAATCAGATTGCTTAGTAATAGCCTCCACCCACTCGTCATTTTCCAGGTACCATGTAATGGTTTTCCGCAGCCCCTCTTCCAAGGAGTAATGTGGTTCCCACCCTAACTCACTTCCAATTTTCTCTATCTTGATATCGTAACGCCGATCATGCCCTGGTCTGTCAGGCACATGCATGATGAGTTTTTCATGGGGTGTGTAAGGCGACCCAGGCAGCATCTCGTCCATGATTTTACAAATATGATGCACAATCTCGATATTAGGCGGTTGGTTATCACCACCAATACAATAAGTTTCCCCTACCCTACCCTGGGTGACTACTTTCCAAATCGCTTCACAATGATCATCCACGTATAACCAGTCACGCACTTGCATACCATCCCCATAAATAGGAAGCGCTTTGCCATTCAAAGCATTCAAAATCATCAATGGGATCAGCTTCTCTGGAAACTGGCGGGGACCGTAGTTATTTGAGCAGTTACTGATGGTTATCGGCAAATCGTAAGTCGTTTTATATGAACGCACAAAGTGATCGCTAGAGGCTTTAGAGGCTGCATAAGGTGAGCGCGGGGCATAGGCGGTGGATTCCTCAAAGGGTGGTTCTTCGCGACTCAAAGTGCCAAACACTTCATCTGTAGACACATGGTGAAAGCGTACCCGGTCAATAGGGTATGTCTTTTCCACCAACCAGGCTTTTCGGGCTGCTTCAAGCAACGTGAAGGTACCCACCACGTTGGTTTCAACAAACACGCCCGGATCTAATATAGATCGGTCTACGTGGGTTTCAGCAGCAAAGTGCACCACGGTATTGATTTGGTGCGCGTGAAAAATACGATCGACCAATTCTCGGTCCACAATATTTCCTTGAATAAAGGTGTGCCTTTGAGAATCTAATAAGCCAGCCAGGTTTTCAAGACTGCCTGCATAGGTTAACGCATCCAAGTTAATAATTTTTACATCTGGATCATGTGCCAGCAAGTAGTGGATGAAATTCGAGCCAATAAACCCTGCGCCGCCAGTAACCAGTACATTTTTCATATTTCTTTTCCTCTACTCTTAAGTTTAATCAAAAATCTCAGCTTCGGTTAAATTAGGCGCATTGGCATCACTGGCAGAAAGTATCGGTTGTTCACTTAAGCTTATGGGCCAGTTAATGCCCAAGTCTTGATCATCCCAGCGTATCGATCGGTTCCATTGAGGGGCATAATAAGTCGTCACTTTATAAGTCACCTCAGCCCAATCGCTTAGCACGTAAAACCCATGCGCAAACCCAGGCGGGATCCATAATTGCTGTTTATTATCTGCAGATAAATTAGCCCCAACCCAGTGTTTAAATGTCGGTGAGCTTCTGCGAATATCAACCGCCACATCGAAAACCTCACCCACTAAAACACGCACCAGTTTACCTTGCGCTTGTTGGATTTGGTAATGCAGACCCCTCAGGATTCCCTTTCCTGAGCCAGACTGGTTCTCCTGGACAAACTGACAAGGTAGCCCCAAAGACTTAAAAGCCTCTTGCCGATAGACTTCCATAAAGTATCCGCGAGTGTCATTGAATAATTGCGGCTGTAGGAGTACTACACCTGGAAGTTCTGTATTAATTAATTCCAGCTTCGCCATTTAGCCAGTCTCTCCTTTATCTAAGAGGTTTTTGTAGTCCGCGGTAATGTTTTCAATTGCACCAACCGAAACTACCTGGCCGTGGTCAAGCAACATTGCTCGGTCACAGGTAGACTTGATGATGTCGATATCGTGTGAAACCAATAATATCGTTGAGCCGCTGTGCATAATCTCTTGCATTCGTTTTTGACATTTTTCTCGAAAAGCAGTGTCCCCTACTGACAACACCTCGTCTAATAACAGGATATCAGGCGACCAGGCTGTTGCAATTGAGAAACCCAGGCGCGCATTCATGCCTGAAGAATAAGTGCGCAGCGGGGCATGGATAAAATCGCCTACCTCGCTAAAGGCAATGATCTCATCACGTTTTTGATCAATCTCCTTACGACTATGCCCAAGCAACGTACCGTTGAGGTAGATGTTTTCCATACCGGTCAATTCGGGGTGAAAGCCAGCCCCCAATTCAAGCAGGGGGGCCACAGTACCATTGATCCAAACCCGTCCGTTAGTTGGGTAAAGCACGCGCGAGATAACCTTCAACAAGGTCGATTTGCCTGCGCCGTTCCTGCCGATAATACCAAAAATTTCACCTTTATTCACCGTCACTTGGATATTATTCAAGGCATGGAATTGGCGATACTTAAGTTTATTCATCACCTTTTTTATGGCAAATTCCTTGATGCTGGCGATTTTTTCCATAGGCACACGGTAAATGACTGAAACACCATCAAGGAATACAGCAGTGCTCTGATTCGGTGGAAGTGACTGATCTTTAGACATAATATCCAAATCGCTTATTAGAGCTGGTAAAAACAACCCAGCCTGCGGTGAGTGTAATAACCGCGATAATGACCGCCACTAACCATTCCATTCCTGAAGGCACAACCCCTTCAAAAACAACTAGGCGGAAAATCTTTATCAGGTGGTACAGGGGATTTAGTCTTAGTAACCAGCCATTCAACACATCTGAAATCATCGTTTCTGGGTAAATAATCGGGGTTAAGTACATCCAGGCTGTCAACAGAACTGGGTAAAACTCGTTAACATCAGGAAAGAAAACAACCAGGGTGGAAAGCAATAGACTAAACCCCAAAGCAAAAGCTGCTAGGATAAGCACTGCCAGGGGCAAGAATAAAATCGTCAGGTGAATGCTGACCCCGGTAATTAGCAAGATTAGGAACAGTGGGACCAATGCAAATGTTAGATTAAGCATACCGGTCCCTACGGTGGAAAGGATGAACGACGTGCGTGGAATGTAAATCTTATGAAAAAGATCGCTGCCCCATAGGGTTGTATTTAAAGAAAATTGTGTGGATTGAGAAAAAAAGTTCCAGGCAACATAATTCGTCAGGATGTAAGCTGGGTAAACACCACGCATATCAAACATACGCGAAAAGACAAGTGAAAGAATAATCATTGTGCCAAGGGGGTTCAACATAGACCAGAAAACCCCCAAGACAGAGCGCTTGTAGCGTGTCACTAGGTCACGCTTGATCAATTGGGCCATTAGGTCCTTATTTCGTAAGACGGCTTTTATCTCCTCTACTGCCGGCCCAGGCGAGTTCGCGCTGTCATATATTTCTTTGTATTGAGGAATATTCATTCGCCTAAAAGTCCCAATTTCTGGATGTTTCCCTAGTATACCTTATTAATGAATTGTGTTTTTTTGACTTTGCTTGCTCTTTGAGAAAATCGTCTATCCTTCTCCTCGCCTATCGTTGAGCAAGTTTTCATATAATTTTTTTGTTTCCGGGGATACTTCCCTGCCAAATTCCTGGTCTATATTTTGTTGACACTGCTGATAAACTAATCGCACCAATTGATCATTACCCATGTTGTGATAAATTTGCATTTGGTACCGGTAAGCGCCCTCATTAAATTTATCCCGGGAAATTATGGACGTACACAAATCTAAAGCTTCCTCAAATTCCTTGCTTTCCATCGCATGATCAATCAAATTATTAACCAGAACTAAATACTTTTGATAATAATACTGCTCCTCAGCAATAAACCATTCCTGGGCAGATTCGTTTTGAAGAAAATTTCCACTGTATAATTCAGCTGCTTTTTTAAAAGATTGAATATCCTCCGCCTGGATCAGCTCTTCAAACAGATTGACATCCAGGAATATTCCCGCGTTAGGATTTAGAGAAAACTGTTCTCCTCGTTTTATGATAAAAAACGGTGCTTCTCCCCTTGGCCGCTCTGGCTCCAAAACCTGGTTTAAAGCATTTAAGGTTACCTTGAAATTATTAGCAGCGGTACTGGCATCTACATCGGGCCATAAATAAACAGCTAGTTGCTCCCTTGTCAACCACTTGCCCATATTTACAGCCAATAATTCGAGCAGTAACTTAGCCTTCTCTCGTTTCCAATCCCTATCGGATATAAATTGTCGGCCTCTTTTGACAAAAAAACCACCTAGCAATTTGATTGAGAGGGTGTACCCGGGATGGTAATTTATCCCTTCTAAGCCCAATTGCACAAGCAGGTCATTGACTAGTGAGGTCTCGATATGCTTTTCTTTGGCAGCCAGCAACAGGGGAATGAAATCGGCCGGTTGGTCACTGCCTAATAATGTTGCTCTAGTCACCAGGTATTCGTAACTTAGGTCCCTCACATCTGGTAATAATTTTTCCAAGTACATCAACATCGAGTTTTTGTAGCCTTGTTGATAGGCATTTTTAGCCAACCACAATCGGGCAGCACAGGTACAAAATGGGTCTTTCACCCGGACCGCATTTGACTCGGCAATGCTCAACTCCTGGGCTGCAGCATCATATTCACCCGCCAGGTATAGGCTTGCGCCAAGAGAAAGTCGAATCAGGATGCCAATCCATTCATCGCCAGCATCCTTTGCAATGGACAAAGCTTCTCTTGCGACTGACTTTGCTTCTAATATCTTCCCTGAAAAGCCTAAAGCCCGACACATACCCCAGAGCGGCTCTACGTGAATGCGTACAACATCAACTTTGCGAATGGATTCCTCGTAGTGGCTTATTGCTTTCTGGATGCCTTCATTCTCCCAATTTAAAGCCTGGTCCAACTGCAGACAGTGCCCCAGGCGCATTAATCCCACGCTTTGCACAAAATTTGAATGTAGATTTTCACCAATACTGATGCCATTTTCAGCAAAGTGCGTGGCTTTTTGCAGATCACCTTTGAAGGCATAAAATAAGGAAAGCAGCAGGGAAGCTTCGCGATGGAAGCGTTGTGGCCTTGCGGGTTCGGTTGGGGTTTTTAGCGATTCCAAAGATTTAAGTAATGCAATTCCCTCTTCATGGCACCCAGTTCTGAGTAAAATCCTTGCCTTGATAAAATCGTTTTGAACATCATACTCGTTGCGCAGGCTGACCGCCCTTTGCAGGTTAGCAATGGCACTTTCTGGGTCTCCCAAATTGAGTTGATTTTCTGCCATTAAGGTCAGCAAGCGGGCAACTTCATCGCGTGCTTCGAGCGGATCCAGCAAACTGAGGGCGTCTTTCAGCAGTTGATCTGCATTTATCGGTCGGATGGTGTCAAGATAAATTTGCGCCTGTCCTCTCAAAGCAAGGCTCACGCCAAATTTATTTGCTTTGGATTGATACAGCCGTTGTGCTGCCCTGTAATGCTCCAAGGCTGAATTGAAACGTGATGCGTAACGGTCAATCTCGCCTTGTAGGTAGTTTACATATGGGTATTGCAGTCGCACTTCTTCAGGCATTTCAGCAATCCAATAACGGATGCTTTCATGACGCCCTTCCAGGATCATTTTTTCCCCAACCACTTCGAGGATGTGGTTGACCTGGGGATAATCCCCAACCACGAATAAGTGATATAGGGCTTGCTCCCAGTATTGATGCGCTGAAAAATAGCTGGCAACTCGGCGGTGCAATTCCAGTGTGCTTGGCTGACCTTCCTGCAAATGGTTTTGCAGGAATTCCCTGAACATGTGATGATAGCGATACACACCTGGACGCAAAGCTTCAATAAATAGCCCTGATTGGTGCAATTGATCCAGGATGTTGATGCTCTGATTAGACATCATCAGAAAATCACAGGTATCGCTATCGAGCTCAGAGAGAATTGAGGTTTTTAACAAAAATTCCTGGGTTTCTGGTTGCAAGTTGCCTAATACTTCTTCAGCTAAATAAGCAAATAAAGACTTCCTGGATTCAAGATCATCATCCAAGATCTGGCGGATATTTAAATTCTTATTCCCGCGCAGCGATTGCCAAACCATCTGCAGCCCAATAGCCCATCCTTCGGTTTTTCCATACAGCTGCTGGATTTCATCCTGGTTAAGGGATACATTGTAATGTTGCGCAAACAGGTCTGCAATCTCGGTTTGACTGAAAGCTAAATCTTCACGATTAATCTCTAAGACACTTTCCTTCACCCGCCATCTGTTAAGAGAATGGAATTCCAGGCTGCGGCGAGTTGAGATTAGCAAGTGCATCCTTTGGGGGAGATGATCCACTAGCCATTCTACCAGCTGCATAATTTCATCTACTTCACGGACATGATGGAAATCATCCAAAATTAGCAGACTGTTCCCATTACTTTGCAGGGAGATCGTGTTAACAAAAGCAATCATAGCCTCTTGCAGGTCAGATTCAGAACTTTCTAAAATTCGCAGTGCTTCCATACCTAAACTTGCGCCATGCTGGTTGAAAGCTGAAAAGAGATTGGCAAGGAAGAGCGCTGGGTCGCGGTCAGAGTTGGAGATGGAGTACCAATAAATGGGTATATCTAAGCCGTTGATAAATGAAAGCAGCGCAGTACTCTTGCCGTACCCCGTGCCAGCCCTGAGGATGGTTATTGGCACATTTAATGAGGTCTTTAATAGTTCATTCACCCGCTGCCGGAAAAGGACATGCCGGCGTTGCGCAGGTGGGTTTAATTGGCTCAGGATAATCAGGTTGCGAATGCTCATATCGTGCCCTTATTTTACCAGCCCGTTTTAATTATTTAACAGCATTAGGTATAAAATTTTTAACGTCTTTATTAAAGCCTACAAAACCTGTTGTTATAATATTTGGAAAAGTAAATCCAGAAAAAGGCAAATTTTGAATAACCAATATCCAAACTATGTTATAATTTATAAGATAATTTAGATTATCATAATTACGATTTCTTTATTATTTCTTCTACAGGAGAGCAATATGTTCGTTAACCGCCTTGCTGAACTGGACTTGCTTGAAAAACGATTTACATCGGACAAAGCCGAATTTTTTGTGCTTTACGGACGCAGACGTGTAGGAAAGACAGAGTTATTAGCTCGGTTTTGTCAAGGTAAAAGAGCATTGTTTTTTGTGTCTGATTTAGGGTCAGAAATTTCTATGCGTAGCGCCTTTTCTCAGCTAATTAACGATACTCTTTTTGGACCTGAACAGATGGACGCCGTTTATTCTAATTGGGAGGCTGTATTTAAGGCTTTAGGGAACGCATCAAAAACAGATCGCTTAGTAGTGGTTTTAGATGAATTTCCTTATTTGATTACTACATATCCACCTGTAGCTTCAATATTACAGAAGGCTTGGGATCAAACCCTAAAGAATACCAAAATTATGCTCATACTCTGTGGGTCATATATTGGCATGATGGAGGAAAGTGTGCTCTCATACAAAGCACCACTATATGGAAGGCGCACTGCCCAATACTTGTTAGAGCCGCTTCAATTTAAGGATGCCCGTTTATTATTTGCTGATTTTTCCCCTGAAGATCAGGTCCGTGCTTATGCCATTTACGGTGGCACACCCGCATACCTGCAAACCATAGATTCCAAAAAGGCACTTGACGAAAATATAGTAGACGATATTCTTAGCAGAGGTTCGTATTTATATGATGAAGTGCGTTTTATCTTGCAACAAGAACTCCGTGAACCTCGCAATTATTTTGCAATTCTCCAGGCCATTGCAGCAGGTAAGACGAAATTAAACGAAATTAAACTCGCCACTGGATTGGATGGTGCTACAGCTTACTTGGATACGCTGCAACAGCTGCACCTGGTTGAGCGTATTGTTCCTGTGACGACCAGTCAGCCGCAAAAGAGCCGGAGGGGAATTTATCGCTTAAAAGATCATTACCAACGCTTTTGGTTCCGCTTTGTCCACCCTAACCGGTCACAGCTTGAACGAAGTGGTTCACGCCTTGTCTTAGAAAACCAGGTACTTCCTGAAATTGACCATTTCGCCAGCCTAGCTTTTGAAGATATTTGCCAGCAATATTTTTGGTTGGAAGGTCTTTCCGGAAATTTACCCTTTCAGCCAATAAATTCGGGACGTTGGTGGAATAACAGCGAAGAGATTGACCTGGTTGTGTTGGGGGAAGAAGAGGCCATTCTGGTTGAATGCAAATGGAGCAGCAAGCCAGCAGGGATGAACATCTTGGCAAACTTGGAGAGAAAAGCTGCAATCATCCAGGGAGATTTGGGCAATAAAAAAATCTACTTTGCCTTATGCTCAAGATCTGGATTTACACCTCAACTGATGGATTCATCAAGTAATCGTAGCGATATTATGTTGTTTAAATTAAGTCACATTATTGGATAGTGAAGTTCGTATCCTTGCCTTAAACATCAAAGATAATACGCTTGAATAATAATTAATAATGTAATAAATATCCCATTTTTTCATAGAATTTAGTAAGTCATCTAAACTAAAAGCCTATCTTTGAGAAGAAATACAAAAACAGGAATATGTTTTGGATTAATAATGATTCAAATTAAATTTCAATTTGAATCATTTCGTGGTAAAATTTATTGGTTAAATTCACACGCAATAAACAGGATAGTAATGATTTTTCCCGGCTTGATAGACGTACATGTACACCTGCGTGTACCTGGTGGTGAACACAAAGAGGATTACCACACAGGCAGTTTAGCGGCTCTTGCAGGTGGTTTTACAACGCTGATTGCCATGCCCAACACGCTACCACCCATTGTTTCCAAGTCCGACTGGTCCATCGCACAGACTAAAGCTCAAAAAGAAAGTCTGTGCGATGTTTTTATTAATGTAGGGGCGTCTATTGACTATCTTGACGAACTGCCTGCCCTAGCTGCTTGCGCACCTGCTTTAAAAGTCTATATGGACGCAACCTATGGTCCTTTACGCATCCAGGGCTTGCCTGACCTGGTCAAGATATTTGAAGCTTGGCCATCACACAAACCTATTGCCCTACATGCGGAAGGGGATTCTGTGGCTATTGGCATCGGCTTAGCAGCCTGCTATAACCGCCCTGTGCATTTCTGCCACATCAGCCGCAAAGATGAAATTGAGCTGATTGCCAAGGCTAAGAAACAGGGCTTTCCCATCACCTGTGAGGTGACCCCCCACCATCTTTTCCTGACCGAATCTGACGCCGAAAATCTGGGACCTTTGGGTGATATGCGCCCCACCCTGGCAAGTCAAGCCGATGTAGATGCGCTCTGGGAGCATATCAATACCACCATTGACTGCATTGCCAGCGACCATGCCCCGCATACGCTTGTTGAAAAGCTGGACCAAGAGAATCCTCCCCCAGGTGTCCCGGGACTGGAATCGACCCTGCCGCTGATGCTCACTGCGGCTTCGCAGGGCAGACTGACCTACGAGCGCATCATCGAGCTCCTTTATACAAACCCCCGCCGCATTTTTAACCTGCCAGCCCAGGCAGATACCTACGTCGAAATAGACGAAAAAGCCAAATACATCTTCCCAGGCAACCCACTGCAAACCAAATGCGGTTGGTCTCCCTTTACAGGCTTTGAAATCACTGGTCGAATCCGCCGGGTGGTATTCAAAGGGATTGAACGCGGAAAAGATGGCATTGTGATAACCCAATGAGCGTAAAAAAAAATTATTGATATTCAGGAGCATGAAAGATGACCACAAAAACATTAAACCCTTTATTTGATCTTACCTCACATCAGCGCCAGCCTTCAATTAAAAATGGCTTATACCTGAAAGACGTTCTATCTGTTGAGCAGTTTACAAAAGACGACCTGGACTACATTTTCCTGCGTGCCAACGAGATGAGCAAAATGGCAGCCAGGTGGGGCACCTGTGACCTGCTTAAAGGCTACACCTTGGCCTGCGTTTTCTACGAACCCAGCACGCGCACCAGCTCTTCGTTCATTGCGGCCATGGAACGCCTGGGCGGCAAGGTCATCCCAATTACGGAAGGCATTCAATATTCCTCTGTATCTAAGGGTGAGTCGCTGATTGACAGCATGCTCACGCTTGAACAGTACTGTGACGTGATTGTGCTCAGGCACCCTGAAATTGGTTCAGTGGCGAAAGCAGCTAAATATGCCCACGTACCCATAATCAACGCTGGAGATGGCGCAGGCGAGCACCCTACCCAGGCATTACTCGACCTGTTTACGATTCAAAAAGAACTCGGAAAAATCGATAAACTTAAGGTAGCCATGGTGGGTGACCTGCGCTACGGCCGCACGGTGCACAGCCTGACCAAATTGCTCTCACAATACGACGTCTCACTGCGCTTTGTCTCACCGGATACGCTGCGCCTGCCGCTTGACCTGATGAACATGCTTATTGACAAAGGCATCAACGTTCGTGAAACCAGCAAGGTACAGGATGTGATTGAGAACGCAGATGTGCTTTATGTTACGCGCATCCAAAAAGAACGCTTCACCGATTTAGCACAGTATGATGAAGTTAAAACCTTCTTTGAAATTACCCCTGAATTAATGGAGAAAGCCAAACAAAAAATGATTGTGATGCACCCGCTGCCAAGGGTGGGCGAAATTCACTACAGCGTGGATAAAGACCCGCGTGCAGCCTACTTCCGCCAGGTACAAAACGGCATGTTCATCCGCATGGCCCTGCTTGCCGCGGTACTAGGCCAAGCCTAAAAGGAGACCTGATGAACTTTTTTGAAAAATTATCCAATGCGATTGAGCGTAACCAGTCTTTGCTATGCGTGGGGCTTGACCCGACCGAAGCCATGCTGCCCGAAGGCGCAGATATTTTCTCGCGCCTGGTAACTTGGGGTACAAAGCTGGTTGAAGATACATCAGACCTGGTTTGCTGCTACAAGCCCAATATGGGATTTTTTGAACAGTTTGGCCCTAAAGGTGTTCGCGCGCTGGTCGAGATTATCAAAACCATCCCGCCTTATATCCCCTTGCTGTTGGATGCCAAGCGCGGTGATATTGGCTCCACCGCGGAATCTTATGCACGCGGTATCTTTGATCATTTTCATGCCGATGCGGTTACGCTCAGCCCCTACCTTGGTGCGGACGGCGTCAAACCTTTTCTAAAATACCCTGACAAAGCGGCTTTTATTTTGGTTCAGACCTCAAACCCCTCAGCTCAAGAAATCCAACTGCACGGCGAACCACCCCTTTATGAATTCATTGCCCAAACTGCCATGCAGTGGGGAAGTGTGGATCAAATTGGCTTGGTGGTCGGTGCGACCAAACCAGAAGCGCTGCAAAAGATCCGCGCAATTTGCCCAGAACACTGGTTTCTGGCCCCCGGGGTGGGTGCGCAGGGCGGCGACCTAACCCAGGCACTGCAAGCCGGCCTGCGAGCAGACGGCTTGGGCATGATCATCCCTGTCTCTCGCTCGGTCATCGCTGCTGCAGACCCGCCCCAGGCTGCCAAAGAGCTGCGGGACGCCATCAACATCGTCAGGCAACAAGTTGTTCCAGCTAAAACCCTCAGCTTAAAAGAGCAGTTAGTGCTGGGTCTTTTTGAAGCAGGCTGTGTTAAGTTCGGCAATTTCACCCTGGCATCTGGCAAACAGTCCCCCATTTATATTGATCTTCGGCGGGTGGTTTCTTTTCCTGCGCTTTTCAAGCTTGTAGCTGAGGCTTACCTGCAGCTGATGCAAGGGATGGCATTTGACCTGGTTGCAGGCGTGCCTTATGCAGCCCTGCCCACCTCGGCCATACTGGCATGGAAACTTTCAAAACCACTCATTTACCCCCGCAAGGAGCAGAAAACCCACGGTACCGGCCAAGCTATCGAAGGCGTGTTCACACCCGGCCAAAGGGCCATCCTGGTCGAAGATGTCATCACCAGCGGGGGCAGCATCCTAACCGCTGCTGAGAGCTTGCGCAGCGCTGGCTTGCAGGTGAGCGATGCCTTGGTTTTAGTTGACCGGAAACAAGGGGGCATAAACGCCTTAGCCCAACAGGGATTAAATGTTCAGGCAGTATTGGATATTGATGAAATCCTTGACTTGCTCAAGGAAAATATCTTAATAGATAGTGAAACTTTTACAGCTGTTAAGGTTTATCTTCAGGCATGACAGACACTAAAAACCTGGCAATCAACTTTCTGCACCTCGCGCTAAAAAACCCGTTGGTTTTAGCTTCAGGCATTTTGGGCACCAGCCCCAGCCTGATGGAACGGGTCGCGCTGGCAGGGGCTGGGTCAATCACCTCCAAAAGCTGCGGCCCGGAAGCGCGCGCTGGGCATGATAACCCGGTTGCACTGGCCTGGCAAGGCGGCGTGATCAACGCCATCGGGCTGACCAACCCAGGTGCAGATGAAGAGGTGCCTTTGCTAGCAGAAACCAAAAGTCGCTTGTCTGTTCTGGGTGTACCACTCTTTGCCAGCATCTTTGCCCCTACAGTTGCTAAGTTTGGTGAGGTGGCGTGTATTATCAGTGAGGCCCAGCCAGATTTAATTGAAGTAAATATTTCCTGCCCAAATGTCGCCAGTGAGTTTGGCACGCCTTTTTCAGCTTCAGAAAAAAGCGCAGCAGAGGTCACTCGTGCCGTGCGCAGGGCAACCAGCCTGCCCATCAGCATCAAACTTTCCCCTAACGTGCCCAATATTGCCGCCATTGCCCGTGCGGTAGAAGATGAAGGTGCAGATGCCATTACAACAGTCAATACCATGCCCGCCATGCTGATCGATGCCTACGCAGGCATGCCGATCTTGAAGAATCGCACAGGCGGCCTTTCAGGCTCAGCGCTCAAACCCATTGCCCTGCGCTGCGTAGCAGAGATTGCACAGCGGGTAGCGCTGCCCATCATTGGCACAGGCGGCGTGATGAACGGAATAGACGCAGCCGAGATGATTATGGCAGGTGCTACCTTGGTTGGCCTAGGCTCGGCTGTATGGCAGGATGGTCCCCAGGCTTTTACGCGCATTAACGCAGAGCTGAGCCAGTTCATGCAAAAAGCTGGATACCAGGCTGTAACAGACATGCGGGGAAGAATCTTCAGTTAATGAATTTCCTTTTGTGCGTACATTTTGGTATAATGTAAGCACAGATGAAAACTATTATGTTTAATAAAGATCGAATAATCTCCCTTATGTCAAAAAATAATGGTGTGATTACTGCTGCTGAATGTCGGCGTGAAGGAATCAACTCGACCTACCTTACCCAACTTGTACGTGAAGGAATCCTCAACAGGTCTGCCAGGGGTTTGTATTCTTCTACAGCAGTCATGCAAGATGAGGAATTCATATTTCAATACAGGCATAAACGTTGTATCTTTTCTTACGGCTCAGCGCTAAGTTTGCATGGTATGATCGATCGCCTTCCAGGGAAAATGGAAGTTACAGTCTACCGAGGTTATAATGCGCATCGCATCCCCAAACAAGTGCGTGTGCATTATGTCATCAAAGATATCTACCCCTTGGGGATTATTCAAGTGGAGACTATGTTTGGGAATATGGTTGATGTTTACGATTTAGAGAGAACGCTTTGTGATCTGATCAAGAATCGAGCAGAAATCGAAGGTGATATTTTTGCTCAATCACTGAGAAACTATCTGAAACACCCCAAAAAAGATCTGTCCGAACTTTTTGCTTATGCCAAGGAAATGAAAATCCTTCAGCAAACCCAAGAAATTATCGAGGTGATGATTGAATAAAAATCAGCTCACAAATCGCATTCATAAAAACACCTATGCAAAGGACATAAAATTTGATGAAACAATTCAAGCCTGCAGTAAACTACTGGACCTGATATCTAATGACTGAAGATGAAATTGGACTCTACAACTACCTTCGGATTAAAAAATCCCGCGTTGAAAACGCGCACACAAAAACGCTCATCTTCAATGCCCCGCTTAAAGACGCCTACCCCGGACAATTTGTGATGGCCTGGCTGCCTGGTATCGGAGAAAAGCCTTTCAGCATTAGCGGTAATGATCCCCTATCACTGACCATTTGCGATGTTGGCCCCCTCAGCCATGCCCTCTGCCAGCTTGTTGAAGGCGCACCAGTATGGGTACGCGGACCATTTGGCCAAGGCTTCAAGCTGGTTGGTGAGAGTCACATCCTGGTTGGCGGGGGGTATGGCGCAGCACCGCTCTATTATCTTGCCCAACAGGCTCGCCAGCTTAGCCACAAAGTCCAGGTTTGCCTGGGCGCCAAGACCAAAGCAGACCTCCTCATGGTCCAACAATTCAAAGACCTGGGCTGCCAGGTCAGCATTGCGACAGAGGACGGCAGTCTGGGAGAGCTAGGTTTTGTGACTCAGGCTCTGAAAAAAGCAGCCCAATCCCAAAACCCGGCAGGGGTGTATGCTTGTGGTCCCACCGGCATGCTGCTGGCAGTCAATCAATTCTGCCAGGATCATCAAATACCCTCACAGCTCTCCTTCGAAGCCTTAATCCGGTGCGGCATAGGGTTGTGCGGGTCTTGTGAATTACCTGAAGGGTTTTGCACAGAGATAGACGCGCCAAGAGGCTGGTTAGTTTGTAAGGATGGACCAGTCTTCCAGACGCAAACCGGGTCAATTGCTTAAGTTAATACTTAAACTACAGATTGCAGTAAAATAATAAAGCAGCACAACATAGGATATGATTGTTTTATGATGCAAGCATGTTATTTCGAGAGCTACTTAATCAGCAAAAATCTATACCCACCCATTTTTGTTACCTGATCTATAAGGAGGATCAATGTTAAAGAAGTTCGTTTGGCTTGTAAGTATTTTGCTTGTTTGTTCGTTTGTGTTGACGGCTTGCGCCAAGGAACCTGTTGTGGAAGAACCCGCAGCAGTCGACTGCCGAGCCCAAACAACCTCAGAAGCGGTTGGCAGTTACCAGGTGCCGGCCCCGATTGATGGTTGTTACAATGTCGCTTATGTGTATGTTGGCCCGCATGATGACGGCGGTTGGTCTCAATCGCATGATGTCGGCCGGCTGTGGGTCGAAGAAAACCTTGAAGGCGTGCACACCGCTTACGTTGAAAACGTGGCAGAAGGTGCAGACTCTGAGCAGGTAACCCGCTCGCTGGCGCGCAAGGGCTTCGATGTGATCTTCACTACATCCTTTGGCTTCATGGATTCATCAGAAACAGTCGCTAATGAATTCCCCAATGTGGATATTATCCACGTCAGCGGTTACAAGGCCAATGGCGAAAACTTCGGCAACCTGATGGGCGCCATGGAAAACATCAAGTACCTGGCTGGTATCATAGCTGGCTCACGCGCCAAGATGGACGGCAACCCGAAATTGGGCTACATGGCCACCTTCCCCATTCCTGAAGAGCTCCGCCTTGGCAATGCTTTTGCATTAGGCGTGCAGAAAACCTGCCCGGAATGCACCATCGATGTGCGTTTCATTAACACCTGGCATGATCCCATCCTCGAGCAGGAAGGTGCTGCTTCATTATTTGATGCCGGTGCCCAGGTTGTGATGACCGGTGCAGATACGCCTGCCCCTGCCATTGCAGCCCCTGAAGGAAAATGGGGCATCACCTACGACTATGTCGGAAACTGCACCCTCGATAGCTGCCTCACCTCCATGTATTGGAATTGGGGACCAATTTATGCCGATATTGTCGAGAAATCCCGTGCTGGCACGTGGAAGGGCGGCTGGGAATACTTCGATGGCGACTCTGGCGGTTTGGGCCTGTATGGCTTCATGGAAGGCGAAACATTAATGCCTGGTGTGGCTGAGTTACCCGAAGAAGACCTGCAAATGGTGCGCGACCTGCTTGATAAAATGCTGAAGGGTGAATTTACCCGCTTTGATGTGTTTATGGGTCCCATCACAGACAACCAGGGCAACGAGGTTCTGCCTGCTGGCGTCAGCCTTGAGCAGTTAGACCTGGATGGCTTTGCAGAATTCGGCAGCGAGTGTAAGACCTGCATGTACTGGTGGAACGAAAACGTCACCGCAGAACTGCCTGACCTGTAAAATTAATTCAACTAGATACCTGGAGATGATCTAACAATCATCTCCAGGCTTTTATTAGGAACTAATCATCACCCCTAGCCAAATATCTAGGCGAGGGGATGGTATTTTTGAGATTAATGAATGAGTGATAATTCAATAGACTATGCAAATGCAGTGGAAATGCGGGATATTGTGCTGCAATTTCCAGGCGTGCTGGCAAATGATCATGTCGATTTCACCCTCAAACACGGCGAAATTCATGCGCTTTTAGGCGAAAACGGCGCAGGCAAAAGCACCCTGATGAACGTCCTAGCGGGTATGTATAAACCAAATGCTGGGACGATTGCCATTAACGGCGAACAAGTTGTGTTCAACTCTCCCAAGGATGCCATTGCCAAGGGTATTGGCATGGTACATCAGCATTTTATGCTGGTACCCACCCAGACGGTTACAGAAAATATCTTGCTCGGTTTAGATGAACCGCGCTTTTTTATGACACTGCCCAAATATGACCAAAAGGTACAGGCTTTAGCAGATAAATTTGGCCTCAGGGTTGAACCAACCGCTAAGATTTGGCAGCTCTCGGTTGGTGAACAGCAGCGCGTCGAGATCCTTAAGACCCTTTACCGCGGTGCACAAATCCTTATTTTGGATGAACCCACCGCTGTTTTAGCGCCCCAGGAAATTCAAGATTTAATGGACACCTTGAAGATTATGGTCAGCGAAGGCAAATCAATTGTTTTCATCAGCCATAAGCTCAACGAGGTCACCCAGGTGGCAGACCGCCTGACCGTGCTGCGTAAAGGACGGGTCACTGCGGACGGCATCAGCCTGGAAGGCGTCTCCAAGGAGATGCTGGCTGAATGGATGGTCGGTCGGAAGGTCATATTCCAGATCAACAAAAAGGAGCAAGTCCCCGGCCAGGTCGTTCTGGAT
>Ga0209723_1003312_pt1 | contig 19544 bp, 20 predicted proteins | sample BiotimSIPDNA_2_FD_185750 | JGI IMG/M metagenome (GOLD analysis project Ga0209723, IMG submission 185750) | Anaerobic biogas reactor microbial communites from Washington, USA - Biogas_R2 time_0 SIP DNA (SPAdes) (version 2) | ecosystem: Engineered > Bioreactor > Anaerobic > Unclassified | place... | reverse complement strand
CATGATCAAGCCTGTCGTCGTCTTCACAGTAGGGTGAGCTGTTACTCGCCATTTTATGGAATCCTAGAAGGCGCGAGCAGAAATGTTACCCTGCAAACTTGTGCGAGCAAGTTGACGCCATATCGTCGTGGCGAGGTCCAATCCATCAATTGATCGACGATACTTGTGTTTTGCCCCTATTCCCTTGATGATTAGGCTTGTTGGGGGCGCAGAAGGTAGAACAGGCGCTCAAGTTCAAATCTTGCAGCAAATGACCGTCTCTATGCAACACGAGAACCAGACAAGATTGCGGAAAACACCAAATTTCAGGAAGCGGAAGATGACAGGTCGGACTGAAGGGGATCCGTCACCCACACGATGGTCCAGCCCGATGACTCATCCACATACATCATGGAACTCGCACCCGGAATGTCCGTCTCAACAAAGGAAATCGATGTATCGGAATCAAAGCCCGCAAAGGAATCCTGACCTGCGGAGGACTTACCGCCATCGTGCATCCACACACTGAGAGAAAGTGTAACGGCGGCGGCCATTGCGGCAAAGCCGCTCACCCAAACCCAAGGGAAGCGAACAATTTTCCCATCAGCCGAAGCGGGCAGGGATTTCAACTGCTGGCGGGGAGGCAATAGAGACTCAAGCGCCAGCCAATCGGCCTCCACTGTTGAAGCGTCGGGAAGCGGGCCTGCGTCCATGCGCAACGCCGAACCGATTTCTGACCAAGCATCCCGGGTTTCATTCAGCAAGCCATCTGAATTCATACGGGAGTCAAGCAGTTCGGCACCGCGTGAATCCAACTCCCCGTCCATCCATCGGCTGAGGTCTGCGAGCCATTCACTGTCGTTGCGTTTCATGCTTTGTTCTCCTACAAATTCAAAAGGGCCGTTTCAGTCTTAATCAAGGACGAAAAGCCGGTGTGCGTCCGGCTTGTCGATAACCATACAGATTGTTCGATCAGGATTCATGGTTCAGTATCCACGGTAGGTGGGAACCCACACTTTTTCCCGGCGCACATCGTAGAATCCTTTGCGCCACACTCTCGTGCTGAGCCCGTATCTGTCGTATACGATTTCCCATCTGCCCGGCACCCACACGCGCACATCCCGGTAGACCCACTCACCCCTGCGATAGTCGGGCCGATGACCATAGCGGTCGGAATAGCGGCTGCCATAACGCCCATATCCATAATGGGGGCGACCATAGTCCCAGCCTTCTGTGCGCCAGGCAACATCCGACCAGGAATCCGATATCACCACCGGAGAAGAGTAAACCGGGCGGGTCAACACATCGGACACGATAAGGCCGGTCAGAAATCCACCCAAAGCAGCCACCGATCCGCTGTTGCTTCCACGATGTCCGCGATGTCCGCGGGCTTCGGCCGGCACAGCCATCAGAGCGGCGAGAGTAGCACAAATCAGTATTTTCTTCCACATGGCGTTCTCCTTTCCTCGAAATTCAAATTGGTTTGTTTTTCAAGAGACGCGTCCGCCACACCCTTTATTCACGTATTTGCGGAACCTTTCTTCATCGGGTAGTCAGAACCAGCAGCAACACGCCGTTTTGGTGGGACGGCCCACCCAACACGACCACAGGATTCTCGGGACGGAAGGTCTGGCGGGTATGGATCAACACCTGATCCCCGCGCATCCACCGGATCTCCACCGGCACTGCAACTCCCGGAGAAGCCTGCGAACGCAACTGCACGCCAAAGCCTTGGACCAGGTCAATCCTGGCATCTCCAGTGACCTTTAGCCTCGTATTTCCGCGCCCGATGGCCCGATAGCTTGAAAAGCGGAAAACCCCTCTCAACTGGGGTTCAAAAGGCTTGAGGGAAGGGTCCATCCCCTCCTGCTGATCCGATGCCAGCACCAATACGCCCTGCACGCCAACCATGGTCCCCTCCGGGGCCGTCCACGCCAACAAAGGCGCAAAAAGCATACAGATCATCGCGATCCGAATGTTGAATGTTCTCATCTGAATTCCTCCATTTGCTGTTGAATAGCTCTTCTTGCGTTAAATATGCGCGACATCACCGTTCCGATTTTGCATTCCATCACCTTGGCGATCTCCTCGTAGGACAAACCCTCCACCTCGCGCAGCACCAATGCCGAACGATGTTGTTCATTGAGGCCGGCCAAGGCCTGATGAAAACGTTCCATAATCTCTTTCTTGCGGACGACGGGGAGCGGTTGATCCTCAAGAGATTCAGACGCCAACTGAATCGTCTTTATTCCAAGTTCCTCGTTTTCTTTTTCCGCATCAATCGAGTCCACCTTACTGTATTTGCGGTTTGCCCGCAGAAAATCGAGAGCCGCATAATGCGCGATCCGGTAGACCCAAGTCGAGAATGCGGCCTTTCCCTGAAAAGTACCCAACTTGCTCCAAACCTTTATCCAGACTAGCTGTGACACCTCACGCGCATTCTCTTCATGGCGCAACATGCCCATGATCAAACGGAACACGCGGGGATGGTAGCGTTGGTGCAACATCCGGAACGCCTGCGTATCGCCACCAACCGAGCGCCGGATCCATTCCTGTTCCTGTCCGGCATCTTCTGGCGTAGCTTCAATGGACTCAGTCATTCACACATTCCGGCAAATAGATATCCCAGTGGATCACCCTCTCGCCTGATCCGGCGAATGGCTGCCCGGTAGGGATTTGAACCCCAACAAACAGAGTCAGAATCTGTTGTGCTACCGTTACACCACCGGGCAAAAGGATGATGCGCTCAGATGCAAAACATCCATTCCGCCTCTGTCAATCCGCTTTTCTTTGAAACCCGATGATTCTGGTTCTTATGAACAATTGAAGCAATTACCCTTCATTCAATCCAACCACCTGACAACCAATAACTCTCAGGAATCCCCAAGACACTTTGACGAAAACACCGAATTAACTTGCAGGAACTCTCGATTTAACCATTTTACTAGTATTTAGACCGAAGGGTTGTTATCACATTAACGACTTGTATGTATCCGCCTGCATTACTTCACCCTTTGCCCAGACACTATTCTGTGCCGTTATTTGTTGACACAAACGAAGCATCTCAATCATCTTCGTTGTCAACAAGGACAATGCCCTCGTCTACCCGTCCGCAGTTTATACCTAACCGGTTTTTTGATTCAATGTTCGTCAATTTTTGACAACCCACACTCCATTTTCTCCCCAACCTGCCGATCATTAATGATCAGAATACCCTCCATACGCCATGACAGCATTGAAAAATAGACTTTTTTCGCCTCGCGGACACAGCCCCCGCCTCATGAATAGAAACAGAGTCATCCATCCCAGAGGAATGACCTTGGTTGAATTGATTGTAAGCTTGTTTGTGCTTGTGAACGTAGCGACCTCCTTAATGTATGGTTTTATTGTAACGAGGCGAATCGCCGAGGCTACCGTAATCCACTCCATCGCCACCGAGGTCAGTCTCGGGTTTTTGGAACAGCTCAAAAGAATGAACTACGACGAATTGCAGGAACTGGCTAGCGATCCTACAAAAACTACGATTGAGCTATTGAACCCAAAATTCGTGTCCCATACTTCTAAGATAGAAACCATCGATTTTCTCCTCGACAAAGAAAATGTTCTTTTTGTGGCAACCGATGTCCGCCCTAACTCAAACGTGCCATCGATGAAAATGAAATTCACGCCCAAACTCAGGGACCTTACATTTGACCCATCCTCCAAGCTGCCTGCCGTCGAAATCACCCTGGAATACGCGTATTTGAGTACATCAACGACCTCCAAGGTATTGATAAACCGCAAGGTTCAATACGTTGTTCCAAAAATGGGCCAAACCCAGTTTGAAAGCTAACCTGACGTCAAAACGGAATAAATACGATGAACAAGCGAACGCATTATCTTTCAAAGGTCAGGTCAATGACGCTCGTCGAACTGGCCGTTGTAGTGGTCATATTCTCCGTCGTAGTCGTTGGATCATTTTCCATGTTCATGTCGGGCTACCAGAACATATTCCGCACCAATGCTCGACTTGAAGTGAATGCGGACATTCGCAAAGCCACCGACGAACTGGTATTCAAAGGTCGGAGAGCCTCATACTTCCTGTTATTCGATCGCTTCGACGGAACGATGTATAAGGAGAAACCGGACTCAATTCCCACTTTCGTTGATTTCCGTCAGTCAAAGTACCATGGATTAGGCGACAGAAAATCCGGAGAGTATGGTAATTTTGTCGTTTTTGTATTCACTGGCGAGAAAGACAACCCACACGATCCTGATGAGAAAACTCCCATTGAACGGATCGTCGGATACACACTCGATTCCAACAAAATTGACGCAAAAAGCGTGTACTGTCTACGGACTTTTGACCTGACATTCGATGATCCGGACGACCGCAAAAAAAATGTGGAAGAACTAATCCCTCCATCAGCCGGAGGGGATCAACCCGCATCCAACACTCGGGTCTGTATCCCAATGGTCCGCGGGACGATGGAGGGTGTTGACGGACAAAAAGGATACCTATTCCGCAACTTGGACGGGAGATCACTAGTTATGAACTCACAATTCTTTTACGGCAACCCGAAAAATAACCTTGGTTACAGTGGGCTCAAGTCCGCGAGTAACGCATATTTCTTCACCATCACCCCAAGAGGAAACTCCTGATAGCCATGAACAACCAGCCGCTCAACACTCGCAAACGTAAAAAAGACGCCATTCGTGGATCCACCTTGGTCATTGTCATGGTGCTATCGTTGGCCCTAGGCATTTTCCTTGTATCCATAATGGGGAGAGGTCAGGTAGAGCAGAAAATTACCGACCGCAATATTAAGCTTCACGAAGTAAACAACGCAGCAGAAGCGATTGGAAACTACGGGATGGCCGAAATCGTCAAACGGTACACAACATCAGTATCTCTTCCGGAAGATGAGTTTAGTAAGCGCCCCTTGCAGATTCCCGCGACCGGACTCTACGATAACAGTCCAATAGTGATGTCGTACGCCGAGCTAGTGGGAGGAAAGGTTCCCAGTTCCTATCGCCTATACATCGATCCGGACGACAGAGCAAATGCCAACGATCCACTCATCGGTTCGGAGGTGGACTCCGTCGACATCAAAGTGTATTCCAGGGCTGGAGCGAGACCCGCAATTGAACCCAAAAGGGGGGTGACGGCATTTCTTGAGCAGACGCTACATGTTCGTTACGTCAACCTTACGGACGCCCTGTTTTACAATATGGACTTGGAGCTTCACCCAGGGCCAACAATGGTGTTCTATGGTAAAGTGCACACCAACACGAACATGTACTTATGCTCGATGAATTCCCTTACATTTTACGACAGCGTAACAGCTGCAGGGAGAATCATTCACGGATTTAAGGTCGACAATGGTAACCAACGGGATGGCCACAACGGAGACGTAAGATTCCTCACCCGCGACAGAAAGGATACATTTTCGATGCGGGTAAATCCCTCAGGAAGTGCAAACACGAACACCTCTTGGGTCTACAACCGCGATGGCTATGATTGGGTGGGAGAAGCGGATAGACGATGGGGACCCAACGTGAAAGACAAGGATGCCGGAGGAGTGAAGGCGCGTAATCCTGCTGGGATCCCGGAATATAAACCAGAGAATTTTGATACAAAGGATATAAAGGAGCTTGAAAACCACGCCTATGCGGTAATCGAGCCATTGTTACCGTTAAGCAATACCAACCGGAAAAAAGACATCACCCGACACCAGAAGTTCCACGCACGTTCATGCTTGGTTTTCGAAGTCAAGATAGTCCCCTCAACCCACCCTCGTTACGATGCGAACACCGGAGGCATCGCAATAGACGCTTACACATGGGAACGCAACGATCCGGACCTTCCCATCAACAGTCAGTTTCCCTTCGACAAAAACATGAAGATAGATCCTGCTACGAAGGATCCTATCAAATTGCCGGTGTATCTTCCACCTGGACTCATTGGATCGATGCACAAGGATGGAAAACCCATCACCCGTACGGTTAAAGTCTGGAACAGCGACACCGGGTCTGCAGAAATTGTGCCGATCAGGACCTACATTGAAGACGGCGGCGATGGAAAGCCCGAAGTGTACTCAAAGAATCCGTCAAGAACCCAGGTGATTAGAGGAATGACAGACCAACGGCAAACGATTGATGGAAACCCGGTCAACCTAAGCCCAATCACCATCGATATTCAACGCCTTCGCGAGTTGATAGATGTTAGAGCACATCCGAATACAGTCACCGCTGAAAAAATGAAGGATTTCTGGACCGATCCAGACACTGGCACTGTCACCTTCGACCCACAACATCAATGGAACGGAGTTATCTACGTGCAGTTCCCGATACAAGCTACAGCGCCCCGGCCTGCTGACAAAATTGTTCCAGCAAATATCCTAGCCCTGGGAACTAAAAAGCTCAATCTCTCGCTTCAGGTTATTCGTGGGCACACAATTCCCAACGTTCCGACCAAATACGATGCAACGGTGGACTCAAGCCATCGTTACGCGATGGTGAACCAGGGATTCACAATCTCCACCAACGGACCAGTCTATGCGATTGGTAATTATAACAGCGATGGAAAAAAAGACACAGGTGCTCCAAATAAACCCGATGACTGGGTCGATGCGAGGGGGGACACCTACTACGAGCCGCCTGCGGGAGTAGCCTGCGATGCCTACACCGTCCTCTCAAAAGAATGGCTTCCGGGTGCTCAGGACATGAATGACGACACGAAAAAAGACAGAGATGGAGATACAAATAGCCCATATAGCCCATCTTTCAGTAACAACCGCATTTACAGCAATGGAAAGAAAGAGGAAAGGTATGCGAAGTTCACCGAGCAATCAGTAGCTGTGATTACTGGCTTGGTACCGACTCAGCCAGGAACAAATACCACCAGTGGTGGAGCTCATAACTTCCCGAGATTCCTTGAGCATTGGGGAGATTCTGTTTATCTACGGTTGAGGACATCCCTCAATGCGCTGTTTGAAAGCGAGATACAGACCTCAGGAATGCCCGATGTAGGCGGTACCTTCTATCAGCCTCCTTATCGGGATTGGGGGAGACCCGACTCAATTACCTATAAGGACTTGGAGCTTATTCCTCCCGGCTGGATTCAGGTAATCGATTTCCGTTTGGGAGGCATAAGGCCTCTGTCGAAAGATGCCTATGAAGATCTGGTCGCTCCGCTCAGACCTACAGCCATCCCTTGACGACGAAGCCATCTTTTTGATTTCTTTCCAACCGCCGGGGAAAATCATTGCCTCGACGGCAGGAAAGAAACGCATTAAGTACGTTGAATTTTCACTCGAATGATCCTGATGAAATTGCCATTGATACCTGTGTTACTATCGTTGATGATTCCAGCGGTTGCTCAAGTCGTGGAATCGGAGTCCAACAACCAAGCGTTTATCAGTAAGTTGCGGGATTTCGACAAGACGCCCATTTACAGACCATCCACAGTGTCTGACAGGCTGACATCAAAAGTCATTGACTTCGTGTTTGATGGCATCCCTATGTCACGGATGGACTTGGAGCATCCCGCAATTACGATTTCCTGCGGGATATATCCGGAATGGAACATAAGTCCAAACACCTCACAGGATCGTTCGTTCACCTTTGTTAACCGCGATAGCCAAAATACTACAATCACTCTTACTCTTCTACAAAAAGATAGTTTTCTCAAAGCAAACGACAAGGATCAGATCATTGCTTACTGCGCGGGACTAGTAAAAAAGCATTCATCCCATATCGAATTCGAGCCTTGGATGGATGAAAGCTTTTATGATCCAGGCATTCCTAGTTCATTTGACAATTACCAGCCCGTCTGTATCGGATTTTCACTTACCGACTCGGCAGGTAAAAAACGATCTCATCGAATTTACTACCTGACCTTGGAATCCTGTCTTCTCGAAGTTGAATTCCAATCAGAAGAACCGGACTTCAAATTGACCTTTCCCCTGTTTAGAGGTTTCGTCAACCGTTTTTCCTATGATTCGTAAGTGGATAACGTGATGGCCCTCGACTTGTAGATTAACAAGGCCGTCCTCTTTGAAGGACGGCCTTATTAATGAATTATTGCACGTATAAACGTTTCTATGGGTGTTAGTCGACCCTTACTATGGCCGCAACTCGAAACATACGGACGCCCATTCACCCGACACCTGAACCGATCCGGAGAAATGTTTGCCGTCGTGCACCATCGCGAGAAGGCCGCCAAAGACCTCCAGAATCTTGTGCTCTTCTCCATGCAGGATGCCACTGAGGATGAGAAGACCTCCCTCAGGATCCCAAGCACGGACAATCTCCTCGGCATAAATGCCGAGAACGTCAGCCTGAATATTGGCCATAATGACTGGAGCCATACGTCCCGCCAAACCATCTTCCAAACCGGACTGCCGCACCTCGACGCTGCCTTTCATGCCGTTCAAGTCCACATTCTCAATCGTCACCCGGACCGCCTCCGGATCACGGTCAAACGCATAGACCGGAGCATAGCCCAGAAGTGAAGCCGACATCGCCAGAATTCCTGAGCCGCACCCTGCGTCAATGACGGCTTGCCCCGCCGGGCCACCCTTCTTCACATAGTGGCGATAAAGCGCCTCGGCACAAAGCCGGGTGGTCTCATGGCTTCCGGTTCCAAATGCCATGCCCGAGTCAAGGAAGAGATACAGATGCCCATCCTCACGGATGAAAGTCTCCCGCTCCCACTCTGGAACCCAGTGCAGGTGCCCTACTGCCCAAGGATTGAGGTGATGACGATAGGCCATCTTCCAATCCTGATCCTCAAGTGTGGACTCCGCCCACTCGCGATTCGCGAGTTCGGGGAATTGAGCCGATAATCCGGAGAGTGCGCATGCGGCCAGCGCATTATCATCAAAAAAACCGCGCAGCTCACATGCCTCCCTTGGGGTTTTACGGTATAGAATCCAGGATTGCTGGATCTCTTCGCAAAACCAGGACTCCAAGGCATCGGCCAAAGCGTCATCTATATTTAAGCGCAGTTCTATCATCACACATCCTCCATCATTTCGGGATCAATCACTGATCCCCGAAAAACTTTTTTGCCTTTTCGAAAAAGGATTCACTCATGGGATTTGCGGGATCTCCACACACCTCAGCATATTCCTCCAATTTACGCCTCTGATCCGGAGTCATCCGGGTCGGCACCTCGATGATGACTTTCACCAATTGATCTCCCTTGGAGCCGGAACGCAGACGCGGCATCCCATGGCCACGCAGCCTGAATACGGTACCTGACTGGGTGCCGGCCGGAATCTTGAGTGATGCTTTCCCGAAGAGCGTTGGAACATTCAAGGTCCCGCCTAACGCAGCCAGCGTGAACTTGATCGGAATTTCGCAGAACAAATCGTCACCATGACGTTCAAAAACCTCGTGATTGCGAACGTGCAAAACGATGTATAGATCTCCAGCCGGAGCACCCCCCATACCCGCTGACCCCTTGCCCGGGGAACGCAGTCGGGAGCCGGTCTCCACTCCAGCCGGGATCTTCACCTTCAATTTGCTGGTCTCCTCGATACGCCCTTCCCCTCCACATTTTTTACAGCGCGACTCAACAACAGATCCCACACCGCGACACGAGGGACAGACCTGACGGAAACTGATGAATCCCCTGGAGGAAGTCACCTGACCCGTTCCATTACAGGTCGGACACTTGATTCGACGGGACCCCGGTTCAGCGCCTGATCCAGTGCAACGATCACAAACGATCGAACGGCGGTAGCCGATCTCCTTTTCCACGCCTTCTGCCGCTTCCTCCAATGTGATTTCGAGATCATACCTGAGGTCCTCACCCTCATGCCCTCCATATGCGGATCCGCCACCACCCCCGAAAAACTCATCGAAGATACCTCCGCCGCCACCTCGGCCACCACTGAAGACCTCCCGGAAAATATCGAATGGATCCGTAAATCCACCACCACCACGCGGGCCTGCGCCGCCACCTTGAAAAGCGGCATGACCATAGCGATCGTACGCCGCCCGTTTATCTGGGTCCTTGAGAATCTCGTAAGCCTCGGAAATCTCCTTGAACTTGGCTTCTGCTGTGGGGTCTCCCGGATTTTTGTCAGGATGATACTTTACGGCCAGCTTTCGGTAGGCCTTTTTCAAATCTTCAGCCGTCACGTCTTTCGGCACACCCAGCAATTCATAGTAGTCGCTTTTTGCCATAGCAGAAAATCACGGATTCGAACTCCCAATAGTCACAGACGTCATCCGGCGACCGGCCCGCTCGAAACGACAACAGAAGCCGCGCGCAAGAGCCGATCATCAATACGGTACCCCAACCTGACGGTCTGGATTACATGATTCTCCGGAATACCAGGATGTGGCAAATGGGAAATGCATTCGTGGAATTTCGGATCAAACTCCCCTCCGGCAGGGGCGATCTCCTCCACTCCTTTGTTTCTGAGCACTTCTCCGATTTGGCCAAAAACCATCCTGAAACCATCAACAACCGGCTTCGCCTCCGGATGACTCTCCGCTGCTGCCAATCCTAATCTGAAATTGTCCATCACGGGAAACAAATCCTCTGCGAAATTCCCATTGGCCACCTTGAGAAGCTCTTCGCGTTCTTTTAGCGCACGTTTACGGAAATTCTCAAGATCCGCCACTAGCCGGAGGTACCGGTTCTGCAGATCATTCGATTTGGTTCTCTCCTCGTCCAATTCCCGGGTAACCCTATCGAGCTCCGCGAGGAGACGGGATGAGTCTCCCACCGGTTGTTCCTTGGCAGCCCCCTCCACAGCACAGTTCCCCTGAGCTGCATCCGCGGATGTATTTTGAACACAGGATTCCCCATCAGGAGCATCCGAGTGTAATGCCTGATCCGCACTTCCCTTGTATGCTTTCTTCACCTTTTTAGCCATGGATTCTGATTCGTGTGTTCCCTTTTCCATTCTCAATCAACTGACGTTGCCCATCTGTGGATCATTGCCCCGGATACGCTCTTTCCGACTCCGGAGCGCAGACGCAAATCATCAACGATGAACCATCGGAAAGAATAATCAAGCATCGAAACAAAGAAACGGCAGAAGCTGAGATACAGATTAGGGCGTTTAGGAAGGTTGTCGAAGCCCCCGAATGAGACAGGATAGAATACCAGTGGTAACATTTAAAGGTATCTCAGCTCACCCCTCATCCGGAAAGGGAAGAATCGCGAATGAATTGAAGAAGTATTGCACCATGTCGATGTTGCCGATCCCGGCAGCCGTGACCCTGTAGACGTAGTTCCCCCTCAGCACAATCAGGGTATGAGCCCGGTTATCCTTGAGGTAGGTATCCGGAAGTGAAACGGTGGCCCTGCGTCCGGGGAAGCCCCCGACATTCATGCTCTCCTGAAAAGACAGGAGACCCTTCTTCTCACGAACGAGTTCCTGAACCGTTGCGTCGAGGACCCCTTCGAAATTATCGGTTGATACTTCCGCAGGAGGCAGACGCATGACCGACATCGCATACTCAAAGGCGATGTGCTTGTAGCTGTAAAGGAACACCTGTCCTACGCCGCTGGCTGTGTTGAAGGATTGATTGCGGAGTTCCGGCTTTCCGGGAAATTCGATGCGGAATCCAAGTTCCGGCTCGGAAACCGTCTGCCATTGGGCGGTCGCCACTCCTCCACTCACCCCCTCTTGCTCGCTTGAAGAACAACCTCCCCACACGAAAAGCAGAGCCAAAAGCAGGCAAGCGGCAAGGCACAAACGAGGCTTCACTTCTGCAGGATAGCGTCGGCAAGGGAGTCGGGTAATCATGGGGTGATGTCATCGAGGTTATTTGATACCACCTCATCCCAGGATGGCGGGACTGATCGGGCAGGTGGCACAGGATCGTATCCATAGCGTGACCATGGGTGGCATCGGGCAAGCCTTTTGATGGCAAGCCATCCACCACGCAAAGCCCCGTGTGTCCGCACAGCCTCAAGCGCGTAATTTGAACATGTCGGGACATAACGGCACGTGCCGTCCATGCCCAGAAACACCTTGAGAGGCGAGAGAACGATGCGATAAAATTGGATCAGTGCTATAAAGACATACTTCATGTCGATTCACCGGACTATATTCATCCGGCAGCGTGAGACAAGCTGTAGCCGTCTTTAGCGTCTTTCACGATCCACCCCTTGGAGGCAAGCTCCCCCCTCAGCGTATCCGCCTTTGCCCAATCGCGGGATTGCTTGGCCTGCCAACGTTCTTCAGCAAGTGCACGCACCTCCTCCGGAACCTCTACAGAAACCTCCTGCACGGCTGGAGCATCCAGCTTCAGCCCGAAGGCAAACATGACGCGATCGAAACCCTCGAGAAGAGTTGCCCTTTGCGCCGGATCAGCAGACAGCGAAGACTCAGCCTGCGGGAGGAGCGTGAATAAACGCCCAAGCGCCTGAGCCGCATTGAGGTCATCCGCCAACGACTCCATGACGGGTTCCCAAATCCCGAAACCGGGCACTGATTCTCCGACCGGATCCTGAACTGCAGAGGAGTTGGGACATAGCTTGGCGCGGAACTTCTGGAGTCGCTGAAGCGCACTGCGCGCGGCGTGCAACGAATCCCAGGTGAAATTGAGCGGTTGACGGAAGTGACCGGATATCAGCACATACCGCAACTCCTCCGGGCTGAACCCTTTCGCACGGATGTCATCCAGCGTGTATAGGTTGCCGAGCGATTTGCTCATCTTCTGGCCTTCCACCCGCAGGTGGGTAGGATGGAACCAATGCCGTGCGAAAGGCTTGCCGGTGGCTCCTTCGCTCTGCGCAATTTCGTTTTCGTGGTGAGGAAATACCAAATCCACCCCACCCGAATGCACATCATAGCTTTCGCCGAGATAATGCATACTCATGGCGCTACATTCGATGTGCCAGCCAGGGCGCCCGGGACCCCAAGGGCTCTCCCACCGATTGGGCCCATCCTCTTCCTTCCATCCCTTCCAGAGCGCAAAATCCGAGTAATCCTCTTTGCCATACTCATCTTCCGAGTGGAGCCGACCGTCCGCATTGCACACCAAACCCTCCCGGCACAGTCCAGAGAGCTTCCCATAGTCGGGGAATGCCGAGATCCGGAAATAAACCGACCCATCCTGACCTTTGTAAGCGAGGCCCTTGTCCACAAGCCGCTGAATCAACTCAATCTGCTGCGGAATGTGCAATACCGCTGAGGGACTATGATGGGGCTCAAGAAGATTGAGCGCTTTGCAATCCGCCTCGAAACGCCGCGTCCACTGATCGGTGAATTCCTTCAGCGACAAACCGGCTTTCTGCGACTCGCGGATCGTTTTGTCATCCACATCGGTCAAGTTACGCACATGGCAGGTCCTTATGCCTACCGCCTCAGCCGTGCGCCGGAAAAGATCCTGTATCGTGAAGGTCCGGAAATTCCCGATGTGGGCCGGGCCATAGACAGTGGGTCCACAGCAGTAAAACCGGAGTGCCTCACCATCGGCAGGAAATACTTTTTCTTTGAGTCCGGATAATGTGTTCTGAAGGAGAAAATCCATAGCAGCAATTGATGCAACCTAGCCTGCATGCTTCAGAGTGGAAAGCCAAAAATGGCGCCCGGACAAATACACATCAATCCCAACGACATGAGGGCAAAAGCCACAGGATTGCAGAAAAGAGGATCTCACCCAGAGACCCGAAGACGCAAAGGAAGGGAGAATTCAAGAATCATCACCGCGAAGGGGGAATGAGGGAAGAAGTGAGAAGTTAGAAGGGGGAATGGGATTTTCAATCTGCGCAAATCAGCGGATCACATCGTCTTTGTGGATTCTGTGATTGTGGCTCAGGCTTACCCTGACGCACCGAACCACACGAAACGGAGATTATGTGTCCCACCTGGATAACCATCTTTTTTCGTAGGTTTGGTGCCTTTCGCAGTTTAACCCTCTTGAAGCTTTGTGGCGAAGCTCATGATCAAGACCATCCAGCGAAACCGGAACGGTTGAGCGATGTTAATACTAAGAATCGATTAACAACGTTCGCCCGATGGGCTCACTGACACGCTGAGATCCACTCCTCGGAATCAAAGAAATGTTGAAACCGCTCTTTCGCGCTGATTTGCTGATTCAAAATGATTCCAAGCCCGAGCGTCATCCCCTTGCCTAGTGGTTTCTGCCAATGATAAGTACTTCAATTTCGGCGAATGCCTCATTTGCCGCCTCTAGGTCAATTCTATATCCCCACACGGGTAGTTCTCTGTCGTCGCTCTTGCATAGCCAGATTACACGGCTCAATAGATAGGAAAACCAACTCTGAGATCTAACAATCTAGGATACCATGCCGATCCTGACGCATCCGACAGATTCGTAATCAACAATTACAAAAGTGTAATAATGAAAATACGACTGTACCGCACCTAGATGACTGAATCTTTTCATCTCATGCTGGCGTATTCATGGGTGAATCGTATGGTACAATCAAACAGGAGGCAAATGATGAAAACGATGTTGATTTGGATGGCTGCTGTTATGGCAGGGGGTATTGCGACTGCGGGTAACCTGACCGTTGAGTGGGTTGAGCCGGAGAAATATCGGGATGCTTCCCAGGATGCCTACAACAGTGAGTCGGGCCGGAATCGCGTGCTGAAGAGCCTGGAGAAATACTTCGTGAGTGAGGCCGCCAGAATCTTTCCCGAAACGGTGTCTGTTGAGATGGCAGTCACGGAGGTGGATCTTGCCGGAATGATCTATCCAGTGCCCGATATGGACAAGATCCGGGTGATCAAGCAAATCCACCCCGCACGGATTCACTTCTCATACCGCATCCTGGACGCGAGTGGAGCGGTGATCTCCGAAGGCGAGGAAAAGCTGAGTGATCGAACTCCGGATAGCAATATGCGGGCCCGCATGCTTTCCAACTATGAGGAGCATCCCTACGTAAAGGCACTGGTGTCCGATTGGATGAGGGACAAAGCCAGAGACTTGGCCAAGGATACCGAAGAAGTAGCGGGTTGATTCTCAGGCCCCGCAGTAGAGATCGTGAAGCAGGGCGATGATGCGTTGCACGTCGTCCTGCGCGATGCTGTAGTAAACCGTCTGTTTGTCTTTGCGGGTCTCCACAAGCCCCACCAGGCGCAACCGGGCCAGATGCTGCGAGAGAGCCGACTGGCTCAGCGGTAAGCGTTGGAGCAGCTCCGTGACCGACAGTTCCTTGTCGTTGACCAAATGACACAGGATTTGGAGGCGCTGAGGGTTGCTGATCGCGCTCAGGGTCTGGGCAGCCCGTGTGATTCCTTTTTTGTCCGGATCGGTGTCGGAAGCAGATTTTTGAAATACGTGGCTTGACATGGCGTTGTTTTCTCTCAATACATTAGAAGATACTAAAATAATTAAGTAATCAACAGTCTAATGCAATTTTCAACCAAGTCAAAATACAATCCTATGAATATCGAACGCGCCATTATGCTCTTCGCCGGTTCTGTGATCCTGATCAGCCTACTGCTGGCTCACTTTGTGAGTCCCTACTGGCTTTGGTTGACCGCCTTCGCCGGGGTCAATATGATCCAGTCGGCCTTCACCGGTTTTTGTCTGCCCTCCATCGTGATGCGAAAGATGGGGATGAAGGGTGGATGTACGTTTGACCGTGAGGCTTCTTCCTCTTAACTTCCATTATTCCTTTCTCGAAACATATTTCCGGTTTCCGGAATGCTTACCTCATCTGTCCTGCCATGATGCGCCTGATCACCATCCTCTCTGTTTTTGCCATATCCTTGCCCGGCTTTGCCTCTGTGCCACTTGACCTGCCACAGGCGATCGAGATGGCCTTGGCGAATAATCCGGATGTGCGGATTGCCGCCGGGCAGGTGGCGGCTTCGGAGGCCTTGCTGGAGCAGTCAAAAGCGGCCTTCCGTCCCCAGATCGGGTTGCAGTCGTCCTACACCCGGACGAATATGCCGATGCAATCCTTCGGGGCGATTCTGAACCAGAGCGCTTTTCATCCGGAGATCGATTTCAATGATCCGGGTGAAGTGGATAATCTCAACGTGACCGGCTCAGTCCGTTACCGCCTCTACAATGGCGGGCAGTCCAAGGCCGGAGTTGAGGCTTCGAAGGAAGTGCGGGACGCCACCGGCTATCAGGCGGAGGCGGTTCGGCGCCAGATCGTGTTTGCCGTGGAGCGTGCATGGCACCAGATCATGCAGGCCCGGGAGCTGGCCGCGAGCCAGGCTTCGGCGGTCTCTGCTATGGAGGGAAACCTCCGGGTGGCCCAATTGCAGTACGACGCTGGCAAATTCCTCAAGACAGAGGTCCTGAATCTTGAGGTGCAGCTGGCTCGCGCGATGGAAAACAAGCTTCAGGCGGATTCGCAGGCGGAGTTGGCGTGTGAAGCCCTTTTCAACCTCCTGGGAGTGTCCGGCGGGGAAAAGGGACAGTGGACCGGTCGCCTTCCAGACCCTGCATCGCTTCCAGATACGGAGCCTGCACCAGGAGAGCGCCCCGAGGTTCTCGCAGCCAAGGCTGCGGTAGCCGCAGCTGAACATAACCTGAGTCGGGTGAAGGGTGGGCATCTTCCCACAGTGGATGCGTTTGCCAGCCTTCAATACGATCAGGGATTTGAGATGGATGCCGGCGGCGACAGTTGGATGGCCGGAGTGGTGCTGAACCTGCCAATCTACGATGCGGGTGTCACCCGGAACCGCGTGAAGGAAGCGGAGGCTCATCTGCGGGTTGCTAACGAACGGCTGCGCAAGGCCGAGCTGGGAATCGGGCTGGAGATCCGTTCAGCCCGGATTGCATGGAGCAATGCGCGGGAGACTTTGGTGGTAACCGATAAAATGGTGGAGCAGGCTGAGGAAAGTGCCAACTTGAGCCGTCAACGCTTTGAAACCGGAGTGATCCTTTCTTCGGAGTTGATTGATGTGGAGAACCGCCTCACCGAAGCTCGGATGCGGCGGGCGCTGGCGATCACCCAGTTGCAGATCGCATGGGCCGACCTCAAGCGGGCGCTTGGAACCCCGCAATGATTCGTTGCCTGCCAACCTGTTCATCCTGATCCTTTTCCTCTCCCTGTTCGAAACCTCACAACTGAACCATTTATGAAAAAGACCCTTCTCTTCACTGCCAGTTCCTTGACAGCGTTATCCTTCATCCTGAGCGGATGTGGCGGCAGCGATCCGCACGCCTCGTACGCGGTTTCGCTTCCTGCCGCACAGGTCGAAACCGGAGTTGTCGAAACCGGGATGCTCTCCCGGCATACACCGGTAACGGGAACGCTCCGGGCCCGTGAGCGTGCCTCACTTGCGCCGAAGCTGACAGGCGAGATCGTTGAAATGCCAGTGATCCTTGGGCAGTCTGTTGCCAAGGGAGATCTGCTTGCAAAGGTATCGGCGATGGAGATCGCCTCCAAACTCCAGCAGGCTCAGGCGGGCTACGACAAAGCCCGGCGCGACCTCCAGCGCGAAGAGGGACTTCTGAAGTCCGGGGCCAGCACCCAGGAGCTCGTCAATGATCTGAGCGACCAGCTCCGGATGGCGAAGGCTGCCACGGAAGAGGCTGAGACCATGCTTTCATACACGGAGATCCGTGCCCCCTTCGACGGTGTGATCACGCGCAAGTGGATGAATGAGGGTGACCTCGCGACTCCCGGCCGCCCATTGGTGGATATCGACAACCTCGGTAGCCTCCGGATCGAGGCGGATGTTCCCGAAGCCCTGGGATCACGCCTGCAGGTTGGTTTGCAGATGGAGGTTGAGATTCCTTCAGCCGGTTTGCGGATGAAAGGGGAGATCGAGGAGATCGCACCCGCCGCGGATCCGCAGTCCCGTACGTTTCCTGTGAAGATGGCAATCAGCCAGGAGCCTTCTTTGCGCTCCGGGCAGTTTGCGCGGGTGTTGGTTCCCAATGACCCGGTCGAGGCGGTGTGGGTTCCGGAGAGTGCCTTGAGCCGATGGGGTCAGATCGAGCGCGTATTCGTTGTGGAGGACGGCAAGCTCCGCATGCGGATCGTAAAGACCGGCTCGGTCATTGACGGAAAGGTGGAAGTCCTGTCCGGCTTGCGTGGAGGAGAGACCATGGTGCTCAAGCCGGATCACACCCTCCGCGATGGACAGCCGGTCGGAAACAGCTGATAAGCACCCACACATAGAAACTCGGAGATACCGGATATGAGTCAGGACAATACACAGGAGAATGGCGCTCGGCGTTATGGTTTCGCGGGGCGTTTGGCCTCGGTGTTCATCGATTCGCGATTGACCCCGATTGTAATCATCGCGTCCATCCTTATGGGGCTGTTTTCGGTGATGATGTTGCCGCGTGAGGAGGAGCCTCAGATCAAGGTTCCGATGGTGGATGTGATGGTGCGCATGCCGGGTGCATCCGCCAAGGAGGTGCAGCGGAGAGTCACGGCTCCCATGGAAAAACTGCTGTGGGAGATCCCCGGAGTGGAATACGTATACTCGACCTCGATGACCGGTGCATCAATGGTGATCGTGCGTTTTGAGGTAGGGTCAAGTCTTGAGGATAGCCTCATCAAGCTGAACCAGAAACTGCAGACCAATTTTGATCGTATTCCCCACGGAGTATCGATGCCCCTGATCAAGCCCCACACCATCGATGACGTGCCCATCATGGCGCTCACACTCCATGGTGAGAACCACGACCATTATACCTTGCGCCGGGTGGCGACTGTATTGGAGGACCAGATCAAGCGGGTGGATGAGGTGGCCGAGACCCGTGTCATCGGTGGCACCCGCCGGCAGGTCAGGGTACAACTGGATCCGGCCCGCCTTTCATCCCGCGGCTTGAGCCCGACAGGGTTGATACCGGCCTTGACGGAGTCCAATCAGCAGGCGTTTCCGGGCTTGTTGACGGCTCAGGATCAGACGGTGCTGGTGCAGACTGGACGGTTTTTCAGTGATGCCGCCGAAGTCGGTGACACAGTCGTTGGGGTCTATGCGGGTAAACCGGTTTTCCTGCGTGATGTCGCGGATATTGTGGATGGACCGGAGGAGCCACAGGACTATGTGTTGTTTGGAGATGCGGATTCCGTCGAGCCAGCGGTCACGATCTCGGTGGCCAAGCGTCCGGGTGCGAATGCGGTTTGGGTGGTTGATAGTATCCGGGAGAAAGTGGACGAGCTCAAGGGTTCGCTCATTCCCGATGACATGGAGGTGACCGTCACCCGTGACTATGGGGAGACCGCCGCCGAGAAGTCGAATGAGCTGCTGCTTCACATGGGGATTGCGGTTTTCGGGGTGGCGTTGCTGATCCTTTTCTTCCTGGGATGGCGCGAGTCCATCGTAGTGATGCTGGCCATTCCCTCGACGCTGGCTCTCACGCTGCTGGTGTTCTATTTGTATGGCTACACGCTCAACCGCATCACGCTTTTCGCCCTGATTTTCTCCATCGGGATTCTGGTGGATGATGCGATCGTGGTCGTTGAGAACATCGTGCGCCATGTGCGTTTGCCGGGGGCATCAAAGAAGCCTTTGGTAAAGGTGGCGCTTGATGCGGTAGACGAAGTCGGAAACCCCACGGTTCTGGCGACATGGGCCGTGATTGCAGCGATTCTGCCGATGGCTTTTGTCGGCGGGTTGATGGGCCCTTACATGCGCCCGATCCCGGTCGGGGCATCCGCCGCG
>Ga0209723_1003306_pt1 | contig 19563 bp, 12 predicted proteins | sample BiotimSIPDNA_2_FD_185750 | JGI IMG/M metagenome (GOLD analysis project Ga0209723, IMG submission 185750) | Anaerobic biogas reactor microbial communites from Washington, USA - Biogas_R2 time_0 SIP DNA (SPAdes) (version 2) | ecosystem: Engineered > Bioreactor > Anaerobic > Unclassified | place... | reverse complement strand
CATTAATTGGATCTGTTTCATTTGGTCCAATGTAGTCAATAAGATACCCATGATCTAAAGCCATAGATTTCAGTTCTGTTCTGTATGATCCCATATAACCGATTGTATTACCTCCACCAACAGGCAAAACAGTATAATAAAGTTCATAAGCTCCAATATCTACGCTATAAGTAGCATTCGAATAACGTAAACGCCCACACGCATCACGATATTGATTTGTGATTGCAGCAATTTCTGGCCTTTTTTTATCCGGGTTAGACGGATCAAAATCCGGATCACCTTCCGGTATTAATACCATTTGCCAGACATTTTCCATTACACTTTCTGTAACATCATGCAATCCCTGGTTTATGCAATCAAGACTTTCTTTTGTTATCTGAAGGCCATCATCAGCAGTACCCCATATTCCATCCGCACCTTCAGGTGAACTCTCATCTTTAAAACCCGGATCTGTAGAGATGTTATTGCTGTTTGAAACAACACCCGGATCATCATCACAATTTACCAGATCGGTTCCGGAGTTATCAAAGAATATGCAGTTCTGTATATCCATCAGGTAGGTATTATCATCTTTTCGAAATATGCAGGATGCAAGATCTGTTCCGGATGGAGCCGAATTGTTATAGAATGTACAATTCAAAACCCTGTTTTTACTTCTTTCAATGTAAGGATCGCTAATTGGACCAGACCCATCATTGAAAATTGTAGCACCTTTATCAGCAGAAGGATCAATGCTGTTATTGAAGAAAACGCAACCAACAAAAGTAGCTCCAACACCACAGAATGGATTTTGATCACAATAAACAGCACTTCCATACGACAAAGCAGAGTTATTCTCAAAAACACAACTTTCTACAATGAGTTTTGATACATTATATAGATACAAAGCCCCTGTATTATCCCCAGTATTGTTTTTAAAAACACAATTTCTTATGACAATTGAGTTTAAATGTCCACTACTCAGGAGTCTTACAGCCCCACCATCATGTGCCGAATTTTGAAAAGTAAACCCTTCAACGGAACAGACATACTGATCCAGACCTGAACCTGATAAGTTCAGAATCGATAAATTCTTGGCTTCTCCATCAAGAATGGTAATATATTTTTTAGGCTGGCATGTAACAGTCATATCAAAATCACCGATATCCTTGCTTAAACCACCGAGCATCTGAACATTTGCAGGCAGGTATAAATTCTGTTCCCTGTAAATGATACCTTTTTCAGATTCACTTCCTTCAATCTGATCACTTCCTGCTACCAGCAACATACACTGTGTATCCGGAGCATTGGTTGATATTTCTGTGATTGCGGCCGAAATAGTACTGTATTTTTTAGCCTCATCATCGTCTGTATACTCAGGATTAACCCTGTAAATGTAATCTTTCGAAGCCACCACATAATCGCTGAAAGAGGTTACATAAGCGTAAACAGCCCTGTAAGTTACATAAGCGATCTCCACATCTTCCCATGAATTTGTAATTTCATTGAAATGGTAAAGTTTGAGGCATTCTTTGGGGATACCTGCTTTTTGAGCACTGACAGGAAACGCATAAAGCATCTTCTTTGCTAAAGCAACTGTACCTGTTATTCTGTGATACGCGATATCTTTCTTATATGTAAGATCGATTTCAGGTCGAACGACATCACTGGTATCAATTAACTTCGGTATCGGAATCAGGTCACCCTCAACACTTCCCTGATCCAGACTGATTGGAACCGCATCACACTGTTCGTAACCTGGGAAATCGGTGTAATCGATTTTTACTTTCTGAAGTCCATCATCGGTCTGGTTAAGAAATGTACCTTCAACAACAGCAGCAGGCTTATCATCAGGATTGAAAGGATCGGTTCCGGCTTCAAGTTCGACCACATCCGGTACACCGTCATTATCTGTGTCAATAGTGATCCAGTTTTCAATAAGACCACCTGTGAAAACATCGGGTTGAAGTTCAACGCGACGCGCATAAATTGCACCATAAACTTCTGCTCTGGAGAAAACACTTACTTTTGCATTCGGTGCTGTCAGTGATCCATGCAGCTTTGAATTGCTTCCAATCCTTATTTCATTTGAACCACCTGCATAAATCACTATGTCTTCGGCAGTACCACTTACAAGTTCCATCTTTGCACGATCACTAAGAATAAATCCGTTCTGAATATTGATCTCAACACCATCACCGGAAATATTGAACTTAACCCATCCGTCACTTCCGATATCAAGAGATTTGAAATTATAAACACCACTGCTTAGATAAAGCTGCGCTCTGTCCCTTACGATAACATCCCTGTAAGGACCTGGATCCAGTGTAAGTGATTGATTGTGGTTAACAGTAATATTTTGTGTTCCGGTCGAAACTGATTTCGAATTTATTGTATAAGCAGGTACAGTTGTGTGCTGAACCGTTGTACCTGTGACCTGTGAACTGTTTCCAAGAGAAATATTTCCTGCCGCGGTTGCATCACCAAAAACCGTTGAACGATCGTAAACAGTAATATTGCCGCCGGCAATAACCGAACCAATAACTTCCGCATCTGATCCAACCCGGATATTCCCGTTTGAACCGATTGAACCACCACTGAAATCAGCCCTGTCACCAATAACAGTTTCTTCTGTCGAAAAAATACCGAACCCTGTCGGTACATCAGAATATGAAACAGTACTTACAAATAGTGCAACGGACATGAATCTGGTCCATGCTCGACATCTGGACATGGGGTACCCCCTTTTAAAGATTAATAAATAAGCGGAAGATTTGAGTAAAGGCTTAAGTCTACCGCACGAGTTATTATGTTATCCGCTAAAACCAGGATAACACAGTAAAGCATTAAGTTTATAATTTAAATTATTGCAGATTAAATGAAAAACAAATTATTAAAAAAAATTAAATAAAACCGGAGTTTTGAATAGAAATAATCTTTTTGAAATATCAGGATACTCCTTTCCAGAAGAAACAAATTTTAGAATAGTAATAGTTTTTTAATTTATGGAAATAAATAACAACTAATTTCAGATCAATTTTCAGGATACAGCCTCAGTTTTCTGATTTATTTTAAAAAAAATGCCCGAATGTGACGCTCGTCACATTCGGGCATTTGAATTATTATTATATTCTTTTTATCATACAAATAAAATTATTAATACGCACCAGTTGCCATAACAGTAATAAAGGACAGAAACCATGGGAAAACCAGCAGCGAGAGTTGGAGACATGACAGCACACGGCGGAATGATTACTGGCCCCGGGGTACCCAATGTTCTAATAGGTGGCATGCCTGCAGCTACAATGGGAGACATGCATGTTTGCCCTATGGTTACACCGGGGGTTCCTCCTGTTCCCCATGTTGGCGGTCCGCTTGTGGGGCCGGTTCCGCCGACAGTTCTTATTGGAGGTAAACCAGCCGCCTGTGTTGGTGATATGGCAGTATGTGTTGGCCCCCCCTCATCAATACTTCCTCCCGGATGTCCTACTGTTCTTTTTGGACAAAGCGGCGGAGGTGGAGGCGGAAGTGGTGGAGGCAGCACTAAAGACGCAAAGTCCGTATCAGGAGATAGTGCGGAAAGTGTCGAGCCGGTTGAAGGAACCGAAACATTTCCTGTCGAGATACAGCGTATTATTGCCAACGCTGCAAAAGATATGACAAAAGATCAGACAAAAGCAGTTATTGACCAGGTGGCAAAGTCTCTTGCAGAAAGCGGATATACAGGAGAGACTCAGCAGGATACATACACAAAACTTACGCTTTCTGATATTGCAGAGATTCTCAAAAGTGTAGAAAAAAATGAAAGTTACGAAGCTGCCCGGCATTTCGCGTCACATCTTGACTACGGAAGACTGACAGAGATTGCAAAAGCCTATGTTAACGGTGAAGACACCAACCCGGATAATGATCCTAATCTCATGCCCACACGGTTCATGCTTCTTTACGGCATGGAGGATTCAAAGATTAAGGATATAAATGATCACCCGGATTGCTTTGAAGACGAAGAGCACAAGATTAATGTTAAAAACCTCAGGCGCGGCCTTAAGCTTCTGGGTTATGAAATAAAGAGTGAAGACGGTCCGTTTGATGATGAGGTGTGGATAGCTTTTGTGAAATTTCTGGCATCTCAAATGAAACGAGAACCCTATCCCTTTGATGAACTTGAGGATGATGAGGAAGAGGGAGAAAATGCTGCCCTTGTCAAAGCACCACGAAATCTTACGATAAAGCTTCGATTAAACCCAGATGATCCTTATGCACAGGATGATATGTTCACTCTTTACAGCACTGATCGGGAACAATCGTTTCAGCAAGTGAAAACCGTGAAGGATAATATGAATCCTAATTGTGAATCGTTGGAGCTTCTTTTTACCGGATTGAATGAAAAATTAAAGTATTCATTGAAAATCGAATTTGGTAACAGTGGGAAAACAGAGTATTTGTTCAGAAATCGAGCGTATGGAAAGTGGGTTTGAAAAATGGGTGTGTATGAAATAACCGCATGCAACGTTGATTCTCTTTCTATTGTAAGAAAAGCGGAAGAAATACCGGTAACCAGAAAAACAATAGCAATTGATCCGGGGCATGGTGATAAAAACGACAGTAATACAGTTATAGATCCCGGTGCTGTTAACGGAACCTTTTTTGAAAAGGATTTTGCGCTCGATATTTCCAATGCTGTAAAGAGCAAACTTGAAGCAAAGGGATACTCTGTAATCATGACAAGAACTGGTGATGTTTATGATATTGGTGAGAGGTTAAGGTGGCGAATAGATGCTGCTGCTGGTAAAGATATCTTTGTAAGTATTCACAATGATGCTTCTGACAACAGATCAGCACGAGGTTTTTCGGTATTATATAAAAAGAATGATCATGAGAGTAGAAAATTAGCACAGGCAATACTTGACAGTAATACTTTGTTCAGGGGAAGAAGAATTATTGAAAGCACTAATTATGTTTTAAGAAATTTTAGCGGTCAATCTGTTCTGGTAGAAGCAGGGTTTATTAGCAATGAAGACGATTTAACTATATTGAAAACAAAGACGGAGGAAGTTGGCCAGGAAGTAGCTGCGGGTATAATCAATTATCTGGAGGGACCTTGATGAACAAAATACTTATGTCAATGTTGTTTTTAGTGTTTATAACATTCAGTTTATTTTCTACTGAGGAAGGTTACTTCGGTAAATTTCACTCGATTCGGGGAGCCCACGATATACAGTTTTCTGTTGATGAAACCGGCATAGAATCTTTGACTATAGATGATTTAGAATATGATAGAAAAAAACTTTCTTATGAATTTCCTGCCCGATATGGTGGGGCACAGCTGTTGTTCATTGATTTTACTGACTATGTGGGGTATGAAAACACATTGAAAATTTTTATAGTCATGAGCGAAGGGAAGTTTATCTTAGCTACAGGTTATTATTTAAGAAGCAAATGGCGTAATGATCAGGTTATTATAGAAAATAAAGGGACATTTGATTTGGAGTTCAGTCCGGATGAACAGTGAGAAGACTGTAAGGTTTTTGTAAAAGGCAATAGAATACCATATTGAAAGAAGGTAGAGTGTATGAAAAAGTACACGGTCAAAGATGGAGAAGATCTTGGTTTTATAGCCAAAAAGTTTTGGATAAATTCATGGAAATATCTCTACGAGATCAACAAAGATGTGATTGGTGATAACCCCGATATTCTTAAACCCGGTATAAAACTAAAAATTCCGCAATGGAACGATACGCAGGGAGATGAAGAGATAGAAAAAAAGGGTGCTCGTGCATTTGATTACGTAAATGGTTTGAGATACAGTTACGTGTGGGTGCCTTTCAGTATAAGTTTCATGAATTTATTGGATAAACCATTCATGTTTGAAAAAGAACAGGAACTGCTTGTTACACTGAATAAAACCGGCATTGAGATATGCAAAAAAACAGTTTCAGACTGGAAAGATGCACATTGTCTGGTACCTCAAACAGATGATATCAGTATCTCTTTTGGAGAACTTTTTTTTGAATCCTGATTACAATTTAAAACAGGGAAAAATGAAATGGAAAATCAAAAATTTACATATTCACTTGGATCAATTCCGGGATTTACGGCAAGAACAGTAAGACTTGTCGAAAAAGTTTATCTTCAGATCAAGGCTCAATACTTTGACGGCCCTACAGCGGTATGCAAAAGGCGTTTTATCTATCTCTGGAAAAAGCCGAAAGGATCAGATTCGTGGCAAAGTGTTGGTTTATGTATGACAGATGATTACGGTATACTGTTTGAACTGGAGCCGTTTCTTGAAGCAATCGATTTCAGGAAAGAAAACACCTCAATTTTCAAATATGATCCTGCACAGCAGAAGTTTACCGAACGTCCCTGGTCGCTTTATGGTGACGCGGAAGATGTAATCGCACTGCAGAAACATTTGAGTGAACCGTTAGTGGGCATGGAAGCTAAAAGCAGTAATGCAACCGAAGTGAAATTCAATAATACATCTCTTTTCATGCGCCCTTATGAAAACAACGAGTTTCTTTACCGTGATCCTTTTGTAGTCAATGACAAATACAAATATCCGTTTGTAAAAGGTACACAATATTTTATGATGTTTTTTCCTCCGCATGTTGTCGGTCGTTCAGCAGGAGTAAACACAGGAGGAAAAATAACTATCGACCAACCGCCCCAACTTCTTATTGATAACAGTTACATTGTTGAACCTGAAGATACTATACAGGATATCTGTTCCAAATTCAATCTTGCACTAACATTTGATCTTGCCGGTTACAAAAATAACAGAAGTGCCTGGAATGAAATGAAAAAGAGATTCAAGCCAGGGGCGGTTATTGCTATTCCCCCACAGGCCAGAGGGCCACTTGGATTTGGAAGACTGATAGAATTGCTTGGTATAGATAGAAAAGTAAAACTTTCATCAGATTGGTTTCATGTAGACCAGTCTGATAACGGTGTTAAAGACCGCACACCTGTTTTGTCGGTGGAACTTCCTGTTACGCTTGAAGAGCATACAGCACTTATGACCGAAAACCTTGCTCTTCTCGACATGACCTGGTCTGTTCTCATTGAAGCCGCAAAACCGTTTGCAAGAGCTGCAAACCAGGTTCGATCCATTGCGGAACTTGTGGACATAATGAGAAGGTACCCGGGGTACAGAAAACGTCAGGTCCTTACAAGATCCGGAACCGGTCCATATTACAGCTCAGTAGAATACAGGGAAAAGGAAATTTTCAGTGAACAGGAAGCCCGTCTTATTGATGATGCATTTAACCGGGCAAAATTATTCGAAAACGACCTCATGCTTGCAGCTTTTAATGATCAGAATCCAATTTTCAATCGTGAAAAGGAGGGGTTTTATGCGCTGATCAGTGAGTTTGAGCAGCATATTAAATCAAACTCATTGCGTATGGTACTTGCCCAATGGGCAACCCATGTAACATCAGGAACATCCGCAACGTATCCTTATCTGTTTCCTGCTGAAAAGGCACCTTTGTTTTTTGATATTCTGGCCAGGTCTTTTCAGACGCTTCTAAGTATTCGCGCTCCTTATCCGATACAACACAGTTCCGAGGAGTTAAGAACAGTTGGTGATGCGATTTTCGAGAATATTTTATCCCGTTTCGAATTGCATCTTCAAGCAGCCTTTCAGGTTGCCGATCGTACGGGAACTATTCATAAGGCGGTTCTTGATGAGATGAAAACACTGGGCCTGGTATCTGAATCTACCGCTGCAATATTTGACAAGGAAACTTATTTGCCGCAAAGATATGAAGATGGCGGTGATTTACTTGCGTTTATTTTTTCAGATATTGTGCTGAAAAAAGGAATTGCCGGTATGGATAACTGTGTGGAAACGATTCTTAAAGCCGGAACTGAATTCAGAACAAAAATGATACGTTATCATTGTCGAAACAAAGGAATCAAGGCTTCTTTTACATACTTCAAAATCGCGGCGGGATTAAAACTCAGAAGCGGCAAAGTTTCTTCACAGGTTATAAATGATGCAAAAGCTGGTTTGAGCTTTCTTTCAAAAGAGCGCAAAAGATATGCGGATATTGCCAAAGATATAAATATCCGTTCGAAAAAACATCTTGAATCAATTACCGATGTACCGCAGCTTTCTCTTACAGCAAATGCAGTTACAGCAGGAATAGCCATTTACTCCATGGTGGATTTTGCAAATAAACTGCAATCCGCGCGAAACAATAATCAGAAAGTTTCGTTTGATGACTGGATAGGGTTTGCATCATCACTTCATTCATTTGGATCAGTTGCAGCAGGTTTTACCAACTCAATGCTCAAATCAACAGATGCGGTTCTCCAGGCACAGGAGTTTCTTGAAGTCAGTATTGATCTATTAACAAACAATAGATCGGTTCGTTCTAAAGTAGCCGGTTTTGCAGACTCGGCAGCCAAAAAACTGGGAACTGCAGGGTTAGCGTTTTCTGTTTATGATCTGTATAAAGCTTACGAAAAGAGCATGGGTACAGCAAGAACTGGTGATACAGTTCAAGCATCTCTAAGATGGGTACAGTTCGGGCTTGGTGCTGCAAGTACTGCTGCATCGTTAATTCCGGGAGGTGTACTTGTTTCACTTGCTCTTGAAGGAACAAATCTTGCCATAAGCAGTTATATTCAGCTTCGTGAATCTCTGAAAACGGGTGTTGAGAGTTTGATTGCCAATATAAACAAAGAACTTTCAAACAGCACATTACTGCGGTCAAAACATATTGAACTTATGAGTGATAAAAAATACTACCTGGCTTCAGACCGGGAATTTGTACGAGTTAAACTGAGCGGTGAGCAGTACACTTTAGGTAAGCATATACTTGATGGTTTGGGTGCTCTTCAGGACAGATTAAAAATCAGGTATGTAAATATAGATCCTGTTTCAGGCGGTTCAGTACTTTTAAATCGTGGTTACTCAATTGATGAAGTGGGGTTGATTGTCGCAAAACAGAAACAGCTTAATCGTTATGAGGTCAATTTTATAGAAGGGTTCAGCCAGACTGGAGTATTTGATTTGAAGGACTGCAACCTTCAGGTTGCATCAGGAAAATATCGCTATCCGGATGAAGATTATCTTACAGAAAATAACGGAAGCAAATGGCTTTATTATGATCCTGCTCAATATTTCAGGCAGTATTATCCATTGACTAAGGTTAGTCTTTCTCAATATTAAATTTAAAATTTGGCTCAGAAAGCGGTCCTGTCCAATTTGTGATTACAGATATGTAATATGCTGTCTTTATCTCTGCCAAAACTTACAGCACCAACTTCCCATGAAGAGCAGTATTGTCTTACAATAGGTGGTATGGTATTCAAGTCCAAAGGGTTATTTTTTAGACCAACCCTGAAATATGTCAATTTGTTTCTTGGAACAAGTGCTTCAAATGGAAAAACTTTAATGTTGTTATAATACAGATGAACATCGTATACCCTTAAATTGGAAAAAGATTCCGGCAAAGTTTCAAGCTCATTTTCATTCAACCAGACTGTACCGATTCTCAGATCTCCAAAACTCTCCGGAAGTTCTTTGAGGCGGTTACGTTGAAGTGTAAGTTTTTTAAGTTTTTGAAGTTTTCCGATAGATTGGGGAAGATATTCCAGTTGGTTTGCCCTGAGTTCAAGTGTTTCAAGATTTCGAAGATTTCCAAGTGATTCCGGTAGACGTTTAAGTCTGTTCCCTACAAGTTCGATCATCACAAGTGCAGTGCAGTTTCCGATCTCTTCTGAAATATGCTCTATTTTATTAAAATTCAAGTTTAAATACCTGATATTAGGTAACCTGCCTATTGCATCCGGAATAATGCGCAAGCTGTCATTTTCTAGTCCTATGGAAAAAACATTTTTTTTATCGATAGTTCCAGAAATAGGTCTTGCTCTAGCAGGATCAAGATTATTTGCAATTAAAATCTCCTCAACCGCTTTGAGCTGTTGTTTAAATTCGCTTTGGCATCCTGTAAGGAAACAAACTGAAAGCAGAAAAATCGATATGGTTTTCATTATATTTTCCTTTTCCAAATAGAATCATAAACTGAATTTATATTCAAAATAATATATGCGATGATTTGCCTGTGTAAAACATGCGCTTTTTAAACGTCTGTTATGACAGTGTCAATCTCAGAAAAAATAGAATAAAAGAAAAATCATTACAAAAATAAAGTATTTACCGTAACATGTCAGATAAACTCAATAATAAAATTTCAGGAACAAAAGGTACAATAAAATTTCTTATAAATAGTGGCAATTCACAGTTTACCACACGCCCCCAAACAGAAGTTTCAGAGCTGCAATACGCTATCGCGGGGGACGTGTCCGCTCGGCGAACCAGATTATTAATATTCTTTAATAATATCACTTTCCCTGTTTGCACCTATGTTTGACAATAACCAAAACAAACTTTCCTGTTGCAAAACAGAAACAGCTTAATCGTTATGAGGTCAATTTTATGGAAGGTTTCAGCCAGACTGGAGTATTTGATTTGAGGGACTGTAACCTTCAGGTTGCATCAGGAAAGTATCGTTACCCGGATGAAGATTATCTTACAGAAAATAACGGAAGCAAATGGCTTTATTATGATCCTGCTCAATATTTCAGGCAGTATTATCCATGGATAAAGGTTAGTCTTTCTCAGTATTAAGGATCAACTGTGATTCATCTACCGGTTTGTGGCATAGATTCAATTGGCCATTTTTATCACGGGAAATCATGTATCCGCCTTCTGCCCAGCCAGTACACTTTTCTTTAAATAACGGTGGAACTGTTTTGGGATCTATAGGATTTCCAGCCATTGCAAGTCCATAATATGTAGAAGGGTGTACAGGAATAACCTGTTTTAACGGGAAAACCTTTATTTTGTTATCTACGAGGTAGATTTCTACGGCTCTTAATTTTCCAAACGATTCCGGTAGTGTTTCAAGCTCATTTTCATCCAACGAGACTGTACCGATCCTCAGATCTCCAAAACTCTCTGGCAACTCTTTGAGACGGTTACGCTGAAGTGTAAGTTTTTTAAGTTTTTGAAGTTTTCCGATAGATTGGGGGAGATATTCCAGTTGGTTTGCCCTGAGTTCAAGTGTTTCAAGGTTCCGAAGATTACCAAGTGATTCCGGAAGACGTTTGAGTCTGTTGCCTACAAGTTCGATCATTACAAGTGCTGTGCAGTTTCCGATCTCTTCTGAAATATGCTCTATTTTATTAAAATTCAAGTTTAAAAACCTGATATTGGGTAACCTGCCTATTGCATCCGGAATAATGCGCAAACTGTCATTTTCAAGTCCTATAGAAAAAACATTTTTTTTATCAATAGTAGCAGAAATAGGTCTTGCAAGTTCTGGATTTTTACCGTTTGCAATTAAAATCTCCTCAACTGCTTTGAGCTGCTGTTTAAATTCACTTTGGCATCCTGCAAGGAAACAAACTGAAAGCAGAAATATTGATATGGTTTTCATTATATTTTCCTTTTTCAAATATTGAATCATTATCTGAATTCGTATTCAAAATAATATATGCAATGATTTGCCTGTGTAATACATCCGTTTTTTAAATATCATTATGAAGTGTCATTCTCTCAGGAAATGTAGCATAAAAAGAAAAATCATTACAAAATAAAGTATTTACCCGGAAATATGTAAGATAAACTCGATAATAAAATTTCAGGAAACAAAGGATACCATAATAGTTCTCTTAAATAGTGACTATTCACAGTTTATAACACGCTCCCAATATCAATTTATTGTTCTATTCCTGTTTCGAGTTTCGGATTTCTTATTTCGAATTTTCAATTGTTACTGCGGGGGTTGTGTGCGCTCGGCGAACATGAAAATTTTTTTATAATGATTGTTCATAGTTTCCATGATGTAGAATGCCGCCCTCGCTGCTCATTGTAAATTAATCGTTTCCATTTTGGTTAAAAATATACCGATGAAAACAGTTTCAGAACCTTTGAAACAAGATACTCGGTTTCAAACTCCACTGCTTTACTTGATTTAGCAGCAATCAGGTATCGCGCAAGGACACTTTTTTTGACTAAATCAGAAACTGGCATTGTACTGTCAATACCCGGAGTAACGAGGCGATCAAATGCAATATAAGCATAGAACTGCCCCGCAACATTACGGAAAGCACTATGATTGTAACAGCGTACCGACACTGCTCCAAGTTCCTCGAGATCATCACGTTTTCTTACTGAATCAAACCTGTCCTTTACAATATTATACATGTACTCTTCAAGCGATTCTTCACCCGATATGAAACTCACCACAATGCTTATATCGGCATTGTAATCCGGCATACCGGGAAACCACAATACATCGGTTAAAACATCCTTTTCGAGATCATCCCTTAAGTAGATTTTTAACTGCGGTAAATAAACCTCTTTTAAAAATGGGAATGTAAAAGGGAATCTGTTCTTGAGCAGGAATTTAAATGTAAATTGAATAACTGGTAAAGCCTTGAGTTCCTCCGACCCAAAATCTGCCAAAATTCTGAAGTATTCTGAAGCTGGTACTGATTCTTCACTTTTAACGGAAAATGGCTGCGACACTCCCCGGTTCTCCGAAAAAAAGATCGTATCAGAAATTGATGATGACACTATATCCTGCGGAAGAAATATGCGGGAGCATATTTTTGCAACGCTATCAAGACCTTCATCCTTGAACTCCCCGTTTAATACGATACTGTTTAAAGAAATCAACCCGCCTCTCAAATCACCATTTTCAATCAAACTCAATGAGTGAGCGATCCTCTTATCACTACTATCAGATGCTGTATCAATGCTATTTGCAGGTATCGTGATCAGCAGTACTAATAAAACTGAACTCATCTTTAAATTTAAACGCATATCAGCCTGTCTGTTTATGTAATCACTTCCCTGTGATCTCTCAATTGAGTCTGATACACTGGATATTATCATCAAGTGATCACCTGGTAAACAGAGTAAATTACATATAAATATACCTGTTTGAAGTGATCCCAGGCATATTCATTTAAATACTCTTGCGATTCCATTCTCTCTATTCTCAATTATCCAACGAATTTTAATGATCCGTAAAATTTCATTCAAAATAAACTATTTGCCATGAATTATTACAGGACCCATGCGGCTGATTCTCCTCTGTCCAGTTCTGGTATACTCCTTGCGGCAGATAAAATAATAGATTCAGACCATTTTGAATCACAGGTCTATGATATGCAAAGGGGTAAGTATGAAATTAAACAGATATACAGGTTTACTGGTCATCTTTCTGTTGTTTGCAGGAAGTGTCAATGCCCAGAATCTTATTCTGGGAGCGCAGGCTGGAATATCCGAAGCCTTTGGCCAGGGATCAGAACAGTTTAATACTGGTTATGATCTGGGGGCAACATTATATCTTGGTATGGGGAAAACTTTTTATCTGGGAGTACGTGGAACCTATACAAACTGGTCGCCCGATGAATCCAGTTTTTTGAATGATATATTTGATACAGAAGAAGGAACAGTTGAAGGTAGTGTCTGGGCAGCAAATTTATTGGGTGTACTGAGATTAAACACGAGTTTTCCTTCCTGGTTTAATCTTTTCACAGAAACAGGAGCCGGTATCTCATTTTTCAATTCAGAAGTAGACATTACAACAGATGCGGGTGATACTACAGCTACTTTAGCCAGCGGCTCAGGCACAACAACACACTTTGTTCTCATGTATAGTCTGGGAATCTCTATTGGGTCACCAGGGACATTCACATTTGACCTGTTCCCAACAGTAAACACGCTTTTTCTGGGAGACAGAACCCTGTGGTCGTATGCTACATTCAATGCCGGAATAACTATCGGGTTTTAAAACAAGATTAACCAGTATTTTGGATCAGAATAACACAAAATGTATTTTTTATTTTTAACCTGAGAAGTAATGCTTTTTCACATGAGTTATCATGCAGTATTGGTAAAATGGGTTGATTACAGTAAAAACTGATACACCCTGGGTTATTTTCAAACAGATTCGACCCCAGGGTGTTTATTACTACCTGTTACATATGTTTTATTTGTATTGCTGTTATTCAATATTTAAAATGTGTGCTGCCCAATATCACTGATATATTGTTTAGCTTTACAGCAAACCTGAAATGACAGGAAGATATAAGGTATTAACAAATGCCCCACAGCCTGTATTACAATTTGATCTGGCAGGCTATGGTTCATGTGAAATCCAAATAGAAACGACTCAATTTATTGTCCATACTTAACAATTGATAATCACTGTTTCAAGTTTAATTTAATCATAATTACAGGAGGTATTTTGCCACAACCAAAGAAACTGACAAGAAAAGCTTCAAAAAGCCATCTTAAATGCCCCATTTGTTCTTCACGAAGTTACAAAAAAGCAGAAAAACTTAATTTTATCGACAGGATTCGTTTTATAGGCTGTACACCATATCGCTGTCTTAAATGTGGGAGAAAGTTTGGCAGCTAAAGCTGCCAAAAGGTCCTTATAAATTATTGAGTTTTGTTGCAACAACCGTTTATGGTCTGATTCTTTTCTGAATCAAACACAAGTATTTTGTATTTGTAAGTGTAATCGGACATGTTTTACTGAAAACCTCACATTGTCCCCTGAATTTCATCTTTTGATTATAAGCATTATTAATACTGGTACATAGAGATTTGAATCGACCTGTACCTTTGTAAAGTTCTCGTTTTTTTAATTCATGCGCATAAACAGCTATCGATGCCTTATTATAACGACTGTGCTGCTGGTATTTCTGCGCTCCATTTTTTAACTGAGAAAACATCTCTCCTGAAGTCAACTTACAAAACCAACCCACCTTCAGGCACTGGTAGTTTAATCATAAATTAATTGTTTAAACCCTCCGGCTTTATAACCAGAAGATATTCATTAATCCCCGCAGTATCCCAAGGCACTGCGGGGAAATGACTTCTTATTAATAGCAAAACGCGGGACCTCAGCAATTTTCAAAAAAACTATACTGAAAACGTTGTATCCAGATCCGGATCTGTAATTTTACTTCCGGTACAGCCGGCCTTTACACGTTTTTTGATATGCTGAATGTGTCCTCTCCCCAAAGCTTTTACTTCACAACCCAGCTCAAAATATCTTTTGATCACATCATCTGAAAGAATACCGAAACAGTCGATAACAGCCAAAGGTTTAGCAGCCCATTGGACGACCTGATCCGGATCCAGATCAAGATAATCTTTATGAGGAACCGCCAGAACCAAAGCTTCTGCATCATTTAAAGAAGATACCAGATCCTTGCTGATCCGAATATTTTTAAGTTCCTCCTGGTTACGGAAAAATCTGCTCCAGGAATGTCCCTCTGAAGGATATGTTTCCTGGCTCTCCAATTCGTACCAGTGTTCAACATATGGATCGTGAACCCTGATCTCTGCACCCATCTCTTTAAGCTTTCGAACAACCATTTCACTGCCGCTGTAACGAGTATCTCCAACATCCTGACGATAGCTTGCGCCACAAAGCAAAACATCTGCTCCTGCTATATACCTTCCCATATTTCGCAATGCATCACGAACCAGTTCTGCTACATGAAGAGAACGGGTATCGTTGGTATCTATAGCAGTTGGAGTGATTTTGAAAACATTGTCACCATCCTCAAAACCCAGTATATGACGATATGCCCAGTATCCCAGTCCACCATCTTTTGGAAGACAATACCCGCCAACTCCAGGACCAGGGAAAATAATGTTACTGTGAGTCGGCCTCATTTTTATTGCATTGATCACTTTAATGAGATCAACCCCGTTACGTTCTGCAAATATGCTCCATTCATTAAGGAATGCAAGTATTGTTGCCCTGTAGGAATTTTCTACTATCTTCGTAGTCTCAGATTCTATTGGGCGATCCATGACAGTAAGAGGATACTCTTTTGTATTAAGTACCTCATGAAGAAATTTTTCGACCCTCATCCTTGCTTCATCATTGCACCCTGCACATACACGCCAGAAATCACGTATACTTGCAACATACTCTTTTCCAGGCATAACTCTTTCAAAACTGTGCGCCAGTATTGGCTCTGATGTAATACCCCTTCGTACAAAAGCCTTCTTCAGTATTGGCCAGGCAACAAATTCGGTAGTACCTGGAGCTACCGTTGTCTCTATTAAAACCATACAACCTGCAGATATTTTTTCTCCAATAGTTTTCATGGTAGCTTCAAGAGCAGCCATATCCGCTTCACCTGTACGCATATTTCCCAATTCAGTTTTTGAATAATCACACTGAACGTCAACAACAACCGAATCTGCCAATGCAAGACAATCACTGTTGAATGTTGCAACCAATGTTTTTCTTTCATTAACACATTCTTTAATAAGCCTGTCCACCTCAGGATCTTCAGCCTTCACCGGAGATTCTCCCCTGTTTAGCATTGGTATTTTCCAGTAACTGCGTACACTTGGCCTCTGACAACCAATGACAAATTTTGATGATTTTCCGTCTTTATCACGGGTATCTGCAACAATTGCTGCCATTACGGCTCCGACAAATCCTACACCCATAACAACTACTATCTCTTTGCCCTCATTTCTTGCTTTATCTACAAGCTGTGCAATACGATCAAATTCGGTCTGATAATCTTTTTTTTCCGGAATTGGAAATTTTTCACCAGCCGGACTAACAGAATAACGTATTGAATCGGTCATGGATTTCTCCTTTTCTGGTATTTTAATACTTTATGATCATTAAATCGAGAGAGAACAGAAGGTCAATTATTAAATTACATTAATACAGGTTTGTGATACAGTTTTTTTTAATTGTAATTATTCAGCAAGAATGATACATCAGATCTTAATAAGACCTAAATCAGACGATTCCTTTACACGATCGGCTTGGTGGATATTGGATTAAAGACTCAGATCCAGAACACATAATATGCAGTTATTGGGATAACGATAACGATTACGATTACGACAACGACAACGGTGAAATGTAGATATGACCTTCACAGCCATAAAACCCTTTCTGTTCAATACCAATGTGCAGCTCATTCCCGCACTGCGGGACAAGTTGTAAATTAATCGTCCGATTCAGGTAAGATTTAAGTTCCACAAACAGGTACTGCACTGTTTTGAAAAACAAAAATTGTGATACACCATAGCCCGTAGATCCGTAATGAACTTACATAGGGCAAGTTACCAGGGGTTGTCTACATTTGAATAAATTTATCAATTTTATAAAAAGACATCAAATCGTATCATATCAGATTCAATAATTCTTCAGGTGAATCCAGCAACATATCCGGTTTTTTCTGTTCCAGCATACATTTCGAATTTAATCCCCATGTCACAGATGCGACACGGATACCAGCACTTCTGGCAGCATCAATATCCCTCGCCTCGTCACCTATAAAAATCGTTTTTTCATCTTTACTCAACTTTTGTTCGTGAATGATTTTCCGAAGCACTCTGTCTTTACCAAACAGATGTTTGCTGCTATAAATAAATCCAAACCACTCTGTCATACTGTTCTGTGAAAGAAAACTCATTACATTTAGTTTTGAATTGGATGTACAAATTCCTAACCTTATCCCTGAATCATATAAGGTTTTTAAAACATCCCTGATTCCAGGATGTAAATGGATGTCGGAAATTCGCCTGTTCATTTCACTACGGGCGCGTAAAACAATAAAGGGCAGTTTTATCAAGGAGATATTATGTAGCTCAAGAAGTTCTTTGGGGTGAAGCTCCCTGAACTTCTCAACATCCATTCTTTCGATCTGCTTGCACTTGAATGACGGAACCAGAACCTGATTATAAATATCCAGTATCAACTGCATGGTATCAGCCAAAGTACCATCAAAATCAAAAATTACTGTAAAGTTTTTTCCTGTATTCATTTATTTCAGTCCAGATTTTCCAGTTTGCAGTGTATTATTGTTATAAACAATTTTCAAAAAAATCATGAAAACGCTATTTTATCCGCATTAAATAATTTCCCACTGAGCTGAAAATTGTTAACACAATTTCCTCCTGGCTAAAACCCCCAGACCTTTGCTACAGTGAAAATGTGCGGATTTTGATGTCAGTTGCTGGAGAGAAACGGTTTTTTATGTACTGCGCACAAAAAAACTCGTTTACCAATCCTTTTTGCAATCTGACATTTACCAGAATACTCCTCATATCAATAAGTATAATATAATTTTAACAAGAATTTGTGAGTTAGTACGATTAAAGAGAACTAAATCTTTCAACAAGCTTAAAAAAGTTCAAGTGGCAATACTTATTTTTACCTCAAGATTACATAATTCTTTGAATAAAGCTGAAGGAATCGGTTTATGTACAGAATTATCAGATTGTTCTCAGGATTAATTATTGCAACACTTTTGAGCTGCAATAAATCTTATGTCAGTTCCGAAAAACCGGTTGTTTTTGTAAGTATACTACCTCAAAAATATTTTGTTGAAAAAATAATCAAAGACCTTGCAAATATTGAAGTTCTTGTTCCGCCGGGATCATCTCCGCATATCTACGAACCCAAGCCTTCACAGATGACTCTTCTGTCAAAAGCATCCATCTATTTTGCAACAGGAATTGAACTTGAATATGCCTGGCTCCCAAAAATAAAAAAAATTAACCCAAAACTTAAAATTATCCAGACAGACAAAAACATTGATAAAATTTTATCAGAAAACAGTATCCCCAAACACCCCGAAGTACCACACAAGCATGACCATATCAATAACCACCACTCTCATCATGGAACAGATCCACATATATGGCTCTCTCCGGAACTCGTAAAAAAACAGTCAGACATAATAACCAAAGCATTTATTGAATATGATTCAACCTGGCGGGATACAGTTCTTAAAAATAATAAATCTTTTCAATCAGAACTCCGCGAACTTCAGGATACCATAAAACACCTTTTATCCGAATGTGAAGACGGTAAACCATTTCTTGTCTTCCATCCCTCATGGGGCTACTTTGCCCGGGAATTTAATCTGGTACAGGTACCCGTGGAAGTGCAAGGGAAAGAGCCCGGTCCCAAAGAACTTGGTAAAGTTCTGAAATTTGCAAAAAATAATAATATCAAAACCATATTTGTTCAGCCCGGTTTTTCAAAAAAAAGTGCCGGAATAATTGCAAAAGAACTTAATGGTATTGTCTTAACAGCAGATCCATTAAGCCTGAACTGGTCACAGAATCTGATTAATCTGGCAAAAGCTATAAAATATGATTAATACCAAAGTAATTGAATTAAAAAATGTATCATACTCATACGGAAATTATCCTGCACTCAAGAATGTCACAATGTCCATCGAGAAAGGTGATTTCGTTGGTATTATTGGTCCAAATGGCGGAGGAAAAACTACACTTCTAAAGTTGATTCTGGCTTTGATCAAGCCAGATAAGGGTACAGTAAGTCTATTGGGAGACTCACCACGAAAGACTCGTACTCTTACAGGATATATTCCTCAGGAAACCAACCTTAACAAAACTTTTCCGATTTCAGTAAAAGACGTAGTTCTCATGGGTTTGATTTCAAAAAGAGGACTGGGTAGACCTTTTACAAAAAGTGACAATCAAAAAGCCGACCGGATAATTGACAAGCTAAATATTTCCGATGTAAA
>Ga0209723_1003305_pt1 | contig 19563 bp, 21 predicted proteins | sample BiotimSIPDNA_2_FD_185750 | JGI IMG/M metagenome (GOLD analysis project Ga0209723, IMG submission 185750) | Anaerobic biogas reactor microbial communites from Washington, USA - Biogas_R2 time_0 SIP DNA (SPAdes) (version 2) | ecosystem: Engineered > Bioreactor > Anaerobic > Unclassified | place... | reverse complement strand
ACTTCTTTGTTAATTTGCTTTCCGGTTTGCTGGCTTATTCTCTCAAAGATCGTAAACCCAAAATTGATTTGTCCGGTTATGCGAATCAACTTGTTTTTGCTTGATTCTTATATCGAACTCAGGTTATAATAAATTGCTTTCGGTCCAGGGTAAATACTTGAATTACCTGGGAATTTATCAGATAACATAGATACTATTCAGTTACCGGACTTAGAAATGCAACAGCTAAATAATGGAGAAATAATGTTTTTAATCAACAACAGATTCCAATTCTCAAAAATGAATTTCTTATTTTCGGCATTGCTTCTTTTATTAAGCTGCAGTGTTATTTCAAATGCTCAGCAGACTGAAAGAAATTTTATAGGCGGAAGCTTTGGAATTAGCGGTTTTAACATTAAGGATGAACATTCTTCCCCATTAATTTTCGGCAGTATTGGAATTGCACCGGCTTTGCAATACTATTATAAAGGAGAAACATCCCTTCATCAGTTTGAAGCTGCTTATTTTGAAGATTATTTAACTTCGCAGGCGGATAATTTTAACGCTAATAACAAAAGAGGAAAAGTAAAATACAGCTATCTTTATCAAGTTACGGATTTCAGTATATTTGAAAAGGAGATAAGGTTTTTTCTGGGGGGATCTTTGGTAACTTTTCTTTCGCATACAGAATATTATTTTTATTACGCACCAAAAAATTCAAACGGCAAGGGAAGCGAATCCTGGTATTGGAGTAATTCTGCCGATATTTCAATGCAGCTTGAATATAATCCAACAGAAAGACAGTTTTTTTCATTTCAGATAAATATACCTGTTTTAAGCAATGTTTCGAGACCCAAATATTCTCCCAGCGGGGATTATAATTATACAGAAAATGACTGGAAATTTAGAATGTTCGGAAAAACAGAATTTTTCCCGGAGAATTTTTCTGTCAACTCCCAAATTGTATATCAGGCTCCTTTGGCAGGGGACTTCAATTACCAACTAAATTACGAATTCTACTATTCTTTTTACAACCGTCCGCAGGATGTTAAAATGTATATGAACAATCTCCGCGCAGGCGTATTTTATTGTTTTTAGGAATCTGAAATATGAAAAAAATAATTATAATAATAGCAGCCGCGTTTATTTTAACAAGCTGTACGGAAGTGCTTCTTGGACCCGAACCCGAAAACACACCACAATCCAATTTTGAAATTCTCTGGAAAACCTTTGACGAAAATTATCCGCTATTCGGCGTAAAAAATATAAACTGGGACTCACTGCATACGTTTTATGCATCAAAAATTTCTTCATCTACAAGTGAAAATGAGTTATGGAATATTACAGCAGATTTGCTGCTTAATCTTAATGACGGACATGTAAAGCTGTACAATAAAGGATATACCGATGGAATATCCGGCAGCAGGATGATTAATAGAAAGCTGTATGATTTCAGCCTTGAACTGGTAAAAAGCAAATTTTTAACGGAAATTAAAACTGCCGGGGACGGTTACTTTATTTACGGTAAAGTAAAACAATCTTTAAGCGCGGTAAACCTCGGGTACATTTTCATTTCCACTTTTATGGCTTCAAACAGCGGTAACGGTTATGAATGGGCAAATGATATAAATAATATATTAAATGAATTTTCAGGTTGCGATGGAATTATTATAGATGTCCGCAACAATGGCGGCGGAATGAAAATAACGGGACAAATAATAGCTTCGGCGTTTGTGGACAGGGAAATTACTTACTTGTACCAGCAGGAAAAAAACGGTCCGGGGCATAATGATTTTGGCAGCCCGATTGCACTTACTGTATCGCCGGGTACTGTAACTTTTAACAAAAATATTGCACTCCTTACAAACAGGTTTTCGGCAAGCGGATCGGAACATTTTGCACAGGTTCTTAAAAATTTACCTTATTCAAAGCAGATTGGCGACACAACTTTCGGAGCTTTCGGGGATATAATAAACAATGCCCAATTGCCGAACGGATGGGGATTTGCTTATCCCTGCCGATTAACAACTACACCGGATGGCAAATGTCCCGAAGGAATTGGAATAATTCCTGATTTTCTTGTAGAAAACACGAAAAATGATATTACCGCCGGAAAGGATAAAGTAATGGATTATGCAATCAATTTTCTGAATAAATAGAATTAAAAGGGTATTGCAAGTTATCAAGGTCGCACCCTGACAACAAAAAGCAGGAATAAATTTTTGATAAGTTATATTTAATCCTTGTATTTTTGGAATAATGAAAACAATAAAATGGTTTCGGTTTAGGGTATGAGTCTGAATGATGAGAAAACATTCAATAACAAATAAAAATCACTATGAAATAATACGCGGTGTGTAAATTATAGGTACTGATTATGAAGAAAGTTTTATTGTTGATAATTTTATTTTTATCTATACAAATGTATTATGCGCAAAACGATTTATCAACTGAGTTAGAACTCGCATATAAAAACGATTCATCTGAGCGGTTGGATTGGTTTCTAATGAATTGGCATTTAAAATCAAGTCCTATTAGTTCAGAACAATTTCAAAAGTTATCGGATACAGTAATAGCGGTTTACGAGATATACGAAAAATTTTACAACCCTTTTGAGTTAGATAAAATTAAAGGTTCTGAGTATGGAAATCACTACTATAATCCTATTGATTATATAATTATTTCTCCAACTATCAATGTTAGATTTGTTGATAAATTTTTGAATTATTTATGGATGGATTCATTAAGTTACAAGAAAAACCTTCTTTGTGAATTCTCAATTGATAATTTTGCTCCACGTTTGCACTTCCCGTATCATAAAGTACTTTATCTTACTTCCGACTATGATTCGGTTATCACAAAGTTTCTTAAAAATGAACAGTCGCCATTTGGTGCTGAAGGTATAATGAATACTGCCCAGCCCATTGGCGAAAGTAAAAAAAGAGTTGAATTTCTTAGACCTAAAATAAAAATTATTTCCGGGCATTGGGGTGGATATTGGCATTTAACAACACATCCTGATATTCGGATGATCGAGTTAAATTCTTCACTTGATACAGCCCGGGTAAGATTCAGGTTAGTTTATCAGTTTGGAGAAGCAATGTTCAAAAAAAGTAATGGTGAGTGGAGTTTAGTTTATTCTAAAATAACAGGACAAGAGTAATTCATTCAGCAGGCAGAATAGATAGCGTGAAAAGAGAGAAAATTATTCTGCCAGCCTCCGGTAAACCGGATAAAACTTCTCATTCCGTGGCGTTGTGAAATAAGGAGATTGCAATGCCATTGAGAGGAAGAACAAACTTAAGCGGATGCAGTTACTTTTTTGTTACGACAACAGTTGTTAATTTTACAAATATTTTCAATGACCCGGAACTATGCGATATTTTAATTAAAGTGATAAAGTATTATCAGGAAAAATACAAATTTGAAATACTAGGTTATGTAATTATGCCTTCGCATTTTCACTGGATAATAGAAACAAATCCCAAAACCGGAACAATATCGGATATAATGAGAGACATTAAGAAGTATTCCGCGTGGGAAATATTAGATGTAATCGAGAAGAAAAACCCGGAAATGGTTAGAATATTTACTGAAGCTTCTAAAAAATATCCCGGGCAGAAAAGAAAATTGTGGATGAGCAGGTTTCACGATGAAGCGATTAGGGATGAAAAAATGTTTTTGACAAAATTAAATTATATTCATAATAATCCTGTTGAAGCGGGACTTGCCAAAAGGATTGAAGATTATCTTTATTCAAGTGCAGCAAATTATAAATCCGGCAATCATTCCGTGTTACAAATTAATATAGGTTTGGCAGGAATAAATATTGCGTAGTAAATAAACATCGACACGGAATGATCCGTGGCGAGCAAAAATAAAAGATAAAGTGATGGATTAAAAATTGACCAGAATATATAAAATAAGAGAATTACCTAAAGAAACATTGATAATGAAAAATATGGAATCAGTTAATTATTATGATTCCTATATGATTAAAAAGAAAACAAGTGACTCAATTGAAATAATTACTAAAAAAATATTAACCCTTCCAAGTTGGATTATTTTCGCGCTGCGAATTAGATATTATCTTATAGTGCGCCCATTAGGTTTATCAACAGGAAGATTTGATAGCGGAATTGAAAACCTTAAAGAGAATGATAACCCAGTCCCAATTATTGGAAAAAATGAAAATGAAATTGTTATGGGTTCCGATGATAAACATTTATATTATAGAATATCGATAATGAAAAGGGAAATCGAGCAAGAATCGGAAATATATCTAAATACAATAGTAAAATATAATAACATATGGGGAAAGTTATATTTCATGCCTGTAAAAATTGGTCATAAGCTTGTTGTCAAATCATTATTAAGTAGGTTGGCTTAACTATTAAAGTAAATAGTGAAACATTTACCGCCGTAATAAAAAAGCTCCCCGAAGGGAGCTTGAAAGATTAAATACCGTATTTGTGTCCGTACTTTTTAATTACAAATTCAATATCCTTATCGCCTCTGCCGGAAAGGTTTACAAGAATAGTTTTGCTGTTAGCTAATTTTCCTGCAAGTTTAATGGCATAAGCAACCGCGTGCGAAGATTCCAATGCAGGAATAATTCCTTCTTCGCGCGAAAGACGGAAAAATGCATCAACTGCTTCGTCGTCGCTTGCTGTAACGTAATTAACGCGTTTAATATCAAAAAGGTAACTGTGCTGCGGTCCTACACCGGGGTAATCCAAACCGCTGGCAACAGAATAAACTGGGGAAGGCTGTCCTGCTTCATCCTGAAGAAGATAGCATTTGAAGCCGTGAATCATTCCCGGTTTGCCGAAAGTTAAAGTTGCAGCGTGTTCGCCTACTTTATTACCGACGCCTATAGGTTCAACTCCGTAAATATTTACAGATTCGTCATCAAGGAAAGCGGTAAACAAGCCAATAGAATTTGAGCCGCCGCCAACGCAGGCAACAAGGTTATCGGGAAGTTTTTTGCCTGTAAGTTCGGCAAACTGAACCCGCGCTTCTTCGCCTACAATTTTCTGGAAATCGCGCACCATCATAGGGAAAGGGTGAGGACCTACAACCGAACCGATTGCATATAATTGCGTTACAGGATCTTTAAGATAACCCATAAAAGCTTCGTCAACAGCTTCTTTAAGAGTTCTTAATCCGCTTTTTACAGGAATAATATTAGCGCCGAGAGCTTTCATCCTTAAAACGTTCGGATATTCTTTTTCTATGTCAACTTCGCCCATATAAATATCGCATTCAAGTCCTATAAGAGCTGCCGCAGTTGCAAGCGCAACTCCGTGTTGTCCGGCGCCGGTTTCGGCAATAATTTTCTTTTTGCACATATGTTTGGCTACAAGGGCTTCACCTAAAGTGTGATTGATTTTATGAGCGCCTGTGTGGTTAAGGTCTTCTCTTTTAAGATAAATATTTGCGCCGCCGATGTTTTTTGAGAGATTTTTTGCAAAATAAACAGGGCTTGGTCTGCCAACGTAATATTTCAAAAGGTAGTTTAATTCGGCTTTAAAGTCCGGATCATCTTTAAGTTTTAAGTAAGCTTCTGTAATATCGTCAATTAATTTTTGAAGATCGGGCGGTAAAAAACTTCCTCCGTAATTCCCGAAATAGCCGTCTTTGTTTGGCATAAGATCAGCTTTTAATACATCGTTCATCGTGTGCTCCGTTTTCGAATAAATGATTAATAATTGAATTTTTATCTTTTAATAATTTTGATCCGCGCGTAATCTTGCACAAACTGATTTTATGAAGTTTTGCTATTTCCCGCTGGGTTTTACCGGATTTTAAATCCTTAAACAATGCCCAGCGCAATATAATATCCTTTATTTCCGCATCAGTAAAAAGTTCGTCAAAAAGCTTTTTCATTTCGCTTTCGCAATTCACTTTGCAAAAAATATTGATCAGCTCGTTATAATTACCATTATTGTTTCTGTACATAGAAACAAACTTAAACAATATTTTCCGAAAAATGAAAAGAAATATTAGAATATTTTTACAGGGAAGGATAAACTTTGATTGTAATGATCAGGAATAAAAAAAAGAAAAAGTTGGCAGACGGCAATAGTTAGTTTTCAGTACCACTTAAATAAAAATATATTTTTTTGTATCTTTTGCCGCAGAAAAAATAATTAAAGCGAGAAAAAAATTAGAATTATATTCCTACTCTTATTTTCAACAGCAGTAATATTTCCTCAGATAAAATCCGGTTTCGAGTTTCTTCCGGAAGGAAAAAATTTTAAGCAGCTGAATGCTAATCACCAGGAAGCGCGTTTCGGAATTTTATATTACACTGCAACTTCAAATCTTAAAGTAGATATAGGCAATTCTTCGGATATTATTGCTTATTATCTTAATGAAGGAAACACAAAAATGACCGCCGGAATTGATTTTATGGCTTATGCGTTTTCTACAAGTTATGCCGGCAACCGCTTGCAGATTGATGCTTTGGATGGATTTTTCGGCGGTAATATTTCGTATTCGCAAAAAACGGGAAATGGTAAAATATTGGGTCGTTTCAGAGTGGTTCATAACAGCGCGCATTTTGTGGATGGACATTTTAATGTTGCCGAAAATAAATGGATTGATGATAAAACTCCCATTCCTTTTACGCGGGATATGGGTGAGCTTACTCTGGCAAATCAAATTAATTACGTTTCGGCAATCCTGAAGTATTACGGGTCAATTTCTTATTCAACACTTGTGCGTCCGGCTGATCTTAAAAAATATTCGGGAAACTGCGGAGTAGAAATTGCGTTTACGGATATTTTAGGCAAGTTTTTAAATAAAAGTACTCAGTTTTACTTTGCGTATCATTTCAGTCTTGTTGGAATTCCCGAATATATGGGGAGCAGTCATTCGATGCTGGGAATAAAAGCAGGCGAATGGGAAGGGAAGGGTATTTCGCTCTATCTTTCTTATTTTAACGGTAACAATGTTTTCAGTGAGTATTACAAAGACAGAATAGAAAAATTCGGTATAGGCTTTTTTGTGGATTTCAATTGATAAAAAAAAAGGGAAAACTTGGAAATAAATTATCTTAATTATTTTTCATTCAGGCGTTTAATAAATCTTTTGGCATCGGTTTTATCTTTTATTATTTCGAAAATAATTCGGCGTCCAATTGTGTGGGGGCTGCCTCCGGCAATTTCGGTTGAACCGACAAACAGATGCAATTTAAAATGTCCTGAGTGCCCGTCCGGTACAGGAAAACTTACCCGACCTTTGGGGGTATTATCATTAAATGACTTTAAGGATTTTGTTGATCAGGTTTATAAAAAATCATTTTACTTGCAGCTTTTTTTTCAGGGTGAGCCTTACATCAATAAAAATCTTCCGGAAATGACACGATACGCCCGGCAGAAAAATATGTATGTTGCAGTAAGCACAAACGGAATTTTGCTTAAAGGGAAAACGGTTGAAGAAATGCTTAAAAATCCGCCCGATAAACTTATATTATCGGTTGACGGACTCGATCAGGCAACATATGAAATTTACAGACAAGGAGGAAGATTAAGCGATGTTAAAGAAAATTTGTCGGAAATTATTAAGAAAAAGAGAGAACTTAATCTTAAAAAACCTTATATTGAACTTCAATTTATTGTGATGAAGCAAAATGAACATCAGATTGAAGATGTAATAAATTTTGGCAGGAAAGAGGGTTGCGATAAAGTGGTACTAAAAACTATGCAGGTAGGTTCTTACGAAAATGCTTTAATGTTTCTGCCCGAAAACCAGAAATACAGCAGATATTCCTTAGCAGACGGCGAATTAAAAATTAAAAATAAATTAAAAAATCATTGTTTTGCCTTGTGGCGTTCCTCGGTAGTAACCTGGGATGGCAAAGTTGCTCCCTGCTGTTTCGATAAAGATGCAAAATACGAAACAGGCAGCCTTTTAAAAAATAAATTCAACGATATTTGGAAAGGCAAAAAATACAATGATTTCCGTCAGGCTGTTTTGAATAACCGTCAAAGCATTAATATTTGCAGAAACTGTACGGAAGGTTTAAAGATAAATATAGGTGATTATTGATGCTGAGTGCGGCATTAAAAAGATTAAACATATTTGTAGCGGACAAAAAGTCGTTGTTAATTATAACCGCAAAAATTCTAATTGCCGGTGTTTTGCTTTATTATCTTACAAAATCAATTCATCCCACAAAAATATTAAGATCGTTTTTAAATGCAGATTTCTATTTAATATCAGCGGCGTTTTTGCTTAGCTTTGTAAATATTTATTTTCAATTCCTGAAATGGCGTTTATTATGTAATTCAGTATTAAAGATAAAGGATAACCGTTCCGTGTTTTATTCGCTTTTTTACGGATTCAGCGCGGGCATTACAACTCCTTTCCGAGCTGGCGAATATTTAGGGAGAGCTATTCCTTTTAAAGATATGAGCGTTATAAAAGTAACTCTCTTAACTGCAGTCGATAAATTGTTTCCTCTCATAATTGTTACTTTTACCGGTTCGGTTGCAACAATAATTTTTATGAAATATTATTATGATATTCCTGAATTTTTAGTTTGGATATTGATGCTTGTAATTGTTCTGCTTTATTCATTGTTGCTTAATCTTATGAATAACAGGGCTTTTTGGCGGAATTTGATTTTTAATAAACTCAAGACCTTTTCGTTTGTTAAGAAACAGATAGAAAAATTTCAGATACTTACAAAACTTACAACCGGAATAACACATAATCTTTCTTTATTATCGCTGCTTTTTATTTTAGTTTATACATTACAATTTACCTTGCTTGTTATGGCTTTTTCCGAAATTCAGAATTTTATTCTGTTCTTTTGGGCAAGCAGTCTTGTAATGTTTACAAAATCGATGATTCCTCCGGTTACTTTCGGCGAACTGGGCATAAGGGAAGGAGTTGCTCTTTTCTTTTTTGGAATAATGGGAGCAAACGACAGCGCAATTTTTGATGCTTCGCTGTTCCTTTTTATTATAAATCTTGTAATTCCGTCAGTTATCGGTCTTATTCTTTTAACAAAAAAGAGCTGAAACTGTGGTTTATGCCGGATTTGTTTTCTTATTTTTAGCGGTCTATTATTCTTTTTTTCTGATTAGAATTTTTTCAGGTCTTAAAAAACTAAAAATAGCTGAAACAGGAAATTTTAACGGACTTGTAACTTTAATTATTCCTTTCCGCAATGAATCCGAAAAAATACTTCGAAATCTTGAAAGCATACAAAATCAGAATTTTCCGGATGAGCGGCTGGAAGTAATTTACATTAACGATAATTCCAATGACGGCGGCGAAATCCTTCTTGAAAAAGCAATAACAAAAAAAAATATACGGATAATAAATGCAGAATCCGACGGAAAACGCGCTCATAAAAAAACGGCAATTTTGGAAGGATTAAAAGAAGCTAAAGGTGAAATAATTGTAAGTACCGATTCCGATTGTCTTCATGGCAAGAATTGGTTAAAAACCTTAATAAATTATTTTGATGAAGAAACAGCTTTTGTATCGGGACCAGTGGAGTTTGTTGACGATAATACTTTTTTCGCAGGACTTCAGCGATTGGAATTTGCGGGATTAATTTTTACAGGAGCAGGATTGATAGGAGCCGGAACACCGGTAATTTGCAATGCCGCTAATCTTGCTTACAGAAAAAAAATATTTGAAGAAGTAGGTGGTTTTTCTGATAATATGGGCATTTCTTCGGGCGATGACGAGCTATTGATGCAAAAAATTGCATCTCATAAAAAATACAAAATAAAATTCTGCCCGGAAAAAGATTCAATGGTTTTTACAGAACCGAACAGCGGTCTTAACCAATTGATGAACCAGCGAAAAAGATGGGCAAGCAAGGGTCTGCATTACAAAGACAAAGGACTTATATTTACGCTTACTCTGATATTTTTGTTTTATTTGGGACTTTTAATTCAGCCGTTTTTAGGTCTGTTTATTTCTAAATTTTTCTTTTTAACATTTGCCGTTTCACTTTTAATAAAAATGTTTTTCGAGTTTCTGATAATTTCAAAAGGCTCAAAAATATTGGGAATAAAAGGATTGATTAAATATTTTATTCCGGCAGAGATTTTTCAAGTGCCGTATATAGTAATTTCTGCAATCGGGGGAGCAGCAGGCGGTTACAAATGGCGGGGGAGAACAATTAAACGATGAATAAATGGAAATACAGTCCGCCGTTTTTTATGAAATATCTTTTCCCGGAATTCAAATGGAGTACATCTAATAGTAAAATATTGATAACATTTGATGACGGACCTTTACCCGGAAATTCAGAAAAGATTCTTAAATATTTATCCGAAAATAAAATAAAAAGCATTTTTTTTTGTGTCGGTAATAATCTGGAAGAAAATATATCGCTCGCTAAAGAAATTCTTTCCGAAGGGCATTTAATTGGGAATCATATGCCGCTGCATCAAATTATAACAGGAATGAAAACAAGCGAAATTATTAAGAATATAAAAGAAGTGAATGAAACAGCCAGAGAAAAGCTTAATTACGAGATTAAATATTTTCGTCCTCCGCACGGGAAATTTGATTTGAGAACTTCGAAAATTCTCAAAGAATTTGGTATGACAAACGTAATGTGGTCGCTTATTACCTGGGATTTCCGTAACGATATTAAATTGGTTAAGAATGCGTCCGGAAGATTTCTTAAACAGGATTCGATAGTAGTTTTTCACGACAGTATTAAATCTTCAGAAATTATAATAGAATCACTCGAGTTTCTGCTTGAAACAGCTGAAAAACGTAATTACGGAATAGGAGTGCCTGAAGAATGTTTGAAATAATTTTTCTTGCAGTAATTACCGTTTATTTTTACAGCCTTATATTTTTTACTGTCGGTCTGGCAGAAAAATATTTAAAAATTCCGGATGACGAACTTCCGTCTGCTTCGATAATTGTTGCCGCGCGAAATGAAGAAAAAAGCATTGTTCTTTGTCTGAAATCTTTATCCGAATTAAATTATCCCGAAGGGAAACTTGAAATAATAATAATAGACGATAATTCACAGGATAAAACTCCGGAGCTGATAAAAGAATTTATAAGCGGTAAAAGCAATTTTGTGTTTTTGCAGACAGGTAAATTAAAAACAAGTTTAACCGGAAAGTCGGCTGCTCTTGCAGAAGGAATTTCGAAATCCCGCGGTGAAATTATATTAACCACCGATGCGGATTGCACAGTCGGGAAAAACTGGGCAAAAAATATTGTTTCGTATTACAGAAAAGATGTAGGAGTTGTTTGCGGTTTTACAAATTACAGAACGAAAAACATATTCAGCTCGGTTCAAACTATTGATCTCACTTTTTTACTTTCAGTTGCTTCGGGTATGATGAACAGCAGGTTGCCTGTAAGCGCAATCGGTAATAATATGTCCTTTCGTAAAAGTGCATACATCGAGACGGGAGGACTTGAAAAATTAAAACCTTCCGTTACGGAAGATTATGCATTAATAAAAGCATTTTCGTCAATAAAAAAATATAAAATGCTGTTTCCTGCGGATGCCGGTACAGTTGTAACTTCTATAGCCTGCGAAGATTTTAAATCTCTTTATCATCAGAAAAAACGCTGGGCAGTGGGTGGAATGGACAGCAGTTTTATCGGACTATTTGTTATGTCTGCCGGCTGGATAACCAGTATAATGATTTTAATATCTTTATTAAGTTTATGTTCTTCTTATTTCCTTGTTTTGTTTAAATTTGCAATTGATTTTCTTTTTCTGAAGTATGCAGTATCTAAATTGAAACAGAAAATGAATCTGCTGAGTTTTATTTTATTCGAAATTTATTTTATATCATATATATCCGTTTTGCCTTTTGTTTTGATTATCAGCAGAAAAGTAAAATGGAAAGAAAGAGAATACTAATGCTGCTATTATGCAATTATTATGTAACATACCGCTGCAACGCAGCTTGCGAATTTTGCCATTTTGCCGATCACGAAAAATTCAAAAATACTAAAAATACAGATTTGGGTGTTTTTGAAGATAACGTTTACCAGCTTGCAAAGATGGGAGTAAAATTTATCGATCTTACCGGCGGCGAGCCTCTGCTTAACAAAAATATTCATAAAATGGCTGAATTGTGCAGGAAAGTAAAAATGCAGACAAGCATTACAACTAACGGACTGTTGTATCCTAAATTTGCAGAAAAACTCGCTGGAAAAGTAAATCTGCTTCACTTTTCTCTTGATTCTCCCGATGAAGAAGAACACAATAAAATAAGAAGAATTGACTGTTACAATCATGTATTTAAAAGTCTGGAAATTGCAAAATCTATCGGCGAATTTCCCGATATACTCTTTACAGTAACAAACGATACTTACAGAAAACTTCCCGGAATGTATGAAATTGCGGTAAAAAATGATCTTGTCCTTTTAGTAAATCCTGTTTTTTCTTATTTCGGAAATCCAGGACTTAGCGATGAAGCTCTTGATTACATTGAAAATTTTGTTGAAGGCAAACCAAACGCATATTTAAATAAAGCATTTATAAAATTGCGCCGGAGCGGGGGAAACGACCCTTCTAAACCTTTATGCAAAGCAGTTTCGCGAGTAATTGTAATTTCTCCTGATAACGAAATAATTCTTCCCTGCTATCATTTTTCAAACTGTAAAGTGAAAATTGATCGTCCTCTTAAAGAAATTAGAGAGATGGAAATAATAAAAAATCATATAAAAATGGAAGGGAGATATAACTTTTGTAAGGGCTGCACCGTCAATTGCTATTTTGAACCGTCATTTGCGTTTCCTACAAATTTATACGGAATAGCAAGTCTTTCTTCAAAATTTAAATATGGATTTAATAAATTAGTTAAACAGAAATTAAAAAAATATGGAGTTATTAAATAAAGTTGTTATGAAAAGATTATTTATCGTACTGTTTTTTACGCTGTTCTGTAACATTTTTCCTCAATCATCATTGGATTTTTTCCCTTCAGAATTAAACATTCAGCCGTTTACTGCAAATATTCTCGAACCTAAACTAGGATTTCTTACGCAGTTTGATAAAAATGATATACGTCTCGATATAGGAAATTCGATGGATTTAATCCATTACAGTCCCGACAGCAGCCAGGTTTATTCATTCGGAGCAGATCTTTTTACTTACACTTTGCTGAGAGGGGAGAATAATTTCCATTTTCCTGTTGATGCGGTAGATTATCTTTTCGGAGTGAATTTCGGTTATTCTAAAAATTTAGGAAATATAAAGTTCGAAACCCGCTTCAGAATAAGCCATATAAGCGCACATTTTGTAGACGGACATTTTGACGGAACAAATAATAAATGGCGCAACGATCATTCTCCAAGGGTTTACAGCCGCGAATTTTTCGAATTAATTCCTTCGGTTAGATATAAAGATTTAAGAGTGTATGCCGGATATACTTATATTTATCACATCGATCCCGAGTGGATTGGGAAAAACAATTATCAGGCGGGAATAGAATATTTTGCGAACGGAATAATTCATAATCTGATTACTCCTTTTGCTGCATACGATATAAAGCTGATACAAGTCGGAAAAACAACAGCCTGCAATTCGTTTATGCTCGGATGCAAAATAGGAATTTCGGAAAGCAGGGGAATAAGCGTTTATTTCCAACATTATTCAGGGAAAAGTATTCACGGCGAATATTTCGATTACAATAAAAAGTATAACGCATTCGGGGTAAACCTCGATTTATAAACGGAAATTAATGATAAATAAATTTAAAGAATATTCAACTCATATTTTTCTTTTTGCGGCAACCGTAATAACAACGCTTTATTCGGGTATGCTGTGGATTGCGCCGAATCCCGGACCTTGGACGCTTTCGGAATGGAGTTCGGCAATACCTTATGCTGCTTCAATCCTTCTGTTCTTATCCTGCCACGAATTCGGACATTATTTTGCAGCAAAATATCACAAAGTAAATTCCACTCTGCCTTATTATATTCCTTTTCCTCCAATTCCTTGGATGATTAATTTCGGAACATTCGGCGCGGTAATTAAAACAAAATCGCGCATCGAATCAAATAAGGCGATGTTTGATATCGGAATAGCGGGTCCTTTAGCCGGTTTTGTTGCAGCTTTAGCAATTCTGATTTACGGATTTTCAAATTTACCGGGTCCCGAATATATTACAAATATTCATCCCGATTATTTTACTCCCGGTTATAAAACCGATAAAGGACTTTATCTTGAATTTGGCGCTCCGTTGCTTTATTCTATATGCCAAAAGCTTTTTACTTCACCCGGCGATTTTATACCCCCGATGAGTGAAATGTACCATTATCCTTATCTGCTTTCAGGCTGGTTCGGTTTATTTGTTACATCACTAAATATGATTCCCGTTGGTCAGTTGGACGGTGGACATATTTTTTACGCAATGTTCGGTGAAAAGAAACATACGGCTTTTGCACATATAATTGTAATTTTAATGTTTGTTGCCGGAATGCTGGGAATATTGGAATCTTTTTTTGAAATAAATACATTTATTGGATGGTCTGGCTGGATAGTGTGGGTTTTAATGCTGGTGTTTGTAATTAAAATAAAGCATCCGCCGGCTTATACTTTCGAAAAATTGAATACAGGCAGAATAATTCTTGGATATATTAGTTTTGCAATACTTATTTTGTCTTTTATTCCTGTTCCTATTATTGCTTATTGATTATCTGTCCGGCAAATTTAACTTGACAAAAGGCGGGCATTATTTTATTTTTTGATACGTTAATCAAAAAGGAATATATATAGAATATTTTTACAGTATTTAAATTCTTTACAGCCTTTTAAGAAAGGAATTTAAATATTGGATTATTCTGTAAATGTTCCTTTTTCATTTTAAAAAAAATCAGGATGTTATGAAAAAAATAGTCTTTTTGTTTGTAATATTATTTCTGTTCCGGTGCGAAGATATCCCTTCGGAAGTAATTGATGCTCCTGCTGGCGGATATAATCTGGCGGGTATTAATTTGCCTGATACGCTTGTATTTTCTCCGGCTGAGCAGGATTATACTGTGGCTGTAAGTTTCAGCCAAAAGCAGAGTCTTGATAATGTAAAGTTCCAAATTCTTTCGGAAGACGGAAAAATTGAAATGGTTCCGTTAAAGGAATTACGCGATAACGGCAATCAGGAAAAATACGGCGATGCTCAGATTAATGACGGAATTTACTGCAACAAAATAGCATTAAGTCAGACTGTGCCTAACGGATATTATCAGATAATAGTATTTGTTTATACAAAAATTACAGAAAAAAAGATTGCTGCAATCCGTAAATTCTATTATGAAAATAATTCCGTTCAGTACAATCCAGTTCTTTCGGATTTATCTTGTCCGGCGCAGGTAAATGTAAATACTTCTTTCGATTTTTCTATAAAAGCAACCGATGGGAACGGAAACAGCGATGTAAAAAGAGTTTATTACCGTCTGTTTAAACCTGACGGCACGCAGCAGCAGAATTCGAAGGGCGAAAAGGAATTTGAAATGTATGATGACGGTTCGGTGCAGGTTTTCGGCGATGGAAACACTTCGCACGATTTAATAGCGGGAAACAACATTTACACAAGCTGGCTGAATTTCCCGGGGACAGTGCCTAAAGGTAATTGGAGAATTGAATTTGAGGCAGCCGACAGAACCGGAAATAAAAGCGAAATAATTCAGAAAACTGTGGAGATTCGATGAAAAATAAACTGTTTGTTGTATTTATTCTGATGCTTTCCGGAATTATTTTTGCACAGCTTAAACCCGAAAGTTATAAGGAAACAGCATTAAATAATTCCTTTTCGGATGAAATAAAAAGCAACACAATAATAGATGTTTTTGCAAAAGACGACACAGTAATTGTTGCTACTAACAAAGGACTAAGCTGTTCGTTTGACGGCGGGAAAAACTGGAAGAACAGTTTCGGCACACCTGCTTTCGGTTCCGAAAGTGTTTCGGCAGTTACATTTTATAAAGGAATCATATGGGCAACAACATCCCATTCTGTTGAAAGAGACGGAAGCACATTGCCGGAAGGAAGCGGATTGCGTTATTCAACAGATTTTGGAAATAATTGGATTTCGGTTGCTCAGTCTGTGGATAATCCTGCCGATTCGATAATTGTTTACGGAACAAATAACATCAGGGCGCTTCCTGTTACGGTTGCAATAAATAATATTTCGTATGATATTGCAGTTACAGATGATGCGGTATGGACTACAAATTTTGCAGGAGGATTGAGGAAATCGACCGATAAAGGACAAACCTGGCAGCGCGTTGTTCTCCCTCCGGATAATTTAGATTATATACATCCCGACAGCACCTATACATTTTCGCTTCAGCCTGTTGCCGGAAATTTCGGAAAAGAAAGCTACCTAAACCACCGCGTTTTTTCGGTTGTTGCAGTTGATGACGATACTTTGTTTGTTGGGACTGCCGGCGGAATAAACAAATCAACCGACGGAGGTCTGAGCTGGAGAAAATATACTCATAAAAATCAGGCAAATCCGATAAGCGGAAATTTTGTTGTATCAATCGATTATAATCATTTCGATAAAAGCATATGGGCAGCTGCTTGGAAAGCCGAAGGCGAATCGGAATTTTACGGAATAAGCTCATCGCACGACGGCGGAAAAAACTGGCAGACGTATTTATCCGGATTTAAAATTCACGATTTTGCATTTATGAATACCGAACCCGATGAAAGTCTGGTGCTTGCTGCAGCTGATGACGGTCTTTATATATCAGAGAAAACTTGCGACAGCTGGATTTCCGCTCCCGAAATATATGACCCCGGAAGAGAATTTCAGGTGCTGAAAAATAAATTCTATTCTGTTGCAGTTCCCGGGATAAACAGCAGCACAATATGGGCTGGTACTGCCGGAGAAGGACTTGCCAAATTCACGAAGACCGGAAATGAGTGGACGGGAATTTGGCAGAGTTTTTTTGTATCAAAAAAAATAGAAAACAAAGAAGACTGCTATGCTTTCCCTAATCCTTTTTCACCGGATGAAGAAAGTGTAAGAATTAAATATGTAATTCCGGCAGAAGGAGCAAAAGTAACAATAAGAATTCTCGATTTCGGAATGAACCTGGTAAGAACTGTTATACAAAATGTAGCGAGAGCCGGTGAATCTGAGCAGATTGATTTTTGGGATGGTAAAGATGATGACGGAAAAATTGTTCCCAACGGAGTTTATTTTTTCAGAATCGATTCCGAAGGCGATGCCCAATACGGTAAAATTATTGTTCTAATGTAAAAAGAGGTTTATGTGAAAAAATATATTATCTATCTGTTTGTTTCCGCAGTTTTTATTCATGCTCAGGACGGTTTCAGTAAAATTAACAGTATGCCCGGATCGTTTGCCAGGATGGGTTTTGGTGCTCGCGGTATGGGTATGGGTAATGCAATGCTTGCGGTTACAAACGGAAATGTCGTTTCTTTTTATAATCCTGCTGTACCGGTTGTTCAGGAAGGAAATTCGCTTCAGGCTTCTTATTCGTTTTTATCGATGGACAGATCTTTGAATTTCTTAAGTTTCACCAGGCGATTCGATTTTTATTCTAAAAAGAATGACAGCAATGTTCCTTCTTCAACTGCGGGAGTAAGCGCCGGTTTAATAAATAAAGGAGTGGGAGAAATAAGTCTGCGCGACAGAGAAGGCGAGCAGATAGGAACTTTTGATGAAGTTGAGGACGTATTCTTCCTTGGCATTGCTAACAGGTTTTCTAATAAAATAGCCGTTGGAATTATGGCTAAATACTATTACAATAAAATTCATAAAGATGTATCTGCCACTGCTCTTGGGGTGGATATCGGTGTAATTTATTTTGCAAGCGAAAACCTTACTTATGCTGCTTCAATTTGCGATATAAATGCCACTTATAAATGGGATACAGGAAATATTTACGGACAGGACGGAAATAAAACCGAGCCAAAATTTCCTGTGCTGAAAAAAATAGGTGTAGCATACCGGTTTGACGATCCGAAAATACTAGCTTCCGTGGAATTTGAAAACAGCAATGCGGGAACAAATTTCTTGAGAATGGGAGCGGAATATAATATCTTTGAAAGCCTGTTTTTACGGACAGGTTTTGATAAATTGAATTTCAGTAATTTCGATTATCCGATGAAACTGTCATTCGGGTTTTCGTATTTTTACAACACAGGCGGATTTACTGCAGGAATTGATTATGCTTTTGTGATTGAACCTTATTCTCCGTCCGATCAGCACATAATAGGCGTTAATTTTAAACTTTAATTGAAGTGAATTATGAAAAAAATATTATTATCAGTATTGTTTTTAGGATTGGTTTTTGCCCAGGACGGCGGAAAAATCGGAATGCATTTTTTGAAAAACGGAACCGGCGCGCGCAACATAGCAATGGGCGATTTGGGTGTTGCAGGAAATAAAGATGTTACTTCAATATTTTACAATCCTGCAAATATGGTTATTGAACCGAAATATCAAATTTTTGCAGCACACAACGAATGGATTCAGGATGTTAAAACTGAAATTATTGCAGCTTCATTCGTCCTTTGGGGAATTCCCCTGGCGGCAGGCGTAAACACAACTTCAATTCCCGGAATAGAAGTAAGAGAAAGACCCGGCGATCCGACTGCTGAATTTAAAGCGCAGTATTTTTCGGGAAGTATCTCATCAGGATTCAGTCCCTTTGAAAATTTATATCTCGGCGCTTCGATGAAATATCTTTACGAAGGTATGTATTCGGACGATGCAAGCGGGATGGCATTTGATCTTGGAGCTGCCTACACAGGATTGATGGAAAATTTGGAACTTGGAGTTGCAGTCCGTAATATGGGTTCGATGAATAATCTACGCGACGAAAAGACGGTTTTACCGACCGATATCAGGTTTGGAGCGGCTTACAGTAATGAAATAGAATCAATAAATTCAAATATTTCGTTAGTCGGCGGAATTCAAAAATATACCGAATTAAAAGACATGCATTTTCACGCAGGAACAGAAATATTATGGGCGCAGCTTTTAGCTTTGCGTCTTGGTTATGCTTTAGGTTACGATGCTAAAAATATCAGTTTCGGAATCGGTATAAACTGGAATTCTGCTAACTTCGATTATGCAAACACGCCTTTTACAGATAATTTCGGAAGCGGTCATACTATTTCGCTGATGTACACTTTTTAAAGATTAAGAATAATGAAATTAAGACTGAGAAAAATTGATAATCCGGCTTTCTTGCCGGATTATTTTTAAAGTCCTTAATCATAATCAAAATATTACCTAATTATGCAATCTAAACTGAAAAATGTTTTACTCAGGTTTTATAAACCTGATATGGCAAATTTCATTGCCGAAAATCCCGGGGAATTTACAGAAGCCGTTAAAATGTCGCTTTCGGATGAACATCCTTATTGCTGGCGGGCAGCATCGCTTGTGTGGGATTGTATGACAGAAAATGACGAACGTGTTAAACCTTTTGTTAAAAAATCCGGCTTAGTTCTATGAAAAACAGCAATAAAAGATTATATTAGAATATGGAAAAACAAAAAGAAATAAAATCGATATTCTCACAACTTACCACAGAAGAACAAACAAAGTTGTTGGATGATCTGCTACAAGAGCAGGAATTAAAAGG
>Ga0209723_1003304_pt1 | contig 19586 bp, 12 predicted proteins | sample BiotimSIPDNA_2_FD_185750 | JGI IMG/M metagenome (GOLD analysis project Ga0209723, IMG submission 185750) | Anaerobic biogas reactor microbial communites from Washington, USA - Biogas_R2 time_0 SIP DNA (SPAdes) (version 2) | ecosystem: Engineered > Bioreactor > Anaerobic > Unclassified | place... | reverse complement strand
TAAATGCGCTTGTTTTAGGGAAGCTCAGGTCACAAGCTACAGCGCCTAAAGACTTAAAAAATTCGCGCTGCTTTTCCAATGCGCGGATAAATGAGTTGTAATCGATTATGTCCACCTTGCTGGCAGCGCTCAAGGCTGACAGCTGCCCAAGCCAGTGGGGGTCTGTGATTTTCACCAGCGAATCAGCACGGAAAGTAGGGATGATGCGGCCCTGCCAGCCGGAACCTCTGATCGCCTGGTGATGGGGCAGGGTGTCATAGGCCGGATCGGTGGTTGCCAGCACTTCGATATTAAATTGCTTAAACAAAGACCGTGCACTAAAAGCAGGCTGAGCTAACTTATCCGTAATAAACGCATAAGCTTGGGCTGCGGTGTGGCTGTTTAATGGCGGCTCAAAGCCGAAAACCTCTTGCAAGGTGTAATCTAGCCAAAGGCCGCTGGGTGTTGCCCGAAACAAATAAAAGTGCTCACAGAAAGTCTGCCAGTTTCCCTCTGGATCAATGTCTGAAAGCAGTTTTTCATAAGGCATTCCATGAGAGAATAACATCCGCAAAATATAATGATCCGACTGCACCAGCAGCTGGTAAGGGTTACTAAAGTGGTAATTTGGGTTGGCAAAAATGGCTGGGTCAACGTGTCCATGCGGGGATAAGATGGGCAAAGCTTTAATGGCCTCGTAAATCTCGAGCGCAGCTGTTTTATGGGTGGGTTCAGGGTCAAAGAAGCGGTCAGGCGAAAGCATTTTGGTGATTGACACTCCAAAGGTTATTGCTGTAATTGTAGCTTAATCTACACGCGATGAATGCATTTGTCATCCTTCAAACATTAACTAAAAAACCCATCAATATAAGGAATAGGTGTCTTAAGCCGCGCTTGTCCTTTATAATGCTAGGGAAGCGTTGAATTAATAGAAGGCTTATACCTATTTTGTTGGAGTAAAAACCATGTCGGACCCTTTGATTTACCTCTCCTTCCGCTTTCACGGAAATTTCTACCATTCTTATCGCGGTGACACACCCGATGAGCTCGGTTTTGGTAAAGACATGCGCATCATCCGCCACATAATCCAAAGCCTGGATGACCTGAACCAAAGGGGCATTCCCATCAAGGGAACCTGGGATTTTGAGAACTATTTTTCACTGGAAACCATCATGCCTGAACACTGCCCGGATATCATTGCCGGGCTGCAGCGCCGGGTGCAGGAGCATGGCGATGAGATGCACTTAATGTCGTACAACAACGGCTTGGTCAGTGCCCACACAGCCGAGGAATTCAGGGAAGCCATTGTGCGAGGTATCAGTAATCTGCAGGGTTCAGGCTTGCGTGACCTATTTGGAGCGGGCTTCTTTCCCATGGTGCGGCCGCAGGAAATGTTGTTTACGCCGATCCACCTCAAATTGTATAAAGCACTTGGCATTGAGGCGATCAGCCTGTATTATTCTGCCATCCCCTTCAACGGTTTCAGCAATTTTGTGCCCTTACTATCCCCAGCCAAGCGTTACAACCCGCTAACCTTGACTTACCCAGGCATTGATGAGACCATGACTCTCTTGCCGTGTTATAACCACGGCGACCTGATTGACCACCTGACGCTGCGGCGTTGGGTGAAGCAGATGCGCCACCAACAGCTTTCCTTAGAAGAACCGCTTGACTTTATTCTGCTGATTGATTTAGATGCCGATGATCAATTGTGGGTGGGTTTTGATGTGCCTATTATTAAAAAATGGTTGTCTACTGCCCAGGGATTGACGGGTATTGTCCAGTCAGTGTTAGATTTGGATTACCTGCGCTTTACCACTCCTGGACGCTACCTGCAGGATCACTTACCTGTGGGAGAAATCAGCTTCGGCCAGGATACTGGCGATGGCTCTTTTGATGGGCTCTCCAGCTGGGCAGAGAAGTATTCAAACCAGCGCATCTGGACGGGTCTGGAGCGCGGCCGCATCTTGGGACTGCAAACACAGCGCTTGTTACAGGGTGAGACGCAAGCACCCGTCCAGGAAATATTGAAGGATGGATTGGATACACGCTTAAAAATCTTATCCACCACGCATTTTGGTATGTCCGCGCCAGTAATGAATGCCACACGGGAAAAAATTGCGCATAGCCATGTATGCACACTGGTTTCTTCGCAAAAAAGCGCCTTTGAAATGGTCAAACCCAATCCAACTCCAGGTCGCTTCAGTTTATTGGATTACACCAGGGGGGTATCGACGGATGAATTAGCTTACCAGGCAAAAGCATCCAAAGGTTTGATCAGGTTGAAGCTGAAGCCAGATGCCCTGTCACAGTTCCTACTCAAAAACGCAATGGGGGAGGAAGTACCGCATGCGGTTATTGAAAACAATGACATCCGTGAGCTTGTGTTTATCCAAGCGTTTGACCCTGCTGCTAGGTATGATTTTTCGTTAGAGGAAGGATACTCCCAGCACTCACTGCCAAATCCTGTTAAGGTTAGCGCAAATAGCCTTGAGAATGGTTGTCTGAAATTGAAATTCGATGAAAATGGACGGTTGATCTCCTTACTTAATAAAGGAAAAGAGGTCGGTAACCAGGGCTACCTGACCAGTTCTGTCCGCTATGCAGGGTCACTTTATAAAATTGAGCATTGGACCCAGGCAGAGTCTAAAAGCTTCGGTGTGGTTGGCTATAAGCGCATGCTAGGCAAGGTTCGAATTAAGAATCGCTTTGACTTAATTGTTGAAAGAGAGTTTTTGCTTGCCTCTGGGCTGCCTTACCTTTACCTCTCAACCACGGTCAATTATCCTAAAACGCCACACCGGGGTTTTAACAGGCAAAAAGCGCTGCGTCTGCAGCGATCTTGGGATAATGCCTGGCAAGAAGTTATGCCCTGCGAAATCTACCCTTCTATTCTAAGCCGCTCGGCTGGGCCACTGCGGGTTTGGAAGCATAATTATTTTGACCATGTCTCAAAATATGACCTAGATTATGAGCACTTTTCTGAAAATATTGAATGTGACAGTATTAATAACCAGGTCACACATGCCTGGGTAGCTGTTTCTGATGGAGTGAATGGCTTGCTTCTGGCTCTAAATGCGGATGTCAATTGCGGGATGGCTTTTTGCCCCTTACGAACTAGGCTTAATGGAAGCCAGAAAACCATCCGACTTAACCCCTTTGGCACGTACACAGGTAAGCAGTATCAATATGCCACCCAGGATACAGGCATTGGGAAAGCGCTAGCAGTAGGCATGTCTGCTTCGGATCATATTCAACCTTATGCTCCATCTTACAACGGGCAAAGGCAAGTTACATCTATGATAATTGCTCCGTATGAAGGCGACTGTCCCCCAAGTGAGATCCAGCAGGATGCAGAAGCATTTGCCTATCCGTATTTAGTGTTGAATGATGCGGAGATTATCGCAGACCCGCCGCATCGCAGTTGGGAGGGTTAAGGCTTTACGTGGTAGACTTGCGGGTTCACACAGTGCAATAAAGGTTTTCCTTGCAGCCCCAGCAGTAAGTTTTGGGCAGCTACTTCTGCCATTAGGGTGCGCGTGTGATGGCTGGCGCTGGCAATATGAGGTGTGATCAGGCAGTTATCAAGGGTCAGTAGGGGATCATCCAGCGGTAAAGGCTCCGGGTCGGTAACGTCCAACGCAGCCGCCCTGATTTGTTCCTGCCTCAGTGCCTTATAAAGTGCCGTTTGATCCACAACAGCGCCACGCGAGGTATTGACCAGGGTGGCATTTGGCTTCATCTTAGAAAGGAAAGCTGCATCAACCATGTGCCTGGTTTTTTCTGTCAATGGCACATGCAGCGAAACAAAATCTGAATTAGCTAATAGTTCGTCAAGGTCTTGTACGGGCTGGGCGTTCAAGCCGGGCACTGGCTGGGCACTGGGGTCGTAGAATAGCACGCGCATTTCAAAACCAGCAGCCCTTTTCGCCACAGCCTGGCCAATCCGCCCAAAGCCAACCAAGCCCAGGGTGGCGCCTTTGAAATCAGCGCCAAGCAGGGTAGATGGCCCCCAGGTTTGCCATTTACCATCACGCAGGTATTGCGCTGCCTGGCATACCCTCCGGCCAGACGCCATCAGCAGCGTAAAGGCAAAGTCAGCGGTGGCGTCGGTGAGGATGCCTGGGGTGTTGCCAACGGGGATGCCATGCCTCGTGGCAGCCGTTACATCGACATTATCAAAGCCAACGGCCATGTTGCTGACTACCTTCAATTGCGCGCCGGCAGCCTCAAGCAACTGGTCATCGATCTTGTCTGTGAGCAGGCATAAGATACCGTCCATGCCTACTGCATGCTTTAACATTTCATCTCTGCCTGGCGGCAGATCTCCCTCCCACAGGTCAACCTTACAAAGCTCGCTGATCTGATCGATTGCTGTTTGGGTAATTCTGCGGGTGATGAATACATTGAATTTTTCCATAGCCTAGCCTTGCATTAATCTATCTTTGACAATTAAGTAAATCTTGTAGCTGCATCAGTGCAGCATCTTTCTCAGGGGAACTAGCGGTTTCGGTATCGATGCGTTGCCAGAGCGCGCACAAAACTGGCTGCATAGCACCTGTTACATTCAGGCTGTCCTGTGTCAGCGTCAATGCACGCTGCCAATCCCCAGTGTGGGCATATCCTTCAATGAAAGGCAGTCTTTCAGCCGGGTCATTAGCGTTATCTTCTAATGCGAGCGCAGTTTTACCAATCTCCACAACGGTTTCCCAATCGCCAAATTGGCGCGCCAGGTCCGCTTTCTCAAAGTAATAACACCAATTTGGGCTTGGCTCAGGTTGATATAGGAAAGCAGGCGGTTGGGCCTGTGGCTCTCGAAAAATCCATTCGGTGGAGGCAACTCGGCTGGCTTCACGAATGTATAGGGGTAGCATGGTATTTTCTGCTTCAATTTCATAATCAATGATGCGCAGGCAAGCTGGGGGATTATAGTAGAGGGTTATAGTCTGGCTGGTGTTGCCCCTGAAGTAACCCATGCCCAAGTTGTGGTTGATGGGCTGGTTAGGTCCCAACTGCTCTGAAAGGGTACCGCCAGAACGTACGGTGGGATAGTAAAGGGCATACTGGAGATCATTACTGCTGGGGTATGGGTCATAAGTCCAGTTTAATGCTGCAGTCAAAGAATAGTCACTGAAATACTTTAAAGGCAGTTCCTGTGTAAAAATGGCGGTGTTTTCTGCTAAAGATGGCATACGCCAGATCATCTGCCACATGAAGCGCTGCTGGGATTCCCAATCACGTTGAAAGTTCACGCCATGCCGCGTATGCAAACCACCAGCAAGGACTATCAGAATAATAAAAAAACTGCGGCGCAGGAGCGGTTTTTTAGGGAGCAGGAATAGTATGCCAGTAAAAAGAAAACTGCTGCCTAAGATGAAAGGAATTGAATAACGGTCACCGGAAAAGCTGGGGGTGAGGGTCAGCCCAGTGACCCAAAAGGGAACCCCAGCAGGGAAAAGCGCGATAAACCCCAGCAGCAAAAAAAGGAGGGGTTGTTTACCTTTCTTTGGGTCTGAATCTTCCCTGAAGTGTTTAGAAATTAAAAACACGAGGGTAAACAAGACCAAAATCCCAAACATTACCCCAAGATAAAGCAAGGTGGCTCGATCTCCAAACACCTCTCTGCTGGGAATTTGAAACACAAGCTGCCACATTCCCAAAACGGTCCACCACAAATCGTGCAGTATCGTTTTGGCTATGAACAAAATACCCTGCCAGGGATTTGACTTTAACAAGTCTAAATTATTGAGATGATATTCTACCGTCTGGTATTCAAAGATGAAGGTACGCCAAAAAGCTGAGGCTAAAAGCGTGGATAAATAAGGCAGCCACCACAAAAATACCTTTTTCAACTTCAGTTTGAATTGCAGAGTCTTTTCAGGCAGAAGCACCCAGAAAAAGATCGGCCTCAGAAATTCCAACATAAAGTAATATTCCATACTGAATACATTGATGGCAGATAAAACTACCGCGGCAATGATGGTAAGCATACGATGTCGTTTATGTGTCAGGGCATAGATGCTGAGAATCACTGAAAACAGGTAGGCGCTGTACACTAGGAAAAAATGGCCGTATACCAGGCTGATATATTGCTGTTCAAAACCCGGGTAAAGCAGGAAGAAAAAGGAAGCATACAGGGCAGGTTCTTTGGTAGTTGGCCATAATTGCCGGACTAAGAGGTAAAATCCGCTTGCACATACCCAGCGCCAGAAAATACCGAAGAGCTGCCACTGCCAAGGTTCCTTGCCAAGCAGCAGTGTGCTTAATTGGTAAAACCATGCCCACACTGGGCGTTTGGTTTCAAAATAACGGGCAAGACCTTCCACGCCGTATACTTCAGCATTCCAAGCCAGTCCCATGTCGTCCCAGAAAAATCCTAAGAGCGGCACGAAAACGCCGTAGACTAAAATACCCACCATTAACAACAGCCCAATCGGGTGTGTCAGGAAGGTTATGAGCTTATCTTTAACTGCAGTTAGTTTTTCTTGTTGAGTGGTCATCAAGCTAATTTACCTTTACCTTGCATTTATTGAATGTGGTCTATTCTATCAAAATTTCCTATAGCAGTTTTACTGGGCAGCGAATCGGGCAAATGATAAGGCATTGCTAAAACGGAAAACATAGTTTTATTCATCATTTTCCTTCGCAGGAAAGAGCGATTGTAACTGCTGGGCAGCCTGTTTCTTGACCTCCTCTGGACGGCGGTCATAACGGCGTGTTGTATCAGCGCTGGCATGTCCGGCAATATTTGAGACTGTCAGCACGTCAACCTGGGCTGCCAGCAGGTCCGTAATGCTGGTCCGGCGCAGGTCGTGGGGTGTAAACGGCATCAAGCCTGCCTGTTTTTGGCGGTTTTCGAGCATGTAGTAAATGGCTTGCGGGGTCAGCCTGCGGTTGATCAGCTTCCCGCCTTTCGTAACGCGTATAAAAAGTGGCCCTGATTGATAACCCCGATGGGTCAGCCAATTTTGAAGGGCGCTGATGGCACCAGGTTCCAGGTAAACAACGCGTTCCTTGCTTCCCTTGCCGCTGATGTTCAGTCGCCCATCCCCAAGGTCCAAGTCTTCTAAGTCCAAATCGACGATCTCTTGCCGGCGTATGGCAGTAGCATACGAAAGCGCGATGATGCTGGCATCTCGTACCCCTAAGACGTGGTTCCTGCTGGTATTAACACAGACATGAATGAGCATCTTCAGCTCATCAATCTCCAGGTTACGACCTGTGGGGACGGATTCAACCCGCAAACTCTTAACGTCTGCTGCCCTGTGGTATTCATCGAAATCTTTGTATAAACCCAGGCGCCAGGCTTCTTCCAAAACTCGCCGCAATGCCACCAGGTGCTTATTGACTGAAGAGCGGGCATAACCAATCTCGAGCATTTTGACGGTTAAACCGCTGGTGTGTTCGTAACGTAATAAGTGCCAGGGAAAGTGAAAACAGTCCGAAATCTTGCCATCTGAAAAAATATAGGCTAGGTTATTCAAGGCAGTCCTTTGCGTGCGCCTGCCGGATGGGCTGAGCGAATCCAGGTAAGATGAAGCAGGCGATTTTTGACGAGGATCAATCACTGCCATGCTAAGGTCTGGCAAAGTGATGCTTTGATAATTTTTTTGAGGAGTGGACATAAGGCCTTTTTGAAACGCTGATCTTGGTAAGCTAATCCATATTACTTATTGAGTAATCAATTCCCATAAGTAATCCATATTTTATCATATCATCTGCCGTAAATAGAATAGGTTATATGCCGTTTAACTCGCAGGATTTAAGACAAAATGTGTAAAGGTGGTTATAATACTGACTATATGTTGCACGGCACTGTCAGGTTCAAACGGATGAATTAATGATAAAACCGCCCTCATGCCATATCAACTCAGTTACCCAAGCAAATCCTAACAGATTGCCCGTAATTTCAATCAAAACACGCAGTAAATTACAGCTAACTTTTCCAGCACTAATTAATAAATTTAGCGGCAAAACACCGCTGAAGGACTGTTTTGCCTTATCTCAGCCTGTTGCAAAATGGGTTACTAAAATATTCAAAAATCAAACCTGGGTACGAGCTGTTTTTACCCAGGTTTTTAATAATACATTGCTCAAGGAGGATGCGTGACAGAATCGATTGTTTCAATCAGAGATGTTCAATATCGCTACCGCGGCCAAAAAGAATACGCTTTGGATGGGGTGAGTTTGGACCTAACCAAAGGTGAGTTTTTGGTGATGATGGGTCCCAGCGAAGCAGGTAAGAGTACGCTTGCCGCCACCGTAAACGGTCTCATTCCCCATTTTCATAAAGGTAAACTTAAAGGTGACATTATCGTTATGGGCCAGGATACCAAGCAAAAAACAGTTGCCCAGATGTCGGAAATTGTTGGCATGGTGTTTCAAGATTTTGAAGCCCAGTTATTTTCTACTAACGTAGAACTGGAAGTGGCATTTGGGCCAGAAAATTTTGCAGTGGATCGTGATGAAATCAAAAAGCGCATCGATGAAAACCTCAATTATGTAGGTTTGGATGCGTTCCGCAAAAGACCTCCCTCTACTTTGTCCGGCGGGCAAAAACAAAAATTAGCGATTGCCTCTGTTCTTGCGCTCAAACCGACTGTGCTGGTGATGGATGAGCCCACCACAGACCTGGACCCAATCAGCAAAATGGGTGTTTTTGAGATTACCCACCGCTTGTGCAAACGGGATGACCTGACACTCCTCATTGTTGAACACGAGACGGAAGAAGCCCTCTTTGCTGATCGGGTGGCGCTATTGAAAGATGGCAAGCTGGTCAAGGTCGGCCCTACGCGAGAAATCCTCAGCGATGTAGATTTGATGGAGTCCCTCGGTGTTATGCCATTGGGCATTCCAAAATTCTTTAAAGGCATCGGTTTACCAGAGCTTCCGCTCACTCCTGATGAAGGCGTAAAGGTTTTCCTGGATCAAAAGCTAAAAATTTCTCCCCAAGCTTATGAGGCTTTGGTCAGTGAAGAAAAAGCTGCCTTAGCCAAACTTACCAAACCATTGATTGAATGTCGAAATCTTGAGCATACCTATCCATCTGGCGTGAAAGCGCTCAATGACGTTAGCATGACCATTTACGAAGGCGATATGGTGGCGATCATTGGTCAGAACGGCAGCGGGAAAACCACCTTAGCCAAGCATTTTAACGGCTTGCTGATGCCTACCGCCGGAGAGGTGGAGGTCAACGGCCTGCCTACCAAAGACCAGGGCGTTTTCAAATTAGGTCAAAAAGTAGGCTATGTATTCCAAAACCCCGACCACCAGATTTTCTCTGAGACCATTCTTGACGAGGTTTCTTTTGGACCGCGTTTGCGGAAGCTGCCTGAAGACCAGATCAAAGGCCGTGTGGAAGAGGCGCTTGAAGCTGTTGGCCTAGCCGGCACAGAAAAAGAGGATCCCTTCACCCTGACCAAGAGCGGGCGCCAGCGCGTGGCTGTTGCTGCTGTTTTAGCCACAAAACCTGATGTGCTGATCCTGGATGAGCCGACCACCGGTTTGGATTATAAAGAACAAAAAAGCATGATGGACATGGTTCGTATGTTAAACGAAAACGGCAGCACCATCATCTTTGTTACGCATCACATGTGGGTTGTAGCAGAATATGCAAAGCGGGCCATCGTGATGAAAGATGGCAAGATCATCCTGGAAGGAACCACCCGTGAGGTCTTTTCTCAAGGTGACGCCTTGCGTGATGCCTTCTTGAGGCCACCACACTTTGTGGAATTTAGTGCGCGGGTAGGGTATACATTCCTGACGCCTGAAGAAATGAATCATTGTTTGGAAGGAGAGCAGCGCTAATGGATGCTGAAATTTACCTGGATAATAACTCGTTTATTCATCGTTTAGACCCTCGCACAAAAATCATCACCTTTTTATTGACTTTTGTGGCTATCCTTCTTTTCCAGGATCCACTTTGGATGATCCCAGTTGCCATTTTGGTATTAGTGCAGTTGTTTGTCTCCGGTGCCCATAAAAATATGCGCCGTATCCGTTATGTTTTAATTGTCCTATCCATCTCCAGCTTTGTGCTCTGGAATTTATTCTCCAAAGGTGTAACGCCAATTTTTTGGCGTATATCGGTCGAATCGCTTCAATACGCTATTGCCCGCACGGCTTTGATGCTATTGATGATATCTACCGGCATGATCCTGATCAGCAGCACGCGCAATGAAGAGCTTGTAAACGGGATGATCAAATTAGGCATGCCCTACCGCGTAGGTTTTGCCATATCAACCGCCTTAAGACTTGTGCCGACGATTGCCTCCAGCACCCAAACTATCAGCCAAGCCCAGCGCAGCCGTGGTTTGGATTTGGATTCGGGCAATATCAAGGAACGCATCAGCAAATTCTTACCTTTATTGGTGCCTGTGTTCATATCCTCCATTCGCAACACTAACATCTTTGGCATGGCTTTAGAGTCAAAAGGATTTGGCGCTAGGGAAAAACGGACCTACTACCTGCATTTGGAAATGTGCAAGGTTGACTATATCATCCTGGCTTTTTCGATCTTATTTGTAATTGTCTCGGTTGTTTTGGCCATCATGGGCTATGGCAAGATTGAAGGCCTGACCAGGTTCTAAAAGGGAGTTTGTGATGACTTCAGCTGAAATTAATGCCCTATTACCCTTTTTGCTGCAGCGAGATAATGTTGCTCGTTATGAAGAGGGCACGATCATCATCGGTGATCGCCGTAAGTACCCCTTTGAAAAAGCATTTGTGCACTGTAGTGACGTGGAAAGCGCTGCCAAAGCCATCGAAGACATGGTCACCCAGGGCGGCGGCCCGCAGTATGTTGCCTTGTATGCCATGGCAATGGTGGCTAAGCAAGTTGCTGGTCTCACCGTTGACAAACAACGTGAGGCTTTTGAAGCAGCGCGGATTAGGCTGGTTAAAACCCGCCCAACCAACACCAGCCTAGCACGCCGGCTTGAAAAAGCCATGCAAGTCATACACCAGTCGCTGGATGAAACGAAGAGTGTTGAAGCAGCGCTGCTTAATTGGATCGAAAAGATCCGCGATGAAAGTTACCAGGTGCATATCACCTGTGGTGAGCTTGGTGCCAGCCTGATTGAAGATGGGGATGGGATCCTGACGATGTGTTTTGCAGAAACTTCTTTCTTGCTGACGCTGGCATTAGCCCACAAAGCTGGCAAACACATCCAGGTCTACACCCCTGAAACCAGGCCTTATCTCCAAGGTGCCAGGCTAACTGCGCCAAGCATCCATGAATTAGGCATCCCCGTAAAGATAATTGGCGATAACATGCCGGCTTATGTGCTCTCGCAAGGCAAGATCCAAAAATACTTTACCGCTGCCGACCTGGTGACGATGGATGGGCATGTAGTGAATAAGATTGGCACCTTCCAAAATGCGATCACGGCCCATCATCACGGCGTGCCCTACTTTGTCTTTGCCTTTGCCCCAGATAAATTTAAGCCCGATCGCGCCTCCATCGAGATTGAAGAGCGCGATCCTGCCGAGATGCGCTCCTGCCGCGGCACCCCGACAACGATTGCAGAGATCGATGCCTATTACCCGGCATTTGACATCACGCCCCCGTATCTTGTATCCGGGGTGATCACACCCAAAGGAATTTTGAGCGCTTATGATTTGCCGAGATATTTTGCCTAGTCTTTGGAAAGGAAAACTGACATGAAATCTGCGATTATCGCCGGCACTGGGATATATGCGGTGCCCGGGTTTAGCTTTGAACAACGCATAGTAGAAACAGAATACGGATCGGCTTCGGTTAATGTTGGAACAAAGGACAGTTTTGAGTTAATTTTCTTAGCCCGGCACGGGTTGGACCATACCACCCCGCCGCATAAAATCAACTTTCTGGCCAACATAAAAGCCCTGCAACTCTTGGGTGTCAAACGCGTTTTGGCAACTTATGCCGTCGGGTCAATCAACCCCGCTGTTCCGCCCATGGGCTTGGGCTTGTTGACTGATTTTTTGGATTTCACATACGGCAGGCCGCTTTCTTTCTACAACGGCGGTGATTCTGGCTTGGTCCATACCAACATGGATGTGCCATATTGTCCTGCCCTGCGCAAACAAATCCTGGCTTTAGCGCCTCAATTTGGCTTGGTAATTCACCCAGAAACCGTCTATCTGGCCACCAATGGACCCCGATTTGAAACCCCGGCTGAGATTCGCATGTACGAGAAGCTGGGCGGGGATGTGGTCGGCATGACAGGCGTCCCAGAAGTGGTTTTGGCGCGTGAATTAGGCATGCACTATGCTGCAGTTGCTTATTCAATCAATTGGGCAGCAGGTTTGGAACAAAGCATGACCTTCGTTGGCGGCCAAATGGAAGAGATTCGCCAGAAGTTAGTGTTATTATTAGTGAAGACCCTGCAGGAGACAGACCAGATGGACTGCAGTTGTGAACAGGCGCTGATGGTGATGCACGCGCCGAAAAATAGTTGATAATTTTCGTTTAATCATTAGATTGCGGAGGTGTTTATCGAATAATTCAAATCATCAGTCCCAGAAAGAAATTTTAAAAACTAACAATTTATTTAAAAGGAGATTTATTATGAAAGAAGTATTTACAATGTGGAAGAACACCCGCATGATTATCCTGGTGGCTCTTTCAGCAGCAATTTATGCCGCGTTCTTGATTGTCTTCAAGGGTGGCATCCCGATCGTCCCGGGCATCACCGAAGTTCGCCCGGCCAATGTTTTCCCACCAGTCTTCGGTCTGCTCTTCGGACCTGCCGGGGCTTGGGGCTCAGCCATTGGCAACTTCATTGGCGACCTGTTTGGCGGCACCTTAGGCGTCGGCTCCATTTTTGGTTTCTTTGGCAACTTCTTCCTTGGCTTCATTCCCTACAAAATGTGGGGCGCAGTCTTTGGCTTGGTCAAGAAAGATGACATGTCCCAGACAACCAACAATTTCAAGAAGATCTTAGCCTTTGAAATTGTTGCCCTGACAGCTTCCGCTGCCTGCGGTATTATCATTGCCTGGTACCTCGACCTGGCTGGTATTGTACCGTTTGCATTCCTCTCCGCTACCATCACGGTCAACAACTTTGCTGCAGCTATCATCTTGGGCCCCATCCTCTTGCTGCTGCTCTATCCCCGTGTCAAACGCTGGGGCTTGGTTTGGACGGATATCATGAAAGTTGAAGATGTTGCAAAAGGTTTCAGCAAAAACCTCGGCGCTATCTTGATGATCGTTGGTGCTATTGGCGGTTTGATTGTGGGTATCCTGGTTGCCACTGGCGCAGCTGGCCAGACACTCTATGGCTTCACCGGAGAACAAAGCCAGGTTTCGGTTTGGTTATCTGTCCTGCCATTCCTCGCCCTGATTTTGGTTGCCAGTTTCATGCTTTCCGGACGAGAGCAATTTGTTGAAGAAGAAGAAGACTAGTTCTTCTCCTGCATAATATTAAAGGTGAGCAGCACTCAAACGCTGCTCACCTTTTAATAAGAAAGAGGTAAGCTTGGAAGATTTGCCAAATCGTGTAGATTACTTACTCCGCGGGGCTACCATCATCACCATGAACCCTGCCAGGGAAATCTTGGAAAACGCATCTATTGCAATTAAGGGCAGCGAAATTGCTTGGATTGGGGAAGCTAAGGATGCACCACTGCAATTTGAGGTAAAGCATAGCTTGGATTGCGCTGGCAAACTGATCATGCCCGGGTTAATCAATGTGCATGGACATTGGGCGATGACGCTCTTCCGTGGTATGGTGGATGACATTACCTTGGAAGGCTGGCTGGCAAAAGTTTGGAAAGCTGAAGCTGCCTACATGAGCGAGGAAAATGTGATTGCTGGTGCGCAGCTTGCTATGATGGAAATGATTCGCTCTGGCACCACCTGCGCTGCGGATATGTATTGGCATTATCGTGCTAGCACAGAAGCTTCGCGCCGGGCTGGTTTTCGCATGATCAATGGCCCAAGTTTTGCTGAGATTGAGGGTTTTAAAGAGTACCGTCACACAAATCAGGAAATTGCCCTGGCTTATTTGGATGAGTACCAAGATACCCCATTGATCCATCTATGTGTACAGGCACATTCAGCCTACACCACCAACCCCGAACTCCTGCAGATCGTTTCCCAGATTGCAGTTGAACGAAACTTGCTTTTCATCACGCATGCCTCGGAATCTGTGGGCGAATTAGAAATGGTTCGTCAAAAATATGGCAAGCGCCCGCTTGAAGTCTTGCATGAACATCATTTATTGGGCAAACACACCTTACTGGCACATTGTGTACACCTGACCGACCAGGAAATTCAACTGCTTGCTGAAACTGGCACCTCCGTAGCCCACTGCCCAACCTCAAATCTCAAGTTGTCCTCTGGCATTGCCCGGGTTTCGGACATGCTCAAAGCAGGGGTTAATGTTGCCATAGGCACCGATGGCGCAGCCAGCAACAATGACCTGGACTTATTCCATGAAGCCCAACTGGCAGCGCTGGTGCAGAAAGGGGTGACTGGTGACCCGACCGTGCTACCCGCTCAAAAAGTGGTGTCCATGCTAACGATAGATGCCGCCAAGGCGGTTGGCTTGCAGGACATTATCGGGTCATTGGAAGTGGGGAAACTGGCTGACCTGGTTGTGATCGATATGGATTCACCCAACCTGACCCCACACTATGACCTGTATTCACACCTGGTCTATGCCATTTCACCGCATGACGTTTGCCATACCATGGTCAATGGGCAGATACTGATGCAGGATCGCCAGCTGACAACCCTGAATGAGCCGGTAATAAAAGCCAAAGTCTGCCAAATAGCTAAACAAATCCAGGCAATGTGAAAAATACCTGGATTTAAAAGACTAACCTGATGAATCCAATAAGAGTATTGGATTACAAGGTGTGAATCCGGGGATTATTAATTGGGCGGCCAACCCTCCACAGCGATGCCTTTCTTCACGCAGAACAGGTCAATGGTGAAATCTTCGCCTTTATTGCGGTTGGCAATGTTACCCTCAACCGTCCAAAAGCCGTTCTGCGGATAGGTGCGTACTGACAACACAGTAGATGCAACATTGCGTTGGTCAAATATAGGAAAAAAAGCAGCATATAATTCTACTCTTTCAGCTTTATACCCATTAACCCCACAAATGTACTCATTTGCACTGATGTCAGTTGAAATGGTTGTACCAACATTAGTGGCAATGTTTACTCTTTTGACGATGACAGGGGGTTTTTCCACATTGTTAAAATCCCCTCCCACAAAACACAGCAACTTAACATCCCAAAGGTCTCCACCATCAATAATATCCATATCGCTGTTGATAACCCATTTGCCGCCTTGAGGGATAACCGTCTGGTCCAAAGCAACACCTGAATACCAGTTAGGCCTGAAGCCGGTTACCCCCAAACCAGCCACGCCAATGATGCCGCAGTTGAAGTAATCTTCGGTCTTGAGATTGGTTTCTTTTGGTGTGCCGCCTGAAATGTTTCGAAAGTCTTCAGTGTAATAAATAGTTTTCCCGACCATTTCCTTGTTGAAACAGGCAACATTGATATTCCATTTTTCAACCCAATCACTACCAGGGTCAATATCCGAAAATTCAGCGAGAATCCACCAAGTTTGGGCATTAGGATACATGTAAACACGCAAACTGTCTTTAGGTGCGCGTAGTGGCCAAATGATGCCAAAATTTGCTTCCATGCCAACGACACCGCAAATATATTTTTGAGATGAGATATTGGTATTACGTGGGGTGCCGCCAGGGATAATATTAAAGCTTGTAAAATAGACAGATTCCTGTTTATAGGGGTTTTGAAATAAGGCTTTTATTGCGGGGTTTATGAGTATTCCTTTTGTAAATTTTCTATATGAGTTTATACTGGCAATTTCATCATCAGTTGCCCCATCAGCGCGTGTGATTTTCAAAGTTACGGTGAAGCTGCCAGTGGTGGTGTAGGTGTGGGTGGGGTTATTTTGGTTTGAAACGAAGGGCGTTCCATCACCAAAATCCCACGTACGCCCGATGATGCTTGCGCCGCCTGTTGAGCTGTCAGTGAATTTGACATTAAAAGGCGGGTTGCCGCTGCTTTTATCCATTGTAAACTTGGCAACCAAAGGTTCAAATATTTTGACTCGGTCTGGCGCAGTGTAGCTGGCTGACCCGCTTTCATTGTTTACGGTCAGTTTTACCTGGTAGCCATCCGGGTTGGGAGTCATATACGTGTGGGTTGGGTTTCGCTCCGTTGAGGTGGGGGTGCCATCACCAAAATCCCATAACCAGCTGGTTGGCCCACCATCGCTCTTATCGGTGAAACTGACACTCAAACCGACATCGCCACTGGTTTTGCTCATTTTAAAATCAGCTGTCAGGGCAGTATCAACAGATACCGTTTTGATCACCGAGGATTCACCCTGCCCATTACTCACGGTTAACTGCACTAAGAAACTGCGGCTGGTCATGAAAGTGTGTGAGGGGTTTTGTTCATGCGAGGTACTGCCATCACCAAAGACCCACTTCCATTCCACCGGTTCACCTTTGGAAGTATCAGTAAATTGTACTGACAATGGTGAACTGCCGCTGAATTTGTCAGCAGTGAAGTCAGCAATAGGCTCAGCATAGCCCGGCATGAGGATCGCAATCCCGCTTGATTCCTGGACGTTCGGCCAGGTGAACATCACCCGCGAACGGGGTGGTACGCTGCTCATATCCAGATCCTGCAGGTTGAGTTGGATTTGGTAGGGGCTGGAGAGGTAGGGAAACAGGTTGATCCCTTGCACAGGGTTACCGCTCTCATCCACGATCTTTGCCGAAGGGGCATTAGCACTGACGTAGTTATAACCAATCAGGGTGATGATTCCTTCTGTAAAGACCAGCCGGTTGCCTACTTTGCTGAGGACCATTTGGTCAGGGATGATCTGGCAGACCCAGGGGATGGGAATTGACTCCTCGTAGCTTTTACCCGAGATAATGTTTTTCAGTTTGCCAACAATGCTTTTACCGATGAATTCTTGGGCGGTTGCGCCCATCTTGGAACCCATGAAATCGACATTGCAGCGGAATTCCACACCCGTGATAGATACCATTTGTTGGTAATTGATTCGGGCTTCTTTCATCAGCCCTTCCACCTGCTCTGCCAGGGTTTTGGCAGTGCTGCCGGCGGTGTTTTCTAAAGTCTGGATGATATCTAAAGCAGTAGCTTCCCAGTTTCCTGGCATTCGATCAATTGTGTCAACCAAGCCGTCGATGGTTTCCAGTGTTTCATCGTCAAGGCCGATTTTCAAGCCGTCCTCCACCACGCGCAAGAGCTCGTCTACCCGGCTCAGTGTAGCCTCATCAAAGCCTACTTTTAGGCCGTTGGCAATGGTTTCGTTAAGCTCCCTGATGAGGTCGCGGGTTTCTGGACCTACCTCTACCCCGGTGGCGATGGTCTCATTGACGGCATCAATGCGTTCGAGCGTATCTTGATCCAGTCCGCTGGTGGTCTCTATGTTAGCGTTCATATCAACGCCAATGTTAATACCTGCCAAAGCCTCCTTGATGTCATCCATCATACCGCAACCGGCAGAGCCAAGTAATACCATTAGAATCAATGCAGATAAAATCTTTTTCATGAGTTGCTCCTTATTATGGTGAATACGATTGTTATGGTCACAAATGCCCTTATTACTGCAGAAGTGATTTATTGAATCAGGTTAAATGAGATGAGATAAATATATTATAGTATTAATTAAAATTAATTCAACATATATTAATCTGAATATTTCACAAAAAAATTGAAATTCCCCAAAGTCTAGCCTGGAAATTCACTTTGCTAAACTTGGTAGATGATAGAAAAGCTCAGAAAATCTATGCCATCATGTTTGTAGACAAAACTAATAGAAATGATAAAATTAAGTTAGTCTATTTAATCTGTTTTAATCATTCTCATCCAGACCCTAACAGGAGAAAACATGGACAAGAAAAAATTACCTTTATTCATTATCCCGATTGTGCTAATGGTTGTTACTTTGGCTTGTGGCATTAGCAAAAAGGAACCAAGCCCAAGTATCCAGGTGGAAGTTCCGGTTACCCAGGAAGTATCACAACCAAACCAGGAGCAACCAACCGCTGAACAACCACCGCTAGAACAACCCACTGAAGCGGAACCTGTAACGACTGAAGAGACACCTGAACCAGAACCTAATGCGGGCCAAATTGCTTATATCTACCAGGCTAATATTTATCGTTACCTGGTCGATACTGGAGAAATTGAACAGATTACCACGGATGGCGTGATGGGTGATAACCAAAATGCTTACGGTAGTGCGCAATTTTCACCAGATGGACGTTACCTGGCTTACAACAAAGGCTTTCATGAACAGTCTTTTTTCCTTGATTTGTTAAATGACACCACTACTGATATCAGTGGCAGCGGCATCTTTTTTAGGTGGGTTGGCGAAGGCCTGCAATACTTTGCCACGGTGGGGGGCTATGAATGCCCTGCCATAGAAAACCTGGAAGATCAAGAACTTATAAACTTTGACCTTTTTCGCGTAGATTATGAAAATCCAGCATCATCAACATTCCTATCCAATATCGGTGGTGGATTAAAATATTTGGCAGCGATTTCTCAGGATGGTGAATGGGTAAGTGTCAATTTCTGTGGTTGTTATTCTGAGTGTGGGGGAGAGAACCTGTGGCATTTACCCACCCAGAGTGGTATCACACCCCCAGTCGATTTATATCCTGGCAGCATAGATTTCTCGCCCGATTCCCAGCGCCTGGCGGTCAGCCAGCACCAAATGTTTGGTTACGTCGAGAGCCCTCTATATACTGCTAATATCGACTTTTCTGACACGCTTGAGATATTCTTTGAGCCAAGTGTTGCACCTATTGGCATGCAATGGTCCCCTGATGGAGAATGGATTGCCTTCACCGCGGTCAGCTTTGCTGATGATGCATTTACAGAGATCGACACGCGAGCCATTATCATCAAATCAGATGGCAGCCAGCAGACTGTGGTGGAATCTGGATTTGCGGAGTTCGTGGAATGGTCTCCAGATGGCAGCCAACTTATTTTTAGCCAGAAAATCAGCGATGATATGAAGCAACTGTACATTTATGATCTTACCAATGCAGATAAAACCATGTTACCGTTCACCTTTGACCGCTATTCCGACTATATCACGGATTGGGGCACTTTACAGTAGGTGGGGCAGGGAGGCAGAGCTTTAAGCCCTTAGCCATCTCTTTCATATATTCTTCACTGTCGGCTAAGTTTAACTTTTGATCAAGTTGCTTGATAGTCTTAGAGTTTGCTGTGCTATTTTTTGAATAATTGAATGAAGAAACCGACGAAGCCAGATAAGGAAAACAAAACACTCAACCAGGGGTACTTAATTGGGATCGTCGGTGCCTTGATATGGTCCTCAACCGCTGTTTTCATCCGCTACCTGACCACTACCTATGCCATGCCTGCCCTGGTTTTGGCATTTTGGCGGGATTTTATTGTAGGCGTTGTTTTGTTCCTCGTAATAAAGATCACCAATACTGGTCAAATTCTGCGTATAGATAAAAAACATACTTCCTTTTTAATCTTATACGGATTTGTTCTATCATTATTCAACACACTTTGGACTTACTCTGTCACTTTTAACGGTGCGGCTGTCTCAACCGTGCTGG
>Ga0209723_1003303_pt1 | contig 19590 bp, 11 predicted proteins | sample BiotimSIPDNA_2_FD_185750 | JGI IMG/M metagenome (GOLD analysis project Ga0209723, IMG submission 185750) | Anaerobic biogas reactor microbial communites from Washington, USA - Biogas_R2 time_0 SIP DNA (SPAdes) (version 2) | ecosystem: Engineered > Bioreactor > Anaerobic > Unclassified | place... | reverse complement strand
ACGTCTCCCGCGTACGGTATGCAGCCGATCGCGGTAAGCAGGAGCGTGACCCACACCATCACGTCGGTGACGCGACCTTCATTGATTAGTTTGTGTAGACACGCCGCTATGTCGCGCGCGTCGCAGACCTGGCCAACTATCGGGATGAAGTTGATCCCAATGTCCGCGAGTATCTGTTTGCCCGTCGGGTCCTCGTTGAACTCACCCTGCATAGCGCCCCAGAGAACCGAAAGGAATGTCTCCTTGCCCACCGCGGCGGAAAGCGCTTCCTGGTCGGTCAGGAATAACGCCGGAATGGTATACGACTCATCACGAAGGGCGTAAGTTACCTGGTCAAAGGGAGAAAGTTCCCACGAGCCTGTTTGCGTAACAGCTCCGTTTATTTGAACTTGTCCGAATTGGGTCACCGCGATTTTGCCCTTTCGGATACGCGCTTCAACGCTTTGGTAGTTGCTCGGGTCATTGTGAAGGGTTGGCCCATTGGCGCTTCCCTCGATATTCAAGTCGCTTGCCAGGAAAATGGTCTGGAGAAATTGAAACAGCGAAATCTTTTCTTTACCGCCAACCTTGCGGAGCATTCTTTCAAGTAGTGGATTGTCATCGTCAGTGAGGCGGGTTATAAAGGCTGATTGCTCTTCCGCGTTCATTGACGCGAGTATCTTGAGAATCTGCTGTTCTTTGTTGTCCGTAACAAAGAGATCGCCCAGAATACGTTCAATGGTTTTCATACGATCTGTAAATGAAACATCCGCAAGTTCCAGCGCGTTAAATCCGTCAAGGAGTTCAACGACTTCACGAGTCCTGTTGGCGCGGGAAATGGAGTCGGGCAGCGTGTCCGTACTTACCACGCGCCAGTCAGAGAGGTCTTTGACGCTTTCAAGTCCCATGGCGTTAACCAGATCAAAGAAGAGAGTATAGTACTCGGTGAACCCTTCCATGCTCATCTGTTCGAGCGCAATTTTGTAATCATCGTTGTGGCGCAGTTGTACCAGTTCCTGAAGGATGGTAACAAAATTGATCTGGTCGGCGGCGTTCTCGGCGGATCCGCTGAGCGCTATGTGATAAAGCTGGGTCATGATCCCGTCGATAGCGTCGGTTGCCAGTTTCCGGCTTATGATTTTGTTCATTTACAGCGCCTCCCCGATCCAGGAACGGTATGCGCACAAGAGTTGCAAGTACTTCTGTTCTTCCAGGGAATTGCGCTGGTCTTCAAGCCACAAGTCAATGTCACGCGCCACTTCCCGTGATACGCGGTTCATCATGGATTTTCTGAAACGGAAAAGCTCTCCTTCCATCTCGACGGTTACGACGGGATCACTTTCGTAGGCTTCCGTTCCTTCAGCCGCGATAGCTTCGTCTTCAAGTTCCTGTTCGCTGGTTTGCTTGTTTATACGGTTTTCATCGTGTTGACGAATATGGGTTAACTCATGGGCGAGGAGCATGCGCCCTTCTTCCGTTTCCGGCCGGTACGCGCCGTTTCTGAAGTAGATGTCCCCGGCGACCGTAACGGCAAGGGCGTTGAGGGACCGGACAAATTCGTCGGCGGCGGGGCCGGTGTGAATGGTCGCGTTCTCGATATCCGCGTTGTTGGCGGTTCTGAATCGCTGAATCTCTACCGTATCAAGCGGGAATACCCGATCCTTGAAGGGGTCGCGCCGAACCATGGTAATGGCACGTTGATACTCCATGAACTCATTTGCCTGTTTGCGCATGAAGGGGAAGGTTTTCAAGAACAATCCCGGGTCATTGCGTAATTGCTGACGTAGCTGTCGAATGTCAGCGACCGCTTCCTTGAATGAGGGAAACGCCTCAAGCGCGTCATTAAAACTGATATTGCCATTACCATCCGAAACTTTCATAATTCAATCCCCCAAGTTAAAAATCATCGTTGAGTATGGTTTTTATCTGGTTTTTGAGTTTTGAACTCATACGTTTTATCTCGCTTCTGTTTGATTCCGCGCCAACATCAACCCCCTCCGCGTGTCCCACATCGTGGGTGTCGCTTCTCGCGAGGGCGGGGGTTCTTTCTTTGGCGAGCATGGCCTTGTCTTTTTCGTAGTAGGGGAAGCGCGTTGACGTCCGTTGCCGGTGTATGATTCACGTGCCGGGTCCCAGCTCGGGGAAATGTGTCCTTCACTAGTCCTCGCCCCTTCGGGGACTGCGGAATCGTTCAGGCCTCATTTCCCCGGCGTCCCGGCATGTGCATCTTTCAGGACCGGCAACGGACTTCGCTCGTTTCTGCATACATACGCTATGTGCTGGCGTACAAGTCGCGGCTCCCCCTCGCTCCAGTCGTTGCGTTCCACAGGAACGCAACGGCCTTTCGCTACCCCCACTACGGGAAAACGGCGCTGAACGATTCAACGAATTGTGAAATCATTTAGTACCGCCGCTGGATTTCCCAGCGGCACGGTGTAGTATTGCTGTATATGTTCATCGCAAAATGTTTTCTTCATGTCCTACAGTTTTTGGTAGTGCTTGTCTTTCGTCGTTTTTCCGGTGTTGCTCGGCTCGCCTTACTCTGGCAGGAAAATCAGTATTACCGCAGATACTTCCGTGAAAAGAATATTCGTCACCCTTTCGAGCTCCACGAGAAATGGTTTATTCATATGGCGTATGCAACGGAAAGTAGGGTTCGGAAATGGTTCACGCTCGTGAAACCAGAGACCGTTTTACGAGCGTGGAGAAACGCTGTCGCGCACTACTGGACCAATGGCGAAAAGAATAAAAGAAAACCTGGCCGCCCTCCGATTACGAAGGTCATCAAGGAACTGATTCGCGACATGAAGAATAGTAACTTCCTCTGGGGCATTTTTCGTATTCATGATGAACTGAAAAAAGTCAACGTTGACGTGTCCCGAGAGACAATCAGAAAAACTATTGCCAATTACCGTAAGACCGGAGAGATCAAACCAAATCTTTCATGGTCAAAGTTTCTGAAAGCTCAGTGGGATTCTCTTTTTGCCTGCGACTTTTTTACTGTTGATCTTTTTGGTTTCAGTCGCTTATATGTATTCTTCATTCTTGAATTGAAGTCCCGAAAGATCGTGCATTGGAATGTGACATCGAATCCTGATATCCCGTTCCTGCAAAAGCAACTCTCGTACTTCAGCGACGTACATCCAGATTCATATCTGATCCATGATAACTCAGGAGAACTTAAATGGTTTCCGTATTCAGAGTACGGCATCAAGGGTGTCGCGACGGTGCCGTATTCGCCGAACATGAACGCGTACGCAGAGCGATTCGTCCGGTCAGTGCGTACTGAATGTCTTGACTGGATGATCGTGTTCAATCAAACGCAGCTTCGGAATATCATGAAAGAGTACGTGAAGTATTACAATTCGATGCGGCCGCATCAAGGAATCGGTCGGGTGCCTGATGGAGAACAGTCGGAAAGCAAGACCGGAAGAGTAAGGAAAGAGAGAGTACTCTTCGGGCTGCACCATCGGTACTATCGGGAAACTGCGTAGACATAAACGCTCAGCACGGTGAGTTTGACCATAACCTTGAACCATTTATACAAGTTAGTAGAGACTAACAAAAAAGAAAAAATTAACGACAAAATCTAATTGAAAAGCGTATGTGTGCTAAGAAATCTGAAAAAAACCATACAAAGGAAAATAAAAAGGTCTTGAAATTCACGAAGAACTTCAAGACCAAAGGTTGTATGAATTAATTGTCAGTACGGGTCTCCGTTCCAGCCGCTCCCGCTAAAACATCTGCAGTTTCACGGACGCGGCCTCTTGAAGCTTCGCTGAGAATCCCCTTGCGGCCGCACATGGTTGCGGCCGACCCCCACTTCTGATTCGCTTTGTGTTAGCTTCCGTTTCTGTGCTGTCAAAGAACAAGACCGTTAGGTTCGCTATGAACTGAACGGTCTGGAATGAATGATCGCTACTTTTTTTGTGCACTCCACGGTGGAGTGAGTTTATCCCGTTCCTCCGGTGTAAGATATTTCTCCAGATCTTTGAGAAGTGGTTCAATGTATTCCATTTCTTGGCCATTGGAGCCAATTCTATAGGGAATTGCAATAGATGCACTTTTTATATCGCCTTTGATCATTGATTGTGGTAAGTGCATGAATATCTTCAAATAAGATGTAGAATTTTCTATTACATTTGTCCAAATACCAATTCCCCTCCCTTCAATGTCTATTTCCTCGTTGAATCCTTCTCCCTGAAACTTGATCCCGTCATACTCCTGAGGCTTCTTTCCCCGAAGCGTATTGATTATCCACGGAATGGCAGAGACTGGTATGTAGAGTTCGTCAGGTATATAAGAACCCATAATATATCTTTGTGCTTCGATCTTAATTTCATTGTCTTTCAATTTCTTTGTCTTGAAAAGGAATGGCGTCTTCCATTGGTATTCCATATCTACTCCTATTTGGGTACTGCGACATGAACGAATGTATATGTATCATCCGGCTGCAGTGTAAGCTTAAATCGCCTGATCTGTATATCGCCTCTCATATTCAGATCATTGATCTTAAATTTATCGGCAGTATTATTAAAGGCAAATTCTCTCGCGCTTAAACCGCCCTCGGGATCAAGAACTATTCCTCGGGATGAAAAGAGATTATTCGCGCCAGTTTTGGGGGTAAACATATCATTAAAAAATGATTTAAGATTATTAGTTTGTTCCGCCGGCAACCCCAGCGCCTCCAATCCTCCTTCTCCCGGTTTCGCCTTTTTGAGATACTGCATGTAGTTCGATTCAAGAATGGTTCTATTGATACCAACTTTAGTTCCGTTGGGGAAGAATAGCCCGGGATAGGTACGTTGTAAATCCTCGAAGCCTTTAAGTATCCTCCCCGTCTTCGGATCAAGGGCATCCATTGCAGACATAGCTTTTTCAAAATCATTTTCCAGGCGGGACCAGTCGATGATTGAGCGATCGACATATTTTGACACCGCGCTCTTGTTTATCGCGATCAGATCGATATAGGTTTCTTCGCCTTTATTAAGGTTTCCGATTATATCGCTCCTGGTGAAACCCACTGCCTCCTGAAAAGCCTTGGGCGTTCTCGTGCCTGCGAGCATCACCGGGTCGGTAACCCAGGCAAACCCTTTTGAGCTGTTTGCGAGCGTATTCCATTGATTGCTCGTTTGTACGCGAATAAACAAGTTCGGTTCGCCCAAATCTCCTTTTAGTGCGGCTTTTATTAACGAGATGCTTTCTTCCGGACCGAACTCGCTCGTTGCAGTGAACAACTTGTTCAAGGCTGTTTCCATTTCAGTAATGGAACTTGATGTGCTGATATTCAGTACGCCGCCTCGTAATGACGTATAACGTTTTATCACCGCAGGCTCCGAAGTAAGGGTCAACGCCGGGTTTGTAATATCGGGCATATCAAGCCAAAGCATGTTCGCCATCGGATCGTTCGGAAAATAATCCAATGCCTGTGTGATTTGATAATCAGGCAGTTTCTTAAGATTATCAAAACCTGTTTGGGTAAGGTAGCGGGTGCTCGCGTCAAAGACTGCTTCTGCGTTCGCCATGCTGGATACTGCGGTTAACTGGTTTGTCGAAAGGTTCTCCAGCAGCTTCACTCCCTGGCGGCCCATGCGGGACATCTGTTTTTGGATATCAAGGGGAAGGGACTTGAAGCGGGAAACGACGCGGGCTGCTTGCACGGCGTCCAGGGCGTCGATTCCTCCTGCGATGAGCGAGACGAAGCCGAGGAAGTAGCGCATGTCTGCTTCTCCGACAGAACCTTCTACGAGGTTTTCTGTGGGCATGATGAGTTGTGAATACACCATGTTACGATGCGTATTCGCTTCGTCAAAATCCTCAATACCGCTTGCGATACCGACTACCGCGTTGACCGCTTGCGCACCGGCGCGGACTGCCAATAAAAGGATAGACGCACCACCTGGAACAAAGAAACAGGTGATCGCCGCGGCGACTGGAATGGCAAAACTCAATACATCCTTGATGGTTTCCCATTTCTGTTGCCGTTCTATCCAGCCAGTTATTTCTTGTATATCACGTGGGGTGAGCCCGGGAGTAGAAAGAACATCCATAACAACCGGAGTCATTTGCCACACCGGAAAGTCACCGGAAACTATTTTAGCCCGTACTTTTACTTGCGCACTCGCTACTTTCCCGCATGCCCTTTGTATGTCTCTGGTCAGTGCATTAATGCTTCTTCTGCCGCGGTGGCCGATAAAACCAACCAGTGGAGTACGAGCGGTAATCGCTTGTTTTTGCGCAACAAGAGCTTTGTTTTCCTGTCTTACCCGCTCGTGTCCTTCATAGTCTGCGCAGCCCATCAACATAACCATGCGGTCTGCGTTTTCGATAATCCGGTAATCAATCGCCTCAAGATCTTCATTCGCCCTGATGATCGCGTCAAGGGAACTTCCGTCGCCTTCAATGTACTGTGTAGCCTCGGAAAGGAGTCTTTCCCTGACTTGTTGTAATTCATTTACATTATCATCAAGGCGCGCAAGAGCCATCTGTTGCATCGACGTTATAAACCATGGGATAAGTTCGAACGTTATCGCAAGGGATCCATCAGGAATGTGTGAAGAAACAGGAAGTTTATATAACCGTGAAAGTTTTCTGCATAATTCGAGCAGCTCGGAGACTCCGTCGTTTGACAGTTTGGCATACCCGTTCGTATACAAGTTCGGGTCATAACAGTTTGTAGAATAGTCAAGAACCTGTTGTGCCAGTTGAACTGCATCAGGCTGCATATTTTCAACACCGTGTCGCATTACCGTGCGGTTGAGATTCTCCAGGATGTCTCCAAATTCCAGAAAGGTGGTCTGTACCAGCTGGAGCGCTTCTTCACGTGTAGTAGTGTGCGTACCGCCCATTACAGTGCCTCCTCAAGCCATTGGGTAAAGGTACTGAGTAACTCAAGGTATTCCTGCTCAGGGACGCTGTGCTTTTTACTGGTTATCCATTCTTCTATATCGTTTGCGACAAGATGAGTCAGCTTCGGAAGTTGTGATGTTCGTACTCGTACTGTTTCAGTACCGACGGGGAATGAAAGGACGGGATCATCATCGTATACAGCGGCTGCTTCTGCGTTTGTTGCTTCCTGCTCGAGTTCAGCGGTACTTTCTGCTGTCGTAATCCTTTTTCCCTCAAATTGTGATACATGGGTTAACTCATGGGCGAGGAGCATGCGCCCTTCTTCCGTTTCCGGCCGGTACGCGCCGTTTCTGAAGTAGATGTCCCCGGCGATCGTAACGGCAAGGGCGTTGAGGGACCGGACAAATTCGTCGGCGGCGGGGCCGGTGTGAATGGTCGCGTTCTCAAGATTCTTTTCGTGATCTGTGGCGAACTCGCGAATGGTAACCGTATCAAGAGGAAAGACCCGATCCTGTGAGATATCACGTGAAATGCCTGGTCGCATATACTGGTATTCGATAAAGTCTGTGACTTGCTTTTTTAACGAAGCTACCGGTTGCAGAAGTGAAGGATTTTTCTCCTTCATGCTGATGGCAATTTTGCACAGGTCAATTATCTCACGTAGAGTCTTGTTTTGCCCACATACTTCTTGAAGCGATAGTGTCATATCAATGGTATTTTCCATGGCGTCTATCCTTTACGTCGCGCTAATTCATCTTTCACGTTTTTGCTTAATTGTTTAGCAATTCGTTTTATATCTTGATTATCCTGATCCGTCCCCTCCGCGTGTCCCACATCGTGGGTGTCGCTTCTCGCGAGGGCGGGGGTTCTTTCTTTGGCGAGCATGGCCTTGTCTTTTTTGTAGTTCGCCTCAATGCGCTTCAGGCGATCAATAGGGGAAGCGCCTGATATCCGGTGTGGCGCGAATTCATAAACGCGCCGGGTCCCAGCTCGGGGAAACACGCCCCTCACTTGGTCCTCGTCGCTTCGCTCCTGCGGAATCGTTCGGGTCGCGTTTCCCCGGCGTCCCGGCATGTTCTTTCCTTCGGCACCACACCGGAATTCGTGAGCTTCCTAATTATAAGCTCTGTGTACATCTGAACTTTCGCGGCTCCCCCTCGCTCCAGTCGTTGCGTTCCACAGGAACGCAACGGCCTTTCGCTACCCCCACTACGGGAAAACGGCGCTGAACGATTCAACGAATTGTGAAATCATTTAGTACCGCCGCTGGATTTCCCAGCGGCACGGTGTAGTATTGCTGTATATGTTCATCGCAAAATGTTTTCTTCATGTCCTACAGTTTTTGGTAGTGCTTGTCTTTCGTCGTTTTTCCGGTGTTGCTCGGCTCGCCTTACTCTGGCAGGAAAATCAGTATTACCGCAGATACTTCCGTGAAAAGAATATTCGTCACCCTTTCGAGCTCCACGAGAAATGGTTTATTCATATGGCGTATGCAACGGAAAGTAGGGTTCGGAAATGGTTCACGCTCGTGAAACCAGAGACCGTTTTACGAGCGTGGAGAAACGCTGTCGCGCACTACTGGACCAATGGCGAAAAGAATAAAAGAAAACCTGGCCGCCCTCCGATTACGAAGGTCATCAAGGAACTGATTCGCGACATGAAGAATAGTAACTTCCTCTGGGGCATTTTTCGTATTCATGATGAACTGAAAAAAGTCAACGTTGACGTGTCCCGAGAGACAATCAGAAAAACTATTGCCAATTACCGTAAGACCGGAGAGATCAAACCAAATCTTTCATGGTCAAAGTTTCTGAAAGCTCAGTGGGATTCTCTTTTTGCCTGCGACTTTTTTACTGTTGATCTTTTTGGTTTCAGTCGCTTATATGTATTCTTCATTCTTGAATTGAAGTCCCGAAAGATCGTGCATTGGAATGTGACATCGAATCCTGATATCCCGTTCCTGCAAAAGCAACTCTCGTACTTCAGCGACGTACATCCAGATTCATATCTGATCCATGATAACTCAGGAGAACTTAAATGGTTTCCGTATTCAGAGTACGGCATCAAGGGTGTCGCGACGGTGCCGTATTCGCCGAACATGAACGCGTACGCAGAGCGATTCGTCCGGTCAGTGCGTACTGAATGTCTTGACTGGATGATCGTGTTCAATCAAACGCAGCTTCGGAATATCATGAAAGAGTACGTGAAGTATTACAATTCGATGCGGCCGCATCAAGGAATCGGTCGGGTGCCTGATGGAGAACAGTCGGAAAGCAAGACCGGAAGAGTAAGGAAAGAGAGAGTACTCTTCGGGCTGCACCATCGGTACTATCGGGAAACTGCGTAGACATAAACGCTCAGCACGGTGAGTTTGACCATAACCTTGAACCATTTATACAAGTTAGTAGAGACTAACAAAAAAGAAAAAATTAACGACAAAATCTAATTGAAAAGCGTATGTGTGCTAAGAAATCTGAAAAAAACCATACAAAGGAAAATAAAAAGGTCTTGAAATTCACGAAGAACTTCAAGACCAAAGGTTGTATGAATTAATTGTCAGTACGGGTCTCCGTTCCAGCCGCTCCCGCTAAAACATCTGCAGTTTCACGGACGCGGCCTCTTGAAGCTTCGCTGAGAATCCCCTTGCGGCCGCACATGGTTGCGGCCGACCCCCACTTCTGATTCGCTTTGTGTTAGCTTCCGTTTCTGTGCTGTCAAAGAACAAGACCGTTAGGTTCGCTATGAACTGAACGGTCTGGAATGAATGATCGCTACTTTTTTTGTGCACTCCACGGTGGAGTGAGTTTATCCCGTTCCTCCGGTGTAAGATATTTCTCCAGATCTTTGAGAAGTGGTTCAATGTATTCCATTTCTTGGCCATTGGAGCCAATTCTATAGGGAATTGCAATAGATGCACTTTTTATATCGCCTTTGATCATTGATTGTGGTAAGTGCATGAATATCTTCAAATAAGATGTAGAATTTTCTATTACATTTGTCCAAATACCAATTCCCCTCCCTTCAATGTCTATTTCCTCGTTGAATCCTTCTCCCTGAAACTTGATCCCGTCATACTCCTGAGGCTTCTTTCCCCGAAGCGTATTGATTATCCACGGAATGGCAGAGACTGGTATGTAGAGTTCGTCAGGTATATAAGAACCCATAATATATCTTTGTGCTTCGATCTTAATTTCATTGTCTTTCAATTTCTTTGTCTTGAAAAGGAATGGCGTCTTCCATTGGTATTCCATATCTACTCCTATTTGGGTACTGCGACATGAACGAATGTATATGTATCATCCGGCTGCAGTGTAAGCTTAAATCGCCTGATCTGTATATCGCCTCTCATATTCAGATCATTGATCTTAAATTTATCGGCAGTATTATTAAAGGCAAATTCTCTCGCGCTTAAACCGCCCTCGGGATCAAGAACTATTCCTCGGGATGAAAAGAGATTATTCGCGCCAGTTTTGGGGGTAAACATATCATTAAAAAATGATTTAAGATTATTAGTTTGTTCCGCCGGCAACCCCAGCGCCTCCAATCCTCCTTCTCCCGGTTTCGCCTTTTTGAGATACTGCATGTAGTTCGATTCAAGAATGGTTCTATTGATACCAACTTTAGTTCCGTTGGGGAAGAATAGCCCGGGATAGGTACGTTGTAAATCCTCGAAGCCTTTAAGTATCCTCCCCGTCTTCGGATCAAGGGCATCCATTGCAGACATAGCTTTTTCAAAATCATTTTCCAGGCGGGACCAGTCGATGATTGAGCGATCGACATATTTTGACACCGCGCTCTTGTTTATCGCGATCAGATCGATATAGGTTTCTTCGCCTTTATTAAGGTTTCCGATTATATCGCTCCTGGTGAAACCCACTGCCTCCTGAAAAGCCTTGGGCGTTCTCGTGCCTGCGAGCATCACCGGGTCGGTAACCCAGGCAAACCCTTTTGAGCTGTTTGCGAGCGTATTCCATTGATTGCTCGTTTGTACGCGAATAAACAAGTTCGGTTCGCCCAAATCTCCTTTTAGTGCGGCTTTTATTAACGAGATGCTTTCTTCCGGACCGAACTCGCTCGTTGCAGTGAACAACTTGTTCAAGGCTGTTTCCATTTCAGTAATGGAACTTGATGTGCTGATATTCAGTACGCCGCCTCGTAATGACGTATAACGTTTTATCACCGCAGGCTCCGAAGTAAGGGTCAACGCCGGGTTTGTAATATCGGGCATATCAAGCCAAAGCATGTTCGCCATCGGATCGTTCGGAAAATAATCCAATGCCTGTGTGATTTGATAATCAGGCAGTTTCTTAAGATTATCAAAACCTGTTTGGGTAAGGTAGCGGGTGCTCGCGTCAAAGACTGCTTCTGCGTTCGCCATGCTGGATACTGCGGTTAACTGGTTTGTCGAAAGGTTCTCCAGCAGCTTCACTCCCTGGCGGCCCATGCGGGACATCTGTTTTTGGATATCAAGGGGAAGGGACTTGAAGCGGGAAACGACGCGGGCTGCTTGCACGGCGTCCAGGGCGTCGATTCCTCCTGCGATGAGCGAGACGAAGCCGAGGAAGTAGCGCATGTCTGCTTCTCCGACAGAACCTTCTACGAGGTTTTCTGTGGGCATGATGAGTTGTGAATACACCATGTTACGATGCGTATTCGCTTCGTCAAAATCCTCAATACCGCTTGCGATACCGACTACCGCGTTGACCGCTTGCGCACCGGCGCGGACTGCCAATAAAAGGATAGACGCACCACCTGGAACAAAGAAACAGGTGATCGCCGCGGCGACTGGAATGGCAAAACTCAATACATCCTTGATGGTTTCCCATTTCTGTTGCCGTTCTATCCAGCCAGTTATTTCTTGTATATCACGTGGGGTGAGCCCGGGAGTAGAAAGAACATCCATAACAACCGGAGTCATTTGCCACACCGGAAAGTCACCGGAAACTATTTTAGCCCGTACTTTTACTTGCGCACTCGCTACTTTCCCGCATGCCCTTTGTATGTCTCTGGTCAGTGCATTAATGCTTCTTCTGCCGCGGTGGCCGATAAAACCAACCAGTGGAGTACGAGCGGTAATCGCTTGTTTTTGCGCAACAAGAGCTTTGTTTTCCTGTCTTACCCGCTCGTGTCCTTCATAGTCTGCGCAGCCCATCAACATAACCATGCGGTCTGCGTTTTCGATAATCCGGTAATCAATCGCCTCAAGATCTTCATTCGCCCTGATGATCGCGTCAAGGGAACTTCCGTCGCCTTCAATGTACTGTGTAGCCTCGGAAAGGAGTCTTTCCCTGACTTGTTGTAATTCATTTACATTATCATCAAGGCGCGCAAGAGCCATCTGTTGCATCGACGTTATAAACCATGGGATAAGTTCGAACGTTATCGCAAGGGATCCATCAGGAATGTGTGAAGAAACAGGAAGTTTATATAACCGTGAAAGTTTTCTGCATAATTCGAGCAGCTCGGAGACTCCGTCGTTTGACAGTTTGGCATACCCGTTCGTATACAAGTTCGGGTCATAACAGTTTGTAGAATAGTCAAGAACCTGTTGTGCCAGTTGAACTGCATCAGGCTGCATATTTTCAACACCGTGTCGCATTACCGTGCGGTTGAGATTCTCCAGGATGTCTCCAAATTCCAGAAAGGTGGTCTGTACCAGCTGGAGCGCTTCTTCACGTGTAGTAGTGTGCGTACCGCCCATTACAGTGCCTCCTCAAGCCATTGGGTAAAGGTACTGAGTAACTCAAGGTATTCCTGCTCAGGGACGCTGTGCTTTTTACTGGTTATCCATTCTTCTATATCGTTTGCGACAAGATGAGTCAGCTTCGGAAGTTGTGATGTTCGTACTCGTACTGTTTCAGTACCGACGGGGAATGAAAGGACGGGATCATCATCGTATACAGCGGCTGCTTCTGCGTTTGTTGCTTCCTGCTCGAGTTCAGCGGTACTTTCTGCTGTCGTAATCCTTTTTCCCTCAAATTGTGATACATGGGTTAACTCATGGGCGAGGAGCATGCGCCCTTCTTCCGTTTCCGGCCGGTACGCGCCGTTTCTGAAGTAGATGTCCCCGGCGATCGTAACGGCAAGGGCGTTGAGGGACCGGACAAATTCGTCGGCGGCGGGGCCGGTGTGAATGGTCGCGTTCTCAAGATTCTTTTCGTGATCTGTGGCGAACTCGCGAATGGTAACCGTATCAAGAGGAAAGACCCGATCCTGTGAGATATCACGTGAAATGCCTGGTCGCATATACTGGTATTCGATAAAGTCTGTGACTTGCTTTTTTAACGAAGCTACCGGTTGCAGAAGTGAAGGATTTTTCTCCTTCATGCTGATGGCAATTTTGCACAGGTCAATTATCTCACGTAGAGTCTTGTTTTGCCCACATACTTCTTGAAGCGATAGTGTCATATCAATGGTATTTTCCATGGCGTCTATCCTTTACGTCGCGCTAATTCATCTTTCACGTTTTTGCTTAATTGTTTAGCAATTCGTTTTATATCTTGATTATCCTGATCCGTCCCCTCCGCGTGTCCCACATCGTGGGTGTCGCTTCTCGCGAGGGCGGGGGTTCTTTCTTTGGCGAGCATGGCCTTGTCTTTTTTGTAGTTCGCCTCAATGCGCTTCAGGCGATCAATAGGGGAAGCGCCTGATATCCGGTGTGGCGCGAATTCATAAACGCGCCGGGTCCCAGCTCGGGGAAACACGCCCCTCACTTGGTCCTCGTCGCTTCGCTCCTGCGGAATCGTTCGGGTCGCGTTTCCACGGCGTCCCGGCATGTTCTTTCCTTCGGCACCACACCGGAATTCGTGAGCTTCCTAATTATAGGCTCTGTGTACATCTGAACTTTCGCGGCTCCCCCTCGCTCCAGTCGTTGCGTTCCACAGGAACGCAACGGCCTTCCGCTACCCCCACTACGGGAATACGGTGCTGAACGGTTCCACTCAGTAGTGACGCCGTTCAGTACCGTTGCTGGCTAGTTGCCAGCGACTCGGTTCCGTTCCTGAATTGTCAAAGAACGATTGCTTAGTCATGTTCGTAAAAGTCAATGTAATATATTATTAGAGTAAATACGCTTGCATGAATAAGTTATCAGTACGAGAATTACTTCTTTCCTACAACCATCCGTTTTCTTTCAAATACTCATCTGGAAGCCGTAGTTCAAGATCATGCTTGGTATCACGTAGTAATGTGTCTATGTTATTATTCTCGTTATTATTATACCATTGCACATTACTAGGTATACGATAGCCATATTCTCCATCGCAAATAACAAATCCGTATGAACCACGGTCATAACCAAGACGCATATCAAACTTTTTGTATGCCCGAAAAGTAAAGCCAAACTCCGGCCAAGGACTATCCATAAATTTGTCTACTTTGAATGATTCAACTCTATCCTGAAAGAAGACCTTTGTTTTGTTCATTATATAATCAAGTGTCTCTTGCGCATTCATTTCTGCCATTTCTTACGCCTCCTTACTGCCATCCATAGGCTCTAAAATACTTCTTAGGTAACTCTGTTTTTACTATGTCTTCAAGAGACTTACAAAGAAGATCAATCTCATTGATATCGTACTGAGCTGAATCAATCCCCTTTTTACCATCTTTACCATTGAGATACCATCGTAAGGATTCGTTTGAGTATTCAATCAGAATTCCAAAAGCATTGAAGACGACAAACTTTATAGAGAAACTGATTGGTTCCATGATAATGTTGAAAATTACAAAGCTATCAACTTTATTGGTCATCAATTCTCTTATCTTTTTTGTTACATTTCGTGATAACAAAGATGCTTTACTGTTAAGACGCATTCGCGTTTGTTCATCAATTCCAGATTTATTTATAGGCATACCAGAATCCCCCATCTTCCACTATATCAACATACCCATGTTTCTTCATTAAATAATTCCATTCGCTAAATATCGCATCTTTGTTATACTTTGGTAACATTGGATCATGTGTAAACCTGATCGTCTTTTCTGAAGCAACCGCATCATCGAGAGCGGGAATATTGAAATAATCAAACATGTTACCATCGGTTAGATTGTAAGTTGTCTTAATATCATTCCATTCCGTACCCAGGTCAAAATACATGTTCTTTGCTTCCATTGCTTTTACGTTATATGATTCAGGGGTTGGTATACGATTTCCATTGGGCAGTACTACTGACTCATACTTTCCCAGTGTTAATGTATCGCTTGCGGTATTATGAACACTTTTATTTCGAATAGAAATGTAATCGTCAAGAGGAACCTTGTTATGTATTTTACCATTCTTCATAGTATCCATCAAGGAATAAATGACATCATCGGAGCGGAATTGGGACAGCCGTGATAATTGTTCCGGACTCAGCGCTTCCAGAACCTTCTTGCCGTTTTTAAGCGACGCGATACCGTCCTGGACCGGGGGAATCAGGGCGTTGTATTTTGCGAGCATCTTCCATGCCTGTACGGCTTCAAAGGCGCCGAAGATGTCGAGGGCGAACAAGAAGGCGGTCGCGCGGGTGCCATTCTTCGCGCTTACGATGTCTTCGTCAGTGAAGGTACCGTCCTCCTTGCCGTACATGCTCGCGTAGACCATGCGCTCGGTTTCCAGCGCGTTGGCGAGTTCGTCAACGCCCATCACGATACCGCCCGCGGTCGCGACGGTTACGGCGCCCGCCCTGGCCGCGAGTTGGAGGGCGGTGGCGGCTCCGCCCGAAAGGAAGAAGCACGCGATGGTCGCAGCGGTGCTGAGCGCCACGGTCCCTATCTTGAATCTCTTTCTCTTCTTCCGGTCGCTTTCCATCTTCCGCTCAATGGCCGCGAGTTCCCTCGCGTTAGGTTTCATACGCTCCAGTACCGTTACCACAACCGGAGTTATCTCCCACAGGTTCATGGTGTCGTCAAGGATGGACTGACGCACCTGTTCCTGCGCTATCTTGACCCACTCGAATCCTTTTGAAAGTTTGGACGTCAGTTGTTCGTTCTCTTTTCGTTGGTAGTTTCTGGGGAGATACGTTATCTCGGGCATGGATCGGACAATGTTCGATCGTTCCTGCTTAACGGCGTCAAGACGGGCGATCCCGTCTTTGTGTGCCGCCCAGGTCTTCGCGAAACGCTCCGGAGTCGATTCGTCTATTGGTTCCAGTTTGGTGTTATCGTCCGCGATCTCAATGATCTTGTCTTCAAGACTGTCATACAGGGCGCGGGTTTCCCGAAGGCGCGCCCAGCGTTGGGCATCAAGTTCATCACAGTAGCTTTTTCGAATCGTTTCGAGTTCCGCCCGGTTTTCGTCGAGTCTGCGCAAGGCTTCTTCCTTGAGCATGGCGTTGAAGTACAGATAGGTGGTCTGTTCGTCTGAGGCGGTCATTGATCGAAGGTTTTCGATCATATAGGGATTGGCGGTAGTGTACCCCACATATTGCAGCGTGCTCAAAAGATCTTTTTCCATGTAGGTCAGCATTTGTTCGGACGCCTGGGGAACCGACTCAAGCAATGAATCGCGGTTGCTTAGTATGAAGCGCATATTTTCAAGCTGCATTCCCCGTTCACCGGGGATGGGATACTCCAGCTCATTCGCTCGTTGTACGGAATTGGAGAACGATGAAAGGTTCTTCTCGTCATAGTCGAAAAGCGCGGTAAGGAGTTCCGTTACCCGCTGTTGTTGTGGAGTGCTCATACGCTTCGCTCCAGTTTTTCACTCAGGGCAGAAAGCAACGCGACATTCCCGGCGGTTTTCTCTTCTTCGATTCTTCCCCTAAGGTATTGTATTGCGTGAATAAGCGCCTGCTTCTCCACGTTCTTGTTCAGATAAAAAAGGCGGTTGCCGATTCTTGCGTAGGGGGAGCATCTGAATGTCCGTTGCTTCCTTGCTCCGTAAAACACCGGGCCCCAGCTCGGGAAAATCGAGCTCCTCACTTGGTCCTCGCGAGAAACCGCTTTGCGGTTTCTCACTGCGGAATCGTTCAGAGCTCGTTTTCCCGGCGTCCCGGTGGTTTAACGGAATAGCGCAACGGACTTTCATGCTCCTGCATTATTCCGTTCAGCATAAGTTTAGTTCTCGCGGCTCCCCCTCGCTCCGAAACGAGAATCGCCAGTAGGCGATTCTCGTTTCTCCGCTACCCCCTCGTCCGGGAAGACGGTACTGAACGATTCCACGTATGGTGAAAGCGTTCAGTATCGTCACTGGTGTTTCTCACCAGTGATACGGTTCCTTCCCTGAATTGTCAAAGAACAAGTTAATTCTTCAAGAAGTCTTCCAGAAGCGTAATAAACGGTTCAAGGGATTTCATGAGGTCTGCGTAGTCGAAATAGGGGATATGTAATACGCGGCTATCATCGCGATCTGGATTCCACATTGGTATAATATCAAGATGAGAGCTCCCCCCCCGATTTATTGTTGTTTTGATTGAAAGGCTGTAATCTTTGTGATCTTCAATATCCTCGAACCATTCCTTATGATAATCTGCTTCCGATTTAGCCTTAAGTGTTTCGATAATCCAGGAAATATGGTCTTTGTAGATAATGATGGGATTGTCTGAATAGTAAACGGGATTAGCTCCTCTGGTTCTATGTCCTATTATTTTCACTTCATTGTTATCGAGTTTTTTAACTTCCGCATAAAATTTTCTCATTAATTACCACCTTGCTTGATAACCACAAAATGTGGATTCTGGACAGCCGTATCAATCATGATACGTACCACGCGAGCATCCCCAGCCTTGTTAATAGCGTCAATATCAAAATTGGCATCGGTCTTGAGTATACCATACTCATTGACGCCGATACTACCAGAGTTCTGTATGGTAAAGTCTTCCCCGGTAAAACGGAGGTTACAGCCGGTAGTATCTTCTACCATTTTAAATGCATCTCTGTATCTCTGTGCTTCATTTCCTTCTAACCGTTTGCCGTTCACTACTAACAGAGACGGGCCATCATTCCCCGGGGCCTTTACGCCAAGATATCGCAGATACTCATTGTCAAGGAATGATTCATTCAGGGTATAGGTGTTACCGTTCGGTATGAATATTTGATTTGTGCCAACGGAGGTTTGCTTTGAATAAGCAATAATAGTGTCTTGAATATTGACTTTAGCATCCCCCGTTGCTCCTTCATATCTCTTGATCAGATTCCGTAATCCTTCCTTCGTATCGAATTTAATGCGGTCCGCGCTGATGGTGTCAAGTACGAGGTCTTTCTGAGCGTCGTTGCGGAAGAGGATAACGTCAACATAGAGTTTGGTGTCAGTAGACCTTTCAAGTCCGCACAGTTCCCTGAAGTTGTTGTTATCCTTGAGCTTCCCCGCGAAGAGGTATGGATCGGTTGCCCATGCAAGTGATTTTCGTGAATCGTACAATGTTACGTACTCGTTATTTACCTGAACGCGCATGAGGACGCTTGGTATGTCAATTTTTCCTTCGAGCTGCGCTTTGATGAGTGCAGCCATCTCAAGTTCGGAAAAGTCGCCTTCCTTCATGAATAAGTCGGTCATGAGCGAGCAGATGTCGCCATTCGATGTATCGTACTTGAGTGCCGCATAGTTCGTATGGATTGTCGATAGTCGCGCCAAAGCTGAGTTCTCAATTGCCGCAACCCGTTCGGCGTCGATGCCGCATTCGATGAAAATAGCAGTTGCGCGGGGATTATCCGGTACCAGTGTGAGCGCTTGCCGTAGTTTCGTTTCATCGGTGATTTTTTCAAGGGTCGAAAGGGTTCCATGTTCTTTCATGACATTCAATACTTCTGCAGTCTTTATTGGATCGCTTGTCTGATCTATAGCCGACAGAACCTTTTTCCCGTTCTTCAGCGTTCCCAGTACATCTTGCGTTCTGCTCGAAAGACCGTTAAACCGATTAAGCATCTTCCATGCCTGTACGGCTTCAAAGGTGCCAAAGATGTCGAGGGCGAAATAGAAGGCGGTCGCGCGGGTGCCATTCTTCGCGCTTACAATGTCTTCGTTGGTAAAGGTGCCGTTCTCCTTCCCGTACATGCTCGCGTAGACCATGCGTTCGGTTTCAAGGGCATTGGCGAGTTCGTCAACGCCCATCACGATACCGCCCGCGGTCGCGACGGTTACGGCGCCTGCCTTGGCCGCGAGTCGCAGGGCGGTAGCCGCTCCCCCTGAAAGGAAGAAGCACGCGATGGTCGCGGCGGCGCTGAGCGCAACGGTCCCTATCTTGAATCTGTTTTCCTTTTTCTGGTCGCTTATCATTTTTTGCTCAATGGCCGCGAGTTCTTCCTCGGTTGGGTTCATGCGCTCCAGTACGGTAACCACAACCGGGGTTATCTCCCATAGGTTCATGGAGTCGTCGAGTATTGATTGGCGTACCTGTTCCTGCGCTATCTGTACCCACTCGAATCCTTTGGAAAGCTTTCCGGTCAGTTGTTCGTTCTCTTTTCGTTGGTAGTTTCTGGGGAGATACGTTATCTCGGGCATGGAGCGGACAATATTGGATCGCTCCTGGTTTACCGCGTCGAGTCGGGCGAGCCCTTCCTTATGCGCCTCCCAGGTCTTCGCGAAACGCTCCGGAGTCGATTCGTCTACTGGTTCCAGTTTGGTGTTATCGTCCGCGATCTCAATGATCTTGTCTTCAAGACTGTCATACCGGGCGCGGGTTTCCCGAAGGCGCGCCCAGCGTTGGGCGTCAAGTTCTTCACAGTAGCTTTTTCGAATCGTTTCGAGTTCCGCCCGGTTTTCGTCGAGTCTGCGCAAGGCTTCTTCCTTGAGCATGGCGTTGAAGTACAGATAGGTGGTCTGTTCGTCTGAGGCGGTCATTGATC
>Ga0209723_1003302_pt1 | contig 19620 bp, 24 predicted proteins | sample BiotimSIPDNA_2_FD_185750 | JGI IMG/M metagenome (GOLD analysis project Ga0209723, IMG submission 185750) | Anaerobic biogas reactor microbial communites from Washington, USA - Biogas_R2 time_0 SIP DNA (SPAdes) (version 2) | ecosystem: Engineered > Bioreactor > Anaerobic > Unclassified | place... | reverse complement strand
TCGAATTGCATTCCGGCACAATGAACCTGACTACCTTTTTACAGACAGATGATTTCGATGCTGATATGGAAAACAACGGTCAGCCTCGCGTTATTGCAGAGGGCAATCGGAATGCCACTATGTCACGTTTTGCCGGTCGGGTCCTTAAGCGTTACGGGGATACCGAGGAGGCGCATCAATGCTTTTGCGAGGAGGCCGCAAAATGCTCACCGCCGCTGGACACACAGGAGCTTGCCACCATCTGGCGCAGCGCACGGGGTTTTTATCAGCGTATCCAGCGTCAGGAAGGATATGTGCCACCGGAAGTGTACAACTCCGATGTTTCCTATAAGCCCAGCGATTTTTCCGATGTCGGGCAAGCCACGGTGCTATCAAAATATTTCGGCAATGAACTGAGATATTCTCCGGCTACCCGTTACATCCGCTACTGTGAAAATTACTGGCAGGAAACTGAACCCGGCGCACAAGCTGTCGCGCAGGAACTTACCAGACGCCAACTGGACGAGGCGACCAACGACCTGTTGACCGCTACAAAAAAGCTGTCGGAAGTCGGTGCACAGGAAATATTGGACACCACTTCCAAGAGCAAAGCCGAAGCGCTATTTAATGATGAGCAGGCTGAAGCTTACGCCGCTTTCCTTGCCGCAAAAGCGTATCAGTCCTTTTCCATCAAGCGCAGGGAATCAAAAAATATCACAGCGACGCTGCGTGAAGCTCATCCCATGCTGGAAATCTCACCGCGAGATCTTGATACGGATTGTTTCCTTCTGTGTACACCCGCCGCTACCTATGATCTTCGCAAAGGTATGGATGGCGCAAGAGAACACTCCCCGGAGGACTATATCACGAAAATCACCACCGTTTCGCCCGGCGATAAAGGCGAAAAGCTCTGGAAGGATACCATCAACCTTATTTTCTGCGGCGACCAAGTTCTGATCGATTATGTGCAAATGGTCTGCGGTCTTGCCTCTATCGGCAAAGTATATCTGGAAGCGTTGATTATCGCCTACGGCGATGGGCGCAACGGTAAATCTACCTTCTGGAACGTAATCTCCCGTGTGATGGGCTTATATAGCGGAAACATCTCCGCCGATGCGCTCACCGTTGGATGTCGCAGGAACATTAAGCCGGAAATGGCTGAAGTTAAGGGCAAGCGTTTATTGATTGCGGCTGAGCTGCAGGAAGGTACACGCCTCAACAACTCGGTTGTAAAGCAGCTATGCTCTACAGATGATGTGTTTGCAGAGAAAAAATACAAAGACCCCTTCAGTTTTACACCCTGCCACACTCTGGTTCTTTACACAAACCACCTCCCTAAAGTGGGAGCTTCAGACGCCGGTATCTGGCGCAGGCTGATTGTGATTCCGTTCAACGCCAAGATTGAGGGCGAAGGCGATATCAAAAATTACGCTGAATACCTCTACGCCAATGCAGGCGAAAGCATTCTCGCGTGGGTTATTGAGGGTGCAAAAAAGGTTATCGACATTGATTATCATATTCCTCTGCCCAAATGCGTTAGTGACGCAATCGAGGCGTACAGGCAGGAAAACGACTGGCTCGGTCATTTCCTTGAGGAAAGATGTGAGCTTGGCGGTGATTTGCGAGAAAAGTCCAGCGACCTCTATATCGCATATAGGAATCATTGTGCCGAAAGGAATGAATTTGTACGCAGCACGACGGATTTCTACGCTGCCTTAGATAACGCCGGCTTCCAGAAGATAAAACCCAAGGGCTGGAGTTTCATTACCGGGCTTCGACTGAAGGTTGACGGTGGTGATTTTGAGGATTTCCTGAGCTGAAGGTGAGGGTCGATGAGGGTCAAATACTAAAAGTCCCTTTAGGAGTAAAAAAATCAGTCCATAGAGAGTTTTATGAAACGACCCTCATCGACCCTCACCCAATATGAAATTTGTGCGGTGGAGGCATGGATATGAGAGAAAAAACAATAGAAGAAAAACTTGTAAAAGCGGTAAAAAGCATGGGTGGCATTGCACTGAAAATATCGTCGGCAAATTATGACGGGATGCCCGACCGCCTTGTACTTCTCACTGATGGGAAGCTGGCGTTCATAGAACTGAAAGCCCCTGGCAAAAAGCTGCGTCCTTTGCAGGAAAAGCGAAAAAGACAGTTAGAGGCACTTGGCTTTTTAGTATTTTGTATTGACGGCATAGACCAGATTGGAGGGATACTCGATGAAATACGATCCACATGACTATCAGACCTACGCCACAAATTTTATTCTTGAGCATCCCATTGCGGCAATCCTGCTGGATATGGGTCTTGGCAAAAGTGTCATTACTCTCACCGCCGTAAATGACCTGCTGTTCGACAGCTTTGAAATACACAAGGTTCTCGTCGTGGCTCCTTTACGGGTAGCGCGTGATACATGGCCTGCGGAACTTGAAAAATGGGAGCATCTGCACGGACTTGTTTATTCCGTAGCAGTCGGAAGCGAGGTTCAGCGCAAGGCAGCTCTGATGCAAAAAGCTGACATTTATATCATCAACCGAGAAAATATCGAATGGCTGGTAGAGAAAAGCGGTTTGCCGTTTGATTACGATATGTTGGTGGTCGATGAGCTATCATCCTTTAAGTCCTATCAAGCGAAACGCTTCAAAAGCCTTTCGTCGGTGCGGCCGAAGGTGAATCGCGTGGTCGGTTTGACCGGCACTCCTTCCTCCAACGGTCTGATGGATTTATGGGCAGAGTTCCGGCTGCTGGATATGGGTAAAAGGCTCGGTCGGTTCATCACCCATTTTCGCAGTGATTATTTCGTTCCAGACAAGCGCAATCAGCAAATTGTATTCAGCTATAAGCCGAAGCCGGGTGCGGAGGAAGCTATATACCGTCTTGTGTCGGATATCACCATCAGCATGAAATCTACTGACTACCTCAAAATGCCGAAATGTGTCTTAAACGAAGTTCCGGTGCGCCTTTCCGAAAAAGAGATGGAATGCTACCAGATATTAAAGGACGATTTGATTCTTAGCCTTGACGGGCAGGACATTGACGCTGCTAATGCCGTGGGTCTTGCCAATAAATTGACGCAGATGGCAAACGGGGCTGTTTATGGTGAGGATAGCAATGTAATCGCAATACATGATCGCAAACTGGATGCCTTGGAGGATTTAATTGAAGCCGCTAACGGCAAGCCCGTCCTGGTAGCTTACTGGTTTAAACACGACCTCTCTCGTATTGAGGAGCTTCTGCACAAACGTCATATTCCGTTTTCCAAGCTGGACACCGCCGATTCTATCAAACGATGGAATAACGGCGAGCTGCCTGTAGCACTGGTTCATCCGGCTTCAGCAGGGCATGGCTTGAATTTGCAATCCGGCGGTTCAACCCTTATCTGGTTTGGCTTGACTTGGAGCTTAGAGTTGTATCAGCAGACCAACGCGAGGCTTTGGCGGCAGGGCCAAGAATCCGATACCGTGGTGATCCATCACCTCATCACCAAGGATACCATCGACGAAAAGATCATGTCGGCTCTGAAAAAGAAAGACAGAACACAGTCCGCATTAATTGATGCCGTAAAAGCGGACTTGAAAATCTAAGAAAATCTACGACAAAATATGACAATCCGTGCCAATCCGAGTGAAACAAAAATATCGGAGGTACAGATTATGAATCCTTATGAAGAATTAGCAAATGCCATTGTGTTGCAGGCAGTGAAGGACTATCGGCTGCATGACAATGAAAAGGAAATCGTCAGTCTTGAGCGTTTTTTCCGTTCCGATTGGTTTGGTGTCCTGACGAGTATTGACCCGGAAATGTTGATAGCCAAGCTGAGAAAGGAAAAGGTGCGCTATGAATACTAAAACCTACCTTTCTCAGGCACGCTACCTTGATATGCGCATCAAATCCAAGCTTCAGCAGGTGGATTCCCTAAACGAACTGGCGACAAACTGTTCATCGGTCTTGACAGGTATGCCCAGGAACCCCAGCCCTTCTACTTCCCGCATGGCTGATGCCATTTGTAAGATTATCGACCTGCAGAACGAAATTAACTTTGACATAGACACGCTGGTTGATCTAAAGAAAGAAATCATGGATGTCATCAAAGCCGTGGTGAATCCGGAGCACCAGACTCTTTTGGAGAAACGCTACCTCTGTTTCCTTTCCTGGGAGAAGATTGCTGTGGATATGGGCTACGACCTGCGTTACACACACAAGCTCCACATTCGGGCGCTGGAGGAATGTAAAATCCCTGCTTCTCCTGAAGTGGACATGAAAAGACACTGAAAGACACCTGCTTCTTATGATAGTATTATAATGGCGAAGAAGAATAGAGATGGCCTTCAGGGAGCAATCCTTGAGGGCTTTCTTTATGCCCGTGAGGAGGTGAACCCATGCCATATAAACCAAAGCGTCCCTGTGCCTACCCCGGCTGCGGTCGGCTTGCTGAGAGCGAGCAATACTGTGCCGAACATCAGAAAGTCATGGACAAACGCTACAACCAGTACGAACGCGACCCCGCTTCCAACAAACGGTATGGTCGTGCCTGGAAGCGCATCCGTGACCGCTACATCAAGTCGCATCCACTCTGTGAGGAGTGCGAGAAACAAGGTAGGCTTACCCCTGCCGAGGAGGTGCACCACATTCGCCCGCTCTCTAAGGGCGGCGGCAATGAGAAGAGTAACCTTATGGCTCTTTGTAAATCCTGCCACTCAAGGATTACTGTCGAGAGCGGTGACCGATGGGGAAAATGAGGCATCGTATACATTTTGGTACGATACCTCAAAGCAATTTGTTTGATACGGTCACTCCTGGTGGGGGCGGTGAAATCTCCAGGACTTACCAATGCGGACAGCGGCGTGGGGCTCCGTGTTGAAAAATGCGCAATCAAACGACCGAATAGCCCCAGCACGCAAGGAGTGTGATAAATATGGCCAAAGACGGCACCAACAGAGGCGGCGCTCGTGTCGGCGCGGGCGCAAAAAAGAAGCCTCTCGCCGACAAAATATCTGCCGGCAATCCCGGCGGCAGAATATTAACTGTGATGGAGTTTTCCGACACGGCAAATCTACAAGGCACTGAAATGCCGGAACCAAATAAAATGCTCGAAGCTGTACAAAAGGACGGCAAAACGCTTGTCGCCGCTGACATTTACAAAAACACATGGCACTGGCTACATGAGCGAGGTTGTGCGGTGCTCGTCTCTCCACAGCTTTTGGAACGCTACGCCATGAGCGTGGCTCGTTGGATTCAGTGCGAAGAAGCTGTTACCGAATATGGTTTTCTGGCGAAGCACCCCACCACGGGCAATGCGATTCAAAGTCCCTATGTGGCGATGGGTCAAAACTATATGAACCAAACAAACCGCCTGTGGATGGAAATTTTCCAAATCGTCAAAGAAAACTGCACCGGCGAATACAGCGGAGCCAATCCCCAGGATGATGTGATGGAGCGGCTGTTGACCGCCCGGAAAGGAAAATAACATATGATTACTTATAAAACAGCAGAAAGTGTCTGCGCCGGACACCCGGATAAACTATGCGACATCATTGCCGACAGCATCCTTGATGCCTGTCTGCGCAAAGACAAATCCTCCCGTGTCGCCTGCGAGGTCATGGCGACTAAGGGCAAAATCATCGTTGCGGGCGAGATCACCTGCGACGGCAAGGTTGATATCCGCTGGGAAGTGCGTGAAATCCTCCGCAAGGTCGGCTACAATCCGTGGAAGTTTACGGTTTTCGTATTCGTCCATAAACAGAGCAAGGATATCGATGCCGGAGTGACCACCGCCCTTGAAGCCCGAAACGGCAGTGAAGAACGCTACTCATCTCTCGGTGCTGGCGACCAGGGCACCGTATACGGATATGCCACCAACGAAACCCGCGAGATGCTTCCGCTGCCGCTGGTGCTGGCGCATAGAATTTGCAAGCGTGTGGACGCTGTTCGCAAGGACAAAATCGTCAAAGGCATTTTGCCTGACGGCAAAGCGCAGGTCACGGTGGAATATGAGGACGGTAGACCTAAGCGTGTGAAAACCATTGTGGTGTCCGTTCAGCATGGCAAGGATAAAACACAGGAGCAGCTTTACTCCGACATCAAACAGAATGTGCTCTGGCAGTGTTTTGAGGACTTTCCCTTTGACGATGACACCGAAATTCTCATCAATCCCTCCGGCAGATTTGTCGAGGGTGGACCTGCCGCGGATACCGGGCTGACGGGCAGAAAGTTGATGGTGGATACCTACGGAGGACTTGCTCTTCACGGTGGCGGAGCATTCAGCGGTAAAGACCCGACGAAGGTCGACCGAAGCGGCGCATACATGGCACGGTACATCGCAAAAAATATTGTATGGAGCGACTTGGCTGAAAGATGCGAGGTCGCTCTTTCTTATGCCATCGGCAAGGCTGATCCTGTGGCGGTTGACATCGACGCTTTCGGCACGAGCGCCCTCACCAATGAGGAACTGCGCGAAATCGTGCTATCCGTGTTTAACCTGCGTCCGGCGGCAATCATCGAAAAACTGCGTCTGCGCAATGCCATCTTTGAGGATACGGCAGTTTACGGACATTTCAATTCCTGTCTGTTCCCGTGGGAGGATGGCAGTGTTCATTACAAAGAACTGAGAAAGGCGGCGGAGAAATATGCTGATAGAAAAGATTCAGACTGAGCGGCTCATCCCCGCCGACTATAACCCCAGAAAAGACCTCAAACCGGGCGACCCGGAATACGAAAAGCTGAAACGTTCTCTTGAGGAGTTCGGCTATGTCGAACCCGTTATATGGAATAAGACCACCTCTCATGTTGTTGGCGGTCACCAGCGCTTAAAGGTGCTGCTTGATATGGGCATCACCGAGGCCGAGTGCGTGGTGGTCGAGATGGACGCCGAGAAAGAAAAGGCGCTCAATGTTGCGCTCAATAAAATCAGCGGTGACTGGGACAAAGATAAGCTGGCTCTACTCATCGCCGACCTGCAGGGTACGGACTTCGATGTGTCGCTCACCGGCTTCGACCCCAGCGAAATCGATGACCTTTTCAAGGATTCGCTCAAGGATGGCATTCATGATGACGATTTTGATGTGGATGCCGAGCTGCAAAATCCTGCTATAACAAAGCCGGGCGATGTGTGGCTGCTCGGCCGGCATCGGCTGGTCTGCGGTGACTCCACCAAGGCCGATACCTTTACCACTCTGATGGACGGAAAGCTGGCAAATCTGGTGGTGACCGACCCGCCCTACAACGTCAACTACGAAGGTGCGGCGGGTAAAATCAAAAACGATAATATGGGCAATGAAGCGTTTTATGCCTTCCTGCTTGCGGCGTTTACGAACACCGAGGCGGTGATGGCACAGGACGCTTCTATTTATGTATTCCATGCCGACACCGAAGGGCTGAACTTCCGCAAGGCATTCTCGGACGCTGGCTTTCAGCTTTCCGGGTGCTGCATCTGGAAAAAGCCGTCGCTGGTGCTTGGACGCTCACCATACCAATGGCAGCATGAGCCTGTGCTGTTCGGCTGGAAGAAAAAAGGCAAGCACAACTGGTATACAGACCGCAAGCAAACCACCATCTGGGAGTTTGAAAAGCCGAAGAAAAACGCCGACCATCCGACCATGAAGCCGATTGCACTTGTTGCCTACCCCATTATGAACAGCAGCCTGACAAACTGCATCGTGCTCGACCCTTTCGGCGGCAGCGGTTCTACGCTTATCGCATGTGAGCAATCTGATAGGATTTGCTTCACAATAGAACTCGACGAAAAATACTGCGACGTTATTGTGAAGCGGTATATTGAACAGGTCGGCAGTGCAGATGGTGTTTCTGTTATCCGCGACGGTGTCACGATGAAATATGCGGAGGTGACCTCCGATGGATAAGCTGACACTCGGCTCTCTCTTCGATGGCTCCGGCGGCTTTCCGCTCGGCGGTCTGCTCTGCGGCATCGAACCGCTCTGGGCTTCTGAGATTGAACCGTTCCCGATACGGGTAACCACGAAGCGAATACCGCAAATGAAGCATTACGGTGACATTTCCAAGCTGAACGGTGCGGATTTGCCGCCGGTGCATATTATAACCTTTGGCTCACCCTGCACCGACATGTCAGTTGCCGGGAAACGAGCCGGTCTGGACGGAGAACAATCCGTCCTTTTTTATGAAGCGATACGTATTATAAGGGAAATGAGGTGCAAAACCAATGGCAGATACCCAAGATATGCAGTCTGGGAGAATGTCCCCGGCGCATTCAGTTCAAACAAAGGTGCCGACTTCCGGGCAGTCCTCGAAGCGGTCATCGGCGTCAAAGAACCGGGCACCCCAGTGCCTTTACCTGAAAAAGGACGATGGTCTTATGCCGACTTGCTACTGGGAGACAGATGGTCATTGGCTTACAGAACTATCGACGCGCAATACTTCGGAGTTCCCCAACGCCGCCGTAGAATCTACCTTGTCGCAGATTTTGCAGGCGGAAGTGCCGGAGAAATACTATTTGAGCCCGAAGGCGTGTCAAGGGATTCTACGCCGAGCGGCAGCCCGTGGAAAAGAACTGCCGGAAATGCTGAGACTGGCACTGGAACATCAAGCGGCGGCTTAATCTGTCTTAATGACCAGGGTGGAAGCGTGATGTCGGTTACAGAAGACATGACCGCAACGCTGCGTGCCGAGGAACACGGACACCAACCCTGTGTAATGCAGTCGAGCGGATTCTGCACCGAACACAGCGCTAAAAGCCGAAGCGTCGGTTATGAGGAGGAACGCTCTCCCACGCTTCGTGCAGGTGTTGTTCCTGGTGCAGTCATGTCATTTGAACCGGGTGCGGCTTCCCGTGTTGGTGGTCATACAGATGAAAATATCAGTGGCTCACTTCGTGCAAATATGGGTGATAACCAAACCGCAGTGGCAATTGAGAACCACCCCACCGATGGAAGATGCAGAATTGAGCAGGACGGAAAAGTGCAGACGCTAACCTCCCGTATGGGAACAGGCGGCATGAACACCCCGCTTGTATTGGACACACCAAAGACACTGAAAATTCGTTCCGGCTGTGAAGGCGGCGGCAAAGGCGCGCTTGTTCAAGACGATATGTCCGCCACTATCTCCTGCAATAACGACCAAACCGTCTTCGTCCCTACCGCTTACGGCATCTGCTCGGATAAGAGCAATTCCATGCTGTCAGATAATCCGCACAGCGGCATCTACGAAGCGGAAACCTCACGCACCATTGATGCAAATGGTGGAAACCCCGGTTGTAATCAAGGCGGGATTGCTGTGGTAGCTTTGCAAGGCTCGATGATTGGACGTGAAGATAAAAACGGTCCCCAGGGAAGCGGTGTTGACGAAGATGTCAGTTTTACCCTCAATACCATCGACCGTCATGCTGTTGCTTATGCTATGACCACCGGAGGCTTTACGCTTGTTGAAGAAGAAAAATCACCTACACTGTTGTCGAGGGATTATAAGGATGCACCAATCGTTTCACAGCCGTCTTACGGTATTGACCGGGCAGCCTTTAATCAAGGAAAGAACGCTTTATATAAACCAGCCATAGAGGAAGAACAACAGCCTACTCTTACGGCAAAAGGCCCCGGCGCTGTGGCGCAGCCCGCTTCTTTCTCTCCGCATCCGGATTATATCGTCCGAAGGCTTACACCTACCGAGTGCGCCCGCTTACAGGGCTTTCCTGATTACTGGTGTTCCGACCTCGGTATTGAAAATCCGACTGAGGATGAAATCACGTTCTGGACGGAAGTCTGGGAAACCCACCGTAAAATTAACGGTGTGAGTAAAAAGCCCAAGAATCGCAAGCAGATTATAAAGTGGCTGCAAAATCCACATTCCGATGCCGCCGAATATAAGATGTGGGGCAACGGAGTCGCCCTGCCATGCGTCTGTTTTGTTCTGTCCGGCATTGTGTTATCTACACAAGATGCCGCCGAATAATCGGCACTATATTCTCTACAGAAATTGCTTGAAATGACTTGCTATATAAGCGGTTTAGAGCGAATATGTGACTACCGAAAAGAAAGGCGGTTTGAAAAATGGAACTCAAATACAATGTAACTGGCGCACAGCGCAAATCACTGGTCGGAGCAATCAGCACAGCGCTTGACACCCCAACCAAATACCTCGGAGCCCCAACCTTCGCCTACGAGGTGGGCGGATACCACATTGACAAGGTCGGCACACTCACGGGTCCTGATAGCCTTGACTTGGAGGATGCCCTCCACCAAGCAGGCTTTGATGCAGACGGCGATACCCGCCATTATGACGAACCCGACACCTACGAGAGCGGGCTTGGCGGCATGGGCGCACTGGATGAAGCTCCAGATATTGACCAGCACCACCCTGGGCAGTATGCAGACCCAGAAATTCCATTCACACCAGAAATGCAAAAACAGATTGACGATTATTTTCTCGGTCTTCCGATGACCGAGGAAGAGGAATTGGGGCTTGGGCGTACCCGCCGTGAAGACTTCCAAGGCGAAAACGGGATGCAGGTAAGTGATGTTCCGGAAACCTACGAGGACATTGGACTGGTGATTGAAATGCCCCGCTCCTCCTTTACCGACACAGCACTCGACAACCTCAAGCGACTGGTTGAAAGCAAGAGTAACCTTATTAAAAAGGCTCTCGGCACGGAAACGCTTGAACTCGAAATAACAGATGACAAGGTGCGGTTTCCATGGTTTGAGGATGACACCAACCCGGATGCCGTCAAGGCATACACACATTTTGTCACTGCTCTTTGTGAAATGGCACGGGTACAGAAACGAGTCACCGCCAAAGAAAAAGAAACGGGCAATGATAAATATGCTTTCCGCTGCTTTCTTCTGCGGCTGGGCTTCATCGGAACGGCATACAAGGAGGAGCGCAAAATTCTGCTCCGCAACCTGACAGGCAGTTCTGCATTTAAAACTCCGAAAAGCGAGGTAATCGGCGATGAATAATTTCCCTTCAAGAGAAACTGTAGAACGTATCCGTAAACAGTATCCGGTCGGCTGCCGCGTGGAACTACTTCGAATGGACGACCTTCAAGCGCCTCCTGTTGGTACAAAAGGCACCGTGCGGTATGTCGATGACATCGGCAGCTTGGGAGTCGCTTGGGATAACGGCAGTTCGCTTCAAGTGGTCTACGGCGAGGATTTATGTCGAAAGCTGGAGGGCGCTAACGATGGAAGATAAGGTAAAAGAACAAATTCTCGCCGTCCGGGATGCCGGTCTTACCAATATGTTTGACATCTGCACCGTCCAGCGCATTGCCCATGAAATGAAATTCTTCGAGCTGGTGCTTTTCCTTGAGGAGCATAAGGACAAATATGTCCGCTTTATCCTCACAGGTGAGGAATAACGCTGTAAAGTACACAGTTTCTACGGCGATAACAGCCTTAATATTCATGTAGTTTATGCCCGTATTTATCACGTAATTGACTTGATATAATGTGTTTTCAGAGTTAATATGTCACTACCGAAAGGGAAAAACACACTAAACGGAGGAAACGAAAATGACCGAAAAACAATGGAAACAGGTTGAAGAACAGCTTCCCGCAGGGGCGAAAGTCCTGCGAACCTATAACGCCTTCGAAAACGGCGAATTGCGGATAATCGTCGGTCTCCCCGGCGAGAAGTTCGAAACCCGCTACATCATTCACTTTGATGGCGAAGACATAAAACTGGAACACAGACCGTAACAAACAACATAACAGCCGAGATTCTGCCCTGCATGGGGCTGTCTCTCGTACAAATAGATTTTGAAGGGACTGCCGATGGCGGTCTATTTTTATGCTCGGAAGGAGGCGGCTGGTATCAGAAAGCTAAAGAAATACAAACAGACACGGTTTAAAGCCACAGATTCGGTTTATGACAAAGCCTCCGCTGACTATGCCGTGGCCTTTGTCGAAGCCCTCGCTCATACCAAAGGAACCTGGGCGGGCAAGCCCTTTGAGCTAATTGATTGGCAGGAGCAAATTATCCGTGATCTGTTCGGAACCCTCAAACCCAACGGCTACCGGCAGTTTAACACCGCATATGTGGAAATTCCGAAAAAGATGGGCAAGTCCGAGCTTGCGGCGGCTGTCGCACTGCTGCTCACCTGCGGAGACAATGAGGAACGTGCCGAGGTCTATGGCTGTGCCGCCGACCGAAATCAAGCGTCCATCGTTTTCAATGTGGCGGCGGATATGGTGCGAATGTGTCCGGCGCTCTCCAAACGTGTCAAAATACTGGATGCAACAAAAAGACTCATCTATCAGCCGACCGGGAGCATTTATCAGGTGCTGTCCGCCGATGTCGGCAACAAGCACGGTTTTAATACCCACGGCGTGGTATTTGACGAGTTGCACACCCAGCCGAACAGGAAGCTCTACGACGTCATGACCAAGGGCAGCGGCGATGCGAGAATGCAGCCGCTGTATTTTTTAATCACCACCGCCGGAGATAACCAGAACAGCATTTGCTGGGAGGTGCATCAGAAGGCACTGGATATCATCGATGGCAGAAAGCGCGACCCCACCTTCTATCCGGTCATTTACGGTGCGGCACAGGAGGATGATTGGACAGACCCCAAGGTTTGGAAAAAAGCGAATCCATCCCTCGGTATTACAGTGGGCATGGATAAAGTCAGGGCAGCATTTGAATCGGCAAAACAGAACCCGGCTGAGGAGAACAGTTTCCGGCAGCTTCGGTTGAATCAATGGGTAAAACAGTCTGTACGCTGGATGCCTATGGACAAATGGGATGCTTGTGCGTTCCCCGTGGATGAAAAGTCGCTTGAAGGGCGTGTCTGTTATGGAGGGCTTGACCTTTCATCATCCACCGATATTACCGCCTTTGTGCTTGTTTTTCCACCCATTGATGAGGATGACAAATATTGCGTTCTGCCTTACTTCTGGATACCGGAGGACAATATCGACCTGCGCGTTCGGCGCGACCATGTGAATTACGATCTCTGGAATAAGCAGGGTTTTCTGCAAACCACTGAGGGCAACGTGGTGCATTACGGATTCATCGAAGCTTTTATCGAAGAACTTGGAACTAAATACAACATCCGCGAAATCGCCTTTGACCGCTGGGGAGCGGTGCAGATGGTACAAAACCTCGAAGGCATGGGTTTCACGGTCATTCCTTTTGGTCAAGGTTTTAAGGATATGTCTCCTCCGACCAAAGAACTGATGAAGCTGACGCTGGAGGAAAAAATTGCCCACGGCGGCCACCCGGTACTGCGCTGGATGCTGGATAACATCTTCATCCGCACAGACCCTGCCGGAAATATTAAAGCGGATAAAGAGAAATCCACCGAGAAAATCGACGGTGCTGTGGCAACGATTATGGCGCTCGACCGTGCAATCCGGTGCGGAAACGATACGGGCGAAAGCGTGTACAACACACGCGGACTGCTCGTTTTTTAATTGGAGGTAATTGCCTATGAACATCTTTAAGGGAATATTCAAAGCCCGCGACAAGCCTAAAAATCTTGGCGGAGGCACCAGCTTTTTATGGGGCGGTTCTTCCTCCGGCAAGGTTGTTAATGAGAAAACAGCCATGCAGATGACTGCGGTTTACTCCTGTGTCCGCATACTTTCTGAAGCAATCGCAGGACTTCCGCTGTTCGTCTACAAATACGGCGACGATGGCAGCAAGGACAAATATCTCGACCACCCGCTCTGGCGTGTGCTGCACGATGAGCCGAACCCGGAGATGACCTCGTTTGTATTCCGGGAGACCATGATGAATCACCTACTACTGACGGGTAACGCCTATGCGCAGATTATCCGCAATGCCCGCGGCGATGTTGTGGCGCTGTACCCCCTCATGCCCGATCGCATGACAGTTGATCGAGATTCGCAAGGGAGGCTCTATTATCGCTACCGAAAAAGCAGTGATGACGCACCGGAAGTCAGCAAGAATAAACCACATGATGTTATCCTCGCGCCGAGTGATGTGCTGCATATCCTCGGCTTGGGCTTTGATGGGCTTGTCGGATACTCGCCGATTGCAATGGCAAAAAACGCCGTGGGGCTCGCCATCGCCGCTGAAGAATATGGCGCGAAGTTTTTCGCCAACGGTGCGGCTCCGGGCGGAGTACTGGAACACCCCGGCACATTAAAAGACCCGGAGCGCATCAGGGAAAGCTGGCAATCCACTTTTGGAGGCAGCGCCAACAGCAATAAAATCGCTGTGCTTGAAGAAGGACTCAAATATACACCCATCGCCATATCACCCGAGCAGGCGCAATTTTTGGAGACACGGAAATTTCAGATCAACGAAATCGCCCGTATCTTCCGAGTACCGCCGCATATGCTCGCCGACCTTGAAAAATCAAGCTTTTCCAACATCGAGCAGCAGTCACTGGAGTTTGTGAAATATACACTCGACCCGTGGGTTATCCGCTGGGAACAGGCGATGAACAAGTCACTTCTGCTCGAAAGCGAAAAGCGCGATGTGTTCACCAAGTTCAATGTAGACGGACTGCTTCGCGGCGATTATCAGAGCCGCATGACGGGCTACGCTACGGCGCGGCAGAATGGCTGGATGAGCGCCAACGATATTAGACAGCTTGAAAACTTCGACCGGATACCGGAGGAGCTCGGCGGTGATCTTTACCTTATTAACGGCGCGATGACCAAATTGCAGGATGCCGGTGCATTTGCAAATATAACTACAACAGAAACGGAGGAAACCTCAGATGGACAAAACAAATCGGGTGCAAAGCCCAGAAAAAGTCCCCGTCAGGGCGCGTGATAAAACGCATTTCTGGAACTGGGACAATGACGAGGAATTGGGAATCCGCACCCTTTTCCTTGATGGCACCATTGCGGATGAGAGCTGGTGGGGAGATGAAATCACACCCCGGATGTTCAAGGATGAGCTGTTTTCCGGCAGCGGAGATATCGTCGTTTGGATCAACTCTCCCGGCGGAGACTGCGTGGCGGCTTCACAGATTTACACCATGCTCATGGACTACACAGGCAATGTCACCGTAAAAATCGATGGTCTGGCGGCGAGTGCTGCTTCGGTCATTGCGATGGCAGGAACCGAGGTGCTCATGGCTCCAACGGCGCTGATGATGATTCATAATCCGATGTCAATTGCTATCGGAGATACCGAAGAAATGCAGAAGGCTATTGCCATGCTGGACGAGGTCAAAGAAAGCATTATCAATGCCTATGAAATAAAGACTGGGCAATCGCGAGCGAAAATCTCGCATCTCATGGATGGTGAAACCTGGATGAATGCGAACAAGGCTATCGAGATGGGCTTTGCCGACGGTATCTTGGAAGATGCAAAGCGCGTTCATACCGAAAATGTGGTTTTTGCATTCAGCCGTAGAGCAGTTACCAATTCCCTTATGAACAAGCTCATCTCGAAATCCGCTCCGAAGCCGGAGCAAAAGAATCAGGATGCGCCAGTCGGTGTATCCATCGAAGCGGCTATGCAGAAACTGCAGGCCCGTAAATACATTTAACGGAGGTATTAGATTATGAAAAAGGTACTTGAAATGCGTGAAAAACGCGCAAAAGCATGGGACGCGGCAAAGGCGTTCCTTGACACTCGGGCGAAGGACGGCGTCCTTTCTGCCGAAGATAACGCAACTTATGACAAGATGCTCGCGGATGTGGACGCGATGGCACATCAGATCGCCATTGAGGAAGATCGCGTAGCACGAGATGCAGCGATGGCACAGCCTACCAGTTCTCCCATCACGGCAAAACCAAACGCACAGGACGGGAAGCCCGTTCACTTCAGAGCAACCGCCGAATACCGTGAGGACTTTCTTAACCTCGTGCGCGGTAAGCGCCCCGTTCATAACGTTATGGAGGAAGGCACCCCTTCCACCGGCGGTTATCTTGTTCCGATTGAGTTCGACAGAAACCTGGTCCGAGCACTCGAGCGGGAGAACGTTATTCGCTCCCTGGCAAAGGTGATCACCACCGCAGCACCGCACAGGATTAATGTCGCATTAACGGATGTTTCCGCCGACTGGGTGGCTGAATCGGGTGTATTTACCCCCAGTACACCTACCTTCAATCAGCTTTCCCTTGATGCCTACACTCTTCGTGCGGCAGCGCTGGTTTCGGAGGAACTGCTTCAGGACTCCATGTTTGACCTTGAAGCCTACCTTGTCGATAATTTCGCCCGTGCTTTTGCGGCGAAGGAGGAGCAAGCTTTCTGTGTTGGTGTAGGCACTACTCAACCCACGGGCATCTTCACCGCGAATGGCGGCGATGTCGGTGTGACTACGGCAGCGGCTGGAGCAATTACAGCGGATGAACTCATTGAGCTTACCTATTCCCTCAAGGACGGCTACAAGAAAAACGCTGCATTCCTCTTGGCCAGCAGCACTCTCGCTGGGATTCGCAAGCTGAAGGATGGCAACGGCGTGTATATGTGGCAGCCATCGCTGCAGGCTGATCAGCCCGATCGTCTGCTCGGCTTCCCGGTGTATGTCTCTCAGTATGCGCCGGCCATTGCAGCAAACGCATACACCATTGCTTTCGGTGATTTCCAGAATTACTGGATTGCCGACCGCAGTGGCAGAACTGTGCGCCGTGCGGATGAACTGCATATCGCCAACCTGCAGACCGGCTTCTACGCTTTCCAGCGTGTGGACGGAAAGACCGTGCTGCCTGAAGGCATCAAGCTGCTTAAGCAGCACGCTTAAGGAGGATTGACATATGAGCTACAATTCTAAGAACTACACCGAACAAGGCGGTGAGAAAACAGTTATCGGCGGAACGCTTGAAATCAAGGAGGGGGCCTCGGTAACGGGGCTCTCTGCCGATCCTCTTCTCGTGGCAACCGAGGAGACCCTCGGTGGTGTAAAAGCCGCTACTGCTGGTGAGAGCGATACCGTCGAAGTAAAAATCGGCGAAGACGGCAAGTTGTATGTGCAAGCACTTGCTGCGGCAACAGCTGAAGCTTTAGGCGGCGTAATAGCCGAAGAATCCGCTGAGGGAGATACCGTCGAGGTTAAAATTGGAGAAAACGGTAAGCTGTGTGTACCGGCATATCCTACCGATGCTACGGAATCAGTCTCCGGGCTTGTGAAAATAGCTGCAAATCAAGCTGACAGCATTGCTGAGGATACAGCCGCACTTGTCACGGATTTCAATGCACTACTCGCAAAGCTAAAGGCAGCCGGACTAATGGCAGCAGACGAAGAATGACCGGAAGGAGGCGGACGGCATGACAACCGATAATCTTCTCCCCAAAGTAAAAGCGAACCTAATCCTGGCGCATGACTCAGATGACGTCCTTCTGCTGCATTACATCAAAGCCGCCGTCTCCTATGCGGAGAGTTACCAGCATGTAGCTGAGGGGTATTACACTGAAAACACTATGCCGCCCACTACTGAGCAGGCAGTAATCATGCTGTCGAGTCATTTCTACGAAAGCAGAGACGGCTCGACTGCTGGTTTCTTTGCCGATAGTGTGCAGGCAGGTCAGCAGGTTTGGAACACGGTGAACCTACTTCTCCGTCTCGACCGGGATTGGAAGGTGTGACATGAGCTTTGGAAAAATGAACACCTTTATAGACATTATCTCAACCGAACCCACTAAGGATGCTGACGGATTTGTCAACCACGGCGATACTGTTCTTGCATCAGTCAGGGCATATTTTGAGCAGAAAAACTCTACGGAAAAGTGGCGTAACATGGCACAGTCAGATGAAGTGAATGCCTTGTTCCGTCTCCGCACGATTCCAGGACTTGCTCTTCACAACCGCCATGTTATCGTCTGCGAGGGCAAACGCTACAACATATACTCGGTTGAAAATGTAAAGGGCCGAGGAATGTATCTTGAAGTATTGGCGGTGAGCGCTGATGGCTAAGGTCGATTTCAAGATGCCGGAGGAATTCCTGCTCAAAGTGTCAAGGTTGGCTGAAAAGACCGACGAGATTATACCGAAGGTTCTTGAAGCTGGTGCCGAAGTCGTATATGACAAGGTAAAAAGCAATCTTTCCTCTGTGGTCGGTAAAAACACAAAGGTTGAAAGCCGCTCCACTGGAGAACTTGAGTCTGCGCTTGGTATATCTCCGGCGAAGCAGGACAGATACGGTAATTTCAACGTTAAAATAGGCTTTTTAGAGCCGCGCTCTGACGGCGGCAGCAATGCCAAACTCGCCAACATCCTCGAATACGGAAAGCATGGACAGCCTCCGAAGCCTTTTCTGAAACCTGCCAAAAGCAGATCTAAAGACGCTTGCATTGAGGCTATGACCAATAAGCTGGAAAGTGAGATTGAGAAGCTATGAGCATATTATCTGAATTGAACACACTGTTTGAAACCGCAAATATCCCTATCGAAACAGGCGTCTTCAGCGGAGTACCTCCTGATGAATACCTGGTACTGACCCCGCTTACTGACACCTTTGCCGTTTACGGAGATAATAAGCCGCTGGCGGATGTAAGCGAAGTCAGAGTCTCGCTGTTCAGTAAAAACAACTATTTACAAAGAAAGAATCAGCTTGTGAGTATGCTCCTCCATGCTGATTTTGTTATTACCGACCGCCGGTATATCGGACACGAGGATGACACCGGCTATTATCATTACGCCATCGATGTGGCGAAAGAATACGAAACGGAGGAAATATAACATGGCTACAATTGGACTTGATAAACTCTACTACGCAACAGTCACCGAAGCGCCTACTACGGGTCACGAGACCTACGACACTCCGGTAATGCTGGCCAAGGCAATCTCAGCTGAATTATCTGTCGAACTTGCGGAAGCGACACTCTGGGCGGACGATGGTGCCGCTGAAATCATCAAGGAATTCAAAAACGGTAAACTGACCCTTGGTGTGGATGACATCGGAAAAACTGTCGCCGCAAAGCTGACAGGAGCGACCACGGATGAAAACGGCGTTCTTATTTCGGCTTCAGAGGACGGTGGTGACCCTGTCGCTATTGGATTCCGGGCAAAAAAGGCGAATGGTAAGTACCGCTACTTCTGGCTTTACCGCGTGAAGTTCGGCGTTCCATCCACCAATCTCGCCACCAAGGGCGATAGCATCACCTTTTCCACACCGAGTATTGAAGGTACTGTTTCCCGCCGCAATAAACCGGACGGCAACGATCGTCATCCTTGGAAAGCGGAAGTTAACGAAGATGATGTGGATGTGCTACCAGGTGTGATCAGCGGCTGGTATACGGAAGTGTACGAACCTGACTTTGACACAGGTTTGGAGGGCTAACTCATGGATAACGAACGAAGTGCAGTCATCAAAATCGGCGATGAAGATTATCAGTTGATTTTGTCCACCCGTGCTACAAAGGAAATCGCCAAACGCTACGGAGGGCTGGATAACTTGGGTGAGAAGTTAATGAAGTCAGAAAACTTCGAGATGGCGCTCGACGAGATTATTTGGCTGATTACGCTCCTTGCTAACCAGCCCATACTCATCCACAACCTACGGAACAAGGAAAATCCGAAAGATCTACTGACCGAGGAAGAAGTGGAATTGCTCACCTCACCACTTGAACTGGCGGCGTATAAGTCGGCAATTACCGAGGCGATGTTCAAAGGGACGGCTCGTAACATCGAAAGCGAGGATGGCGAACCAAAAAACGCCGAGGTCGGGTAAGCGACGATGAGTTGTTTACCCGACTTTTATATTACGGTACGGTTCATCTGAATCGCTCCGAAGAGGAAACGTGGCTCACCCCGAT
>Ga0209723_1003299_pt1 | contig 19628 bp, 9 predicted proteins | sample BiotimSIPDNA_2_FD_185750 | JGI IMG/M metagenome (GOLD analysis project Ga0209723, IMG submission 185750) | Anaerobic biogas reactor microbial communites from Washington, USA - Biogas_R2 time_0 SIP DNA (SPAdes) (version 2) | ecosystem: Engineered > Bioreactor > Anaerobic > Unclassified | place... | reverse complement strand
ATACCTCTGTCCTTCAAACTCCTATCTTGCTTATTGGATCCCTGGTTATTGTGGTTCTTGGATTAAGAGCAGTAGGAGGCTGGGAAGAAGTTCTTGCAATATGCGGAGCAACTCCTGTAAACGAATATGGTGATACCATGGTCAATCTTATGAGGAACAATGGTGACCCTGATTTTCCATGGCTGGGAGCCCTGGTGGGTTCTGCCATTATTGGGTTCTGGTATTGGTGTACAGATCAATATATTGTACAGCGTGTCCTGTCCGGTCGCAATCAGAAGGAATCGCGCAGGGGTGCCATATTCGGAGCCTACCTTAAACTGTTGCCCGTATTCCTGTTCCTGATTCCCGGGATGATTGCATTTGCGATGTCCCAGAAAGGTGTCATAATAAACGGGGAACAATTTGTTCTAAATACGGCTGATACAGCTTTTCCGCAACTGGTTGCCGCTTTGTTGCCGGCAGGAATAAAGGGGATGGTAGTATGCGGGATTTTGGCTGCACTCATGAGTTCTCTGGCATCACTTTTCAATTCCTCGGCAATGTTGTTTACTATAGATTTTTATAAACGTTTCAAACCCCAGACGTCTGAAAAAAAACTGGTCCGTATTGGTCAGATAGCTACGGTTGTGATCGTTGTCCTGGGAATTTTGTGGATACCGGTCATGAGGAGTATCGGAGATGTTCTCTATACCTACCTGCAGGACGTCCAATCTGTTCTGGCTCCCGGGATTGCTGCCGCATTCCTTATGGGAGTGATATGGAAACGAGCCAGTGCAAAAGGCGGTATGTGGGGATTGATCGCGGGTTTTGTTGTTGGACTTACACGTTTGGGTGCAAAAGTATATTATACCAGTGTGGAGACAGCAAATCATTCCGGCTTTTTTTACGATATTTTTTATGGAACCAACTGGTTATTCTTCTGCGGCTGGATGTTTCTGTTCTGTATTTTAGTAATTGTTATTGTGAGTCTCTTTACCAAGGCACCGCAGCCGGCTCTGATACAGGGCCTGGTGTTCGGGACTGCCACGGATAAAGAGAAAGCCGAGACAAGAGCCAGCTGGAATGCCTGGGATATTATTAACACATTGATCATTCTGGGAATAACAGCTGCTTTCTATTGGTATTTTTGGTAATTTAGCAAAATGTTGGAATCACTGAAAGAAAAAGTATTCAAAGCCAATATCATGTTGGTGGAACATAGTCTGGTGATCTTTACCTGGGGAAATGTTTCTGCCATAGACCGGAAATCCGGGCTGGTGGTTATCAAACCTTCTGGAATCAGTTACCGGGACATGACGGCTGCCCAAATGGTAGTTGTAAATATGGAAGGAGAGGTAGTGGAGGGGGATCTGAGGCCATCCTCGGATACCCCCACGCACCTTGCCCTCTACCGTGCTTTCCAGGGTGCGGGAGGTATTGTCCACACCCATTCGGTGTATGCTACTTCCTGGGCTCAGGCCGGTGTGGATATTCCCAATATTGGAACAACCCACTCGGATTATTTTCATGGTGCGGTTCCCTGTACCCGGGATATGACGCCTGAAGAGATCAAAGGGGATTACGAACGGGAGACCGGGAATGTGATCATAGAACGTTTCAGTACAATTGATCCTATGCATACACCTGCAGTGCTTGTAAAGAATCACGGGCCGTTTACATGGGGAGGAGATCCTTTTCAAGCTGTAGAGAATGCCGTGGTTCTGGAACAGGTGGCAAAGATGGCCGCATTAGCATATTCCGTTAATCCGTCTCTGGAAATGAATCCGTCGCTTATTGAAAAACACTTTGAACGCAAACACGGACCGGGTGCTTACTACGGACAAAAATAACCTTGAATGATTAAGAAAGCATTTGTAGCGTCGGGAATTTTACTGCTCTTTTGTTTCATTACAATAAATAGTGTTAAAGCGGAACCAAAAACTTTCCGGTTTCGCCGTTTTACCGTTGAGCAAGGCCTTGCTTCCAACACTGTAAGAAGTCTTTACCAGGATTCGCGTGGATTTATTTGGTTTGGAACTGCTGAAGGCCTAAACTGTTTTGACGGACGAAACATTACCCGTCACAGAATTGTATGTAAAGATGATAATGAGTTCGAGACTGATTATGTGGGAGCGTTATATGAAGACTCCAGAGGAAAATTATGGATAGGAACGGAAATAGGTGTATGTATTTACGATATCCGGAATAACCTTACCGTAAGACTGGAAGCACAAACAGAAGAAGGCGTGTTTATTCGTTCACTGGTAAGTAACATTGTAGAAGATAAAGACGGGAACCTGTGGATATCATCCCAGAACCAGGGTATATTCAGATACAATCCCGGAACAAAAGTACTTAAACTGTTTGAAATTGATGCATTTCAGAATTACATTCATACCATTTTAGTAGATTCTGAAAACAATATATGGTTATCAGGTGGGTTTGAACATAACCTTGCCAGGTTAGACAAGAAAAACGATGTGTTTGTGATATTTAACCTGAAAAGCAAGGATAAAGAATGTGTGTCCCGTATCCTTGATATCTACCAGGATGCTTCAGGTAATTTTTGGTGCGGTACCTGGGATTCCGGCTTACAAATCATGGATACTTATTCGGGGGAAGTGAGGCCGGTCCGAATAAATTCCGACGGCAGTCACCTGATGCATATTCACAGCATTATGGAAATTGCACCAAACCAATTATTGATTGGTTCAGATGATGGACTGACCTGGTTTAATTCGGCTACCGGGGAGCATTCGCATCATCTGCCCAGCGAGAAAGATCCTGCTTCAATATCCAACAAATTTGTATATCCCATTCTGCCAGACAAAGAAGGAGGTATATGGATAGGGACATATTACGGTGGAGTGAATTATATTTCCCCAAACAACGGGCAATTTGAAGGAACTTCTTGTGCAGAGTACACCCATTCCTCAAGTGGTAATATTATAAGTCGTTTCTGTGAAGATTCCCTGGGCAACATCTGGATTGCTTCTGACGACGGTGGCCTCGTGTATTATTCCCCTCACAACGGACAAACAAGGCACTACATGCCTCAACCCGGTAAAAACAGTCTTTCATACCACAACGTACATGCATTATGTTTTGATGACGATGAACATCTGTGGATAGGTACGTATTCAAGAGGTCTGAATATCCTGAATTTACGAACCGGCTTTTTCAAACATTATATGAGAAGCGATTCCGAACATTCTTTGGATGACAATGGCGTTTATTCAATTTTCAGGGACAAAGACAACAACATGTGGGTTGGAACTATGACCGGGTTGAATATATATGACCGTCGGGCCGATGGATTCAGACTTATCCGTGAGTTAGGTGTGACGACTATTGATATAAAACAGGATAAAGACGGTTTTATCTGGTTCGCCACTTTTGGAAAAGGACTTATTAGGTACAACCCTTATAACGAACAATGGAATACCTACTTGGTTAAACCGCCCAATACCAAAATAATGGGTAATCATATAAACAGTATTTGCATTGATTCAGACGACCAAATGTGGGTGGGAACTGAAAGCGGCCTGTGCAAATACGATAAAGAGGTCGATTCACTAATGTTGTATCAACTTGATATTCCAAGCAATAACATTCAATGTGTCATTAGTGACAACCACCTTCTCTGGCTTACCACGTCTAATGGGATGGCCTGTTATTCTCCCGAAACTGGCCATTTGAAATTGTTCACCACTATTGACGGACTACAAAGCAATTCTTTTATGGTGAGCTCCGGGCTGAAAGCTTCCAACGGCAAGATATATTTTGGGTCCATCAACGGTTTTAATGCCTTTTATCCCTATAGGATAAAGCCCAACTATTACGTACCGCCCGTGATGATCACAAGACTGGACATTTCAAACAAAGCGGTGCAAGTTTCAGAAAACGGACCTTTGAAAGAATCGGTAAGCTATTGTCCCGACATTGATCTCTCTCATAAAGACGATGTTGTCACAATACATTACGCCGCATTAAGCTACTGTTCACCGGAGCAGAATATGTATGCCTACAAATTGGAAGGCTTTGATAAAGACTGGAATTATGTGGGCAAGCAAAACCGTGTGACATATACCAGCTTGCCGGCCGGAGATTACGTTTTTCGCGTGAAAGGTTCAAACAATGACGGCTTATGGAATGAAACAGGGGCGTCGCTCAATATTACCATTCATCCTCCTTTATACCTAACGCTTCCTTTTAAAGTCTTTTATTATTTAGTGGCGTTGTTCACGATTTTTGGAACAATCCGCTTTTTTGTGAAAAACGCTGAAAAGCGCCACAAACAGAAGATCAGCATACTAAATCAGGAAAAAGAAGTAGAACTGCACAATGCTAAAATACATTTTTTTACTACTATAGCACACGAAATCCGAACACCTGTTTCGCTCATTCTGGCCCCGCTGGAAAAAATATTATCTTCAGGTGATACGATTCCTGAAGCTATAAGAGAAAACATCAACATAATAAACCGTAACAGCCAGCGGCTTTTGTTTTTGGTTAACCACATCCTGGATTTCAGAAAAATTGAACAAAATACGGAAGAGAACATGTGTTTTTCTTCTCACAATATCTACGAACTCCTGAACGATGTCAGGGAACGTTTCTATCCTGCCATGATCCATTCAGGGATAGACTTCGTATTCAATTGTCCGGCTACCGTTTTGATGGTTATGGTTCATTACGAATCCATTATCAAACTGGTAAGTAATTTATTGACAAACGCGAACAAATTTGCTAAAAGCAAAGTAGAACTTTCATGTGCTTTGTTACCCGACGGTCATGAATTCCAGATTTGTGTATCCGATGACGGCTGTGGTGTGAAAGAAGAGGAAAAAGAGTTGATATTCAAGCCTTTTTATCAATCACAGCAGCATATCGGAGGAACCGGTATTGGATTGAGTATTGTTCATAAGATCGTTCAGGCACACAACGGTTTCATTGAAGTAAGTTCTGCACCGGAAAAGGGTAGTTCGTTTATTGTCACACTTCCGGTTGTCCAGAAAGAAAAAGTAACCAGGGAACCGTCTGAAACAAAACAAGAACACGAAAAATTCCCAAAAGATATTCTTACCGAGTTTGCCCTCCCGGAACCGGGGAAAAATAAGCCTGTAATGCTGGTTGTGGAAGATAACGATCAGATGCTTAATTTCCTGGCAGACATTTTTTCGGATGAATACAGTATTCTGACGGCAAAGGACGGGCTTGAAGCCGTGGATATTTTAAAAGACAACCAGGTGTCCATAATAATAAGCGATTGGATGATGCCCAATATGGACGGAGCAGAATTATGCAGGACGGTAAGAAACAACAAACATACCAGCCATATTCCATTTATCCTCCTGACGGCCAAAACAGGTGATGAGGCACGTGTGGAAAGTATGAATTGCGGAGCGGATGCACATATTGAGAAACCTTTTTCAATGCGCTATCTGAAAGCTTGCATAAGAAACTTGAGAGAGCTCAGGAACATGCTTATGCATAAATATTCAAAAATGCCGCTTGTTCCTCTCAGCTCCATAGCCAATAACTCCGTTGAAGAGCAATTCCTTATCCGAATGAACGAGATTATAGAACGGAATTTCTCCAATCCGGAACTTTCTGTTGATTTTTTGGCTAAGGAACTGTGTGTAAGCCGTTCCGGATTATTTGCCAAGATCAAAAGTCTTACGGAAGTTACACCCAATGAGCTTATCCAGATAGTACGGCTGAAAAAAGCCGCCGTTTTGCTTTTAGAGAATAAGTTTACTGTTAGCGAAATCAGCTACATGGTCGGGTTCAATAATCCTTCGTATTTTGCTAAGTGTTTTCAGAAACAATTCGGTATCAATCCCGGCGAATTTGCGCGTTCACAGAAATGATATCTTCATTGATCTCATTGCTTCCGGCATTCTCTGTTTTCCTTCTCTAGTTATTCTATAGGGGCAGATTCCATATATAACAATTGTCCATAAGAACAAAAAAATAGTCCAGTTATGTACTATCTTTTTATTCTTATGGATTATTGTTCGCAAGTGTTTTTTTTAGAACTGTAACCTTTGTATAAACGATTATAAATATTTCCAGAAACGATGAAAAAACTATCATTCCGAAAGAAAATCATGCTGATAGCAGGAGGAATTATAATTATGTGCGCAGGTTGCAACACATCAGATTCTTCCGATGATAAGATTCAGGAGGTCCCTTTTACCAAGATTCATTTTAATGACATCTTTTGGGCTCCAAGAATAGAAGTAAACAGAACTGTCTCCATTCCTTCTGCCTTTTACCAGTGTGAGATCAACGGTCGTTTTGACAATTTTGCAATTGCCGGTGGATTAATAGAAGGAGAACACCGCGGTGATTTTTCTTTTGACGACACCGATCCGTATAAAGTCATTGAGGGCGCTTCATACTCCCTGGCTGCCAAATACGATCCCAAGCTGGATCATTACCTTGACAGCGTAATCAATATAATTGCTGCCGCGCAGGAACCGGACGGTTATCTTACTACTTGTGTTACCAATAAAGTGGAGAGGTTGTCGGGTTGGTGGGGTTCTTCCCGATGGGAAAAGATCAACAGCCATGAATTGTATAACAGCGGACACATGTACGAATCTGCCGTAGCTCATTATCTGGCAACAGGAAAAAGAAACTTTCTGGATGTCGCCATCAAAAACGCTGACCTTATCTGCGAAGTTTTCGGTCCCGGGGAAGGTCAGAAGCACGTCCCTTCCGGACACCCGATTGTAGAGATGGCACTTGCCAAATTATATAAAGTAACGGGAGAGGAAAAGTACCTGGACCTGGCTAAATATTTCATAGAAGAAACAGGTCGCGGGACAGATGGACACAAACTCAATGCATACAGTCAGGATCACATGCCCATACTTGAGCAGGAAGAGATCGTAGGGCATGCCGTTCGTGCCGGATACCTGTATTCCGGAGTGGCTGACGTGGCATCGCTTACAAACGACCGTGAATATTTCAATGCATTGTGTCGGATCTGGGACAATATGGCAAGTAAGAAACTATACATAACCGGTGGAATAGGATCCCGTTCACAGGGAGAAGGGTTCGGGCCCGACTATGAATTGCACAACCATAATGCCTACTGTGAAACATGCGCTGCCATAGCGAACGTTTACTGGAATTACCGGATGTTCCTGGCAACAGGCGATGCAAAATATATGGATGTATTGGAACGTGCTTTATACAACGGGGTAATATCCGGTGTCTCTCTAAAAGGAGACGAATTCTTTTATGACAATCCGCTTGAATCAATGGGTCAGCACATGCGTCAGCCATGGTTCGGATGTGCTTGCTGTCCGGGGAACATCACTCGCTTTATGGCATCAGTTCCCGGTTATATGTATGCTGTCAAGGGAAAAGATATTTATGTGAACCTGTACGTTCAGGGAACGGCTCAGGTAGAAACGTCAGCCGGAAAAATAATGCTTGAGCAGGTAACAAAACACCCATGGGAAGGAAACGTAAGCCTTACGGTTAATCCTGACGTAGAAACAAAATTTGCACTTAAACTCCGTATTCCGGGTTGGGCTCAGGATGCACCTGTCCCCACCGACCTCTATTCGTTTGTAAACGGGAAAGGAGAATATACGGTCACGGTAAACGGAAAGAAAGTTACACGGAAACCAAAAAAAGGATATTTGATTATAGAAAGAACCTGGGAAAAAGGAGATCTGGTAGAAATTGAATTGCCTATGGCAGTACGTCAGATCAAGGCCCATGATGCAGTTGTGGACGACAGGGGGAAACTGGCTATCCAACGAGGTCCCATAGTCTATTGCATTGAAGGTAAAGACCAGAATGACAGTACGGTATTCAACAAATACATACCTGAGAACACTTCTTTTACCACTCATTACGACAGTGAACTGTTGAATGGTGTTACAGTCCTTACCGGGACTGCTATCCAGGTAGAAAGAGACGGCAGGGAAGTCAAAGTGCCTTTTACAGCTGTTCCTTATTCAACATGGAATAACCGTGGATCGGACGAAATGGCAGTTTGGATACCAAAAGCCGGCGAATATGCACGTCCTGAACCCGAGCCTACCATAGCATCCCGGGCCCGTCCGGCTGCTGTCCGGCACAGGCGTAATCAAGATGCTCCTTCCGGGCATACAGGAGCTCTTGAAGAACTCAGAGGCTGGGCTTTTGGGTTCAATGACCAATGGGATCCCATTAACTCGGCAGACCGTTCAAAACCATATCTATACTGGTGGTTGCGCTACGGAAGTGAAGAAACGGTGGGATATGTATTTGAAGAACCGGAATATGTGGGAAGCGTAGATGTTTATTGGCTGGACTTTGATCATTACGACGGCAATTTCCGTGTGCCTGAAAGCTGGAAATTATATTACGAAAAAGATAACAAATGGTATGAAGTGGAAGCTTCTACCGAATACACTGTTCACAAAGATTGTTACAACAAACTTGAGTTCAAACCGGTAACCACCCGTGCATTAAAACTGACCGCCAAATTACAGAAAGGTGAATCCGGGGGAATCATAGAATGGAAAGTCAACGAACCCAACCTATAAATAATAAATCTAATAAAAACCAGAAAATGAATGTAAAAACTATTCTCAATCAGATGACTACCAACAAAGTCATACTGAGAGCGGTTGTATCAGTTCTTCTGATTACCTGGATTGGCATTACATCAGAAGCTTATGCAGCTGATGCTCCGCAGTCCTTTAAGGTTTCCGGTCTTGTAACAGACACAAACGGAGAACCAATCATTGCTGCCAACGTTTTTGAACCGGGCACTAATAATGCTACCGTTACTGATGCAGACGGGAAATATGCCATTACTGTTTCAGGCACTCAGGCTACCATTTCCATTTCTTACATTGGTTACTCGACGCAAATGGTTAATGTATCAGGCAGAGCTTATATTGAAACAGTTCTTCTGGAAGACCAGCAGTACCTGGATGAATTGGTTGTCATCGGTTACGGTTCCCAGAAAAAGAGCGACGTAACCAGCTCGGTGGCCAGTGTAAAATCCGAATCGTTCAACAAAGGTGCGATCCTGGATGCCGGTCAGTTGGTGCAGGGAAAAGTAGCAGGTCTTCAAATCTCATTACCCAGCGGAGACCCGACGGCAAGTACTGCTGTTATGCTTCGCGGTACTTCATCCCTGAAAGGATCCACAACTCCTCTTATACTTGTGGATGGTGTTCCGGGATCATTCTCCACAGTCGCTCCGGAAGACATTGAAAGCATAGATGTGCTGAAAGACGGTTCAGCGACTGCAATTTACGGTACACGGGGTACTAACGGCGTAATCATTATTACCACCAAGACCAGCCGCCGGGATATGCCTACTACCATAGAATATAACGGATACGTTTCCATTTCCCACCAACTTAAGAAAGCCGATTTCATGAGCGCTGAAGATCTTCGTTCACGCTGGGCGGAAGGGTGGTCATTTTCCGGTGCAAACGACCAGGATTACGGTGCTACGGTTAATTGGCTTGACGAAGTGAGCAGAACCGGTATTGCAAACGTTCATAACGTTACTTTGAGAGGCGGGTCAAGTCAGACCAGCGTATTGGCAAATGTTGCCTATGAAGATCGTGAAGGTACTTTCAAGGCTTCAGGAGCCACTAACTTACGCGGCCGTATGGAAATTTCCCACAGAATGTTTGACAACAAACTAATCACCAATGTGTCCATCATTGCCAACGAAAGGACTACCACACCTTCTTTCAATACGAATGTGTACCGTTACGCTTGTATCCAGAACCCCACACAACCTGTATACAACGAGGACGGAACCTATGTGGAACGTCCGGTATATTTTTACGACAATCCTGTTTCACTGATCAATGAAACAATAGGCGAAGGCCGTTCACGCAATCTGCGTTTTACGGGAAGGGTGGAATTCCGTCCTGTAGAAAGCTTTGCCGTTAAAGCGATGTACACTCGTAAAGGACAAAGCTACCTGAGTGGTTATTACAATACAAAAAAACATCCCAATACGACCGAATACGGCTACAACGGGTATGCTTCCCGTTATACCTCGGATTACGTCAACAACCTGGCAGAAATCACGGCCGAATGGAATGAAAATTTCGGGAAACATTATGTAACGGCGATCGTGGGATACAACTACGAAGACAATACATCTCAGAATTACGGTGTGTCCAACAGAAATTTTCCGACAGACGCTTACACTTACAACAACCTGGAAACCGGAATGGGCCTGACAGACGGGAATGCCACCATGTATTCGTATAAGGACTCCGATAAACTTATTGGTGTTTTTGCCCGGGCCACTTATAACTATGACGACCGCTACCTGTTAATGGTTTCTGCACGTCGTGAAGGTTCTTCAAAATTCGGGGCCAATCATAAATGGGGAACTTTCCCCGGCGTTTCCTTGGGATGGAGGCTCAACAATGAATCATTTATGAAAGACTATACCTGGCTGGACAACTTGAAATTACGTGCAGGTTACGGCGTGACCGGTATCAACGTAGGTGATCCGTACCTGTCTCTGTCTTCGCTTTCCTATTCGGGCTATTTCCTTTATAACAACGAATGGATCAGCACCCTCACTCCGGTACGGAACCCGAACCCCGATTTACGTTGGGAAAAGAAACTGGAGTACAACCTGGGTCTTGATTTTGACATGTTTGGCGGACGTCTGGGGGGTGCCATAGACCTGTACCGCAGAGACACCAAAGACGGTCTTTGGGATTACTCGGTCCCCGTTCCTCCTTACCTGTACGGATCAATCACTGCCAATGTGGCCCAGATCCGCAATACCGGTATTGAAGTGATGATCAATGCTGTTCCTGTCAGAAACGACAACATGGAGTGGAGTTCCAACTTTTCCTATTCTACCAATAAGAACGAAGTGGTATCTATCTCGAACGATCAATTTTCTATGTCAACGGACTGGTTTACCACCGGACATACGGGTGAACCTATTCAAACAACAACACACAGGGTAAAAGTAGGTGATCCCGTTGGCAATTTCTACGGACTGAAATCGGTCGGACTTTCAGCAGAGGGAAAATGGGTAGTAGAAAGACTTGAGAAAGATGACGAAGGCAATATTACCAATGTTTATTATGACCTGGCCGAAGATGCCGGAGATGAAGACTGGCAGGTACTGGGCAACGGGGTTCCCAAACACTATCTGAACTGGAACAACTACTTCAGATATAAGAACCTGGACGTGTCTGTTACCATGAGAGGGGCATTCGGATTCCAGATACTGAACTATCAGGAAATGTACTATGCCAATCCTACTATTCAGTACAACGTTTTAAACAGTGCTTTTGACAAACATCCGGTAGTGGACCTGACCACCGGTCAGCCTACCGGACAGGAAGTGTGTATTAACGATTCACAACGTTATGTAAGTGACTATATTGAAGATGGTGATTATTGGAAGATAGACAACCTCACTATAGGGTATACTTTCAATACATCCAAGATCAAATACATTCGCAATATCCGGATATACGGGTCCTGTTCCAACTTGTTCACATTTACAAAATATTCCGGGTTGGATCCTGAAGTCAGAATGACGGGACTGGATGCAGGTACAGATAGCAGGGATAAGTATCCGACTATACGTTCCTATACTTTCGGACTTAATATTACATTCTAACAAACAAGCGTAATGAATATGAAAAAAATAAAAATAGGAATCCTGGCCATTATACTGGCAGGATCCACACTTACTCTCCAAAGCTGCTTTAATTTGGATGAAGAAGTGTTCTCCGAAGTTACGGAAGCATCTTTCATTCCTACTGATAAAGACGTAGCAGCGCTTATGGCCAGTGCATACTCGCCTCTGACTTTTATTTTAAACTGGCAGGGATATTTTGATGTACAGGAAGAGCCTGCTGATAACATAATAACCCCGACAAGGCCTAACGGCTGGGATGACGGGGGAACCTACCGCAGAATGCATCAACATGAGTGGACCGACCAGCAATGGCAGCCATGGAATGTTTATCTTACTGCATACGAAGGAATAAATAATGCAAACCGTGTACTGGATCAGGTTAAAGACGGATCTTTACCCGTTGGCGATTTATACGACGCAACCGTAGCTGAACTACGTGCCATACGTGCCTTTTGGTACGCCATGCTCTTAGACACCCACGGTAATGTGCCTATCGTTACTGCATTTACAGACGAAATCCCGACCCAGTCAACCCGTCAGCAGGTTTACGACTTTGTGATAGCCGAGTTGGAAGAAGTCGTAAACGATTTGAGTGAACTGACAGATGCCACTACATACGGCCGTATGAACAAATGGGCGGCTTATATGACTCTGGCGCGTGTTTATCTCAATGCCGGGGTCTATACCGGTACCCCTCAATGGGAAAAAGCACTGAACTGCTGCAATGCCATCATTAACTCCGGAAATTTCTCGCTTTCTGCCGATTTTTCCGACAATTTCAAAAAAGACCTGGATTACACCAACAGTGAGGTGATCTTTGCCGTTCCTTACGACGATATTCTGGCCGGCAGTTCCCAACATATGAAATGGTATCCCCCGGTATCCCGGTTTGTTTTCCAATCTAAATTCCAATGTTGGGGCGGGTCCTGTGCCAATCCACAGTTCATTAATTCTTATCAGCCCGGTGACAAGCGCCTTGAAAAAACATGGCTTATGGGACCCCAATACGATCCTGCCGGAAACCTGATCTGGACTTGCAGAAATTACCTGCCTTCACTTACTTGCAACAAGGACGGTGTAAATTATGCCAGTATAGATTATGGATACCGTGTTTATAAATGGGAATTTGACAACGTTACGTCTTACTACTGGGGCAATGATTTTGCTTTCTTTCGTTATGCTGAAACATTACTTACCAAAGCAGAATGCCTGCTTCGCTTGAACCGCGACGGGGCAGAAGCAGCTGAACTTGTTACTATGGTTCGTGCCCGCGTGTTTGACAATCCGGCAGATGCCAACGTTACGGAAGCCGACCTCAGGGCCGATTCCAAAATGAATTACGGTACATTGGATTGGGATAACAACATTGCCGATCCCGGTGATCAAACCCCTGTTGAACTCGGAGGTTTGTATGATGAACTGGGCTGGGAATTTGCCTGTGAAGCACAAAGGCGTACCCAGATGATCCGTTTTGGAACATTCAGTACAAAGAACTGGTTTAACCATACGGCAATAACCGATGGTCATACAAAGATATTCCCCATACCGTTGGAAGAGATCCAGGCGAATGCCAATCTTAAGCAAAATCCCGGTTATTAGATAAGTTAGGTTCGTTAAATGAGGTGAAATTGCCCCGTGAAAATGGGGCAATTTCTTATAAAAAGGTTTAAAATGACAAAACACACATTTATTTTATTACTTATCACCGTAACATGCGTATTCTCTTTTGTGAACAATGCTACGGCCCAAACAATTACCACACCTCCCGCAGAACTGAATCTGCATCCGTTCTATAAAAAATACGTCAATGTCAACGGCATCCACTTGATTTCTTCTCACCGTGTTCCCGACTCGGCTCTTGTGGCAGCCTATAAAACGCTTGATGCACTAACAGGATTTCTTCCCAAAGAAGTCCTCAAGGCCATGACCGATCTCAATACGCGAGTTGGCGTGATGGCACGTTACGAAGGCACAACCGATATTCCCGAACATGCTTTCCTGGCTAACGATACTACTTTGAACTGGGATGTTCGTGCCAGGGGTCTGGGCGGAGACCGCGATTTGCCCATGTCTACTTGTGCCGAGGAAAATATCCTGGCTTACCAGATAGATAAGTACCATGCAGAAGACATCATGATACATGAATTTGCGCATTCCATCCACCTGATTGCCATTATTCATGTATATCCCGATTTCAACAAACGTCTCCGGAAATCTTTGGATGCCGCAATAGACCAGGGAAAATGGGGAAATACCTATGCTGCTACAAACGTGGCTGAATACTGGGCAGAAGGCGTTCAGACCTGGTTTAACGTGAATGCGGAAGTTCCGGTTCCCGACGGCAAGCACAACCAGATCAACACCCGTGAGGAGCTGCTGACATACGACAAAGGCTTGTATGACATTTTAAGTGAATTTTTCCCGGAAACGGACGAACCCATTTCCCGTCACAAATACGTAAACGATTATACGGTTACACTAAAATAATAATTGTAGCTGTCTTCTGTTTTTTTTGGTAAATTAGCACTATAATTCAATCTTTTAAAGACAGTTACGGTGCTAAAAGCGATCAATTTCTCCTTTTTTCTATTGATCTTGAGCCCGCTATACGGGTTACAAGCGCAACAATTGTATAGTGACAATGGTGGCGGCACGTATAATAAACTCTGGTATGACAAACCGGCAACGCAATGGGTGGAAGCATTGCCTGTCGGGAACGGTCGTCTGGGAGCTATGGTGTATGGTCACCCTTACCACGAAACATGGCAGCTGAATGAAAATACGGTCTGGGCCGGGCAGCCGAACCGCAATGACAATACCGACGCCAGAGACGTTTTAAATGAAGTCAGAAAGTTGATCTTCAACCAACAATTCGGTGAAGCACAATCTTTGATCGATCAAAAATTCATTAGCAAAACGTCTCACGGGATGCCTTATCAGACAGTGGGCAACCTGCGTATCTTTTTTCCGGGCCATGAAAATTTCTCTGATTATTTCCGTGAACTTGATCTGGAAAATGCTACGGTGTCCTCAAGTTATAAGGTCAATGAAGTAACGTATCAAACCCGTGTGTTTTCTTCTTTTCCGGATCAGGTGATTGTTGGCCGTATAAGCGCAGATAAAACCGCTGCATTGCATTTTTCCGTCACTATGGATTTTTTTCCCGGAGCAGAATTGTCCGCCGTAGGAAAAGATGAACTTGTATTATCGGGAACAACAAGTGATTTTGAAGGAGTTAAAGGAGCTGTAAAGTATTGTGCAAGGATAAAGATATTGACAAAAGGCGGATCAGTGACTGCCAGTGACTCCGTTTTGACAGTAAAAGATGCCCATACGGCAACCGTTTATGTATCAATGGCCACGAATTTTGTCAAGTACAATGACCTGGGCGGAAATGCACATGAAAAATCGGCCGCATACCTGGATCGGGCTTTACAGAAAAGCTACGATGGTATCCTAAAAGATCATCGTGAAGACTATCAGAAATATTTCAACCGGGTACACCTGGACCTTGGCACTACCCGGGCTGCAAACAGGCCGACTGATGAACGTCTGGAAAAATTTGCGACGGAAGACGATCCGCAGCTGGTCGCCTTGTATTTCCAGTTTGGACGTTATTTATTGATCTCTTCTTCCAGGCCCGGAGGTCAGCCTGCCAATTTGCAAGGCATATGGAACGATAGGCTTTTTCCTCCCTGGGACAGCAAGTATACGGTGAACATTAACACGGAAATGAATTACTGGCCGGCTCAGATCACCAACCTTGCCCGGTTGGAAGAGCCGTTGATCCGTATGATTGCCGAACTTTCACAAACGGGCAAACAAACGGCCCGGGACATGTACGGCGCAAATGGCTGGGTCCTTCACCATAACACCGACATTTGGAGGATCAACGGACCTGTTGACGGTGCTTTCTGGGGCATGTGGCCCATGGGAGGGGCGTGGCTTTCCCAACACCTTTTTGACAGATACCTGTACAACGGAGACAAAGAGTACCTGCAGCAGGTATATCCCGTGATCAAAGAAGCTTCCCGGTTTTTTCTCGATTTTCTGACAGAAGAACCCCAAAACAAATGGCTTGTGGTTTGTCCTTCCATTTCACCGGAGAACGCACCGTCTGTACATCCCCAATATTCCGTCACTGCGGGAGCTACCATGGACAACCAACTGGTATTCGATCTGTTTACCAAGACTGTGGAAGCCGCCCGTATATTGAAAAAAGACAAAGGTCTGACAGACAGCATTTCCAAGGCTCTTGACCGTCTGCCCCCAATGCAGATAGGCAGTTGGGGCCAGTTGCAGGAATGGATGTACGATTGGGACAGTCCCGATGACAAACACCGGCATGTGTCCCATTTATTCGGGTTGTATCCCTCCAGCCAGGTGTCTCCTTTCAGAACGCCGGAATTGGCTTTGGCAGCCAAAACCTCTTTACTGGCCCGAGGGGATGAATCCACCGGTTGGTCCATGGGGTGGAAGGTGAATCTGTGGGCCCGCTTGCTGGACGGAGATCATGCCTATAAACTGATCACGGATCAGCTGACCCCCTCGTTGCAGCCGGGCGGCAGACAACGGGGAGGTACGTATCCCAATCTTTTTGATGCACATCCGCCGTTCCAGATTGACGGCAATTTTGGATGTATCGCCGGTATAGCCGAAATGTTGTTGCAAAGCCACGACGGAGCCATTCATCTGTTGCCGGCACTTCCGCAGGCATGGAAAAGCGGCACTGTCCGGGGGTTGAGGGCCCGGGGAGGATTTGAAGTGGATGTTACGTGGGAAAACGGGGCTGTTAACTCGGCAATCATCAAATCCTCTTTGGGCGGTATATGCCGCATCCGGTCTTATGTTCCTTTGACGGGAAAAGGCTTGAAAGAGGCACACGGCACGAATCCCAACCCGTACTTCTTCGCGGCCGGAGTAAAAGCTCCCCTTGTACACGCACCAAATCTCCCGGTGGAACCCCTGTACAAGAAAGTATATGAGTACGATATCTCTACAAAAAAAGGAGATGTCATTCATATAACAATCCCGTAAAGATAATTATTGCCACTCTTTTTCTTACTTTTGTGCCCGCATGAGAGGAGAAACCATAGCTTTAGGAGTGGCAGTTCTTTGGTCATTGAACTCCCTCTTTTTTGAACACGCCAGCAAAAGGATAGGCTCATTAAACCTGAACCTGATCCGTCTTGTTTTTGCTTTTTTATTCATAGGATTGACTCTGTGGGCTACCAGCGGCAGTTTCCTTCCCCTGAATGCAGACAAGGCCACGTGGGCCTGGATGTCTTTGTCTGGGTTCGTGGGTTTTGTGCTTGGCGATTATTTCCTGTTTGCCTCCTATACCATGATCATGGCCAGGTATTCTCAATTGATGATGACACTGGCTCCTCTTTTTGCTGCCATTTTCGGATTCATATTGCTGGGTGAACAGATGTCCTGGCTTTCACTGGCAGGTATGTGCCTGACATTGACCGGTATTTCAATATCTGTATTGAAGAAACAGAACGGAACAGGAAATAACAGGGTTCACATGGATCTCCCCCTGAAAGGCATTATCTTCGCATTGATAGGAGCCCTGGGACAAGGAGTGGGGATTGTACTGAGCAAGCAGGGGATGATTGCATATGAAAAAGTGTACTCTCCGGATAATGCGCTTTACATTCCTCTGGCAGCCACCCAGATACGAACGATCATCGGCACAATCTCTTTTGCCGCGATCATTCTTTTAAGAGGCGGTGCAGGGAATTTCATCCGTTCCATAAAAGATAAAAAAGCCTGCGGAAGCGCCTTTGCGGGTTCAGTACTGGGACCTTACCTGGGAGTAACCTTATCCCTTATGGCTGTGCAATATGCCAACACAGCCGTTGCTTCCACCATTATGGCCACAGTTCCCATACTGATCCTCGTTCCGGAATATTTTATACTCAAGCGGAAGGTTACCTGGCAGCAGGTGGCCGGAGCGGTACTGAGTGTTGGGGGAGTAACATTGTTTTTTATTTGATTCATTATGAAAAAGCTTATCATTCCCGTAATCCTTATTTTTATAGCCTTGCCTTTAAGATCTCAGCAAGAAGGAAAGAATTACCGCCTTATGGTAATGGATATTACCTCCAATGAACTGATAACGGTAAAAACGTTTCCCTACCAGGTGGAAGCTCCCAACTGGACTCCCGACGGCCGGTGGCTGGTCTACAACTCGGCAGGAAAACTCTACCGCATATCGCCGAACGGGCAGGAAGGTCCGTTTGAAATACCTACCGGCACCATTACCCGCTGCAACAACGATCACATCATTTCCGCGGACGGAAAGCAGATCGCCCTGAGCAGCGGAACGGCCGAAGACTGGCGCTCCCGCATTTACATTGTTCCTTTTGAAGGAGGTGAGCCGAGGTTAATAACCCCCCTTGGGCCGAGTTACCTGCACGGCTGGAGCCCCGATATGGGTACGTTGGCCTATTGTGCCGAGAGGGACGGGGAGTACGATGTTTATACCATCCCGGCCGGCGGTGGCAAGGAAACCCGCCTTACCGATGCTCCCGGCTTGGACGACGGCCCCGAGTACACCCCCTGCGGAGATTACATCTGGTTCAACTCGGTCCGCACCGGCCTGATGCAGCTCTGGCGCATGCGCGCCGACGGCTCGGCACAGGAACAAATGACCTTCCACACGAAGATCAACGCCTGGTTTCCGCACGTTTCCCCCGACGGAGAGCATGTGGTCTACATTGCCTATTACGTGGGTGATCTGGAACCCGGAGAGCACCTCCCGGACAAAAACGTGGAACTGCGCCTGATGCCCGCTGCCGGCGGTCCTTCCCGCCTGCTGCTCAAGCTCTTCGGCGGCCAGGGCACCATCAACGTCAACTCCTGGGCCCCCGATAGCCGCCGGATCGCATTTGTGTACGTCGTACCTTTTATTCTTTAAGCTGATTCTTAGCGTGTTATGATTTTGGTGCCCCCGGGGCATCAATTTTGTTATTGCCTGATTATCAGGCAAAAGAATAAAAGGTACGACGTACACTTTTTTGCTATCTTAGTAGCATGAAAAAATTGCTACTCCTTTTATTGACTTTGTTAATGTCTGTACCGGTCTTTTCCCGTGAAAGGACATGGCAAAACAGTATTGTCAAGCCGCGTATGCGGGTGATTGTTGTGAACGATTTCGGGGGAGATCCGGACGGACTTGTCCAGCTGGCACATCATCTGTTGTGCGGATCAACGGAAATAAGGGCAGTGATTGGTTCGCATCTGACCGAAAATACATCGTTTGACCGGGAAACGGATCAGGTGGAGCTGGCCTGCAGGAAGGCCCGGGAAGTGTTGACGTTGCTGGGAATGGAGAACCGCGTGCCGGTTTTGCAAGGGGCACCGAAGGGCATGACAGATCCGGGCAAACCGGTGGATTCGCCGGGAGCCCGCAAGATCATTGCCGAGGCGTTGCGTACGGATACCGATATGCCGCTTTACGTGGTATGCGGGGGAGGACTGACCGATGTGGCCAGTGCCTGGCTGCTGGAACCTTCCATTGCCGGGCGCTTCACCCTGGTGTGGATAGGTGGCCCGGAGTATGAAGGGATGGCTTATCCGCCTCCCGGATATTCAGAGGTAGAGTATAATACAAGTATTTGCATCCCCGCTGTACAAACAGTATTCAACCGTTCCGGCATCTCTTTGTGGCAGGTGCCCCGCAATGCCTACCGGCAATGTATTTATTCTTTGGATGAAATACAGAACAAGATCAAACCTGCCGGACCTGCCGGAGCTTACCTGGCGCGTTCCCTGGAAGAGGTCATGGACAACATGAACCGGTGGGGCAACCCCATGGGCGAAACGTACATCCTGGGGGATTCACCGCTGGTGCTGCTCACCTCGCTGCAAAGCAACTGGGAACCGGATCCCTCCTCAAGCTTTTACCGCCTGGTTCCGGCTCCTTTGGTGGATAAGCAAGGACAGTTCCGGAAGAACCCCGAAGGCCGTCCGGTCCGTG
>Ga0209723_1003298_pt1 | contig 19628 bp, 16 predicted proteins | sample BiotimSIPDNA_2_FD_185750 | JGI IMG/M metagenome (GOLD analysis project Ga0209723, IMG submission 185750) | Anaerobic biogas reactor microbial communites from Washington, USA - Biogas_R2 time_0 SIP DNA (SPAdes) (version 2) | ecosystem: Engineered > Bioreactor > Anaerobic > Unclassified | place... | reverse complement strand
CCGCATCGTCTGGGACGATCTGACACAACACTTAAAGAAGCTGTCCAGTGGAACACAAATTGTCAAAGAGCTTGGGCGACTACTGATCGCCGCATAAATCTATGTTTAAAAAATCAGTCAACTTGAGTAAATAGATGTAATAGCCATGGATTGCCGGATCTATCGGGTAAACGTCCTGCGGATCTTTTCCGCCTTTCCATCCGAGTGTCACATCGGCTGTATTCAGATCGAACACTTCTCCCGCCGTTGGTTCACCATCTTCGGGAGTCGGGTCGTAAGGACCTGAGGTCACTCCTTCTGTAATAATAATCCGGTCAATCGAAATATTGATACCGGGATTTTCCGATTGGATATAGGCGGTCGCACAGCCCTCGGTTACTTCGTTCGTGAATCCCTCCGGAAACGAGCCGCTCAGCGAACCCGACAGAAGGGTAACCGTGTCGCCTTCAATGGTCAACTCATAACCGTCCGGGCCAAGATCCAGTATGATGTCCAATATCGGTGTAAGGTTCTGTGTTCCGGTATTCCAGTTCAGTGTGTTAAACGTCCATGTTGCCAACACGGTCTTGGTGTTGTCGTTAGCTTCGTAGAATAACACAGAGGTCCCATTCCATCCGCCGGAACCATCCGCGGTCGTCAGCGAAGTGTTTTCAAACTGAACCCAGAAACCGGTCGGCAACCCGTCGTCAAAATCCCAAGCGTCATTCCCTTGCTTGACACCGATGCAGTTACGAGCTGTAGCCCCAGTGCCGGTATTGCCCACAGCAAAGCGGACACCTAAAAACTCAAAACGGGAAAGAACGCCGCCGAGAACGGCGCCATCCTTGGAGGTAATCGAGCACCGGGACCCACCGTGAGTTGGACCATTAAGGGTCACTTTTGAATCCGCTTCCGTGACAGTGGAATTAACCAGACCGGCCACGACATTAAACCCCTCACCAACGCCTGTGGTGTTGGAACCGATCGCACCGTCATCAAAGTGGTCATCGACAACGACCGTTTCGCCAAAGACCACGGAAGACAACATCCCTGCGATCAATACGGTTAATATTAATACTCTTTTCATTGTTATTCTCCCGATATAGTTTTAAAGAAGCCCCGCGTCCTTGCCTCAATGGCTACATCCCTGCTGTGAAGGCCTTGCACCCACTCTTATGATCCATAACCCTCCTTTCTGACTTAATTTTATGTCTTTTTTCACTTAAATTTCTCCCATCACACCACTTTCCTTCTTAAATTTAACCTACTTGATCACGGTTAATTTTACCGCAGTCCGATAATTACTTCAAGAAAAATATGATTTATTTATTTCTTATGCCCACTCCAACAACTGAATATCGCACGGCCAGGATGGCCGTCCTTTGGGGGGAATATAAACCCATTTCCACCAGTCAGTTGTATCAATACTGCTGGATGCGGCAGGTGGGCGAAATGGTGGTGTCCGTCGCTCGAATCAGCGGCGTTTATACGACCACGCCTTTCTTTAATATGATGTTTGCGTAGAGGGCGGATTCGCCGGTCGCGACGACGGCGTAGGCGTTTTTGGCCCGCTCATAAAAGGCAAATCGCTCGACGTTCTCAAAGCCATCGAATTTCTCACCACTTGCCCTGATAATCCTGTCGTACACATTCCAGATCGGGGTTTCAACCTTATCCCCCGGCACCACCTGCATCAGGGCGACGGGTTTGGGGACGTAGATATCCAGCGGGAAGAGTTTGAGCACGGCCTCCAGCACGGGCGGCACGCCGTGGCCATCAGCCCGGATCAGGCGACGTGCGATGGAGGCGGCGGGGAAATTCCCGTCGGCGATGACGATCTCGTCGCCGTGGCCCATTTCCATGAGGATTTTCAGCAGTTCAGGACTGAGAATTGAGGGGATATTTTTGAGCATCGGAGTTCTCCTTTTCTCTTAGTATTTATGGCCGTGGACGTTGGAGGTTCTAAAGCCGTAGATTGCAATGACCACAAAGCAGATCAGCGGCAGCACAAATGAGACACGGGTGCTGGACAGGGTCATAAAGCCCAGGTTGACGGCACTTTGGTCCATAATCCATCCCTGCATGGGGGGCATCAGGCTTCCGCCGCCGATGGCCATAATCAGCCCGGCGGCACCAAGTTTTGCGTCATCACCGAGGCCTTTGAGGGCGATTCCGTAAATAGTGGGAAACATCAGGGACATACAGGCCGAAACACCAATCAAACAGTAAAGCCCCCAGATTCCCTGAATGAAAATCGTTCCGAGAATCAGCAGCAGTCCGCCGATGGACAAATTCATGAGCAGGCCGCCGGGACTGAAGTATTTGAGCAGGAACGTACAGATAAATCGGCTGCTGACGAAGATGATCATCGCAACCATATTGTGCATCTGGGCGGTGGTCTTGGCCATGCCCAGTTCGTTTTCAGCGTATTGAATGATAAACGTCCAGCACATAATCTGAACGCCGACATAAAAGGCCTGCGCCACAACGCCTTCGATATATTTTTTGTTGGTGAAAAGACGCGACAAGGAGGCTTTCAGGTGCAGCGAAGTGTCTTCTTCCCCTTTGCTGCGGGGGAGGCGGGCGACGGCGAATACGACCAGTGCGGCCAGAACGACCAGACCGAGAAACACATACGGCCCGATGATGACGTTCAGATCGTTCTGGCTCATTGCGGCGAATTGTTCGGGGGCCGTCTCCCGAAGAATGCGGCGACTGGCTTCGTCTGTCTGGTCAAGTCTGGCCAGGATAAAGTTGCGGGCCACGAGCATTCCCAAAAACGACCCCATCGGATTAAAGGACTGTGCGAAGTTGAGCCGCTGCGTGGCCGTCTCTTCGGGACCCATCGCCAGAATATAGGGGTTGGCGCTGGTTTCAAGGAACGACAGACCGCAGGTCATCACGAAGTAAGACAGCAGAAAGGCCCAGAACGCCATCATCCAGCCGGATGGGATAAACATCAGGCAGCCTGCGGCATAGAGTGCTAATCCCAGGAGAATACCGGTTTTGTAGCTGAACCGCTTGATAAATAGGGCGGCGGGAAAGGCCATGACACAGTACCCGCCGTAAAAGGCGAACTGCACAAGGGAGCTTTCAAAATTGCTGATGAGAAGGATGTTCTTGAAGGCCGCGACCATCGGATTGGTGATGTCGTTGGCAAATCCCCACAGCGAGAACAACGCCGTGACAAGGAAAAATGAACCTAAAATCTCGGGAGGTATAACACGGGGCTTAGGGCCGGTCCCTGCACCGGTCGCGACGACGTCTGACATTACGGATATCCTTTCGATATAAACTGTTCCACCTGAATTTAATGCCGAAATAACGTCACGGCAGTTTACCGCAGTTCTTCGTCGAAGACAACTGCGACTTTTCCGCATTTTCCGCCAGCCATCAGGGCATAGGCCTCGTCGGCCTTTTCAAGAGGAAACCGATGGGTGATGAGGTCTTCCGGCCGGATGCCCCAGCGGACGATGCGTTCGACCAACTCTTCCATTCGCCAGATGTTCGTCACCCACGAGCCGTAGATGGTTTTCTGGTCGTGGATGATATCCGGCGATGGCTGAAAGCTACACGTGCCGCCTTCGCCGAGAAAGACGATCTTGCCCCATTTTCGGGCGGCCTGAATGCAGGTCAGACGAGCCTTGTCATTGGCCGAGCAATCGACCGTTTTTTCGGCTCCCATCCCGCCGGTCATAGTGCGAACCTGCTGCACATTGTCAGCCCCGGCCTTGAGCACCGCATCAAACAATTTCAGCTTCTCTGCGATCCGGATACGCTCGTCAATGGCCTCAATGCCGACGATTCGGTCAGCGCCCATCGCCTTTGCAAGCATCGCCGTCGCCAAACCGACCGGCCCCAGGCCGGTAATCAATACCGTATCGTTGCCACAAATACCGATTTTTTCCAATCCTTCATAGACCGTTCCGAAACCGCAGGCCACCTGGGCGCCGTCGGAATAGCTCAGTTCATCGGGTAGAAGAACAAGGTCTTTCTCTTCGGCCAGCAGGTACTCGGCCATGCCGCCGTCGCGCTGCCAGCCGTAAGCCCGGCGATACTGCTCGCTGGTGCAGGAGATCATATACCCCCGCCGACAGTCATTGCACAGACCACAGCCGGAAATGTGATAAATTATCACCCGGTCGCCCTCTCGGAAACGGCGACAGCCTTGGCCGATCTCAACAATCTGCCCGCACGGCTCGTGGCCGGCGATCATCCCCGGCTGGTAGCCTTCAGGCCCTTTGCCGAGATGCTCGTGATAGATACACCGAATGTCCGAACCGCAAATGGTGGACGACTTCATTTTGACTAACACCTCGCCGTACCCCGGCGTCGGAATGTCAAATGTCTTTAACTCAACCGTGCTGTTGCCCGGCAGAATCGCGCCTGTCATTCTTTTCATAAAACGTATCCTCGTTGTATATTTGATCAATTAACACATTGCGACGGGCTTTACGCCGAATTATATCATATTATTACGATGGATTACTGTTTAATACATTGAATTTGCCAGACATTGACAGGCTGATACCCGTCGGCGGCAAACAATTGAAGATGATAAACCCCCGGCCGGTCAAACCGAATCGTCCCCATCTCAACAAACTCAGCCGCATCCCAGGCGCCGGTGCGCGGCACTCGGAATGCGAGTTCTTTACCGTCGATCTGGATGCTCATTCGCGAGGCGTCCAGCGCGGCAAATTCACCGCGTAATTGATACTCGCCCGCTTCGGAAATCGCCAGCAGCCAGTGAGCACGGTCGGCAGGATTATTCCAGTAGCCGATGTTAGTGCGTCCGCCTTGCTGTTCTTGTTGAATCTCACGGCCTTGCAGGGTCGCTTCATCGGCGCTTAAGATAATCGCGTTGGATACTTGTTCAGAATTCGTATCAAACTCAAAGCCGGACAGCTTGAACACACAGGCATAGTCATCCACGTCGCGGGACGGAGCCGACTGCGGCCAGACGAGTGTCAATCGGCCCTGATCGCCGACCCGGAAAGCGACATCGCCGGCATACCCCAGCAGTTGGACTTTCGCCGCGGCCGAGGCAGGGCCGACGCGGACCGCCTGCAGGATCAATTCGGGTTTTGTCGGCCGGCCCATCACGATGGCATAGAGCGTCCCGCCGTCTTTGGAAACGGTAAAGCGTACGTCCTCATACGTCATTGCACGGCCGCGCCCTTCGTTAAACCCCTGACCTTGAATCGGAGCGGTTTCTCTGAGGGCCGGACCTTCGCCAAAGACCTTCCACGGTCGTGTGGCCACAATGCCTTCGCTGTTGATCGCCATCCAGTCGCGGATGCCGTGGAGTGTTTTTTCCGCTTCGGAATCAAATGTGCCGTCGCCGCGAAGGGGAACGCTGAGCAGGAGGTTTCCGTTTTTGCTGACGATGTCAACCAGCATGTGGATGACGGTCTTGGCGGTTTTATAACGGCGGTTTTCAAAAATCGACCGGTTGTAATGCCAACTGCCCAGGCAGGTGCAGGTCTGCCAGGGGTACGGTTCGATTTGATCACTGTAGCCTTTTTCAATATCCCAGACCTGCGTTTGCCGCTGTTCGGGACTGAGGATTTTGTTGTTCATCACAGCCCTAAGCTCGCCGTCGTTCCATTTCATGCTGCTGTTGTAGAAGTGGGCGGCGATTTTGAAGCCGGCGTCATTGAACGGATGCAACGGCAGGATCGTATCGTCAAAATAAATCAGGTCTGGCTTGTATTTATTGAGCAAATCGAGCGTGCGGTTGTAAAACTTTTCACAGTAGGCCAGGTCGGGAAGATTATTGGTTTGCGTCCAGTGCCAATGGCGGTGGATATCCCCCAAGTCGTTCGGTCGGGTGATGCGCGGCTGATTTTGCGCATACAAATCCTGTGGATCCAGCCCTTCCCACCATGTGCCTTTTCCGTCCTCTTTGGTCGGGTTCCCGTCATAAGGCACGCCGGCCAACGGTCCCTGGCGGTCGGCGCTCCGGGCGGTCTCATACCAGATCGACGCATGAGACGCATGGGCACTGACGCCGAAAGGCAGGGCATACTTGCGGGCCGCTTCGGCCCAGCCGGCGATGATGTTCTGCTTGGGCCCTATCGCCACCGAATTCCACGGCTGATAGGTACTGTCCCAATAGTCAAAATTGTCGTGGTGGTTGGCCATGGCGACAAAATATTGTGCGCCGACCTCTTTATAAAACCGTACCAGCTTGTCCGGATCCCATTTTTCGGCCTTCCATTCATGGATGACATCCTTAAAGCCAAACTCCGACGGATGGCCGTAGTTGGCGACGTGCCAACGGTACTGCCTGTTGCCTTCGAAATACATTTCCCGGGCATACCAATCGCCCTGTTCCGGCTGACACTGCGGCCCCCAGTGCGCCCAGATGCCGAACTTGGCATCGCGGAACCATTCGGGCGTCTCGTATTGCGCCAACGACTCCCACGTCGGCTCGAATTTGCCCGTTTGCATCGGCTCGGCCTTGTCGCTGATTCGATGCACAAATTCCGGCATCGTCGTCCAGTCCGCAACGCCGTGCGGAGCAACAACGAACAATACAATCAAACTCAATATCCAAAGTGTCGGATTTCGCATCATTTGACAACGCAACACAAGTTCATTTCAATACACCCAACTTTTTTTGACACCACTCACGACGGCGTAATGTCGCCGTCCAGATCCCACAAATCTTCCCAGCTTTGATTGTCTTTCCAGAGGAAGACCTGTCCTTTGATGAGACGGCAATTTTTGTCGATGGCGGCAATCCGGCGCATCTGCTCCTCTGTCAGCGGGTCGCTGATCGCCGCTTCCAGGTTTTGGCGGTAATGGTTCACCGAAAACGGAATCGGCACCTGCCCCCGCTGAATCGCCCATTGAATGCACACCGCGGCGGGATGGATCTTTCGCTCCCGGGCAATCTCGACAATCACGGGATCCTCGACATCGACGGTGTCCTCGGCCGTCCGGTCCCGCTCCGGCCTGCCGGGCGAACCGATCGGGGAATACCCGATGGGCTGGATGCCGTGATCAACGCAAAACTGAAACAATTCCGGCTGCTGAAAATGCGGATGCAGCTCCATTTCATTGCACACCGGCTTGATTACGGCATCCCGCAACAACAGCTTGAGTTTCGGAATCGTCATATTGGATGTTCCGATGTTCCTGACAAGTCCCATCTCGACAAGCTGTTCCATTTGCCGCCAGGTTTTCATATAATTCTCGTGAATATACGGCTTGGCGTCGGGACTTCGCGACGTGACATCACAATGCGGCGGGTGGTAGTTTGGAAACGGCCAGTGCACCAGATACAAATCGAGATCATCCAGCCGCAGGTCGGACAACGATTGCTTGCAGGACGCGATCACGCGATCATGCATATCGTTCCAGACCTTTGACGTAATCCACAACTCCCGGCGTTTTACGACACCGCCCTGAAGAAGCTCTTCCAGAACCTGCCCGATTTCGCGCTCATTGCCGTACACCGAAGCACAGTCGATGTGCCTGTACCCGAAATGAATAGCGTCCCTGACGGTATTGGCGACTGTCGCGGCGGTAACCGCATCTGACCCAAAAGTGCCTAATCCGACCACGGGAATACGGTCTCCCGTTGACAACACTTGTGTCGGCACACGCAGAGGGTCTATTCTGTCTTTGTCAGAATGAATCATAACGTGTCTCTTTCAAAGTGAATCACAGACAGCGAACATTCCGCTGTTCGTTCACAATCATTCATCAATCCGGTATCGATTTCCCGGTCGGGGTGTCTGACCCCTTCCGGGAAATCGGCAAACCGGTCTTAACCTCGGAAATACAGATAAGCGGCAAGGATCGCCACCAGAACGGCCGCGGACGCAATGACATCCCATTGGTTCCAGGATGCGCGCGACGCCTTGCGATCCTCTTCCGTCTGCGTACCGAAGGTCAACCCTTTAAACTTGCTGTAATCCGGCTCAGCCGTCATGTGGCTGACAACAACCATGACCCCAATACAAATCAGGAATATGAGCAAGCTGTAGTATTGGAAGTACATATTGTTAACGATCCACAGGAAGGAACCTTCCGCATACGAGAAATCGGAGATCAGCTTGACCGGCGTATCGACGGCCAGACGGAAAAGACCCAGTGCAAAACCGACGATCATTGCCCACAGACAGCCTTGAGCATTGAGCCGCTTGCTGAAGACGCCCAGGAAGAACACCACAAAAATCGGCGGGGCCAAGTAGGACTGAATGCCCTGCAGGTAGTCGTACAGCCCCTTGCCGCCCCGAATTACGGGAATCCAGGCCAGCCCGATCACCACCATCACGATAGTCGCCAAACGACCAACCCACACGATCTGCTTCTGGGTCGCTTCGGGACGCATCTTGGAATAAAAGTCGATGGTAAACAGAGCCGCGGAGGCATTGAAGGCGCCTGCCAGCGAACTCATCAAGGCCGCCAGCAAGCCGGCAACCACGACGCCGCGAATACCTATCGGAAGCACCTCGGCAACCAACATCGGAAACGCCTGCTGAGCATTATCACGTATCAATTGACCGCTCTCATCAAAAAAGGCGGTGGCCAACACCTCGTTCTGGCCGCTCTTGGCCAAGGCAAAGGCAATCATACCGGGGATAATAAAGATGAAGACCGGAAGCAATTTCAGAGCCGCCGAGCATATCGAGCCGCGACGGGCGACCTGCTCATTTTGCGCACCAAGCACACGCTGAACGATATACTGGTCGGTACACCAATACCACAAGCCGATAATCGGCGCACAAAACAGCATTCCGACCCAGGGGTAGTTGTCGTTGAAATACCACGCCATGCGGGCCTCCTCTTTGACCGGCGCCCATGTAGACGTCATTCCCTCCGGAACCATCGGCTTCCAGAGGTTGAACATCTCTGAGCCGGCCCACTCCCGCAGTGCATCCCAGCCGCCGAGCGATTTAAGCCCGTAGTAGGTGACAAAGGCCGAGCCGACGACAAGGATGACGGTTTGAATCGCCGAGGTATAGGCGACCGCACGCATACCGCCCATAACGGTATAGATACCGGTCAGCACAATCACCGCGACAGAACCGATCCAAAAGCTGTCCAGCCCCATAAACTCGATGTCGGGAATCAGCACGGCAAACACGACGCCGCCGGCAAAGATACCGACCGCCAGCTTGGTCAGCACATACGCCACCAGCGAAATGACCGACAGCATGGTTCGGTTGACGGTGGAAAAACGACGCTCCAGAAATTCCGGCATCGTAAAGACCTTGGACCGCATATAAAACGGCACCATGATCCACGCCAGTACCAGCAGACACCAGGCATGCAGCTCATAGTGCGCCATGGCCACACCGTCGGTGGCGCCGGAACCGGCCAGCCCCACCAAGTGCTCCGAACCGATGTTCGACGAAAACACCGCCGCACCGATGACCCACCAGCCTAAATTACGACCGGCCAGAAAGTACTCCGCGGTCGTTTGCGAACGCTTCTCCTTAAGATACGCCCACCAGGCAATTCCGAATACAATAACAAAGTACCCCAGAATCACCAACCAGTCCCACATATGCAACGCCGTCATGGTTATTCCTTTCTACTCAATTCAATGAAAATATGTTAATTAATACGCTGTTCGCTTATTGTACAGAAAATGTGTGAATCGTTGTAGTCTGGTAGGTTTGTCCCGGTCGCAATACCGTGGTCGGGAACTGGGACTTATTGGGACTGTCGGGAAAATGCTGCGTTTCCAGACATAAGGCGTACCGGTGCCCATAGACCTTGCCGTCCTTGCCGGTCAGGGTGCCGTCCAGGAAATTGCCGGCATAGAACTGAATGGCCGGCTCGGTGGTCCAAATCTCCATCACCCGGCCGCTGGTTGGCTCTGAGACACGGGCAGCCTGCGTCATTTCGCCGTTGTGCTGCTTGTTGAGCACCCAGTTGTGGTCATAGCCCTGACCGTATCGAATCTGGTCCATGTCGGCATCGATGCGGGCGCCGATCTTCGTCGAACGGGTAAAGTCCATCGGCGTCCCGGCGACATTGAGAATTTCGCCCGTGGGAATCAGCGTGGCGCCAACCGGTGTGTACCAGGCCGCATTGAGCATCAGGTCGTGCCCAAGGATGTCGCCGTTGCCCTGCCCGGCCAGATTGAAATAGCTGTGATTGGTCAGATTGCACACCGTCGGCTTATCGGTGGTCGCGGTGTAGTCAATCCGCAGTTCGTTGGCATTGGTCAGCGTATAGACCACTGTCACATCCAGATTGCCGGGATACCCTTCTTCCATGTCCTTGCTGAGATAACGCAGTTCCAAGCCGACGCCGTCCGATGTCTGGAACGGCTTGGCATCCCATACCACCTTTTCGAAACCGACAAGTCCCCCGTGCAAATGGTTGTTGCCGTCATTGGCGTTCAGGGAGTAGACCTTTCCGTCCAGCATAAACGCAGCGTTCCCGATCCGATTGCCGTAACGGCCGATAATACACCCAAAGTGGGGGCTTTTCTCCTCATAGTCCCGAATGTTATCAAACCCCAAGACGATGTCGCCCAACTGCCCGTTGCGGTCCGGAACCCACAGTTCCGTGACAATCCCGCCATACGTGGCGATCTTGGCGACGAGGCCATTGGCGTTTGTCAGCGTGTACAGATCGACCTTCTGGCCGTTTTGTGTCCTGCCGAAATCGCTGACCTGAATGTTCGTTTCGCCTCCGTCTTGCTGCAACGGGGCCACCCGGCAGCCCGCCAGAGCTAGCATCACAACCAATACACTTAATAACACGCTTCTGAACTTCATACTTATTCTCCTTAATAACGGGTTCGTCGCCTGTTTTTATTGTCGATTTTTTGCCCGCGTCTGTCTTTCTGTTTTTAAGAGAGGGACTTGGCAAGCATATAGTACATTTCGTTAATGCGAATATCCTTTTTGAAATCGGATATTGAGGTTTTTTCATCAATGCACAGATATTCGATCCCGGCCATTTCGGTAAAGTCTTCCAGATGCTCGGCCGTCAATGCCTTGGTAAAGCCCGTGTGATGAGCGCCGCCGGCCAAAATCCAGCACGCCGCACCGGTTCTCAAATCCGGCTTGGGCACCCAGACCACCCGCGCCACCGGCAGTCTCGGCAGATCGGCGTCCGGCTTGACCACCTCTACGGGATTGACAATCATCCGGAAACGATTGCCCATGTCCACCAGAGAGGCGTTCAGGCCGGCACCTGGAGCCACGTTGAACACCACGCGGACGGGATCCGCTTTGCCGCCGATGCCGAGCGGATGAACTTCCAGCGACGGCTTTCCGTCGGCAATGGAAGAACAAACCTCCAGCATGTGCGCGCCCAGCACCTTTGAATTCGCAGGATCCAGATGATACGTATAGTCCTCCATAAAGGACGTGCCGCCGGGCAGCCCGGTTGCCATCACTTTCATCGCCCGCACCAGCGCCGCGGTCTTCCAGTCTCCCTCGGCGCCAAAGCCGTATCCGTCCGCCATCAAGCGCTGAACTGCAAGACCGGGCAACTGCAGCAAGCCGTGCAAATCCTCAAAGGTGGTCGTAAACGCTTTGAAACCGCCCTTTTCAAGAAATGCCCGCATCCCGGCTTCGATCTTTGCCGAAACACGCAGCGATTCCATCTGTGCGTCCTGAACCTTGAAAACGTATTGCTCCTTGTACTCGGCAATCAGTTTATTGACGGCGGCATCGGAAACGGATTTGATGACGGCCACCAAATCGCCTACGCCGTACCCGTTGACAGACATGCCGAACTGCTTTTGTGCCTCGACCTTGTCGCCTTCGGTGACGGCGACTTCTCGCATATTGTCGCCGAAGCGGCAGACCTTCATATGCTGCATTTCATTCCAGCCGACGGCCGCACGCATCCAAACGCCCAACCGCTGCTGTACGTCTTTTTCCTGCCAGTGCCCCACGATCACCTTGCGGGTCTTTCGCAGACGCGAACAGATGAACCCGAATTCACGGCCGCCATGTGCCGATTGGTTGAGGTTCATAAAGTCCATATCAATCTTGTCCCAGGGGATATCACGATTGAATTGCGTATGCAGATGCACAAAGGGTTTTCGCAGGAGGGACAGGCCGGCAATCCACATCTTGGCCGGGCTGAACGTATGCATCCAAGTAATCAGGCCGATACAGTTGGGGTCCGTATTGGCGCTGACACACAACTGGGTAATCTCGTCGGGCGTTTTCAGCACCGGTTTAAAGACAACCTTGCAGGGGATCGCGGATGAGGCGTTCAGCGCATCGGCGATGGTCTTCGAATCGATATCAACCTGTTTCAGGGTCTCCGGGCCGTATAAATGCTGACTGCCCGTTACAAACCAAACTTCATACGTCTTTAATGTGTCCATAGGTCATCCTCTCTTATCGTTGTCCGTAATAAGCGTTTTTTCCGTGTTTTCGAAAGTAATGTTTATCCAGCAAAGGCCGGGAGATCGGCCTAAGGTCCGGCTTGAGATGCGAGGTCTTCAATGCCATTTCCGCGGCCTGCTCGAGCACCACCGCCGATTCCACCGATTTGGCCGGCGTGGCACCCCAGGTGAACGGCCCGTGGTTTGCGACCAGAACAGCCGGCATTTCGTCGGGAGACAGGGACAAAAAGGCCTCCACAATGACCTTGCCGGTGTTGCGTTCATAGTCCGACTTAATCTGCGCTTCGGACATCACCGCGGTAACCGGTATCGTCCCGTAAAAATAATCGGCGTGCGTCGTCCCAAGGCAAGGAATCGGGCGGCACGCCTGTGCCCATATCGTCGCATGCAGCGAATGGGTGTGACAGACCCCGCCGATCGTCGGGAAATTCCGATACAGCTCAAGATGCGTGGGCGTGTCGGAAGACGGATTCAGGACGCCTTCGACGACGTTGCCGTCCATATCCAGCAGCACAATATCATCGGGCGTCAAGACGTCATACGATATCCCGCTGGGCTTGATCGCAACGATGCCTTTGTCCCGGTCGATGCCGCTGACATTCCCCCAACTGTAAATAATCAGGTTGTTCCGCTTCAGCTCTAAATTCGCTTCGCAAACGTCGATTTTCAATTGTTCAAGCATGGGTTATCCTTGACAGCTTTCTTTGATGTCAAGAAGGTCTTTCATCACGTTGGCCATCCCGCCCGGCGTCCCGGCAACGCCGAATCCGTCGTGGAGTTGCTTATACAATTTATACAGCTTCGCATAAACGGCCTTATTTTCGGGAATCGGCTTATAGACCACCTCTTTGACGCCGGTCATGGCAGCTTGCGCCGACCCGAAGTCGTCGTACCCCCCCGCCGCACGGCCGGCCACAACGGCCGCCGCAACGGCAGACCCCAGCGCACAGGTCTGGGCCGAACGGGAGACTTTCATCTCTCTGCCGAGAATGTCCGCATAAATCTGCATGATCATCGGGTTTTTTTCGGCGATGCCGCCGCAGTTGACAACTTCCCGAATCTTAACACCGTACTCTTCAATGCGGTTGATGATCGTCAGGGCGCCGTATGCCGTCGCTTCCACCAAGGCACGGTAGATTTCCTCCGGCTTTGTATGAAGCGTCTGACCGAGCAGCAAACCCGTCAGCCGCTGATCCACGAGAATCGTGCGATTCCCGTTGTTCCAGTCCAGCGTCAGCAATCCGGACTGGCCGGGTTTGAGTTTCGCCGCTTTGTCCGTCAGCGCCCGGTGGGAGCCGTTGGCGCTGCCGCCCGGTTCGATGTAATTGACAAACCAATTAAAGATGTCGCCGACCGCCGACTGGCCCGCTTCGATCCCGAACGATCCCGGAAGCACCGAGCCGTCAACGATTCCACAGACACCGGGGATATCCTCCGGCGGCGTGGAAGGATCCGACACCATCACGTCACAGGTACTTGTCCCCATCACTTTTACCATGGTGCCCGGTGCAACGCCGGCGCCGATCGCCCCGAGATGGCAATCAAATGCACCCATCGCCACCGGAATACCGGCCTTTAGCCCCAGTTTAGAGGCCCATTGCTCGACAAGCCCCCCCGCCGCTTCACCGACCGTATAAGTGTCATCCGGGAGCGTATCGCGCAACGCCCCAAGCTTGGGGTCCAGCTTGGCAAGAAAGGCTTTGTCGGGATACCCCCCCCACTGATTGTTGAAAAAGGCTTTATGCCCCGCGGCACACCGACAACGTTTCATTTTTTCAGGATGATCGGTTCCCGTCAAAATGCCGGTGATCCAGTCGGCGTGCTCAACCCAGGTATGCGCGGCGTTGAAGACCGCCGGGTCAGTGCGCAGGCAATGCAGAATCTTACTGAAAAACCATTCCGATGAATACGTTCCGCCGCACTTGGCCAGGTATTCCGGGTGTTCTTTCTGTGCCAACGCCGTAATCTCGGCGGCCTCTGCGTAACTGGTGTGATCTTTCCAGAGCCAGACATAGGCGTTGAGATTGTTCTTGAATTCAGCCTTGAATGCCAACGGCTGCCCTGCCGCATCGACAGGAATCGGGGTCGAACCCGTTGTGTCCACCCCAATGCCGATAATTTGTGCGACATTAAAGGATGGGTCGGCTTGTTTGGCTTTCTTGATCGCGTCTAAAATCGTGACTTCAAGCCCTTTGAGGTAATCGGCAGGATTCTGGCGGGCGACATTGTGGTTGGCCGGATCCAGCAGAATCCCTGCCTGACCACTTTCATACTCATAAACGGATGTGCCAACCTCAGTCCCATCCTTCACATCGACCAAAAGACACCGCACTGAGTTGGTTCCATAATCTAAACCAATACTATAGGGCATAGTTCACTCCTGAACACAAGGCGTTAAGCATAAAAGCATGTCCAAAACACGTCAACTAATATTAATAAAAGTGTTCTTCCAAGGTCATTTTTCGTTAATATATAGTCAGTTTGCGTCAAAGGAAAGTATTTTTATGAAAAAGTTATGATTATTATGGACACCTCGCATGCCCAGCAAGAAAATTACTTTCCGGAGCCGAAAATTATATTTCACTGAAACTGGCCGCTAAGTCTATTTACTGTCTCCGGATTGTCTGAATGAAGTCCCTTCAGATGTCGAATTCGTCCCGCTGTTTGAGAAACTGGACGGCATCAAGGGGTGTTTTCGGGGGTTTTTATTGTTCGGCGATGAGTTTTGCTTTGAGGACGATCAGGGCGGCGGCCAGTTGAGGGTCGGCGGCGAGCATTTGCCGAACGAGGGAGTCGGTTTTGTCGTCGCGTGTGTCCGGGGCGTCTTTGGCCATCAGTTGTTTGCGGCGTTCAAGCTGCAAGCGGCTGATTTCGGCGACTTCAAAGGCGTACAGGGGGATGTCGATATGGGGGGGAATACCCCAGTCAGTGCGGCCCTCGGACTGGAGCTTGTAGCGGTTTGGGACGGGTTGGCCGTCGGGCAGGTGGTAGTAGGCAGTGGTCAGCTTCAGGCGTCCGCCGTCGGGGCCTAAATCGGCGATTTCCTGCACAGTGCCTTTGCCGTAGGTGCGCTGACCGATGAGGGTGGTCTGGCCGGGCTTGCGGACGGCCAAGACGCCGGCGACGATCTCCGAGGCGCTTGCGCTGGCTTCGTTGATGAGAATGACAAGGGGATAACCGCGTGTAACGGCGTTGGATTTCGCCCTTTGGACGGTTTGGCTGTCTCCGCGGCCGCGACTGGTCAGCAGGACACCGTCGCTGATGAACAAGTTGGCCAAGCTGGTCGCCTCGGTGAGCAGCCCGCCGCCATTACCGCGAACGTCGATGATCAGACCGGCGACTTTCTTTTGTTCAAGCTGTTCGAGAACGCCGCGGGCCTGCTGGGCGGTTTTGTCAGTAAAACCGTTAAGCTGGAGGTAGCCGATGCGATGTTCGGCGTCAAGAAAATAATCCCAGTGGCCTTCGCCGCCGTTGTTTTCAGCGCGGTGCGCCCCTTCAACGGTGGGCAAGACGATGCGCTGACGCAGGACGGTCACGATCTGCACCTTTTCGACGCCGGGGCGGCGGACGGTCAGGCTGACGGCCGTGCCAACCGGGCCGGAAATTAAAGATACGGCACAATTGGTGGGCAGGTCATTTGTGGGTTGGCCATCCACTGCCAGAATGATGTCGTCGGCGGCGAGGAGCGTTCCGGCGGCGGGAGTATCGGGAATAACCGAGACGATGACGAGGTTTTCGCCGTCGCGTTTGATGCGAATGCCGATGCCGCCGAATTGGCCGGTGATATTCTTTTCGAACAGGCCAAGACCTTCGGGCCAGACGGCTTCGGTGTAGGGGTCGAGTGCGGTCAGCGCCGCTTCGGTGAACTGGGCAAGAATGACACCTTCGGGCAGCTTAAGCGTGATGTGATTGACGGCGGTCAAGGTTTCCAGAAGTGCGGCCATCCCGGCGCTGTCGGTTGGCGGGGCCGCGGTTTGCAGCGAGGCGATGTGGTCAGCCCAAGCGGCAACGCCGTTGGGGTCGCGTTCAACCGCAAAGGTTATCGTCGGGTTGTCCAGTACGGTCGTCAGCAGGGCCAGCCGCCGCAACCCGTGCTGTGTGAGGCGGTCAAACGGCGGCGGCTCGACGTATCGCGATTCCAGCACGGTAAATACCTGTGCGGCGGTTCGGTGCGTGACCTGTGAATAGGGAACGGCGGTGATATCGCAAGGGTTTTGACGGAGGGCGTTGGCGATGAGGCGGCGCTGCTGCAAATCGTCGGAGGCTTCTTTGAACGATTGGGGGGAAAACTCGACCAGCCACTGCATCCACCGGGTCCAGGCCGTATCCCATCGCCCGGCCTGATCATCGGCGCAGAAGCGTTCATACGCAGCTTGACGCAGCATCCCGAAAACCGACCCGGCCAGCAAACGGTCGCGCTCCGGCGTAGTCGCATTGTCCCAAGCCGACTTGAACAGCGCCATCGCGTCAAGCAGGGTCGATTCTGCGTTGAGCGTATTCGGGTCGAGGCTGTCCAGCGCGAGGCGTTTTTCGTCAAACAGCGCCTGACGCTGCTGCTGACGGCGGTCGGCAAGTGCCTGGTGCTCGCGAAGGAGGCCTTTGAGTGCTTCGGTACGCGGGTCGGCGGATGTGTCCGCGGCGTCCAGTGCCGTCAGCGCCGCGGTCCACTGCCCGGCGGCCGCATAGTCGGCGGCCTGCCTGACGGTGTCCGGCACGACAGGCTGCCCGCCGTATAGGCTCGGCCACAATACCGCCGCGATACAGCCGATCACAAACGGCCGCAAACCAAGATGTTTGAGGAGTTGCGTCACTTTCATCTCATTGTGCGATGCGATTTATGCACATCGGTAAAATACCCGATTCTCATGATTAAAACAAGTGTTCTCGATATAAAAAACTTCCAGCCCAATCCGATGAAAAGCCGATACCAATATCGAAAATTCATTTTTTAACGGGTTTGCCGAGGTGCGATGCGGTTTTTGTTCAAAAAATCTCAGCGGGTTGTGCGTGAACGCGATTTTAAGGCAGTGTTGGCACATAAATGCTCCGTCAGCAGCGGTTTGATGCGGCTTTATGCGGCGCCGAACGGGCTGGAGATTCCGCGTTTCGGGGTTTCCGTCAGCCGGAAATGCGGCTGCGCCGTCGTACGCAACCGGCTAAAACGACTGGCTCGGGAGGCGTTTCGCCTGCATCAGCACGATTTGCCGCCCGGCCGGGACTATCTTTTAATTCTGACGGCCGGCAAGCCGATAAATAAGGACGGCAAGGCCGTAAAGGTCTATTTTAAGATGTATGAAGTTCGGTTTTTGGAGATGGTCAATCGCCTGAGCCAGAAGCCCTGCTTTAAAACGTAAACCATTTTGGAGTAAGTGTTTATACAATTGGCACCATCGCAATCCAATCTGCTGTCGATTGGCAAGGCCGCACAGGAAGCGGGCGTGTCACGCCAGAGTGTGCAGTATTATCTGATGGTCGGGCTTTTGAGGCCGACGCAAACGACAGACAGTGGTCGGCGGCTGTTTGACCAAGGTGCCATTGAGCGGATTCGACTGATTCGGAATCTAAATCAGACCGGTTATACGCTGCGGGCTATTCGCGAGCTGTTTATGAATCGCGATAAGCCAAAGAAAGGAAATAGGTTATGACTGATTTTCAAACGCTTCAGCGCCGCCGTAATATGGTGGTCGGGGGGTTTGTCCTGTTGGCACTGGTGGCATTCGTCTGGATGCTGATTAAGTTTCGCAATCTGCCGCTGTTTGCCGCCCAGTTTCGGTCGTTTATTGTGTTTGTCCAGTTTCCCGAAGCCCCTGGAGTCAATAAGGACACGCCTGTGCTATATTGCGGCTATCAGGTCGGCAGAGTGGCCGCTGTAGATCCCCCGACGCTGGTTGCCGATGAACTCGGACGGCCCTACCATTCTGTGCGGGTGACGATTGCGATTGAAAACAGGTATGCTGGCGAAATTCCCGACCATGCCGATATTAAAATCATAAAACGTGGCCTTGGAAGCAGTTATATTGAAATCACAGTGGATCCGGATAAGTTGACGGAAGGCTATCTTGCGATGGGATTGACAAAATATGGCGAAGTCAGCACCGCCAGCGAGTTTTTTCCGCCGACGGTGCAGAACAAGCTCGAAAATCTTGTCGATTCGATCGCCCAGCTGTCGCAGAATGCAAATACCATTATTGGCGACCCGGATAATCAGGTGAATATCAAATTGACATTGGAACATGTTGCCAAGGCCGCTGCACAGGCGACTGATACGCTGGAATCGATTCGGCAGTTGACCCATCTGGGAACAGAACGGCTGGATACGGCGGCCGAGCGGCTCGATGAGACGCTTATGTCATTCCAGCGGTTTTCTGAGGTCGGGGCAGAACAGATCGAGTCGGCGGCAAACCGACTCGATGAGACGCTTGCGTCGTTTCAGCATTTTTCCGATATCGGAGCCGAACAGGTTGAGGCCGTGGCACTCAATCTGAATAATGCGATTCGGGAATTACATGTTGTTTTGGCCAAGATTCATACCGGCGACGGTTCGGCCGCCAAGTTGATCAATGACGGGCGGCTCTATGAAAACCTGCTGGACAGCAGCAGGGAACTGGAAATGTCGCTTGAACAGATCAAACAATGGGCGGCCGAGGCACGCGAAAAGGGTATTCGCATCAAGTTGTAAAGCAGAATGTTGGGTAGGTTTTTCCATCGGTCTGCTGCGCAGAGCCGATGCCACCCTACTGGTGCACCACTATGTGGACGATATCGAAAGTTTTTGTGAAATAAGAGCATATTTTGGCGGTTGGTGTGAAAAAATTCACCAAAATGGGGGTTGTTGGCCGAAAAAACACTAAAATACTCAAAAAGTGGTTTGATTTTGTGAAACGGGATGCTTATAGTTATTGTCCATAGAAACATAACGAGACAAAAGTACACTTTTTTGACCTAAAAGGAGGTTCTGATGCTTGGAATCGAAGACAAAGGCGTGCTGGCGGCGTATTTGCTGTGTCTGTTCAGTGCCGCCCTGTGCGTGGTGTATGGCGCGATCAACTGGAATCGCGGCGACGAGCCGGTCGAGCCGGACGACGTGAAGTGGGTCACGGAAGAAAAAAAAGTCGAAGAGGAAATATAAGCGGCGGCCGGCTTCGGTTGCTGTTGATAAGGAGAGTCAGATATGATAGCACACACTACTGTCCGGTTATTGAATTTTGATTTTCTTGTAACTTCATAATTTACAATATGTTGAACAAAAAAACAACTACAAACGATTTGAATTTGCCTGTACGATTTCGGCCATTTGATCAGAAAGGAC
>Ga0209723_1003297_pt1 | contig 19629 bp, 11 predicted proteins | sample BiotimSIPDNA_2_FD_185750 | JGI IMG/M metagenome (GOLD analysis project Ga0209723, IMG submission 185750) | Anaerobic biogas reactor microbial communites from Washington, USA - Biogas_R2 time_0 SIP DNA (SPAdes) (version 2) | ecosystem: Engineered > Bioreactor > Anaerobic > Unclassified | place... | reverse complement strand
ATCGGGAAGGTACGGGCATGGACAGGGAGGTTCAACTACTTCCAGGGACGAGCAAACCTCAATTTGGCGCTGTTTACGTATGTCGTGTATAAATCCGGAGAGCTTGTGCCCGGCTATTTGACTAAGCCCTTCGGCGGAAAGCCCACACTTTTTGTTGCATGATCCCCTGCGTTGCCGTCGGCCGGCCGCGGCCCGCGGGGACGGCGGCGTGGAGCGGACGGCCGCGCTGTGGTAGAATGCCTCTGATGGGCGCAGCGCATGGATCGGAACGGAGACGCGCCCGCGCCGTGATCGCGGGCGATCTGCTGGCACTCGCCTTCTGCGCGGGGTGGCCGCTTCTCTCCCCCGTTTCGGGCGGGCCATGGATGCCGCACCTGCTCCTCCGCGCGGGAAACGCGCTCCACGACTGTGCGGCGCTCGCCTTGATCTTCTTCGTCCCCGGGACCGCGCTCGTGCTTTCCTTTTCAAGGCGAAACGCGATGCCCCTGTCCGAGCTGCTCGCCTGCGGCTTCGCGGCGAACGTCGCGTACCTCGTTGCCGCCACCTCGCTGATCAAGCTTGGCGGCACCGCGGTGGACCGACCGATCCTTCTCTCCGTCATGGCGTTTGCGGCGGGCGCCTCGCTGCTCTGGCTCCTCCATTCCCGGAGGCACCCCCGTGTAATGAACGACCTGCCGTTTTCGCTTCTCTTTTGCGCCGCTGCCGTAATTTTATTCATCCTGCTCTTCGCCTTCCTCAGCGGCTACACCTCCCTCGGCCCCCAGGACCACTGGCTGATCGAGCAGGCAGCGCGCATCCGTTTCCCCGGCAAACCCCTGCCGCTTTCGCTCCGTTATGAAGGCGGCGGCGCATCCATGGACGGGCGCTTCGTGGAGCTCCCCCGGGGCGAGGGGCGGGCCTTGATCACCAATACAAGGCCGGAGGAGATGACGGCGACGGTCGGGTACCTCGTTCGCTCCGCAGTCCCCGGGGAATTCACTGTCGCGGCGGGGCAGGCCGAAAAGAACTATGCCGTCCCCGAGCCGTTCCTCGACCAGGGCCGGGCGGTTCGATTCCAGAACCAGGCGGTCGCGGCGCTGGAGCTCACGCTCCCGCCGGGAGAACGGGAGATCGTGCTCCGCTTCACGGACGCCTCGGGCTCGCCCGCCGCGTGCACCGTCCTCGACTTCACGGGCCTCACGCATGACCAGTTCTTGCGGGAGTTCGACAGGAGGTACCGCTTCGTCACGTGCGTCTTGATGTACGACATAATGGAGGCGGACGATTTCGCGTCAAACCTGGTTGAGCGCCCCTATATCTACCACAGCCCCGGCACTCCCGAGATGGAGGGCTATGCCGTGACGAACCCACCGCTGAGCTATATCTTCGGGTCGTTCGGCTATATTTTAATGGGGAGGGACATGGCGGCGATCAACAAGGTCGCCTACGCGGTGCTGGCGGCGCTCCTCTTCGTAAGCGTCTACCTTGCCCATGGCGCATGGGGCGCGCGCATTCCCATGGTCGTGGGCGCGCTGAGTCTGACCGTCGTCTTGACCGCCGGCGTATCTCTCCACTTCATGACTCACTTCATGGTTCTCTGTATCATGCTCGCCTTCTGTTGTATGTTCGAACAATCCCGCGGATGGTTTGTATTCTTCGCATTGATGGGGTGCTTCTCCGGGTGGGCGGGTTACTATTTCTGCGCGGCCGGCCTCCTGTGCTACGCCCTCTTGTGGCACGAATGGAAATGGGCACTCAGGCAATTCACGTATATCATCCTCTGCTTCGCCCTTTTCCTCCTCTGTCTCTTCGCCTACGGCCATTCAAAAGGGGTTCTGCGACCGTGGCTCAACATCATGCTCTGGGAGAACTTCAGCAGGTTCGGCACCGTGCTCCTCTACCAGCCCGGATCGCGGCCGTGTTTTTTGAGGTACGCCCTTATCTGTTCCGGTTTCCTCGCCCTGGCGTTCCCTTTCACGAACGACAGAAAGGGGTACTTCTTCCTCCTCTTCTCCGCCGTCTATTGCGCCACGCTCATGGCGGCGCCTGCGAACATGTGGAAGATCCACTACCTGACCACGCTGTCTTTCCCCCTGATGATCTTCGGAGGGCGCGGGCTGGGGCATGCCTTGAACGGGGGGGGCAGAGCCGCACTGTTCGCGAAAGCGGCGCTATGGGCATGCGCGATCATCGGCTTTGCGCACGTATGCCGCCTCGCGATGCACGGCACGCTTATACTCTGTTGAAACCCGCGGCGTCCATACTCCACAATCCCCGGCCGGCCTCGATCAACCGGCGCGGGGAACACAGATGTTCAGGGCGGACAGGGCTCCGAATAGTCGACAGGTCTGTTTTCGACCTTTAGCTTTCCGCCGCAGCGCTTCACTGTGCCTGCCCGGTGAGCTGCGGGGCGCGCGTTGAAGCCGATTTTTCGGAATCCGGGAAAAGCCCGGCGCTGCGCGGCCTTGACTCATGCCATCCCGATGTATGATACTAGGGCCCCGCGCAAGGGGTATCGCCATTCGTTCTCGCCAACGTTTCATGGGGGTCAGATGAATCGAAGAGATACGTGGCCGCTCATAGGGGTTCTGCTCATCGCAGCGGTGACTATCGCGCTGGAGCTGCTCCACACGCGCATCCTCGCCATACTGTACTGGAATCATATCGTCTATCTTATCGTTACCGTGGCCATGCTCGGCTTCGGCATCGGCGGCACGATCCTCGCCCTCTGCCGATGGCCGGCACGCCTGCAGCCGGAGCGTCTCCTCGGCGTCCTTTCGCTCGTCTTCGCCGCGACCATCGTCGTCAGCATGACGCTGGTGTGCCGGATAAGCATCGATCTCGAACATTCCCTCATGAGCTACCGGGAGCTCTACAAGATCGTCCTCAGCTATGCGGTCCTGGTGCCGCCGTACATCCTCGCCGGCTCCATCATCGCGATAGCGATCACCCGGTTCACGATGGCGATCGGCACGATCTACTTCTTCAACATGGCGGGCTCCGCCCTGGGGTGCTTCATCTTTCTCTACCTGATCGGGCCGGTGGGGGGAGAGACTCTCCTCTTCCTCCTGGCCCTGCTCGCGGCGTGCGCCTCCCTCTGCTTCAACCGGCTCCGCAAGGACGGCCTGGCCGCAGCGACGATCGCCGTATTCATAGGGATAGCGGCGATCGGCGCCCAATGGAAAACCAGCCTGATCGAGATACGGCCGGAGAGGCACAAGGAGCTCGCCCACGTGTATCACAGGCCGGTGGCGCGGGTGGAATATACCAAGTGGCATCCCCTCACCCGGGTGGATGTATCCTCCTGCCCCGGCACCGACCTTCGGTTCCTCACCCCCACCTCCATCGACTACAAGCTCATCACTCAGGACGGGACTGCGAACACGTTCATGATGCGCCTCCCGCCCGGCCCTCTCCCTCAGGTTTCCTCGTACCACATAAACTGCCTCGCATACGCTCTCGTAAAAAATCCCGAGGTGCTCGTCATCGGCGTAGGGGCGGGGCCTGATATTGTGTGGGGTCTCGAACGAGGGGCTCGGCACATCACCGGCGTGGACATAAATCCCGTCATCATCGACGTGGGGAAAAGGATCTTCAAGGATTTCAACGGGGATATATTCAACAGGAAAAACGTGGAGATCATCGAATCGGAGGGACGCGATTACGTCAGGAGCACCTCAAAGACTTTCGACATCATCCAGATGACGGGAGTCGATACCTTCGCGGCGCTCTCGTCAGGGGCCTATGTCCTCTCGGAGAATTACCTTTACACGGTTGAGGCGGTCGAGGATTACTTGAAGAAGCTCACGCCCGGCGGCGTCCTCGCCATCTCCCGGTGGCGTTGGACAGTCCCGCGGGAGCATCTACGATTGTGCAGCGTCGGGATCCGCGCCTTTGAGAGGCTCGGGGTTGCCGATCCCGACAAGCATATTGCCGTCCTCGAGCTTCCCACATGGGGCGTCACGCTCTTCAAGAAGAGCCCGTTCACGGAGGATGAACTCCGGACGCTTTCTGATCCGGCCAAAGTCGGCGAGATCAAGCTTGCCTATCCATCGGATTCACCGTCCAGCCCCTATACCCAACTCTTTCGACATTGGAGGGGCGGGACACTGGAATCCTTCTATCAGCAGTATCCCTACAAGGTCTCCCCCGTCTACGACGACAGGCCCTTCTTCTTCGAGGACACCAAGTGGGAAAACGCTCTCATGAGCGAGGTGCGAAGAGATCGCCCGGCGGACGACATGCAGGATTTCGCCCGCGGGAACTGGGCCATTTTCACCCTGCTGATGCTGGTGCTGCAAGTTGCCGTCGCGGTGATTTTATTCATCATCATCCCGCTCCTCGGCTTCAAGAAGGAAGGGCTCACGATGCGCGGAAGCTGGCACTTCGTCGCGTACTTCCTCGCCATCGGGATTGGATTCATGTTCATAGAGATTAGTTTCATGCAGAAGCTTGTGCTCTTCCTCGGCCATCCGATCTACTCCATCGCACTTGTGCTCTCCTCGATACTGTTGTTCTCCGGCTTGGGAAGCCTCGTGTCCGGATTTGTGCGCACCGCGAAGCTGGCGCTCATCGCGGTTGCGGTCTCGGCCATCGTGCTTCTGCTGGCGGTGTGCTTCTTCTTCTTCGACGATCTCTTTCGCTCTTTTTCAGGCTCTTCGAGCTTCGTGAAAATCCAGGTCTCGCTGGCGATACTCGCTCCGCTGGGGTTTTTCATGGGCATGCCATTCCCATCGGGGCTGACCATTCTCAAACAGCGCGCCCGGTACGAATCGCTCATCCCATGGGCGTGGGGAATAAACGCCGGCGCGTCCATTCTCGCTTCCGTCATCAGCATCATCTTTGCGATCGAGCTCGGCTTCTCCTTCGTCATGCTCCTCGCGGCGGTCATCTATGCTCTCGGATCTCTCGTGTTCATCATCGGAAACGCGCGAAGACGCCATCCCGCTCTAGATCACGGGGGGATGCCCCTTTCCGCCCCCACTTGAGATTCCAATAGCGCCATGAACCTGAGGCTGTGGACGATCTCCCTGGTCGCCCTCCTCTTCCTGGTCTGCGCGTTCATCTTCGGACGCGCCCGTCGGGCCACGCATGTCTCCTACAATGTGCAGGGGCGCCTCCTGATCGAGGAGGGGAAGTACCGGGAGGCGGCCGCCGCCCTCGAGAACGCGGTGAAGCTCGACCCCTCCTACGCGGACGCCCACCACCACCTCGGCATCGCCTACGGGAAGCTCGGCAGGCTCGACGACGCCGAGCGCTCCCTCCGGGACGCGATTCTGCGCGGGGGGGATGTCGCCGAGGTCCGTTTCAACCTCGGCACGGTGCTCGAGGCCCGCGGCGAATACAAGGCGGCGATCGAGGCGTACGAGCAGGCGGAGGGGCTCAAGACGGACTACCGCAGGGCGAGGAAGGCGCGCGCGCGCGTCCACTGCGCGATGGGGAAGGAGGCGCTCTACGCGGGCCGCTTGGACGAGGGGGAGCGGATGCTCCGCGCGGCGCTCGACATCGACCAGGATTCCGTCGAGGCGCACTACGCCCTCGCCAAGCTCCGGATGCGGGAGGGGAAACTCGGCGAGGCGATCGACCGCTTCACGCTCATCACGAACCTCGCGCCGGGGATCGAGATGAAACCCGTCCTGGTCCAGGCGTACCGCAACGTCGCCGAGATGCAGGAGCGGCTGCAGAGGCACCGGGAGGCGGCGGACGCCTATCGGCGGAGCCTTGCCCTCGCCCCCGACGACGCGCGCGCCCGGCACGCACTCGGCGCCGCCCTCATCCGGCTCGGCGAATACCGCGAGGGTGCGGAGGAGATCCGGAAGGCGCGCCGGGCCGATCCCGCCATCCCCGCCGACGAGCCCCTCGCGCGGGAGCTCGCCGAACAGGCGACGGAACTCACGGCGGAAGGCGCTTTCGCGGAAGCGCACGAGAGGCTGGAAGCGGCCGCGGCGGTTGATCCCGCGACGGATCTCTCCGCGGAAACGGCAGGCCTCCTCTACGCCGAGGGGGTCGCCCACGAGGAGCGTGGCGAGACGGGGCGCGCGATCGAATGTTACCGGAAGGCCGAGGAGCTGGATCCCCGCATCGACGGCCTCGATCTGCGTCTCGCCCGTCTCCTCGGGAAGCATGGCCCCCCCGGCGACGCGATCCCCCGCTACGAGGCGCTGCGGGTGCGCGATCCAAACAACCCGGAGTGGAGCCGCCTCCTCGGGGAGCTATATCTCTCCGCCGGGGAACATGAGAAGGCGCTGGCAGCATTCGAGGCCCTCGGCGACGAAGGCCGCGAGCGTTCGCGCGACGTGCTCGTCGCCTGGGCGGCCGCCGCCGCAGGGAAAGGAAACCTGGACGCGGCGATCCCCCTCTACCGGCGGGCGCTCGCCCTCGACCCGGCGGACGACACACTGCGCACAGAGCTCTGCCTCGCCCTCTCCAGGCGGGGCCTCCACGAGGAGGCGGTCGTTGGGATGAAGGAGATCCTGACTCGCAAACCCGCCCCGGAGATCCCGCGCATCCTGCAACTCGCCTGGCATGAACACAGAGGCTCGGTGCGGCGGATCGAAGATGCCTGCATTGTCGAAGGGAAGGACGGGCTTGAGGGAAGGCACACGTGGGAGTTCGTGCAGAGGCATATGCAGAAGCCCGAGGAGATCCTGCTCGGCGCCCTGACCGTGCAGGCGGGGAAGGAGCATTTCGCACCGGGGAAGGCGTTCCCCCCGGACCATCCCGCGCTCATGCGGATCAGATATCTCGGCCCGGACTCCCAAAATTCCCCGGTGACGCTGCTGCTCACGCACGACGGCGGCGCGCAGATCAGGGTCTTCCTCCCCATCCTGAGACCCTACCAAGAGGTCTACCCCGACATCAACGGCTTCACCTACTACGGCTACTACGGGGGCCGGCTCCAGGAACCCGCGCGCGTCCTCTTCCCGGGTGGAATACCGCACGAGCTGGGATTCCATTACGCCATGGGCATCATCCTCCGGAATGCCGGGGCGCGCGACGAGGCGGCCGGTTTCGCCTCCTTGATCACCGATGCCGGACGCGCGTACGACCTGATGGGCCATCTGGACACCGCCGAGACGTGCCTGCGATGGGCGGTGGAGATCGATCCGTCCTCATACAAGGCGCAGTTGTGCCTGGGCGAAACGCTCTTCTACAGGGGGAAGCTCCGGGAGGCTTTGGAGCCCACGCGGAAGGCCGCTGCCCTCCTGCCCTCAAGCCCCACGCCGATAAATAATCTCGGCGCGATCTACATGAAAATGGGGTCGAAGTATGCGCCGCTCGCCGAGGCATCGCTGCTCCGGGCGATCGAGCTTCACGATGGCTACCATACCCCCTGCCACAATCTCACCGTTCTCTACGAGAGGATCGGCGACACGAGGCAGGCCCGGTTCTGGCGCGACAGGCAGGGAAAGGTCGCCGGGCTCTACATCAAGGATGACGGTTTGATGGTCGTCGAGCCGGGGAGGCGCTGACCGGGGGAGCGCCGCCTTCCTGCTCCTCTCCGGAACCCCGCGACGACGCCGGCGGAGAGGAGAAACCCGAGGGAGATGCTGATCCCCGCCCCGACGGCGACCGATCTGGGCCTGAACCGGATCACCACGCGATGCTCGCCGGCAGGGACGAAGACCGCCCTGAATGCGTAATCCGCCCGGTAGAGCTTTGCCGCCTTCCCGTCGACGGTCGCCTCCCACCCCGGGTAATGAATATCGCTCAGGAAAAGAATCCGGTCGCCCAGCGCGCGGACACTCAGCTCGACCCGGGCGGGGGAATAGTCCGTGATCTCGACCTCCCCCGCGCCCGATCCCGGCCCCGTGCGCCCGAGCGCGGAGGGGGGCGGATCCTCTTCGAGGATGACGATGCGGGAAAGGTCGACGGCGCCGCCGAGGAGCAGGTCGAGGGCGTGCTGCGGGCCCTCGGCGACAATCGCGGATTCCGCGAGGAAGGCGCGGGGGAGCGCGTCCCGGTTCTCGTAGATGATGATCCCGTGCGCAGGGTCCCTGAAGACGGGGGTGAACCGGCGCCGGATTCGTTCCTCGATCTCCCCGCGGTCCCCCGGAAGGAAGAGCACGCCCGTCACGGCGAGGAGCCCGTCCGCGCAAAGATACCTCACCGTGACCGCGTCGAACCGCGGCGCCCCGTGCAGATTCAAGACGCCCCTGAAGCGCGCCCCCTCCACGGCGTTCCCGTCCCAGTCCCTTTCCACCCATCTGTCTTGCGCGGCGGGTCGGCTGTGTGCGACGGGAGTCTTGCGGCCCGCGGAGAGCGCCCGGAACACCTCGGCCGTGTGTACGCCCGCCCTGACCGGGACGACCGCCACCTCCCTCCCCCCGGCTTGAAGAACGATTTCGGCCACCGCCTCCCCTTGGGCAGCGCCCGCGGCCCCTTCCAGGAACGACTCCAGCACGATCGCGCCGGCGGAGACGGTGCGCCCCGCCGGCAGCGTCGCGGACTCACCGGCACGGAGGTGGATCTCGTGGGGGTCCTGATAGATCACCTCGCACGGAACACGCAGCGCGCCCTTGCTCACGATGAAGCGCACCCCGAAAAGGTCGACGACCGGGGAGAGGAAGTTCCGCACCTCGGCCTGGTAGGAGCCGCGCTCCCTGAACATCTCATGGCGCCTGTTCATCGCCTTGATCAGGCCGTCGTAGCGCTCGACCCTGAGCGGCCCGCGCGCCTGGATGTCGTACAGACCGAAGTAGTTGGAAAGCTCGGGGTACAGCATCGAAACGGCATCGTCGTCGGGAAACGCCGTCGCGTAGTTGCGGCGCGCCCCGTTGTAGGAGAAGAAGCGCGCGAGGCCGGCGCGTTCCCGCAGGAATCGGGCCGTCGCCGGGACCGCGTACTTCTCCTTGAAGTCGACGAACGAGATGTAGGAGAAGCAACCGCACGCCTCGGTGACCGAAAGCCCGGCGAGAAGCGCCGCCGTCAGCCCCTTCCCGACGAAACCGAGGGCCCTCCCGACGGCGATCGTCGCCGCCGCGAGCGACGCCACCACGAGGAGGCGCAGGCCCGAGAGGGAGAGGGGGACGAGGGCGAACGGGCGAACGGCCGCCTCTCTCCCGAGCCATAGGAGGGCCGCGCAGAGGAACAAGGCCGCGAAGAAGAAGCACTCCCTCCCCCGCCTGCCCTTCCGCGCGCCGAGGCCGTCAAGCCCCATCCCCGCCATCAGCGAGATCGGGAGCGGGAGGAGCCATAGAAACCTGACCGGAGCGTGGAACCGCGTCGCGCCGGGCATCCAGCGGTGGAAGAGGTAGAAGAGCGGGGTCCGATCGCCGAGCGCCAGGAGCAGCGCGAGGGCGCATACCGCGGCGAGGAGCAACGCGAGCCGCCTTCGCGGGACGGCGACGAGGGAGTAGAGGGCCAGGGCGATGCCGCCCGCGCCCATGTAGAACGTGGAGCTCCAGTTCGCGGCGAAGAACGAATCCCATGGCCTGCCCGAGAGCAGCGATTCCAGGGCGATCTCCTTGGGGAGCGGGAATATCGCCGCCTCCTCGAAGGTGAACGGCTTGTACGATACCTGACCGCTCAACTCGCGGAGGGGGAGGAGCAGCGCGGAGGCCGCGAGCGTGCCGAGGACGAGAGCCGCGGCGAGCCCGAGGATGCGGACGGCGCACGCCGCGACGCCGCCGTTCCCGCGGCGGGGGCGAAGGAGGCAGAGGGCGAACGGCGCCGCGAGGAACATCATGACGTAGGTGCTCTGGATGTAGGTGAACATCTGGAGCCCCCAGACGAGCGAGAGCGGAAGGAGCCATCGCCGCCCCCCCTCCTCGGCGTAGCGCGCGACGAACAGGAGGATGAGCGGGAGCCAGTGCCAGGGCCAGACGGCATTGATGAGGAGGAAGCCGAAGATCGCGGGGAACGAGAAGGCGTAGATAAAGGAGGCAACGGTCGCCCCCGCGCGAGAGAGGCGGAGCGTCCGGCAGAGACCGTAGAGCGACACCGCACCGAGGAGCAGGTGCCCGATCACGATCGAGGCGAAGTTGAACGGCGCGGGGAGAAGGCTGAGGAGGAGGGTGACCGGATAGGCGACGGTGTATTGGGGGTCCGCGAAGAGCACCATCCCCGCCTGGGAGCACGGCGACCAGAGGGGAAACTCGCCCCGGAACAGCGCCTCCCGGATGAATTGGAGGGCCGGGATGTAGGAGAGGTAATCCTCGTACAGGTGCCCGGGGTCCCGTATGACGGGGATCTGCCCGAGAAAGAGCAGCCGCGCCCAGAAGAGGAGCACGGCGGCGATCAGAAGGGAGACGGGGAGCGTATCGCGGGATCCTTCGGACCGGTGCATGCTCAGACGCCGAGTTTGAAGCGGACGATCATCCGTGCGTACTCCCTGATGTTCCTGAGTATCTTCATCTTGCTCGGCCCCAGCTTGATGCCGTAGAGAAGGACCGTGGAGGTTTCGGAGAACCGGATACGGGGCGGAGGGAGCCGGTGGAGCTTGATGAGGAGCTCCGCCATGCTGGTGAAGCCGGGGGCCTCGAATATCCTCTCCCCGTATCGGTCGAACGCGCGGCGCAGCGCCGACGGACGGTAGATCCGGTAGAAGATCGTGTAGTCGGTGATCCCGGGGACGTGGAAGAGGGCCGTCAAGACGAACCGCGCCATCCAGCTCAGGCACAGGCGCCCGGGCGGGACGTTCCGCACCACGCTGCCGGGCCTGTAGCGGGACGCAACCACCACGTCGTACCCCTTCTCGATCTCGGTGAGGAGATCCTCGATATGGGCGGGCTGGTGCGTGTTGTCGGCGTCCATGGTGAGGATGCAGTCATCCTCCCCGGCCTCCTCCAGGGCTCGCGTGAAGCCGGAGTGGAAGGCCCTGTCGACCCCCCTGTTGACGTCGTGTCGCACGAGCTCCGAGGGGATCCTCCCCGCCGCGCTCAACACCTTCTCCCCCGTGCCGTCCGTGCTCCCGTCGTCCACGACGATGATCCGGTACCGCCTGCCTTTCAGCGACGGGCGCGCCATCACCGCGGCGATCGAATCCATCAGCTCGACGATGCAGTGCGCCTCGTTGTACGCGGGGAGAACGATGAAGAGCATGCGTGTATCCTGCCGTTGTACCGCGGGCGTGCGCGGCCCTGTCGATTCCCGCGCCGGCCCCCGGAAGAATTACGAATGGCTCTGTGTCCCGTCATACTATACAATAGGGTCCAAGGAGTCAATCCGTGAGCGACATCGTCCTCATCTATCCTCCGCTCAGGCGGGGCGAGGTATACGGTCCCTACGAGAACGCGGAAAACGTCCTGCCCCCCCTGGGCCTCGCGTCCCTCGCCGCCGTCTGCCGGGAGGCGGGGAAGACGGTTTCCGTGATCGATGCCGTCGCCGAGCGCCTCTCCCTGGAGGAGACGGCGAGGCGCGCGGCGGCGCTGCGCCCCGCGGCGGCGGGGATCAGCGCGGCCACCGTGGCCATAGAAAACGCGGGCCTCCTTGCGGGCCTGCTCAAGGAGCGCCTCCCGGGGATTGCGGTCCTTGTGGGCGGCCCCCACGTGACCGCCGTCCCCGAGAAGACCCTCTCCCTCTTCGGCTCGTTCGACATCGCCGTCGTCGGCGAGGGCGAACGGACCCTCCTCGAGCTGCTCGAGACGCTCCGGCGCGACGGTGATCTCGCATCGGTGCGGGGGATCGCATTCAGGAGCGGCGGAGGGGTGACCGTGACGCCGCCGCGCCCCTTCATTGAGGACCTCGACACGCTCCCGATGCCCGCCTACGATCTGCTCCCGGACCTGGCGCGCGTCTACCGGCCGGCCGCGCACAACTTCAAACGGCTCCCCTCGACGTCGATGATCACCTCGCGGGGATGCCCCGGCAGGTGCATCTTCTGCGATCTGAAGACCTTCGGGAACAGGTGCCGGAGGAACAGCATCCCGTACGTCATGCGGGTCGTGGAGCAACTGACCGGGCGGTTCGGCATCCGCGATCTGCGCATTCCGGACGACACCTTCGTCATCAGCAGGCGGCACGTCCTCTCCTTCTGCAACGAGATCCTCGCCCGCGGGCTGGACATAAGCTGGTCCTGCCAGGCGCGCGTCAACATGGTGGACCCCGAGCTCCTCGGGGCGATGAAAGGCGCCGGGTGCTGGCAGATCGACTACGGCATCGAGAGCGGCAGCCAGAGAATCCTGGATACGCTCCGGAAGGGGATCACCCGGGAACAGGCGCTCCGGGCGCTCCGTTGGACGAGGGCCGCCGGCATCCAGACCAAGGGCTACTTCATGCTGGGGAGCCCGGGGGAGACGGCCGAGACGATCCGGGAGACGATCCTGTTCGCCCGCGAGGCGGCGCTCGACAGCTTCCAGGTGAGCTTCTTCACCCCGTTCCCGGGAAGCCCCGTCTACGACGAGATCTCCGCGCACGGCGTCCTGGAGGAGCAGTGGGGAAGCATGAGCATCTGGAACCCGGTCTTCGTCCCCCGCGGGATGAGCAAGGCCCAGCTGGTGGCCGCCTCACGCCGCGCCCTGCGCTCGTTCTATTTGAGGCCCCGGACGATCCTTCGCTACCTCACGAGGATCCGAAGTCTGGGCGGGCTGTGCAACGTCGCGAGGAGCGGGATGCTCGTGGCGAGATACATGTTCGGGCGGCGCGCGGCAGGGGCCTGACGAGCGCGGGGGTATTTGGCCTTGTCTTCCCCCTGTCGTGTGATAGGATGAAAACCCTGTCGCGCCGTGGAGGATACGAACCGATGAAGATTCTTGTCACCGGGGGCCTCGGGACGGTCGGGGCCCCGCTCGCCGACGAACTCCGCCGGAGGGGCCACGAGGTCTGGGTAACCGACCGCCTGCATCATCACGGGCTCGATGGGCGCTACTACCTCCGCTGCGACATCGGCTACGCCCGCCAGGTGCAGGAGATCTTCGAGCGGCAGCCGTTCGATTTCGTCTACCACCTCGCCGCGGAGTTCGGGCGTCGCAACGGCGAGGATTTCAACGAGAACCTCTGGCAGACCAACGTCGTCGGCACCAAGAACATCATCCGCGCCCAGGAGAAGCACCGTTTCCGGATGGTCATCACCTCCAGCTCCGAGGTGTACGGGGACTACAAGGGGCTGATGACGGAGGACGTCTGGGCGAAGGTGATGATCCGGCAGCTCAACGACTACGCCATCACCAAGCACGTCAATGAGCTCCAGGTGCTGAACTCGGCCGACCGCGCCGGCACCGAGACGGTGCGCGTGCGCCTCTTCAACACCTACGGGCCCGGCGAGTACTACTCCGAGTACCGGAGCGCCATCTGCCAGTTCATCTACCGTGCGCTCTTCGGCCTCCCGATCCAGGTCTACCTCAACCACCACCGCCAGTCCACCTACATCGACGACGCGGTGCGGACGATGGCCAACATCTCGGAGCGGTTCACGCCCGGGGAGGCGTACAACATCTGCGGGGACGAGTACCACGACATCAAGAGCCTCACCGATATGATCTTCTCCCTGCTCAAGATGGACGACTCCCTCGTGGAGTACATCACGGTGGAGGAGCACAACACGCTGGACAAGAAGGGCGACAGCACGAAGGCCCGGCGCGACCTCGACCACCGCTACACGGTCAAGCTCGCCGAGGGGATCCCCCTCACGATCGCGTGGCAGAAGAAGACGTACGGCGTGAAGTAGGCCGCCTCACCGCGCCGGGACGGGGGGCGCGGCGACGATGCGCATGATCCTCTCGGCGGCGTGCCCGTCCCAGAGCTCCGGCACGCTCCCCCGCTTGACCTCGCCCCGCAGGATCTTCCCCGCCTCCCGCACGATCGCCTCCGGAGAGGTCCCCACGACGATGTTCGTCCCGATCTCCACGGTCACGGGGCGCTCCGTGTTCTCCCGCAGCGTCAGGCAGGGGACGCCGAAGACCGTCGTCTCCTCCTGTATCCCCCCCGAGTCGGTGAGGACGAACCGCGCGCCCCTGATCATGGCGGTGAACTCGAGGTACGGGAGCGGGTTTAGCGTCTGCACGCATCCCTCCCGCGGCGCCGCGCCCTCCGCAAGCGGGGGAAGATGCGCGCAGAGGCCGAACTCCGCGATCTGCCTCTGCGTCCGCGGGTGGGCGGGAAAGAGGATCGGGATCTTCCCCGCGATGTCGCAGAGCGCCTCGATGATGCCCTTGAACGTGGCGAGCTCGTCCACGTTGCTCGGGCGATGGAGGGTGAGGAGGGCGTAGCGGCCCTCGCGCCCCTCCAGAAACCTCGGGAGTTTCGCGGAGGGAAGCTGCGCGAGGAGCGTGTCGATCATCACGTTCCCGACGAAGAAGATCTTCTCCCGCGGGATCCCTTGCCGCAGGAGATTCGTCTCGGCGTCCCGGCAGGTGGTGAAGAGGAGGTCGGAGAGCGAGTCGGTGAGCGTCCTGTTGATCTCCTCGGGCATGGCGCGGTCGAAGCTGCGGAGCCCCGCCTCCACGTGCGCGATGAGCGGCCTTCGAAGCCCGGTGGCGGCGGGGGCGCGGTAGACCGCCTTGGACGCCGCGAGGGCGCAGGCGAGCGTCGAGTTCACATCGCCGACCACCACGACGATCTCCGGCGCGAGCTTCATGACGATCTTTTCGAACCCGGCGAGCACCCTGGCCGTCTGCTCCCCGTGCGCCCCGGAGCCCGCACCCAGGAATATGTCGGGCTCGCGCATGCCGAGCTGATCGAAGAAGGAGCGCGACATCTCGTAGTCGTAGTGCTGGCCGGTGTGCACCAGGGTGACGTCGAGGCCCGGGTGGGCCCCGGCGGCGTCGAGAAGCGGCGCCACCTTGACGAAGTTCGGCCGCGTCCCGGCGACGATGACCGCTTTCATGGTCCCCCTCTTGCGTCCGTTCCCATCGGCGACGAGGGTAGCATAACCGCGCGGCGATTCAACAGCGTTTCCGCCCTGGGACGAGGACCGGGAACGGCCCGGGCGCCGAAGAAGCGAGCCCCCGACCGGCCCACATCGCAGGCGGGCCCGACGGGGCACTCCTGCGAGGTGGGGCACCACCCCTTCCCCACGATGCTCAATCTCCCTGGTCTCAACGGTTGACTGAGTGGCGGCGGGCTCCTATACTGGTTACGCAGCCGGCGCTAACCCCCGCCACGGTGATGACATGAGACCGCGCAGCGTAGTAGCGTGCCTCCCGTTGTGCATCCTGCTGCTCCCCCCCCCGCTCCTCTCCCAACCCGCCGACTCCCCGTGGCCGATGTTCGGACACGATGCATCGCACACCGGTCGAGGGCAGACCGCGGGCCCGGCAGCTCCCACACTCCTTTGGAGTTATCGGGGCCTCCTCGCCGGTTCCCCCTCGATAGGCCCCGCCGGCGAGATATACACGAGAGGTTTTTCGTTGAACGATCTTGCATGCCTCGATTCGGACGGAATGCTCCTCTGGACATACCGATGCAGAGCGGACGTCTCCCCGTGGACCGGGGCTGCGGTCGCAATGGACGGCAGGGTGCACTTCGGCTCCGCGGATAACAACCTCTACTGCATCGGGTCGGACGGCGCCCTCTCCTGGAGCTATCGCACCTCCGCCCCCGCCTACACGTACCCATCGATTGACTCGGCCGGGAGGGTGTACTTCGGCGGTTGGGCCGGGCGCCTCTACTGCCTCTCCTCGGACGGCTCGCTCGAATGGTCCGCCGTCTCGGGGGGTTCACAATACACGTCCCCCTCCGTCGGACCGGACGGAAGGGTGTATCTGATGCTCAGCTTAAATGAGGTGCGGTGTATTTACCCCGGCGGTGGCCTGGCGTGGACATTCTTGGTTTCGACGTGGGCGAGCAGCAGCTCTCCGGTCGTGGAATCCTCCGGCAGCATCTATTTCGGGACAAGCGCTCCTGATTACCATTTATACCGCCTTGGCTCGGATGGCTCGCTCGAGTGGAGTTACGACACCTTCACCGAGGCCTCGCCCGCCATCGGCCCCGATGGGACGATATACGCGGGCTCGCATTATCAGAATCTTTACGCGCTTACGCCGTTCGGCGCCCTTGCATGGAGCTACCGTGCGGGAGGGCGCCTCGACGATTCTTCCCCCACCGTGGATTCGAACGGCACAATCTACATCGGGGGATATGAGAACCGGCTCTATGCCTTTACCTCCGCCGGATCGCTCTCATGGAGCTGTACGACGTACAATTTCCTCGCGCATTCCGCCCTGGGTCCGGAAGGGCGGCTCTATATCCCCGACGGGGGGCTTAGCGTCCTGTTCGCCCCGGCTCCTTCAATCACTCCCACTCCCACTTCCACTCCCACTCCCACGGGCATTCCGTCGCCCACGCCGCCCCCGCCGACGGCGACGCCGGACTGCGGCGTCGTGCTCGTGACGAACGGCGCGGAGTTCGGCCCCGGCGACCCGCTCACGCTGGGGATCAGGGTCTCCATCTCGATATGGGCGCGGTTCGACGCGTACCTCTTCGCCGTGACGCCGATCGGCACCTGGACCATCGGGCTTGACGGGACCGTCCTGACCGGGATCGCCCCCGTCGCGCGCCGCATCCCGCGTCTTGACGCGCCGTTCCGGATGACGGTCCTCGACGGGTTCCCCCTGCCGGCAGCGATCGCCGGCTGGACGACGCTCTACCTCGTCACGGTCCACGCGGGGCATATGCCCCCCGTGACCGACCCGTCACAGCTCACGATGAACACCCACTACGTCATCACCGTCGACCGGCGGACGATCGGGGTGCGGTAGGTTTACCCCCGCTCACGCCGCCCCCGCCGCGCGGACGAGCGCGCGCGTCTCCACCACGTCGTAGTGCCGCGTGATCGTTCCGAGGATCTCCCGGTAGAGCTCGGTCCTCCTGCTGAGCGGGATCGCCCTGAACGGCAGCAGGCGCATCCACTCCCCCCCGTCGTCCGCCAGCTCGCGCGCGTGGAAGACGTAGACGAGCGGCGTCCCCGCGGCGCGGGAGAGGAGCTCCCCCGCCCTGAAGACCGGCATCCCGAGCTGGAAGACGTAGCTCGCGTGGAACGGGAGCCGGAGGAACGGCATGGTGCTGATCGGCACCTCCGTGATTTCCATCCCTCCCCTCCGCCAGACGCGCGCCTCGTCCGGGTGATAGGGGGCGAGCGGCGCGGCGCCGTGCCGGGGATCCCCGTACGGGAACGATCTCCTCCCGGTGAGCCTGTTCAACGCCCGGTAGAGCGGGGAGATGAAGGTGGGGAGGATGGAGGAGTCGTATCCGTAGCCGAGTCCCTCCAGGATGCGCAGGATGGCGCCGTTCACGTTGTAGGTGGGTGCGCGGAACCCGAGGCACTTCTCCCCGGAGGCATTTTCCACCGCCTTCGTGCTGTCGGCGATGTCGGCTTCGATCTCTCGCGCGGGAAGCGCGGTGAAATCCGGCCGGTGGGACATGCTGTGGTTCGCGATCTCGTGCCCCGCCGCCCGCAGGGCGGCGACGAGCGCCGCGGTGCTCCTCCTCGCCGCGTCCCGGCCGGTGATGAAGAACGTCGCCCTGACGCGGTACTCGTCGAAGAGGGAGATGAATCGCCCGACGCTCGTCTGGAGGATCGGGTCCGGATCCCTCTCCAGATCGACGCCGCAGCTTGCCGCCATCGCCCCGACGCTGTCCAGGTCGACGTGGATGCAGGCCGGCGCCCTTCCCCTGGTGTGCTCTCCGTCAGGCATTGGCGGTCGCGGGGTTCTTCACCAAAAACGGGCCCATGGCGAGGAAGTCGATCTCCGACTTCACGAAGAAGCTCAACGCGTCGCCCGGGGTGCAGACGATCGGCTCCCCCTTGTCGTTGAACGAGGTGTTCAAAACGACCGGGACGCCGGTGATCCTGTCGAACGCCTCGATGAGGCGGTGGTAGATCGGGTTTTGCGACCGGCTCACCGTCTGGACGCGCCCGGTGCCGTCGACGTGGGTGATCGCGGGGATGACGCTTCGCTTCTCCGGCTTCACGTTATAGACCAGCAGCATGAACGGCGAGGGATGGGCGCTGTCGAAGTACTCCCCGCACCGTTCCTCCAGGATCGCGGGCGCGAACGGGCGGAACGGCTCCCGGTGTTTCACCCTGTGGTTGAGGATGTCCTTCATCTCGGCGCGACGCGGGTCCACGAGGATGCTCCGGTTGCCGAGGGCGCGGGGGCCGAACTCGAGGCGGCCCTGGAACCAGCCGAGGATTTTCCCGTCGGCGAGGAGGAGGGCGCACTCCTTCGCGATGTCGGCGGGGCGGGTGTACGCCTGCTTAAACTTGCGGAGCGCCTCCTCCATCTCGGCCTCCGTGTAGGAGGGACCGGTGTAGGCGTCCGTCATCACGAACCCCCTCGGGTTCCCGAGGGTTTCGTGCCAGATTTCGAACGCCGCCCCGAGGCCGGTGCCGTTGTCGCCTGAGGCGGGCTGGATGAAGATGTTCTGAAAGAGCCCGTCCTTGAGTATCACGCCGTTCATGACGCTGTTCAGCCCCACCCCGCCCGCGATGCAGATGTTCTTCGATCCCGTCGCCTTGTGGAGGTGGCGGGACATGTGCAGGGCCGCCTTCTCGAGCGCCGCCTGGAGCGCCGCGGAGAGATCTTCGTGCCGCTTTTCGATCGCGTCGTGGGAGCGGCGCGGCGGGCCGAAGGTGTTGACGAACTTTTCCGAGACCCAGTTGAGCCCGGCGTCGTGCGGGTTCACGCCGTTGCGCGGGTAGTCGAAGTAGCGCAGGTCGAGCGTGACGCGCCCCCCGTCCCCGAGGATGACGATTTTGTCGAACTCCTTCCCGTACACGGAAGGATCTCCGTAGGAGGTGAGGCCCATCACCTTCCCCTCGTCCTTCCCCGGCCTGAAGCCGAGGTAGTGGCTCATGGAGGCGTACAGGTACCCCATGGAGTGGGGGAAGTCGATCTGGTCGAGCTTGCGGATCCTGTTCCCCTCGCCCTTGAAGAAGCTCGTGCACGCGATCTCGCCGCTTCCGTCCACGATGAGGATCGCCGCGTCGTCGAACGGGGAGACGAAGAACGCGCTCGCCGCGTGCGAGATATGGTGGTTGACGTAGTGGAACTTGAAGCGCGGCTTCCGGCCCATCTTCCGGAAGACGTTCCTCGTGTGCGACGCCGCCTTCATCAGGTTGAACCAGGCGTTCCCGCGCGTCCCGTAGTAGTGGAGAGAATCGGGCAGGGCGCGGACGATCTGGGCGAGGCGCGTGTGGATCCCCACCCACGGCCTGAAGAAGAAGCCGACGTGCTCGACGTCCTCTATGCCGATCCCCCCCGCCTCGAGGCAGTACTGCATCGCGTTGATCGGGAACTCCCCGGTGTAGCGGCGCCGGACGAACTTCTCCTCCTCTGCGGCGGCGACGAGCTTCCCGTCCTGGACGAGCGCGGCGCCCGAGTTGTCTATGAAGCTCGAAAAACCGAGGATATTCATCAGTGTCTCCGCGCCAAGCGATTCCGTATAACAACGAGAATCGCTATATTACCACACGGCGGGATTCATGCAACGGCAATGCTCCCGGGCGATCTCGAGAAGCGGCTCCGGATGAATCATCCAGATGAACCCGATTAGATAATCCAGGGGAGTTTCCCCGACATTTGGCGCAGCATAATGATAACGTACGCTCGCTCAAGGCATAGCGAAGACAACAATCTGAAATAGGCTCATGACGGAATTTTGTGAGCCCAGGCCCATGGTTGGAAGCGTCCCATCCATGGGGTACAGGTTTGTATGATCTTGAGTTTCATGTACTCCTCGTCCCGATAGCCATAGGCACGACGGATCAGG
>Ga0209723_1003291_pt1 | contig 19658 bp, 23 predicted proteins | sample BiotimSIPDNA_2_FD_185750 | JGI IMG/M metagenome (GOLD analysis project Ga0209723, IMG submission 185750) | Anaerobic biogas reactor microbial communites from Washington, USA - Biogas_R2 time_0 SIP DNA (SPAdes) (version 2) | ecosystem: Engineered > Bioreactor > Anaerobic > Unclassified | place... | reverse complement strand
GGGAGGGGAAGATAACCTTCAAGAACAGTTCTTGACTTCAAACCAGTCTGTTCTATAGAGTAACGACTTCCCGATACGAGATATATTCGGGTGATTTTTTTCAATGAACAGCGAGGGGCGTTTCGTCCTTGGAAATGAAATTCCGGTACGGCAGGATCAACGAAATTCTTGACTATCTTTCCCGTTATCTGTCCGGCAAGGATACGGTCCTGAAACTTGCCCTGGTGACCTGTTTTTCCCGGGGGCATCTTCTGCTTGAAGATCTGCCGGGAACCGGAAAGACGACGCTCGCGCTGGCGCTTGCCCGGATCATGGGGTTGAGCTTCGGGCGGATTCAATGCACGAGCGACCTTCTGCCTGCCGATATTACCGGTTTGTCTGTTTACAATCAGAAAAGCGGAGAATTCGAGTTTCATCCGGGGCCGGTTTTCAATCATATCGTTCTGGTCGATGAAATCAACAGGGCCACGCCGAAAACACAAAGCGCTCTGCTGGAAGCCATGGGAGAAAAGCAGACGACCATCGAGGGCAGAACCTATCCCCTCCTCAGCCGTTTTTTGTCGTCGCGACGCAGAACCCCGTCGAACATTACGGGACCTTTCCCCTGCCGGAATCCCAGATGGACCGGTTCATGATGAAGATCAGCATCGGTTATCCCTCCAGCCGGGAAGAAAAAGAAATCCTGAAGCTCGGGAGCGCCCGGCGCAGTTTTGCCGATATAACGGCTCTTCTCTCCCGGGATGAGGTTTTGGATACTCAGGAGCAAATTCCCCGGAAGGTTTACGTCTCCGACCGGATTCTGGAATACATCCTGGACCTGGTCAGGGCAACGCGGGAGGATCCTCGTATCCGGGTGGGGATTTCTACGCGCGGGGGACTGGCTTTGACCTCGGCGGCCAGGACCCTGGCATTTTTTTATGGGCGGGATTTTGTGCTTCCGGAAGACGTCCGGGAATTGGCCCCCCATGTACTGTCCCACCGAATCCTGCTCATGGAAGATGAGGAGTCGCTGGACAGACGAGCTTTGATTCAGTCGCTGATTGACAGAGTGAGGCTCCCGGCATGATCCGGATAAAGCGGGCGGGATGGGCTTACATTACGTTGACGCTCCTGATCGGAATCGCGGCGATCAACACCGGCAATAATCTGATTTATCTGATCGAAGCCGCTTTGCTCAGTTTCCTGGCCGTTTCGGGTTTTCTGGGCCGGATCAACCTGTCGGGACTCAAACTGGAAATCGTCTTTCCCGATGAAATCTATGCCCGTAAAGCCATTCCGGTTCAGGTGATCCTGTTCAATCCGAGACGGCGAATTCCCGCCTTTCTGCTGCGGGTGACGATCGAGGAGCAAGTTCTGCTTTATCCCTTTGTTGCCTGCCGGGAAAAGGCTGTCCAATCCATGGATCTGTCCTTTGACCGCCGGGGGATGCATATTTTACGCAACCTCAAGATCAGTTCCATATTTCCCCTGAATCTGATTGTCCGCCAGCGAACGCCGAGCGATAACTTTTCCTGCATCGTCTTTCCCCAACCTGTGAAAGCTTCCCCCGGCAGCTGGCCGGCGGATTTCCGGTTGGAGGGGGACAGCTGGAATCAGGATCAGAAAGGGGATGATCCGGAGGTCCTGTCCATCCGGAATTATCAGCGGGGGGACGCCCTGCGGACAATTTCCTGGAAGGCCACCGCCCGCACCGGGACGCTGAAAACCCGAGAGAGGAAAGCGCCGTCCCGCCCGCCGCTGATTCTTGATGTCCATCGTTTGGACCTCCCCGGCCTGGAGCTGAAACTGTCCTGCGCGACGTTTCTGCTGATTGCCGCACTGAGAAGGAATGTCCCTGTGGGACTGCGCTTGGGAAACCTGATCCGAAAGCCGGGCACCGGCCGTCATCACAAGCTGAGATTGCTCCGGGATCTGGCGGAAGTGAGCTATGAAGAACCGATTTCTCAGAGTTGAATCGATTCTCAAGGGGCTTTCTTATGGAATTGTGGCCACAGGAATTCTTTCCGTTGGCGGTTATACCGGGATTCCGTACACAGGAGGCTGTGTCCTGCTCTTCCTGGCCGGCCTTTACGGGGATTTTCGGACGGCTCGCTTTCCGCCGCGGATCTTTCTGAATATTCTTGCCCTGGCGGCGATGATTTTTGCCATAGTCCGGGTTCGCACCGACGATGTCGTCATCCCCGTCATCGAACTGCTGATGCTCCTGACCGTCGTCAAACTCCTGGAGGAGAAGAAGGTCCGGGATTACCTGCAAATTTTCGGACTGTCGGTTTTTCTGCTGGCTGGATCGGCACTTCTCAGCCTGGACATGATCTTCCTGCTGTACTTAGTCGTTTATATCTTTCTCATGGGCGCCGGCGCAATCCTCCTTTCTTATTACGCGGAATCGCCGGATCTTGTCCTGGAAGGACGGGTGATTATGAAACTGGTTTCCCATGGGTTGATTCTTCCTCTCGTCGTCCTTCCCCTCACCACGGTTCTTTTTTTCCTCCTGCCCCGCACTGGTCACCCGCTTTTTGAAACCTTTCAGCGCAAGGGGATCGGAACCTCCGGATTTTCCGATCATGTGGGCCTTGGCCAAGTGTCAGCCATCCAGGAGGATAATACGGTCGTCTTCCGAGTCCGTACGAAACCGCTGACTGAGGAAAAACTGTACTGGAGAGGAATTGTTCTGGATCATTTTGATGGGAAATCATGGCACAGCTTCCAAAAAGCGCAGAAATCCCCCTCTTTTCCACCTGCCCTTCAGGGTCAGAGGATATCCTATACCCTTTATCTGGAACCCCACGGGATGGATTCCCTTTTTACAGCGGATAAGCCGGTGAACCTGATCCTGCGTGGAGCCGTCAGGGGACCCGGCTTGACCTATAAGACAAGCAGGCCTCTGAACCGCCGTCTCAGATACGAAGGCGTATCGGTCCTTTCGGAATTTCTGCCGGAGGAAGAGATCGACCGGGCAGTCTGGCTGCAGCTTCCAGGCGACCTTCCCCAGATCCGAACTCTGGTGACGGAGCTGATCCGAGGGGCGGATCAACAGGAGGCGGTGCAGAGGATCTACCGGTTCCTTAAGGTGGGCTCCTATCGTTATTCCCTCCGAGACCTTCCTGTATCACCCCATCCCCTCGAGGATTTTTTACTGAAGCGTCGGTATGGGAACTGTGAATATTTCGCCTCGGCCATGGCGGTCATGCTGAGAACCGCCGGCATTCCGGCAAGGCTGATCGGGGGATATCGAAGCGGTTATTATTCGCAAACGGGCGGCTACTACATCGTACTTCAGAAAAATGCCCATGTCTGGGTGGAGGCCTATCTGAATGAGAAGGAGTGGGTGCGTTTCGATCCTACCCCGCCTTATCAGGAATCAGGGAGTGTGAACGAGGCAGGCTTCTTTTTCCGGATGGGGATGACTCTGGATTTCCTTCGTTATTACTGGAATATGGCGGTTATCGGCTATGACATGCAGAGGCAGTTTCATCTTTTTGAAACGTTGCAGACCGGGTTAAAAAATCTGGATTTATTTAAATGGCCGGCGATAAGAGACCCGGTAAAGACAGGCTGGTCGAACCGATTGACGTTTCTGACGCTTGCGGGACTGATTCTTGTTATCATGGGGTATGCGCTCCTGCGGAGGAACAGGCCGCGAGAAGATGTTCTGATCAGTCAGTTTCTCGCAAGGATGAAAAAACTCGGTTATCTCAGGGGACCGTCGCAGGGGCTTCTTGAGTTTGTTCGAGAGGTATCGGATGAGGAGCTGCGGAAGAAGGCCGGCTGTTTTGTGAACGCTTTTCACCGCCGTTATTACCGGGACAGACGTTTTTCCCGGCGGGATGCCGTTCTCCTGCGCCGCCTGATCCGGGAAATCAGAAAATCCCCAGGGAATTAACCGGCCTTCCCCGGTTCAGAAAAACGCCGGGGTGCCAGGAAAGGGGAATTGCGGCTGTCAAGGTGTCAGGCCCTTCCAGTAATTTCTGTTCACCTGAAGAACAGGTTTCAATGCCCTGTCGACGGCCGCCTGGTTGGCCTGCAACGCCATATCGGCATAATCTGTGTGTGACAGTCCGGCCAGTTCCTTCAGAACAGCCTTTACACTGTCTCTCAGACCGGTCAGATCATAACCTCCTTCAAGGGTCAGGACGACCTTGCCGCTGCAGCAGGATACGGCGATATCCACGATTAAACGGGTCAGCCCGGCAAATCCCTTCGGGGAAACCCTCATTCCGCCCAGCGGATCTCCTCCGTAGATATCAAAGCCGGCGGATACCAGGATCAGATCGGGGCTGAATTCCGGTGCGATGGATTTAAGAATCTTCTCGAAAATGGCCGCATATTCTCCGTCACCGTATCCTCTGCTCAGTGGTACATTTACCGTAAATCCGAGGCCCGTCCGCCTTCCCACTTCATCACAGGCCCCGGTTCCCGGAAAATAAGGGTATTGGTGGGTTGAAAAATAGAGGATGGATGGATCCGTTTCAAAAGAATGCTGGGTGCCGTTTCCGTGATGAAGATCCCAGTCAATGATCAGTATCCGCTGGAGATGAAGTGCTGTCTGGGCATATCGGGCGCCAATGGCCACATTGTTGAACAGGCAGAACCCTTTGCTCCTGTCGGCCTCGGCATGATGACCCGGTGGTCGCACCAGTGCAAAAGCATTGTCCAGTTTTCCGGACGCCACCATGGAGATGGCCTCGCATAGCCCTCCGGCGGCCAGCAGAGCCGCTTTATAGGATCCGGGAGAAGTGTCCGTGTCCGGATCCAGACAGCTGTATTCCATCCTTGCGGTTGATGCGACTCTGTTCACATAATCCGGCAAATGGATGAGATGAAGCTCATCCATCCTGGCCTCCCTGGCCGGTACGTCCTGAAAGCGTCCCTGCATATCACGGTCTTCGAGCATGTCATAGATGACTTCAAGCCGCCGCGGACTTTCCGGGTGTCCCGGTCCGGTAAGATGATTCATATACCTTTCGTCTTTAACAACGCCCGTCTTCTTCATGTTCCTCTCCCATCTGCAGGTCTATGGATTGCAAATGTTGAAATTGATCGGCCGCGTACAATTTTTTCGGTTTTCCGGTGAATGGGGCTTCCCCTTTTTCTCCGTCAGGATCCTTCGCTTCGCCTCCTTTATCCTCATCTTAAAGGGTGGGCTTTTGCGGGAGCCAGCTCCGTATTTACCCTGGAGACGAAAAAATCCACCTCCAGATCCCTGATCATGCCAAAGATGGATCAGGCAAAGAGTTTTGTTCACAAGGGGGTAATGACAGTTATCATAACTGGCCGGTTTTTTATTGCTCAGTTCGGTTTCGTAGAGACGGAAAGAGGGGGGACAGGGAAACCGTGAGAAGCGTCAGATAGATAAGATTTTTTCATGCAGTTAGTATATGAAAGGACGATGTTGTGAGTCAAGGGGGATTCCGGAAGATGAAAGGAAGGCCTTTGGACGAGGGTTTAGTTCGGCAACCGTCCGGGCTGAAAGCAGGGTTCCTTCAATACGGCTGGGCCGTATCCTTTCCTTCTTATCCGCTGTCCATCGCCCGTCGGCGAAGTTTTCACCGGACAGATTGATCACGGCGCCGATGTCTGCGTCGGGAGGCAGTTCAATGACGCCGTGCCGCGGATCCCAGAAAGCCCCGGACTTCGACTTATCCCGGACCAGTCTGATGACCGTATGCCCTTGAGCTTCGAGATACGGCGCCATCGTGCACCTGATCACCAGTAACGTCTTCGGAGTGTTGTATTACGTCATTACAGTGTTTTTTGGCTTTGACCCATCCAGCGTCATCGTGATGGCGACATACGTCTTTCTGCTGTGGCTTTCCATGCTTTTTTTGCATTGACGGTGGCGGGCCAGGGGCTGCCGGGCAGAAGTGCGGCGCCCTCCATGTGGTACGAGCAGCTTGTTCTGCATATCGTGTTCGGGGTGGTATTCCGGGTTGGGTTGTGTTTATAAGAAAGAATGCCGCTTGGGGCTTTCATCCCGCCATGAAATGGCGGCTTCATCGAGATTTTGATTTCAGGATAGCATTCGGATGGAGATTGATCTTTACTGATACATGATTTATAAATTAAAAAGGATTTGGATGAAATAGACGGTTCAGGCGTAATTTCCCCTTTTCGGAATCGAGGTTGATATGATTCGCGTTATATCCATCGTGAGCAGGTTTTTTTTCTGTCTGTTCTGTTTTCTTCTCATAGAGGGGTGTGCCTCCGTGATTTCCCCGGCAATCATGGACAGAGTGGACCGGAATATTACCTTCCGGGAGCTTCAGGGGCATCCGGAACGCTTTGCGGGAAAGGTGGTTTTGCTTGGAGGGGAGATTGTGACGACGACCGTGAAGAAAGAGGAAAGCTGGGTTGAGGTCGTCCAGAAGCCTCTCGACTGGAATAAAAGGCCCGAGGATACGGATCTCAGCCATGGACGCTTTCTGATCCGGTTCCAGGGTTTCCTGGACCCGGCGATCTATGCCAGGGGAAGAAAGATTACCGTTGCCGGTGAGGTCCAGGGGGGAAAGGTTCTTCCCCTCGGGGAGATTGGGTACGGCTATCCCGTTATCCTTCCGCAAGAGCACCACATCTGGGCCCCGGATGACATCTACACCGGACCCCGGTTCGGTATCGGTATTGGCGTGGGGGGAGTGATCCGATGAAATATTCATTTATTCCTGCCCTTCTGTTTCTTGTTTTGCTTGCGGCTTGCGCACCCTTTCCGCAGAAGCTTCTCAGGGAGGCGGAGCCTGCCGTTTCACTGTCCGATGTTCAGAAGGCCCCCGATCGTTATAATGGGAAAGTGGTCATCTGGGGCGGCGTCATTCTCGAGACCATAAACCGAAAAAGCGAGACAGTACTCAAGGTCATGCAGACGGAGCTCGATTTTCAGAAGCGGCCCAGGAACGTGGACAAGTCTTCAGGCCGTTTCATGGTGCGCTATGAGGGGTTTCTTGATCCGTACATTTACAGCAAAGGGCGTGAAATAACACTTGTAGGCGTAATTATCGGAAAGGAGGAGCAGGAGATCGGGGAAATCCGCTATGTCTATCCGGTTGTCGATTCCCGGGATGTCCGCCTGTGGGAGAAGAGTCAGGAGATTCGCTACCGCGACCCCTGGTTCTGGGGCTCACCATACGGATGGGGATATCCCTACCCATGGTGGCCTGGACCCCCGTACTGGTGGTGATCAAAAAAAGCGCACCTCTGACTGATCAGACTCTCTGCAGAAAACAGTTCTCTCGCTCGGTCTGGAAACCCCCGATATATCGTTTATGGAACGGATTCTGTCCGGTGTTTTCATCTTTGGAACCATAGGACTATTCACGGTCATAGGGGTTCTGGCACCCGGTGTCGGCTGGTTTCTTTACTTTTTTCTCATCCTCTTCCGGGCGACTTCTTCAATCATCGTTTTGGGTAAGGCCGGAACGTTGCATCTGCTGATCACTTTCCCCGTCGGTTTTCCCACTGCCAAACTGATGATCAAAAACAGCGCCTGGTATGAAAACGCGGTCAGAGAGCTGGCAGGCGGCGCCCGATGACGGTTATGTGAAGAACATTTAAATTCAACAGGAGTGTAAGACGGCATATATACGCAAGTTCACCGATAGGAGGCATTAATTGCATGGCAAGCATGACAGAGGCGTTGAAAACAATTGAACAGTACAAGTCCGACAACCCGCATTACAGTGAAATGCTGGATATACTGACGGAGATGCTCAACCTGCGGGAGCAGTACAGTGCGCCAGCGGGCAGCTCAATCTTTCAGGTGGATGAAAACCTGATTCCCCGAAAAGTGGCCAAGGGAGAGCCCCTCATCGATTTCAGTTCAGATCAATTCGACGCGGCCCTGCCGAAGAGCTACTTTTTGCGGCTGCTGGATATCGCGGCGGAGCAGTCGCCTGACAAAGTGCAGGAAATGACGGATCGGCTCTACGACGGAGAGTTGGATTTTGAAAAGATGATTCGCCAAATTTTCGTTCCCATCTCTGAAGAAGAGTTCCCCGAAGAAGATGATGACAACTTTTTTGATCTCGTGAAATTTTTCCTGAGGGAAAGCCTGAGGCCGGAACTGGAGAAAATCGCCCATAAATATGGCGATAAAATATCCGAATTGGGCTGGTCTGAAGGTTACTGCCCCATCTGCGGAAAAGAGCCGAAAATCGGAAAGATCAAGGCCGGTGACGCGCGTCGTTATCTTTTTTGCAGCCACTGCGGTTTCGAGTGGAACTATCGCAGGGTGAAATGCCCATTCTGCGGCAATGAAGAACAGCAGACCCTTGCCTACTTCACGATTGAAGGGGACGAACGATGCCGTGTGGACGTATGCAACGTCTGCAAGCGCTACATCAAGATCATCGACTTGAGGGGTTCGGAACAGGAAGCCAATCTCGATGTAGAAGACATGGTCACACTTCATCTGGACATCCTGGCCCACGAGGAAGGATACCGGTAGTTCGAGGATTTTCGAGCCCGGTTCATATGAAACCTGCTGCGATTCCGACCTGAAAATTTTTGCGCGCCAGCGTGCATTTGTAAGGATTTCTTTTGCGTCTGAAAAGGAAACCCATTCCAGAATCGGAAAGAAAGTGACACATGAAACAACACCGTGATCTCCCCTGTAGGAGAATCCATTTATAAACAGACAATTTTGAAAATCGTATTCATGAGGATTGGGATTGTTTATCCGCGACGAATTTTTTATTGCTGAATTTCATAAAAAGGTTTTCCTGTATGAAATTTAAGTATGGTCTTGATGAACGGCCTCCATTTTTGAAAACTGTTCTCTATGGAATTCAGTGGTTTGCCGTAACCATCCCCATAATTATCGTCATCGGTAAGATCACGGGAGCGTTACATTTCACCTCCATCGGCGACCAGATGGCCTATCTGCAAAGGCTGGTGTTCGTCATGGCGGCTGCTTTACTGGCGCAGCTTATGTTGGGACACCGGATGCCACTGATTGTAGGACCCTCGTCAATACTTCTTATCGGAATCATCGCTGCTGCGGGACATCATCCTGACACGATTTATACATCGATTCTCCTTGGAGGGCTCATTCTTGCAATTGTGAGTGTGACCGGCCTTTTCGGTCGCCTCAAAACACTTTTCAGCCCCCGAGTGGTCGCCGCTGTCCTTATCCTGATCGCCTTCACGCTGGCGCCGACCATTGTGAACCTGATTACATCCAGCACAGCCAGAACGGGGCCCCTTTCTCATATCGTTTTTTCTCTGCTCATGGTATTGGTCCTGTTTGCCGCCCATCGATTTCTTTCCGGCATCTGGAAATCCACCCTGATCATCTGGGCCATGATTGCGGGAAGTCTCATCTGGTTCATGATATTTCCGGAAACCTTCAGGATGGACCATATCGCGCATGCCGAGCCGGTATCCTGTTTCTTCAGGAACATGGCTTTCCGGCTGTCTTTTGAAAGCGGAGTAATGATCTCATTTCTGTTCTGCTTTCTGGCTTTATTCGTAAATGACCTGGGCTCCATCCAGTCCATGAATGAACTGTTGAAACCCGCGGATGGGAGCGGGCGGATCAACCGCGGTATTCTCATCACCGGACTGTCTAATATCTTGTCTGGATTTTTTGGGGTGATCGGACCGGTGAATTTTTCTCTCAGTCCGGGCATTATCATCGCCACCGGCTGTGCATCCCGGGTTGCGATGTTGCCATCCGCTGCTCTGCTTTTTTTGATGTCATTTTCTCCAGCCGTAATTGGCTTTATTGTCAGTGTCCCTTCCATTGTCATCGGAACGGTTCTGATCTATATCCTTTCATCACAGATAGCCGCGGGATTGATGGTGGTATTTGATTCGATCAGGGAATTTCAGATCACGGACGGGTTGGTCATTGGATTGCCGTTAATGCTGGCGACAGTTATCACCTTTCTTCCGGTGGATTTTCTTTATGGTCTTCCGCCGGCCTTACAGCCTGTCCTTGGGAATGGTTTCGTGGTCGGGATTACAGCTGCGCTTGTGATGGATCATTGGATATTCAGGAATTAGCAGAGTATTTTCAAATATTCCGAGTTCATGTGCCTGTTTGGAACCATATTTGCCGGCCGGTTTGAAGACAAAAACCGAAAACCAGTTAACCGGGACCAGAATCTCTTCCAGAAATTTTCAATCCCAGACACCCCCATCCGGGAAGAAATGTGAGCTGCCGGTGCTCGAGTAACGATCCGCAACGGCCTGAGACTCCGACACAAAACCGTCCCCATGAGGGCCCGCAATCCTCTCTGTAAACCCGGTGTTTTGAAAGCCGGCGTCATTGAATCCCTAAGATATTTCCCCGGCTGAAATCGATCTTGAGTTCGTAAACTCCCGACTCGAGATGAGTCGTCATGGGATAGCCGATACGGAAAAACGCGCATCATCTTTTTGTTGCGTGAAGGCACATCCACTGTGAACCCGACCATGTTTTTCTCTTTCGCGATGCGAATGAGATATTGAAGCAGGAAGGAGCCGATGCCCCGCTACAGGCGGTCATGATGTGTGGTGAAGGCCGCCTCGGCAAATCCTGTGTCCGGGTTGTTGATGTAAGGGCCGATAGCCACAATCCTTTCCCGGCCTTCCGGTTCCTCTTTTCCGATTACCGCGGCAACTGCTATCTTGTCTTTATAATCGATCGCGGCAAAGGGCATCGCCACCTTGTGAGGAAAAGTTTTGAGGCTGTGGAAGAAGCGGATAAAAATATCCTGCTCCGGCAAATCATAAACAAGTTCTTGAATAGACCGTTCGTCTGCAGCTTTCACCGGACGGAAAAAGATCTCCGTGCCGAGCCTGTCGGTCCAGAGGATCTCGTACTCCTTCGGATACAAAACCACCGGCAGCGCCTGATCCTGAGAGATATACCGCTGTTGTTTGGCCGCGCCCGGCAGCTCCGAACTAAAATCATTGTGCCGGAAGGCCTCATTATACTTTTTTTCGTCGTAAGCGGTTATGCCGATGTCCAGGAAGTGGATAATTTCGATGTCGGCAAGGCGAGGGGCCTGCCGGGAAGTGCCGCCGGAAATCAGATCGTGTCAAGCGGATCGGGCTGGTGCGATAAGATAATCAACGAATAACCTGATGCTGTTTTGATGAGTTGATTTGTGATAAGTCATGACCGAACGTCTTTCATGAGTCGATAAAACCGTTGAATATGAAAATTGAATCATGCCTTATGAAGAAATATGATGTTATCGTTGTTGGAGCCGGAGCGGCTGGTTTAATTGCTGCCGCCAGAGCTGCGGAGCTTGGAGCCCGTGTTTTTTTACTTGAAAAGATGGAGAGAGCCGGGCGTAAGTTGTCGATTACCGGTAAAGGTCGCTGCAACATCACAAACGATGCCCCTGTTTCCGCATTTATCGATCATATTTACCCCAACGGGCGCTTCCTTAGGCATGCATTTTCTGAATTCTTTGTACAGGATATTATCAATTTACTTGCCAGGTATGGCGTAGAAACCGTTGTCGAACGTGGTGGAAGAATTTTCCCTGCCAGCAACAGGGCCGCTGATGTTGTGAATGCCCTGCTGCAATGGGTGATCAGCTCAAAAGTTGAAATACGATACCAGTGTAAAATTGAAAAACTTCTTGTTTCCGATCAGACCATTACGGGAGTCGAAGCGGTCTGCAGCGGAAGAAAGATGATCTTTAATGCCGATGCGGTCATTCTGTGCACCGGCGGGTGTTCCTACCCAGCTACGGGATCAAACGGTGAAGGGTACAAGCTTGTCGGGCCGCTGGGACATATCATCGAACCTGTAATGCCGGCGCTGGTGCCCATTGAAACAGAAGGCAGTCTGGCCGGGCGTATGCAGGGATTGAGTCTGAAAAATGTTAAAGCCCTGGTTTGGGTGAACGGCAAAAAGTTAAAAGAAGAATTCGGAGAAATGCTCTTTACCCATTTTGGTTTGTCCGGCCCGATTATCCTTACCCTCAGCCGGTTTATAGTAGATGAATTGAGAAAAGGAAAAAAGGTGGAATTGACAGTGGATCTGAAGCCCGCATTGGATGAGCAGAAGCTTGATGCCCGGCTGCAGCGTGATTTGAATGAGAATGGGAAGAAGCACCTTGATAATATGTTTAAAGACTGGCTGCCGGCGAAAATGATCCCGGTGTTCATTGATCTTCTGCAATTAAACCCGGATAAAGAATGCCACCAGGTGACATCGAAGGAACGGCGAAAGATTCTCCTGCTGATGAAAGATATGCGCTTTAGAGTTACCGGTCATCGTTCATTTAAGGAAGCCATCATTACCGCCGGTGGGATAAGAACAAGAGAAATAAATCCCAAAACCATGGAATCGAAAATCATCAAGAACCTTTATTTTGCCGGTGAACTGATAGACCTGGACGCGGATACCGGTGGATATAACCTTCAAATTGCATGGTCTACCGCCTGGCTGGCGGCTTCATCATGTTTATCAGAAAAAGTTTTGGAAAGGCATATCTGAACAGTCAACAGTGAACATGAAGATAACTGTAAATAAACCCACGACACTTATTGAATTTCTTGCGGAGCAATACCCCGATTCATCTCGCACCAGGATCAAAAAGCTTTTACGCCACGGCAATATCAGGTGCAACAATAAGCCCGTTACATTGCATTCACATAAGCTTTCGGCCGGAGATGTGGTTGAAATCAACACATACGGCGGGATAGCCGCAAAAGCAGGGCTTCCTTTTCCTGTATTGTTTGAAGATCAGCATGTTATCGCCGTTGAAAAACCTGTCGGGATTACTACATTCAGTGCAGATGGCAGTGCCAGCGTGCAATGGATTGTTGCCCAGGCCTTAAAAGAGCACAGCAGGGGGAAGATCCATGCGTTTGCTGTACACCGCCTGGATAAGGAAGTATCGGGCGTGCTGCTATTCGCCAAATCGAAGATGGCAATGGATCACATTAAAGAAAAATGGAAAGAGGCCGAAAAACGTTACTATGCGTTAGTTGAGGGGAAGCCTGAAAGCCCCGATGGTACCATTGAGAGCTGGCTTGTCGAGGATCATGCGCAGAAAGTTCATTCAACCCGGGAATCATCCAAAGCGAAATTTTCAGTTACTCATTATCGGATCATCAAGCAGGTAAACCAATACACCTTGCTTGATGTAAAGCTCCAAACGGGAAGAAAAAATCAAATCAGGGTGCACTTATCCGATATCGGCTGTCCTATCGCAGGTGACAGAAAATACGGCGCGGCTGCTGATTTTGTAAGGCGCATCAGGTTGCATGCCTATTATTTATCTTTTCCGCATCCGGTTACCGGAGAGCGAATTTCTATTGAATCACCCATGCCGGAAGGGTTTCTTTCAATAAAGAACAGGGATGAAAAGTATAAATAAACATTGCGGGAAGAATCGGGCTACTGTCAACTCAAGTCTTGTTCAGGATCGTTCAGGACATTAAAATTTGATTGATTATTCTACGGGCACTAGTTTCATCTCTGTTCCGTTCTGTATTAATGTCATGGATTCGTATTCAGGTTTTTTCTGTGGATAATCTGACCTGTAATGCCCTCCACGACTTTCCTTTCTGAATAATGCCGCTTTGGCGATTAATTTTGCTGCCTGCACCAGGTTTCTGGTTTCAAATATTTGATCGTTGGGATAATACCCCCAGTATATTTTGTTTATTGTGTCATATAAACTATCCAATATGCCGACGGCTGCTCTTAATCTCTCTTCAGTTCTGTCGATTCCGCATAAACTCATCATCGTCGTTCTGGCCACATCCCATATCTGGTTTACTGTCGCGACGTCTGCATGGCTGATGATTCCGGTGGTATACCAGGCAGGCACATCCTCTGTATTTTTGTTTTCAGAAAATTTTATCGCTTCATCTGCTGCAACTTTTCCAAATAATGCCGCTTCAGCCAACGAATTAGACGCCAGACGATTCGCTCCCATCAGCCCGGTACATGATACTTCGCCTATTGCAAACAATCCGGGAATGCTTGTTCTCCCGCGGATATCAACCAGTACTCCTCCACAAGTATAATGTGCAGCCGGAACGACAGGGATTGGCTGCACGGTTATATCTATGCCTTTGTTGAGGCAGTGAGCGTATATCTGGGGAAAATGTTCCTTGATATATTCGGGAGTTTTTCCTGAAATTCTCGTGGTGACATTCAAATAAACATGTTTTAACCCTGATCTTTTCATTTCAGCATCGACAGCCTGCGATACTTTATCACGAGTCGCGTGCGATCCGTCAGGATGATACGCTAATACAAAATCTTCCGTAGAATCCGGGCTGGTGGTCAGTATTCCGCCCACGCTGACTCCACGTAATGCTTCGGTCAGCAGAAATCTCCGTTCATTAGGCTGCATTCCAAAGGGTTCGTATAATACCGTCGGATGAAACTGAAAGAATTCCATATTAGCGATTTTTGCCCCAACGTAATATGCCATTGCAATCCCGTCGCCGGTAGCATTGTCCGGGTTGCTTGTGTACTGAAATACTCTTCCAGCTCCACCCGTTGCCAGTATTACGGCGTTTGCCTTGAATGCTGCCACTGTTTCATTCAGGCGGTCTATCGCGTAAACACCAAGACACCTGTCGTCAAGGTTTGGATTTTTCCTGAGTTTACGCCTGGTTATTAATGTGAAGGTAAGAAAATGTTCATATACTTTTATGTTTTTGTCCTGCAGCACCTTGCCTGCCAGTGTTTCTTCAATCGCTTTGCCCGTATAATCCGCGACACAGTATATTCTTTCATGCTCATGGCCGCCTTCCTGGTGCAGTATCCAGCCGTCAGCATCCTTTGAAAAAGGAACATTCTGCTGAATCAAAAACTTTATTGGTTCGTAAGAATGATGTGCAAAAAAATCCACAACTTGCTTGTTGCACAGGCCATCACCTGCTGCCAGTGTATTCTGTATGAGCGATTCATAACTGTCTTTCCCTCTGGCTACACGTTCAGGGTCTAAACCTGTGATTCCGCCTTGGGCGTAATAGGTATTCGAATCGGTGATTCTGCTTTTAGTCAGTATAATTACTTTTTTCCCGCATTTACTTGCTTCGAGAGCCGCTCTGAGTCCCGCGATGCCACTCCCAATGATCAGGATATCTGTAACAACGATCTCTGTATGCTGTGTATCCATGTTGATCAATTGCGGCAGCATCGACACGCATGTGCCAGCATCCTGTGTCGATGCGACCGTTTTCCTCCGATATTGTAGATAAATTGATGTTTATTTTCCGGGTCGCTTATTCTAACGGCACTGTCATGGTTACTTAAACATTACCCTTGTACTCTCGCATGGTTCTCGAAATCGGTCAATTGTTGAGTTTGATCTGTCATCCCGATTCAGTGATGAACGCCGGAAACAGTCGCCGCGGTGCGTAATGTTGACGAAATAGCACTTGTCACGGTTGCCATTTAATTATAGAGAAGGGCTGGTTGCGGGTTGCGGGTTGCCTGTTGCCGGAATTGCATGCTGTCCTGGTTACCATCTGCCGCCTGTGTTTTTTGAGTTATGAAAAGAATCAGCCGGAAAATAACGACTGCGACGAATGCAAGCGATCTGGAATACAGAGAAATAGATTTTAATGATTTTCATGAAACGAAAGGACGTTGTATCCGGTTAAGGTTTTCCTCGGCCGGGAAAGGTCGTTCCCGAAGGATATAACCTCGATGCGATACAGAGTTGAACTTCTTGACTTGTCGGAGACTGGAGAAAAAAGGGAATTATTCCATCTGGTCGTCTATGCGCAGAACAACAGTGAAGCCATAGCAAAGGCGCAAAAGGAATATGCGGTCAGGCATCCTGATTATCCTTTGCCCCCGAAAAATTCTTCCTGGATTGCATACGGTACACGCGAGGAAGATTGCTGGGGATGAGTGATCCGAAGAAAACAGACTTTCAGCCGGCACGGCATGTCGGCAGTCTGTTGCATAGACCTTGGCGGTAATGATTCTGTTATGGTGCTTATGCATCGTGTTTCAGTATCCGGGAACAGCAGTTCAATCAGACGGGCTGATCTTTATAATTCTCAGGGGAGGGAACAGGAATTGACTGACGAAGAAATAAAGGAATCAATAAAAAGAGCGACGGAAACGTGCATAGAATCCTCTTCCGCCATGGCGATGCTTCTCCGTGATGCTTTTTGCGTTCTGGCCGAGCAGCCGGGTGTTGACCGCCAGGCGGTGCTTGACGGACTTCGGTCTTTAACGCCAGTCGATGACGAAAGCGTTTTGTTTCAGGCAACTTATAAGTTTCATAAGGCCAGGCTTCTTGAGAAAATAGAGGTGCTGTATAAGGAGAAATCCTGATGCCTGCAAGTAACCGTCTGCAACACGCAAAAAAATCACGCAAGCTGGTGTCAAATGGTTAAAAGCAGTCATTATCCGGATGAACCGAGGAAGAGTTACCAACCGCCGATTACCTTTCGGTTGAAGATGAATATGGCTGCCCTCCCTTCTATGTAATATTATTATTTGACTATGCAAACAGCCAGCGCTGAATCCTGGCTGAGGACCGCATTAGAAACACTTCCCATGGTAAGCTTCCTGGTGCTCGAGTATCCGTGTCTACCCATCACAAGCATCTGATAGCCGCCTGTTCTGGCTTCTTCCAGAATGCGGTCAGCAACAACGTCAAGGGTTGCAACGACTGATTTGGTTGTGATCTGATTCTTGTTCAACCCTGCGTTCTCCAGCCTCTCGGTTACTTTCTTAAATACTGATTCAAGCTTAAGCTGCTGGTTGTTCTGCCATTTTTCGATAACTTCCCGTCTCGCCGACTTTTCCGCTGCATTAAGAAAATGGCCATCATCCCAGAAAGAAGGCGGAAATTCCGGAAGGACGTGAAAAAGAGTAATCTGCACATCCTCACTTCCTGAAAAAAAGCGGCTGATAAAATCTACGGATTTAAAAGCATTCTTCGATTCATCGATTGCCACAAGTATCTTTTTCATTTCGCCCTCCTTATTGATAATTAAATGGCAATATTAATGATTCCTGAGCACTTATATCATTATTCCTGCCCCGTTTGAAATCAGGTTTTTGGGGGAAACGCAAGCAAATCTGCCGAGCCGGAACGTTCCGCCTGCCTTTCCGTGCCATCGGAAGCCATGAGTAGATGATCATTCCTGAGTCGGAGCCGTTCCTTTTCGACCTGGTCCACACCCAGAGCACTGATCGCAAGGTGTCCCGTGTCAAGACGCTCCACCCAGTTCTTGGCCCTCAGATACCATAGATGGAACTGCACCAGCTCATACGGTTTGTCGAGAAGTCGAGCCATGTGATAATCAAAAAGTCCCGGGTCGCCCGGGTTGCGTCGACGCTGAACATATAAAAGTGAAAGCAGACTCTTGCGGGTTTCGAGGTCGTCGCTGAAAGCGATTCCGTCGCCGGCCTCAGAAACGAGCTGCCACTTGCGGTTCCAGTAATCCTGGTACTTGACGTCATAACCGGCGCGAAGTTCGGGGTTTGAGAGCGTTCGATAAGCCTCGATAATGAGGCGGAACCTGTCAGGATCCGCTGATTCCCTGTTGTCTGGGTGCGTCTTTTTGGCGAGATGCCGAAAGACGCGTTCAATGGTGTCGGTGTCTGCGTTCGAACTCAACTGCAGCAGCTCGTAGAAATCGACAAAACCATTTTCGTTCACAACCCCTTCTTCCCAATTTTTTTGCTGTGCCGCGTTCGTGATCATCTGGCCGCCTCCTGATAATAGATTTTTAAGAAATTCCCATTCAACTTGTCTTCTATGAGTAAATCTTTACCCTTGCCATTAATTTTGATCAATAGATTCAATGTGATAGTCCTCACCAATCACAGTGTGATATATTTCTATGTCAGTTATTGCGCCGGAGACTAAGTACGTAAATTTGTGCAGGAGATTTCTTTAACATTATACTGAGTGCAATGGTGTCGATTGTTTAGAGCTTTAATCACTGTCGCAATAATTCTTCTTGGAGTCTGACTTCAGCAATCTAACCTGAAAAAGGATGCCGGCGCTTGTAAAATTAGAAATTGCAGATAAGGTGGATTACATGAAAAAGCATATCAGGGTTTTGGGTTGTGTTTTTACTATGGCATTTGTTTTGATGAATACCGCTCATGCCGCAATGGCGGAAAAGGTTTGTCTAAAGGATGCCACGAAGGAACAAAAAGAATTAATTAGCGAATATGATAATAAGTACTACGGCGGTCACAAAGACATGATTGAAACAATCGAAGCCGCGGTTGTCGATATCAATAACGACAAGAGACTGGAGATTGTCTACTCTGATGTGGGCAGAATGGGAAGTGGAGGTTATAGTTGGTCAATGCTTCTCAATTTGGGGGATGGCAAATATAGGCAGATGGATATTTTCTATTTCATAGGCAATTGCCTTGTGTTCCTGCCGGAAATGAAAAACGGATTTCGAGTGGCTGAATTTGGACGAATCACCTTGATTTATGACCCGCAACAGCACCTCTATGTTAAAGTCGGCAAAAAAATTAAACGCAGTGGGACTCAGGAGGAGCCTTTGTATGCTAAAACAAGCAATTAGTCTTCTTCCCCTTTTGATTGACACCTTCCTTTCCGCTTGATCTCCGCCAGCCACAGGGGATGACGGCGCCGGGCGTAATCGAGTCGAACGGCGCCTGTGAAGATTCCCCGGACCATCGGGCGGTTTGGCTTCAGAGCGATCGCACCGATATGCCCCAGAAAGGCAAGGATAAAAAGGATGAAGAGAATGTTATGTATCCATGTGGCAGTCAGGACGATTGCCAGAGGCATATCTGGAGCATAAACATTCTTGAAGGTTTTGATCAGGCCGGACAGAATCAGCATGGCAATGATCGCAGCCATTCCGACGTAAGCCAGACGCTGCTCGGGCAGATATTTTTGAAAAGGCGGTTCCTCACCCTTACCGAAAAAGCTTTTGATGACATCTATGGATGCATGCAGGTCCCCCTTTTGCGGGATCAGTCCCCGATCTCCCCGAATACCATGGTAAACGAGATGAAAGAATGCAAGGGCAATGAAGGGAATTGAAGCGATATAATGTATCTGCAATGATATGAAATAATCCCCGGACCAGGAAAACCCCGGCAGCGAAGTGATGTAATATCGATTGGCCATGGGAAGCTCAAAGAGCCCTGATAGCAGTAGAACCAGTCCGGATAGGGCAATACCCCAGTGCTCGATTAATTCAACGCTCCCATGACGGACAACGAGACCCTTTTCTTGCAAAATCTTTTCAGCCATTGTCTTTTTCCTCTTCCTGCACCTTCTGCTTCCGCCGGGACAGCCAGTTAAAGCCCGCTGCAGCGCCGGCAGCAATTCCCAGTACCGGCGCAATCAACGCCAGTTTCCCTGCGGGATCCGTTCCTGCCATTCGCCGTTCGACACCTGGCTTCATGTCGGGCTGGCCCGGTTTTTTCTTCATGGTTTCATTGATCAGTTCAAAGGGAACCGGGGATACATACAGGGTTGCCGTCCCGCCGTTTTCTTCCTTTCCGTATATGTAACCATCCATGGCCTTAATCCGTTCTTCCGCTACTGCATAAATCTCTTTTCTGGGCCCGATGATCATGGCTTCCCTTGGACAGGCCTCCACACAGCCGGGTGGCTTTCCCTCCTTTAATCGCTGATTGCAGAGGTCGCATTTGTACATGACACCGTTTCCCATCAGGGCAGGCAGAACGTGCAGATAAATGCCTACACCGGACTGCCGCTGGGGGATCTCCA
>Ga0209723_1003283_pt1 | contig 19695 bp, 17 predicted proteins | sample BiotimSIPDNA_2_FD_185750 | JGI IMG/M metagenome (GOLD analysis project Ga0209723, IMG submission 185750) | Anaerobic biogas reactor microbial communites from Washington, USA - Biogas_R2 time_0 SIP DNA (SPAdes) (version 2) | ecosystem: Engineered > Bioreactor > Anaerobic > Unclassified | place... | reverse complement strand
CCTTCAACACCTATGGTCCCCGCCAGTCAGCCCGGGCAGTCATCCCCACGGTGATAACCCAGCTGCTGGACGGTAAAACAGATATAAAACTGGGGGCGGTCACCCCCACCCGGGACTTCAATTACGTGTTGGACACGGTGGCTGGATTCCTGGCCATAGCCAAAACCCCCGCCACCATCGGCGAGGAGATCAACATCGCCAGTCAAAAGGAAATCTCCATAGGCGAACTGGCCCAGGAGCTGATCCGCCAGATCAACCCCACCGCCCGGATAGAATGTGAGGAGATTCGGCTCCGGCCGGAGAACAGCGAAGTCAACCGGTTGCTGGGTTCCAATGCGAAGATCCAGCAGCTGACCGAATGGCAGCCACAATACACCCTGGCCCAGGGACTGCAGGAGACCATCGCCTGGATGGAGCAGAACCTGGACCGCTACAAGACAGATATATATAACGTTTAATAAAGAATGGGAAATTCATTAACAGAAGAGGGAGGAATTATGTACCGGAATCATATCAAACGAATACTAGACATCCATCTGGCGACTCTGGCCTTGGTGATCCTGGCCCCCGTCATGATCATTGTGGCCATAGCCGTAAAGCTGGAATCGCCTGGACCCGCCTTTTTCATCCAGCAGCGGGTGGGCATACATAAATCCAGGTTCGGTATCATAAAGTTCCGCACCATGCGGGAAGGTACCCCGGCCGATGTACCCACCGAGCGGTTTCAGCACACTGATCAGATAACCAGGGTAGGGAAATTCTTAAGAAAAACCAGCCTCAACGAACTGCCGCAGCTGATCAACATTATAAGAGGGGAAATGAGCATCATCGGCCCCCGCCCAGCTCTGGGGAACCAGTTTGACCTAATCCGGGAGCGGGACAAGTATGGAGCCAACGACGTCCTGCCGGGATTAAGCGGCTGGGCCGCGATCAACGGGCGGGACACCATCGACAATAAGGCCAAGGCCAGATTTGACGGCGAATATGTGAAGAATATAAGCTTTTGGTTTGATGTGAAGATCATTATCGGCACCCTGCTCACGGTAATGCACAACACCGGTGTAGTGGAAGGCGGCACCGGGGCTTTGGCACGCCAGGAGATGGCAGCTGCACAAGACCGTACATTGGCGGTAGGGAAGCGATAGATACAAGATAGAGGAATTAGAGGCACTAAGATGCTATTGGTAACTGGCATAACCGGGCATAGCGGAATGTATTTCCTGCAGGAACTAATAAACAACAACTATAAGGGTCACATACGCTGTGTCGTAAAAGACCCATCAGAACAATCTCTATTGGACAATACCGGCTTAAACATAGAAACGACCGTGGGGGATCTAGCTGACTACAGCTTTGTAGAACGAGCAATGCATGGTATTGATACCGTTCTTCACATAGCATCGATATTTTACTCAGTCAATGTTATGAAAGCTGCTGTAAAGAATAATGTATCAAAAGCGATCCTCGTTCACACAACCGGAATCTATTCAAAATACAAGAGTGCGTCAGAAGAATACAAGGGCATCGAAGCACAGATAAAAGAAATCATAACGAAACATAACTCACCCATCGGATTGATCTACCTGCGCCCAACCATGATTTACGGCAATGTAAATGATAAAAACATGGCGGTGTTCATCAAGATGGTAGATAAACTCAGGTTATTTCCGGTGATAGACCATGGAAAAAGCTTGCTTCAGCCCGTCAACGGGAGAGACTTAGGGAAGGCATATTATCAGGTGCTAACCAAAGAGAATATAGACAAGGGAGACTATATATTATCAGGCGAAAAACCATTCCCTATGATAGATATATTCAAATTGATAAGTGCCAGCCTCAATAAGAAGACAACATATTTGAGTGTACCTTTGGGCTTGGGAGTGTTCATGGCGCGATGCCTTAAGGCGTGCAGTCTTGGGAAAATAGATTATGTGGAAAAAGTCCAACGCATGGGAGAAGATCGAAGCTTCTCACACATCTCAGCATCGAGGGATTTTGGTTATGAGCCTATGCCATTCGATGTAGGACTGGAATTGGAAGTAAGACAGTATTTAGAGGCAACTCTAACGTCACAGGGAGTTCATAGGTGATGCGAATACTGGTTGTATGTCAATACTACTACCCTGAACCCTTCAGGATTACTGACATATGTGAGACTTTGGTGCAGATGGGTCATGAGGTAACCGTACTGACCGGTCTGCCCAATTACCCTGAGGGATATGTTTTAGATGAATATCGAAGAGGCAACAAGAGAAACGAGAACGTCAACGGGGTAAACGTCATCCGCTGCTTCGAGGTTGGGCGCGGCCACGGTCATCTTAGGTTGTTTTTGAATTACTTGAGCTTTGCGGTTAGTGCTTCGCTGAGAGCCATTAAACTCGACAACCATTTTGATGTCGTATACGTAAACCAACTTTCACCGGTGATGATGGCCATACCAGGGATTATCTACAAAAGGAAGAACAATAAGAAACTGCTACTGTATTGCCTGGATCTGTGGCCGGAGAGCCTGGCTGCCGGAGGGATCAGTAATGATTCTTATATTTATAAATTGCTCTGGTACATATCAAAAAAAATCTATCAATCAGCAGATAAAATCCTGGTGAGCTCAGCCACGTTCAAAGAGTATTTTGGTGACGTGCTGCAAATGGATACGAGCGTTATTGACCACCTGCCCCAATACGCAGAGGATCTTTTCATCGGAAAAACAGATGATACAGACGAGATGACCGATGACCATAATAAATATAACTTTGTTTTTGCTGGCAACATTGGCGAGATGCAAAGCGTCGATACCATCATTAAGGCGGCTAATCTGCTGCGGGATCATGAGGAAATATCTTTTCATATCGTCGGCGATGGTGCAAAGCTAGAGGAATGCAAAGAGCTTGCCCTTGACTTGGGATTAGAGAACGTCAGATTCTACGGTAGACTTGCTATTGCAGAAATGCCGAGTTTTTATGCCGGGGCCAGTGCCATGCTGATCACTCTTAAGAACAACAAGCCCTTATCATACACCCTCCCCGGCAAGCTCCAATCATATATGGCTGCTGGCAAACCGGTTGTTGGGTCCATAAATGGTGAAACCGCCAGGGTAATCAGAGAATCGGGATGCGGTCTATGCTGTGCTGCCGAGGATTTCGGGGCGTTGGCCCGGTTGTTATTGGAATTTTGCGACAGTGACCAGAAGGCTCAAATGGGACTAAATTCAAAGCATTATTATGCAAAACAGTATCGAAAAGATAGGTTCACTTCTCGTGTGGAGAACAGTCTTATTGCATTGGCGAATTGAGGATTCTATTGGAGGGAATTGGATCATGCGTTTTTTTAGAGCAAATCCTGACTGTAGCTCTCGCTTTCATGAAGAGGAAGAACATAATTACCGTAACGCTTTTTCCAGAGACCGAGATCGAATCCTATATTCCAAGGAATTCCGCAGATTGAGCGGCAAGACACAGGTCTTTGTAGTTGGTTTTTATGATCATGCCCGAACACGGTTAACACACACACTAGAAGTTGCGCAAATATCCAAAACTATTGCTGCGAAGCTGGGTTTAGACGAAAACCTGTGTGAATCAATATCTTTTGGCCATGATGTTGGACATACCCCTTTTGGTCATGTAGGTGAACGTACTCTCAACCTTCTCATGAATGGCTGTGACAAATACAAAGGTCTAAATAAAGAATTGCCGGAAAATCAGAAAGGATTCAAACATAACTGGCAGGGTCTAAGAGTTACCATAGACTTAGAAAAGTACAGCCCTAGTTACAGAGGCCTAAATTTAACCGACTATACCTTATGGGGTATTCTAAACCATAGTAATCTAGAGTATAAAAAATGCGACCATGCGGAGGACATGAATCTCCAAAACGTAAGATTCTATGGCCAGCGTCCCTTAGTGGAGATGCCCGAGTTCTATGCCTGGGCCGATGCGATGCTGGTAACTTTAAATAAAAACGACAATGTTTCCAACACCCTGCCCGGCAAGGTGCAGAGTTATATGGCCGCCGGCAAACCGGTGCTGGGTTCCATCGACGGTGAGGCCAATCGGGTCATAAAGACATCCAGGTGTGGGCTGTGTTGCCCCGCCGAAGACCATCGCGCTTTTGCCAAAATAATTGAAGAGTTCGCTGATCATCCAGCCAAGCACCGCCTCTTCGCAGCTAACTCGCTGAAATATTACCAGCAGAATTTCGGCGAAACTGCTTTCTTCAACAAGCTGTATCAGAGTCTAGAAACTCTGTGTGACAAACCAGAACTGGCGGTCTTAAGCGAACAGTCGAAGATACGGCAGATACGCACCAAAACCATCGACGTAGAAGCGCCGGCTTATCAGACCGGGAACCATATTGGGTAATAATAAGGTTAAGCATAAGAAAGATCACGCGTTGCAATTTGATGATTGAGGAATGACCGATGTACCTTGATTATTTGTTTTCCAAATTAATAAAAAAAATACATATCCCCACAATCAGATTATCGGAGCTTCATAAAACAAGCAAAGTATGTTCTGGGTCGCATTTGGCAGGTGTGACAATGGGAAAGTATTCATACATAGGTAACTATTGTACGGTTATAAACACTGACATTGGAAATTACTGTTCTGTCGGAGACAGTTGCTTTATCGGAGCTGAGGATCACCCAACAGAATGGGTGTCATCATCACCGGTATTTCATGGTGGTAAAAATATAATGAGAAAGAATTTTGCCACACATTCTTTTGAAACTGGCAAAAGAACAGTCATTGAAAACGATGTTTGGTTAGGAACCCACTGTATGATACGAAATGGGATAAAAATTGGAACCGGTGCTATTATTGGAATGGGTTCTGTTGTAACCAAAAATGTTGGAGATTTCGAGATATGGGCCGGCAATCCCGCCCGCTTCATCAGAAAACGGTTCGCCGAAGAAGATATTAGCAAAATATTGGAAATTAAGTGGTGGGAATGGAGTGATACGGATCTTATCCGTAGGGCAAACACATTCAACGACTTACAAGCATTTCTCTCAGAAGGCAACAATGGATAGAAATCAGTTTATTGTGATAAGGGGTCTCGATGATTGAAAATTCTGCACTTATGTCTCGCTTGTTTCTATATTGATCACTATTCATACCAAGAAAACATGCTGCCCAAATATCACAAGCAATTGGGGTACGATGTAGAGATTATAGCCTCACTTGTGACATTCGATGAAGATGGACATCTAACGAACTTGAAGAAAGGTAGCAAGTATGTAAATGAATACGGAATACCTGTTACCAGATTAGATTATGCATTTCCAGGAATGCTTTCAAGGAATGCACGAAGATATGTCGGAACATATGATGCAATAAATGATTCGAATCCTGACCTAATATTTATTCATGGGTGTCAGTTTTCAGATATCACAGCAGTTCTTAAGTATGTGGAAATTAATCCGAAAACCATAGTATTGGTAGATAATCATGCGGATTTTTCTAACAGTGCGTCCAATTGGTTGTCCAAAAATGTACTCCATAAAATTATCTGGAGGCACTGCGCCAAGAGCATTGAACCTTACACGACAAAGTTCTATGGTGTGCTGCCTGCCAGAGTCGATTTCTTAGCCGATATATATAAGTTGCCAAGAAACAAGATTGAATTGTTGCTCATGGGAGCAGACGATGAGTTAGTGAACGATGCGAAACAGGAACATGTTAGGCTGTCCATTAGGGAGAAGCATGGAATCGAAAAGGATGATTTCCTAATAATAACCGGTGGCAAAATTGACGAAAACAAAACCCAGACTTTACTGTTGATGGAAGCGGTCAAGAATATTGGCAGAGAAAACGTGAAGTTAGTAATATTCGGTTCGGTTGTACCACAATTGAAACCAAAAATCACATCACAACTGTGTCATTCAGTGGAGTATATAGGGTGGATTGATTCAAGAGAAACATATAAATATTTTAGTTCAGCAGACCTAGTCATCTTTCCCGGCCTGCATTCAGTCTTCTGGGAGCAGGTCGTAGGGTTGGGATTGCCATGCATATTCAAGTATATTGATGGTTTCACACATGTTGATTTGGGTGGCAACTGTGATTTCCTTTATGAGGATAGCGTTGAGGAGATCCAAGGCAAGATCCTAGCTATAATTGACAATCCCATCAGGTATAACGAAATGAAGAGGGTAGCGGAGACGAAGGGTATACAACTGTTTTCGTATAGTTCAATTGCAAAAAAATCTTTGTCATGATTGGCAATCCAATTTTTTATGGCATGGGTAAAACCTCTCTTATTTTTGTATTTGTTAAAGAAAGATCATAGCTAAGGATAGCTGTCATGGAATATTTTTTGCTCTGCGTTAGGGGAATATATCTTAAACAGAAGAACAGCTTTACACTGCCAATTTGGGTTATGTAATTTTCTTTTGATAGTAAGTCAAGCAGAATATACATATCCATACGGGTCAGGCATAAGTCAACTGATGCTCTGGTTTTTAATCGGGCAATATATCAAAGACTCTCGCTTGTACGCGAACAAGAGTAGGGGGGCAGAATTTTGCAACTAAAACAAATATTTAGTAAATATGAGATATCGTATAAGGTTTATCAATCTATAAGAGTAATCTTGACTTCTATCTCACCGACGTTGGCGACTAAAGTCATATTCCGAATATCTAAAGGACGGCCACTTGACTTAAAAAATCCTAGGACTCTTGATGAAAAGATTTCGTGGCTTAAGTTAAATACATATTATAAAAACCCTCTGGTATCAAAGTGCGCAGATAAGTATGCTGTAAGAGAATATATCAAAACATGTGGATGCCCAGAAATTCTAAACGAATTATATGGAGTATACAACAGTGTGGAAGGCATTCCGTGGGCAGATCTCCCAGATAGATTTGTCTTGAAGTGGAACATGGGTTGTGGGTGCAATATTATATGTGCTGATAAGAATAGTCTAGATATAGAAAACGCACGCCAGTTGTTGAGTTATTGGGGGAAGAAAAAATACTATCTATCGCATGCAGAAATGCAGTATAAGTACATTCCACCTCGGATAATATGCGAAAAGTATCTTGAGGTCCTAGAAGGAGAGTTGCCCGATTATAAATTTTATTGTTTTAACGGTGAAGCGAAATATGTGATGGTATGTTTAGGAAGGGGACAGGGTCATCCGCAATTTTATTATTATGACAGGGAATGGAATTTACTCAAACTTAGCGAGGATGCAATAAATGCACCAGCAGATTTTAATTTACCTAAACCTGATGTAATAGAAGAAATGTTTGAATATGCTAGTAAACTATCGAAGCCCTTTCCTTTTGTCAGAGCTGATTTTTACTTAGTAGACGGAAAAATCATATTTGGTGAACTTACCTTTACTCCTTCGGGAGGCATAGATTCGGGTCGTCTACCAGAAACGGACATCGCATTGGGCAGGCTAGTAAAGCTGCCAATAGAATGCTGAAGGAGGTTCATATGAAACGGACAATAGGATTTATTAAGAGTCATAAAGAGAATGAAAAACGCAGAGCCCTATTACCAAGTGACATGCAGAGCATTCAGAATAGAAGCAAGTTGTATTTTGAAACGGGATATGGTGATGTTCTAAATATTCATGATGGTATGTATGAATCACTGGGTTGTAAGGTGGTAACCAGAGAAGAAGCCCTATCACAGGATATAATTTGTGATCCAAAAGTTGGCGACGCAGAGTATATAAGCCTACTAAATAGGGGTCAGGTTGTTTTCGGATGGGTACATGCAGTCCAAAATCGGTTGATTACGGATTGTTTAATTGATGGATTATTGACGGTTTATGCATGGGAAGAAATGTTTGAAAACGGTAGACATGTTTTTTGGAGAAACAATGAATTGGCTGGTGAAGCTGCAATTATCCATGCGTTTATGTGTTATGGTTTGTTACCTGAAGGTATAAATGTAGCAGTATTGGGTCGAGGCAATATTGCCATGGGCGCCGCAAAGTCTTTGTACAGGCTGGGTGCCTATGTAAATATCTACAATAGAGATACTGAGTATTTATTTAGACAGAGGATTTCAGAATATGATGTATTAGTCAATGCCATCTTGTGGGACACTTCACGAAACGACCATATTATTTATAAAGAAGATCTAAAAAAGATGAAACCCGGAGCCATGATTATTGATATAAGTTGTGATGAGGAGAAAGCTGTTGAAACTACCAAAGCCACAACCATTGAAAATCCTATATATGAAATAGACGGTATAATCCATTATGCTGTTGACCATACTCCATCCTTATTCTATAAGTCAGCCAGTAAAGTTATTAGTAACGAAGTAGCAAAATACGTCGATTTACTTATTGAACGACGTGAAAACGATGTATTACATAATTCGCGAATAATTCGGGACGGACAAATATTGGATCAGAAGATCGTTGATTATCAAGCAAGGGGCTAAATAAAGGTGTTTATGACGTCAAAATAGAGGATCTTCTGTTGAACAATGCTGGTAATTATAGGAAAGAGCCCGCCAATCATTCAGATCAAGAGCGGAGCTGAAAATAGAAGGTTTTGGGGAAATAGTGAATTGGCTGGAGACATTATCCAAGGACATAGATAAAGAACACCACTATTACTTGAATTTATTATAGGAGAATGAAATGCGGACAATAACAATAACAATGCATCGAGCCAATTATGGTGCAATACTACAAGCATATGCATTACAACAAACACTGTATTCAATAGGATATGATAATCTGCTTCTCAACTATTATCTTCAACCTACAAATATATATTTAAAAGTAAACAGTTCGAATATAATAGATGCATTTAAAACACTATATATCAATATTTTTACTTTATTACGCCACAAAGAGATGGCGTCATCACTACGCAGTTTCGCCGATTTTAATGACAAATACTTAAACCTTACATCTCCATACAATACCATAGAAGAATTAAATGCTAATCCACCTCTAGCAGATTGTTACATAACGGGTAGCGATCAAGTGTTTAATGAAATCCAGAATCGATTTTTGAGAGACGTGAGGTTTCTCAATTTTGGTGATGCGACAACAAAGAGAATCAGTTATGCTGCAAGTCTTACCACATATGATATGAGTGATGATTCGAAAGAATATTCTAAGAAAAGCTTAAAAAGGTTCGATATGATATCCTTGCGTGAAACACAGGCAAAGGATTACTTCGAAAACTTAACCGGACTTGAATGCCATACACATTTAGATCCAGTTTTTCTATTAAACAAACAGGATTGGATTGATTTTGCTGTTGAGCCAAGAATAAAAAAGCCGTATATTTTGTGTTATCCTCTTTTGCGAAATAAGAATTTTCAAGCAATAATTAACAGATTAAAAAAAGAAACCGGATTATCAGTCGTGAGTATTCAGACAAATCCAATAAAATCGATAAAGGCAGATTATTATATATTTGATGCTAGTCCTCAGGAGTTTATTGGATTCTTTAAGAATGCTTCAATCATAATCTCAACCTCATTTCATGGAACGGCTTTTTCAATTGTTTTTGAGAAACCATTTTATGTCTTAATTAAAGAATATGGGGCACAACGCATGATTGACTTATTAGATATGTTGAATCTTTCATCCCAAATTATAACAAATAACAAGTTTATAACGAGTAATGAAATGGATTTTTCAAAACCAAACGAAATTATACGTCAAGAGAGAATGAGGGCAATTGAATATTTGAAATCATTGGATGAATTGTAACAAAAGGTAGGTTTGAAAGCTGAAGATATCTATAAAGAAAAAAAGTGCTTATTTCTATTTGATAATATTATTAACTTTCTATTGTCTAATAAGAATATACAGAAATACGTTTTTAGTAACAGAAGTAGCTGGCGGAATCTGGAACATTATAACTCTTTTCTTTTTATTTTTAGCATGCATTGTGCTAATAGGATTAAAGAAGAGTAAATACAGATTTCCTAATTGTGTGAAGATAGGCTTAGGATATGCTTTTTTTGCCTTGATACACTCATTAATTAATATAAAAACCTTATCGGTGGCAAGTGTTTATGATTTCTTAATGATTCCTTATTTCATTGCAGTTGTAATCGTATTTTTTGTTTTTTCTCAAAATACGATTACAGATTCAGAAAGAAAAGTAACAACTGCTTCATTTTATATAGTATTACTGATGGCTTTGTACAGTTTCTTTTTGTATAGATCTGGACAAATTTCTCAACCTGTAGTATCAGATATCTATTATCCGTTATGTCTCCTGCCATTTGTGTTAATGTGGGGAAACAAAAAAACTATCCAGATACCAATTATTCTTATGGCTCTGGGTTTATTATTTTCCGGTAAGCGTGCAGGTGTTCTCGCATTTATTATTGCCGTCACATTATATTATCTTCTTCTTTCTTTTCAGGACCGTAAGGTAAAAAAGTTTTTCAAAACCTTTATTTCTTTTATCTTATTAAGCATCATTTTAGTGCAATTATATAATTACACTAATTCTATTTATAATTTTCAAACATTAGAGCGTTTGCAAAGAATTACGATGTTAGATCTGCAGGATGGAAGCGGTAGCAGATATGCAATATATAAATCAGTTTTAGAGGGTCTGGAAGAATCTAGTTTACTTGAATGGATTATAGGTCATGGAGACAAAAGTGTTTCAAGAGAAGTCAATATTGGTTCTTTGGCTCATAATGATTTTTTAGAAATTATTTATGATTATGGTTTGTTGCCGTTTATACTATTTGTTTTATTCTATTTTTCGTTAACAATAGAGTTCTTGAGAATGATGAAAAAGAAATACCAACACAGTGCGGCATTTGCAGTATCGCTTATAATATCTTTTTTTCTATCTATGTTTTCGTATAATATGATATTTTTTGCTTCGGTTACATGTACAAGTGCATTTTGGGGAGTGGTTTTGGCTGACTGGTTTCGTTATAAACATCAACTAACACATCAAAAGGGGAACAGAAGCAATGATGCAATTATACAGTAATCAAGAAGAGTGCTGCGGTTGTACAGCCTGTATCTCAATTTGTCCTAATGATGTCATAGTAATGCATCGTGATGAAAAGGGATTTGATTATCCGCAAATAATAAATACACAGGACTGCATTGAATGTGGTCTTTGCCTGGAAGTATGTCCTCATAAGCAACAGGTCATAAATAAAGAACCAAACATTAAAATGGTATACGGACTTCAACATATGTCTAAGGATGTTTTAAAAAGCAGCTCTTCGGGGGGGGCATTTACTGCTATTTCTGATGTCGTATTATCAAGAGGAGGAGTGGTTTTCGGAGCAATTATGGATCACAACTTCGATGTTTTTCATCAAATGGCCCAAGATGCTCCCGGTAGAGATAGAATGAGAGGTTCAAAATATGTTCAAAGTGAGATGCGAAACACCTATAAGACTGTAAAGGAAGAATTGATCAGAGGCACTGAAGTTCTATTCATCGGAACTCCTTGTCAGGTGGCAGGGCTGAATTCATTCTTGGATTCAGATTATCCAAACCTTTACACGGTTGATTTTTTATGCCACGGGACGCCAAGTACTTTGTTATTAAAGGACCATATTGCACATCTGGAAAAGCGTTTTAAGAAAAAGGCGACTTCTTATTTCTTCAGGGATAAAAAGTATGGCTGGGGCCACGATGAAACAATTGGTTTTTCTGACGGATCATACGAATCGTCTCTGCCGGTTTCTTCACTAAAAGATATTTTCAATTTGAATCTTAATCTGAGGTCATCGTGCTACAAATGCAAATATGCTTCTCCAAATAGAGAGTCCGATCTTACTATCGCAGATTTTTGGGGAGCTGAAAGAATACTTAAAAAATATGATAATAAGGGAACCTCACTCGTGCTTGTTAACTCTGATAAAGGAGAATCTATATTTAATTTGGCAAAAAAATATTGTGAAGTAATTAAAACAGACTTGTCGAATATTAAACAATCGACCCTTTGGGGAACAACAAGCAAAGTAAGGGAAGATTTAAGTGTAAGTGATTTTTGGAATCTTTATCATTCTAGAGGCTATGAAGCGATTGTCGCCAAATATTGTAAAAAAACATTTCGTCAAATAGTCATGCATCACGGAAGGCGTTTGGTTAGCATATTACATCTGGAGAAAATTGTTTATAGAATCAAAACAAGTTTAAGCTAGAGAATTGGATATATGAGAAATACCGGACAAGAATTGGATAATAAAAAAGTTGAAAATGCTACAAAATGGTCTGTAGTAACTGAGTTTTCAGCTAAACTAATTGTACCAATAACTAATATGGTACTAGCTAGAATCCTTGCACCAGATGCCTTTGGTATCATAGCTTCCATTACCATGGTGGTTAGTTTTGCCGATATGTTTGCTTCTGCAGGCTTTAGAACATATCTAGTACAACACGAATACTTGTCCGAAGATGATTTGTATAAGGGAGCGTCGGTTGTATTTTGGACAAATATAGTTTTCTCTCTGGTTCTATGGGTACTTATCTTTTCGTTTAAAGATATCATAGCTATCGCAATTGGTAATGAAGGGAAAGGCATGGCCCTTGCAATAACAGCATTTATCTTGCCCGTTACGTCATTCTCCAGCATCCAACAAGCTTTATATCAAAGAAGTTTCAATTACAAAATACTGTTTTATAATAGGCTAGTTGCTTCGATATTAGCTTTTGTAATAACGATTCCACTTGCACTACTTGGGTATGGATACTGGTCATTAATTGCAGGAATGGTAATGGGTGAAATTGCAAAAGCAGTAATCCTGACAATTAAATCAAATTGGAAGCCCAATTTTTATTACGATTTCAGTTTATTAATTAATATGCTATCCTTCAGTCTTTGGACACTGGCAGATACGTTTACTAAATGGGCCACAACTTGGATAGATATCTTAATCATAGGAAACATTTTAGGCATTTATTATACAGGACTCTATAAGAATTCGCAAAGTATAGTGACAGGGATAATTGCACTTATAACAGCAGCAATAATGCCGGTCTTATTTGGTGCCTTGTCTCGCACACAAGATAGCGATGAAGAGTTCAATAAAATTTTATTCAAATTTCAAAAATATGTTAGTATTTTTACTTTACCGATGGGTGTGGGAATATTTGTTTTCAGCGACTTGATAACAGCTATCCTACTCGGGAGTCAGTGGAGTGAAGCTAGTTCTTTTATCGGAATTTGGGGGCTTTGTACGTCTCTTGTAGCTACTTATGGAACATTCTGCCGAGATGTGTACTGGGCAAAAGGCAAGCCGAGATTGTCACTCATCGTGCAGATATTACACCTGGTGTTCGTTGTACCCATTTGTTATTACGGCGTTTTACGCGGGTTTAATACTTTAATATATGTGCGTTCATTGGCGTTTCTGCAAATAATAATAGTGCATTTTATCTTTATGAAAGTATTTATTAAAATATCACCGCGGAAAATGGTTATGAGTACGATTGAGCCATTGCTATGTTCAATTATCATGGGGCTTCTGGCGTGGTTTTCACTACAGTATATTGAAGGTAGTCTTGCGAAATTTGCCCTGATTATAATCTGCATGTTGTTTTACTTTTTATGTTTATCGATTTTTCCGACCTACAGAACTCTTTTTGTAGATATAAAACACAAAATCATAACACGCAACAAGCACACTCAATCTATGTGTTACGTAAATAAGTGATCATTAAGACTAATTGCGAAACAAGTTTTCTAAAAAGCAACCTAGATGGTGCTTCTGTGAATTCGATGGTCCCCACGCCCGCGCCTGCTGAGTGAAAATCCGTACGATAACTTGAAGCAGGTACCAGGTTATTTGTCATACACTAGAAGGATTACAAAATTGAGAAAGGTGTTCGTTTATGTGCGACTTATATTCTGACATTGTAGACAAGAAAGCGAAAATTAGCCTGGTTGGGCTCGGGTACGTTGGTATGCCTATTGCAGTATCCTTCTCTAGAAAAGTAGATGTCATTGGATTCGATATTAATCCTTCCAAGATTGAACTATATAAAAACGGCATTGACCCTACTGGGGAAGTGGGCAACCAAGTAATCGCAGCGTGCTCGGTTGACTTCACCTCAGATGAAAAAAGGTTACAAGAAGCGAAGTTTCATATCGTGGCCGTACCGACTCCAGTCAATAGCGATCACACTCCCGACCTTTCACCGGTGGTAGGTGCCAGCACCATTCTAGGGAGAAATCTTACCAAGGGATCAATCGTTGTTTATGAGTCCACTGTGTATCCAGGTGTTACTGAGGAGCTATGTATTCCCATATTAGAAAAAGAGTCAGGACTGCAATGCGGGTTAGATTTTAAAGTTGGCTATTCGCCGGAAAGAATCAATCCAGGGGATCAGGTTCATCGTCTCGAGACGATTGTTAAGGTTGTCTCAGGTATGGATGAGGATACCCTGGATGTTATCGCGAAGGTATATAAATTAGTAGTTGAAGCTGGTGTGTACAGAGCGGAGTCTATTAAAGTGGCTGAAGCTGCCAAGGTAATAGAGAATGCTCAAAGGGATATAAACATCGCATTTATGAATGAACTATCGATTATCTTCAATAGGATGGGGATTGACACCAAAGCGGTATTGGAAGCGGCCGGGACCAAATGGAACTTTCTGAACTTTTACCCTGGGCTGGTAGGTGGACATTGTATTGGGGTGGACCCCTATTACCTGACCTACAAAGCGGAGCGCATGGGATATCATTCGCAGATAATACTATCCGGACGTCGGATTAATGATGATATGGGTAAATACGTGGCGGAGAATATTATTAAGAACCTGATCAAGGCCGAAGTACAGATGAAACAGGCAAGAGTGGCCATTCTAGGATTTGCCTTTAAAGAAAACTGCCCCGATACAAGAAATACCAGGGTCATAGACATCGTTCATGAGTTAGCCGAGTTTGGAATCGTCCCGGTGATTGCTGATCCAGTAGCTGATGCTGATGAAGCCAGGCATGAATATGGACTGGAATTCGAATCGATAGAGAATATAAAAGATATGGACGCAGTGGTCCTGGCGGTTGCCCATGAAGAATTTAATGGTCTTTCAATGGAGGAACTGAACCGATTCTTCCGAGATGTGCCTAATAAAAACAGAGTGCTTATTGATGTAAAGGGATTACTGGACCGCAGGGAATATGAAGCTGCGGGATATAGGTATTGGCGCTTGTAGGTTGGTACCGAATAACTTGGGGACAGAATAACTTGGGGACAGGCACCAAGTTATTGGGGGGTAAGTATGAGTCGGGTTACCCAGTTACTCAAAGTTACCCTGGTTCAGTATCTTTCTCTATATATTTTTTTTACTAGAGAAGTTATGAAATAGGGGTAACCTAGGGTAACTAAGTAACTGTACGGCAAAAATGGAGAGGGATAAGCTGGCTTATGAAACTGGGACCCCTTTCGGGATGGTAATTTATTAGTTTGAGGTGGCGGAATGATCCACGAAATTAATCTAAGGAGCTCCAAAAGAGATGAGATGATCGATATTACCGGCCAGGTCCAAAGGGCTGTCACTCAGGAAGCGGTCCTCGAAGGTCTGGCCGTGGTTTATGCTGCCCATACAACTGCAGGGATTACCATCAATGAAAATGCCGACCCCGATGTGACCAGAGATTTGCTGCGCAGAATGGGCGAGATCTGCCCCTGGGATATGGCAGTCGATCGGCACGGGGAAGGCAACTCGGCGGCCCATCTGAAAGCCAGTATGGTGGGTGCATCCCAAACAGTGATCATCAGTAAGGGCCGACTAGTGCTGGGTACCTGGCAAGGTATTTATTTCTGTGAATTTGATGGGCCTCGCAGCCGGACTTGCTATGTGAAGATCCTGAAATAACTTGGGGACAGGCCAGGGTATTTATTATGCAAAGTAAAGGGAATAGTGGGTCATTGATCTATGTTGGAATCATAACAATGCCATTTTTAGAAAGGAATGCACTTAAGCAAGGAATCTCCATATGCCTTACAAAGCTGATAAATTTATAAAAGTGTATTTAACACATAGTGAATTATTCGGAGTTAAGAAAGCACGACCCGATTTGGAGCGCATGATTAATGGCGTTTCTTTGTTAGGAATGTTTGAAGCCCTCTCTGTGCTATCTTTTTCGAGTAAGACAGATAGATCTACCATGCAGGCAGATTTCATTGCATACATAAAAAGCTTTGGAGAGAATTTGGGGATCGAATATGATCCACAACCATTGCTAATGGACAGAATTCTTTTTACTAATCAGGGAACGCTTGCAACATGGAAATGGTTATTAGCTTTTGGGGATGCTTCCAAGATAGACCGTAGAATCGAAATTAAAAGAGGCGTTAATCTTGCCATATTACTACAAGCGGCCATAGCGGACTACTTGTATGAAGAAGAGAATGAGGACGAGAAACTCATTATATATGAGATATTTCAGAATAGTCTTTTTAATACACATAACAATTTATTTTCGATGCTTGGTAGAACTAAAATTATAATGTCAGATATAGCTAGGGATGAGGGGTTATACAACGCTGGCGAATATATTGATTTTAACTCCGATTTTCAGACACATTATGGCTACACTATCGAAGACTATCTCATTGCAATAAGTGGATTGATTAGTTTATATCAATCAACATCTTTTAGCTCGACTTTAACTGATATTAGTTCCGTATTTAGTCGAACAGAATTCTGTGATTTAATTACCGAAATAATCCAACCGCTATGTTTCTCCTTTGAGGAAGGCAAGACTTGGGCGCTAAAAGCCATGGACAATTCGTGGGATTTCAGGTTATTTTCGCGGAAACCTTTTCTTCGGTTAAATGAGAATTTGATTATCCCTGTATCTCTTCAATATTTAAGTGATCAACTCTTTTCCAGCTTGTATTGGAAGATAAGAAACTGCTACCCTGGCAATGACTCCAAGTTTATTAGGTTCTTCGGAAGACCTTTTGAAATTTATCTTCAAAATTTACTAAGTGATGCTTCAAATAGCTCAAACATAAGATACTGTCTCATTCCAGAATTCTCTTATAACAATGGACAAAGCAGGTCGCCAGACGCAATGTTAAAACTGGGTGATAAATTATTAGTAATTGAGGGAAAAGCAAAAGGAGTAACAGAACCGTCTGCTATTTATGGGGACCCGAAAAAGATTGAGACGGATTTTAACAGACTTGTTCATGATCCATATAACCAAGTTATCAGTCGTTTAACAGAGATCCAGAATGAAACAACTACCCCCGCTGATCTCCAGGGTATCAATGAATTCTATATTATTGTGGTTAATCAACTTGATTTTCCCCATTTGCCGACATTTGAAGATAGGGTCAGGGCAAAAATAACAGAAGAGAAACGTTTGAACATTAAGTATTTTTGTCATTTTGATATTGAAGAATTTGAACAACTCTGTTATCTGATAGGACGACCGACAAAAAAACAAATATTTAGAATCTTAGACAATCATGATAGGGATTACCCTAATGTAAACTTTAAGAATTTTCTATTTAGTGCACATCATCCTGTAAAGAGACCCGAAAATACAAAGGATGCTGCCCGGGAATTTATTGATTGTGGTTTAAGAAGACTCTTTCAACAAAATGAAGAGTAACTCGAGACAGTTCGCAGGTATACCCCGTTAGGAAAACAAAACTATCGCTTATCCAGATAGCTGAAGAAGATATTAGGCTAGTGGGTTGGCAAAACGTGTTCTGGCAGAGCTCCACGGGTGGCGATGAATCAAGGATTTATTGAGGCTTACTGCCCGATAGTTTAATAAACAGTTTAGTAAAGGAAGCGATTACATATGTTTAACGACAAGACTCTACTTATCACAGGGGGCACCGGTTCCTTCGGCAACGCTGTGCTGCGCCGGTTCCTGGATGCGGATATCGGTGAGATACGCATATTTTCCAGGGACGAGAAGAAACAGGATGATATGCGCAAGCTCTACCATAATGACAAGATCAAGTTCTACATAGGCGATGTGCGGGACCTGGCCAGCGTCAGGAATGCCATGCACGGAGTCGATTACATATTCAGCGCGGCCGCCTTGAAACAGGTGCCGTCCTGCGAGTTCTTCCCCATGGAAGCGGTCAAGACCAATGTCATCGGTACCGATAACGTGATTACCGCTGCTATCGATGCCGGGGTTAAGAAGGTCATCGGTCTGTCTACCGATAAAGCGGCTTACCCCATAAACGCCATGGGAATCTCCAAGGCTATGATGGAGAAGGTATTGGTGGCCCGCTCCCGGACGGTTTCGCCGGAGAGGACCCTGATCTGTGCCACCCGCTATGGCAATGTGATGGCTTCGCGGGGTTCGGTCATCCCCCTGTTTGTGGAGCAGATTAAGAGTGGACAACCTCTTACCATAACTGAGCCCAGCATGACCCGTTTCCTGATGAGCCTGGAGGAAGCGGTGGAACTGGTGGTGTTCGCCTTTGAGCATGCCCAGGCGGGGGACATCATGGTCCAGAAATCACCGGCCAGTACCATTGGTGATCTGGCCCAGGGTTTATTGGAATTGTTTGACGCTGATAACGAGATAAAGATAATCGGTACCCGTCACGACCTTGACCCTCCTTTGGCTGGGCTTGCTGGGGCTGGTTATAGCCGCCCTGTGCCTGGGCAGGTACTTTGTGGCCTATGAGCAGGTCCTGAGGATCCTTGGTTCACTGGCGTTGCCCATTGAGCCTACTTGGACCAAAACCATGCAGGATGTAGTTCTCAACCTGCGCCTGCAAAGGGTGCTGGCCGCCATATTGGTGGGCGGTGCTCTTTCACTGGCCGGGGCCACTTACCAGGGGATGTTCGAGAACCCTCTGGTTTCGCCCGATATCCTGGGGGTCTCCTCCGGGGCTTGTGTGGGAGCAGCTGGGGCCATCCTTCTCGGAATGAGCAATGCCGAAATACAGTTGTTTGCCTTCTTGGGGGGCATAGTGGCGGTGTCGATGACTATAACCATCCCGGCTCTGATGCGGCGTAAATCGACCATCGCCCTTGTTTTGTCCGGGGTCATCGTGGGCGGATTCATGATGGCCATCCTGGGCCTGATGAAATATATCGCTGACACCGAGACTGAGCTGGCTGACATGGTTTATTGGCAGCTAGGCAGCATCGCCAAGGTCACCTATGAGACCTTGTTGGCTACCGCGCCCATCATGCTCATAACTGGAGCGATACTGATGGCCATGCGCTGGCGCATTAACTTGTTGTCCCTCGGAGATGAACAAGCTCGCACCCTAGGGGTTAATTTGCGCCTGGAAAGAGGAGTAGCCATTATATGCTCCACTCTGCTGACGGCCTGCGCAGTCTGCCTGAGCGGCACAGTAGGATGGATCGGGTTGATAATGCCCCATGTGGCCAGGATGATCGTCGGCCATGATAATGTCCGCTTGCTGCCTACTGCCACCTTGATGAGTGCTGGTTTTCTGATAATAATCGACACCGTGGCCCGGACTTTGACCGGGGGAGAACTGCCCCTGGGTATCCTGACCGGATTTATCGGGGCACCCTTTTTCGCCTGGATTCTGGTCAAGCAAAGGGGGGCTATATAGGTTGGGGACTTTACTGGATATCCGCAATGCTTGCTTCGCCTTCGAGGACCAGCGCCTGATCTTTGATAAAGTTGAATATTCCGGTGCGGCGGAGCCGCAGTTCCGGAGATTTGGAAACCGCCTGTCCGGAACTGGGAAACCGCACTTTATGACGATTACTCGCTGAGAAATTTGTCTAGACCGTACACTTCACGCATTG
>Ga0209723_1003279_pt1 | contig 19714 bp, 11 predicted proteins | sample BiotimSIPDNA_2_FD_185750 | JGI IMG/M metagenome (GOLD analysis project Ga0209723, IMG submission 185750) | Anaerobic biogas reactor microbial communites from Washington, USA - Biogas_R2 time_0 SIP DNA (SPAdes) (version 2) | ecosystem: Engineered > Bioreactor > Anaerobic > Unclassified | place... | reverse complement strand
ACCGCATCGTGACGTTTGCGAAGCGGCTCGGGCTGCCTGACGGAATAAAACCGACGCCCGCTCTTGCACTGGGTGCTTACGAACTGTCTCCCCTCGAGATAGCCGCGGGTTATACCGCTTTCGGTAACTTTGGAATCAGCTGCCGTCCGGTCATGCTGCAGAGAGTGATTACACGGGGCGGCGAGCTCGTACAGAAGAGTGCGCTGCAGAGAAAAGCCGTGCTGGACCCGCGCGTGGCCTACCTCGTGACCAGTCTACTCCAGGATGTGATCGACCGAGGGACCGGGGCGGGCGTCCGGGCGCGCGGATTCAGAGCTCCCGCCGCCGGGAAGACCGGCACCTCACATGACGGCTGGTTTGCCGGATATACCAGCAATCTGCTCTGCGTCACATGGGTCGGATTTGACGACAACAGAGAATTGAACTTATCCGGGGCCGCTTCTGCCGGTCCGATCTGGGCGGAGTTCATGAAAAGGGCAGTCCGGTTCCCGGCTTATTCCAATGTTCAGCAGTTTGAACGTCCCGAGGGAGTCATATCGGTACTCATTGACCCGGACACTCTGCAACTGGCATGTGACCAATGTCCTGTTGCCCGCGAGGAAGTGTTCATCGCGGGAACCGAGCCTGCTGAAGTGTGCCGGCTGCACGGGAGTGAAAGAGGCTTTGCTCCTTTTTCGTGGGTCAGGCGGATTTTCAGAAGGGAGAAACCGGAAACGGAATAGCTGCGATGTCATTTCCTCAGTTCCACCAGAGTGGCTCCACTCCCTCCCTGCTCCGGCGGGGCGAGGCGGAATCTTTCCACCTGCGGATGTCCTGAAAGGTGTTCTGCGATGGCGTTTCTGAGAATCCCTTTCCCATGGCCGTGGATAATGCGGATATTCTCAATTCCGTTAAGAAATGCCTGATCGATGAATCTGTCCACCTGGTCCAGAGCGTCGTCGGCAGCCAATCCGATGACCTTGAGTTCCGACACCGGCTGCGCTTCCAGGTCGTTCTCCGCCGGGCGGTAAATGCCTGCTGAGGGTCGGGCGACACTGCGTCCGGCGATTTTCTCGAGATCGGCCTGGTCCGCGCGGTAACGGAGGATCCCGATCATCACTTCATACACATCGCCGCGTATCGCTTCGACGGTTCCTTCCCTGTCAAGGGAGCGGATTCTCACCCTGTCGCCTTCGGCTATCCGCTCCATCTGCGACGATGCAGCCTGCTGTGCGGCGGCGGTCGGCTCGACGACTTTCTGCCGCAGCGCTCTGGATGTCCGCCGGAGTTCTGCCGCCTGGTTATCAACCGCTCTCTTGATGCGGGCCGCTTCAACACGGTCTTTGATGCTGCGAACGGCTTTTTCGCTTTCGACCCTGAACTCGGCTATGACGCCGGCCAGTGCTGCATCGAATTCGGCGTGACGCGCTTCCTCGCGACGCGCAAACTCCTCATCAAGCCTGGTGTACTTCTCGGCGAGCGCCTTCCGTTCCTCTTCCATGGCTGCACGGAGGCTTTCCTGTTCTTCGAGGGTCGACCGGAGCTGGGCGAGATACTCCCGCGCTTTGGCATGAGTCGGTTCGATCAGCGACCTGGCCTCTTCGATAATCTCTTCTTTTACGTGCATCCTGCGCGCGATTTCGAGCCCGGAGGATGAGCCGGCGACTCCGAGGATGAGTCTGTAGGTGGGACGCAGGGTGCGTTCATCAAACTCGACTGACGCATTCTTCACCCCGTCTGTCTGAGAGGCCCAGATCTTCAGACCGGGATAGTGAGTCGACACAACCGCGGTCACACCCTTGCGGCGGAAATAGTCGACGATGGCTATTGCCAGCGCGGCGCCTTCATCCGGATCGGTCCCCGTGCCCACTTCGTCAAGGAGGACGAGCGCGTTCGGCTGAACCCGCTGCGCGGCGTCCGCAACATTGCGCATGTGTGCCGTGAATGTCGACAGATTGGCCGCAATCGACTGCTGATCCCCTATGTCTGCAAACACCTGCTCGAATGCCGGCAGCAGAGCCTCCTGTGCGGGGACGTGAAAGCCCATCTGCGACATCAGGACCAGCAGTCCGACCGTCTTGAGCACCACCGTCTTTCCTCCCGCATTCGGGCCGCTGATTACAAGGACGTGGGATGTCTCGTCAAGGTCGAGCGAAATCGGAACCGACTTGTCACCGGAAGACCGTAGTGAATGCTCGAGCAGTACGTGGCGCGCTTCGCGGAGAACGAGTTTCTTTCCTTCGGAAACCTGCGGAAGGACACACTGAAATTCGGAGGCAAAGAACGCCTTGGCCTGGGCGACGTCCAGTTCCGAAACGATGTCGATCGTCTGTCTGATCGGCTCCAGATTTTCACGCAGGGATTCCGTAATCGCCAACAGGATCCGCGAGATCTCGATTTCCTCCTGTTCGCGCAGCCGGACCAGGTCGTTGTTCTGGCCGATCACCGTCATCGGTTCCACATACGTGGTCTGTCCGCTGGAGGAGAGCCCGTGGACGACCCCCGGCACGTGGCCTCGCGAATCCGTCCGGACCGGAATCACAAACCGGCCGTTGCGGAAAGTGATGATCTCTTCCTGGACCGCCTGTGCCTGTCCCCGGAGAATCGATTCCAGAGTGCGATGAATGCGGTTCCGTCTTTCGAGCAACTCCTTCCGGATCATCCTGAGTTCAGGACTCGCATTGTCGTCTATGTCGCCGCCGGGCAGGATTTTCCCTTCAATTTCCGACAGAACATGTCTCAGATCGGGTAGGCCGGAGGCGAAGGCCGTAAGATGAGGGAAGCGGCCCGATTCTGCGCCCCTGATCAACTCCTTCAGGCCTTTTCCCACAAAGAGAAGCCGTTCGATGCTCAGGATCTGCCGCGGTTCCAGACTGGTCCCCTCAATATGCAGCTGTGCGATTATGGGCTCCGGATCTTCGACTCCAGCCAGCCCAAACCTCCCCCGCGTATTCAGAAACTCCACGCATTCACTGGTGATCTCCAGCTGCCTGACGATTTCGTTCCGATCGGTCAGAGGCCGCAGATTCAGCATTCTGAGGCGTCCCGGCGCCGTCTGGACGTGCCTTGCCGCGAGGCCGATCAGGGACTGAAGTTCCAGAGTCTCAAAGGTTCGTTCGTCCATAAAGCATCTTTCGGTCAAATCTGATGAAGGGTAATGTTACGCCGTTGCAGGCGATTCGCGAAACCACAAAAAACAGGGAGATGAATTCACTATGGAGTGATGCGCCGTTTTTCGATAGAGTAAGGGGCTCTACAAGAAGGTGTGTGCTCAATGAAAGAGAAGGATTTCGTCTCACTGAAAGACTGGTCGGCCGATGAGCTGAACGAAGTTCTGGATCAGGCGCGCGCAATCAAGAAGGATCCTGCAAAGTACAGCAGACGGCTCGAAGGAATGGCGCTGGCGATGATCCTGGAAAAGCCGTCACTTCGGACGCGGGTCACGTTCGATGTCGGGATTCACCAGTTGGGCGGATATTCGCTCGCTCTCACCAGGGCGGAAATCAATCTGGGAGGCCGCGAAGCCGTGCGCGACGTTGCCAAGAACCTGGAGAGAATGGTTCAGGGGATAATGATCCGCACCTTCAGCCATGAGAATGTGCGGGAACTGGCGGAACAGGCAAACATACCGGTCATCAACGGACTCACCGACTTCAGCCACCCCTGCCAGTCGATGGCTGACTTCATGACGATCATCGAGACGAAGAAGGACCTCCGAGCCGTCAAGGTTGCGTATATCGGAGACGGCAACAATGTGGCGCATTCGCTGATCTATGGAGCGGCCAGGTTCGGGGTGCATCTTGCGGTGGCGACCCCAGTCGGATATGAACCTGATGCAAGCGTGCTGAAATGGGCGCAGGAGCATGCATCTGCAACCGGGTGCCGGCTCGAACTGCTCCACGATCCCGTCGAAGCCGCCACGGGCGCCGACGTGATCTACACAGATGTCTGGGCGAGCATGGGACTGGAATCCGAGGCGGGGAAGCGGAAGAAGGCATTCAAGGCTTTTCAGGTGAATGACGCGCTCGTCGCCCATGCGAAACCCGATTACGTCTTCATGCATTGCCTCCCGGCACACCGCGGCGAGGAGGTTTCGGATTCGGTTATAGACTCGCCCAACTCCGTGGTTTTCCAACAGGCCGAAAACCGGCTCCACGTCCAGAAGGCCATCCTTCTCAACCTGATGGGATAGTTGTTCGTCTCCGCAATGGAACTTCTTTCGGCCAATAAGGGTCTAATCAGACAGCAGTAGAAAAGAGGAGCCTTAGAAACTCAGGCCCTCAACCCATCGCCGTCACGCTTCAAAGTTCGAATAGCGAGCCATTACATGCAGGTTATCTGCGGGGAGGTGTCTATGTTCGAATCAGTCAAGCAGGAGCGAAGGGGAGCAAAGACGTACCTGACATCACTGCTGATTTCTCTCGGGGTCCATGCAGCAATCTTCACTGTGGCGGTTGTCCTGCCTCTGGTCTTCTTCCGCGTGATCGGCACGGAAACGGTTCTCGCTTACGTGCTCCAGGCTCCGGGCCTTCCGCAAGTTCATGAACCTCCGGTTCCGCCGCCCGTGGCCGCTCCCGCAGAACCGCGACTCCAGACAGTCGTTGCCCGGCCCAGCGGCGATTTCGTCGAACCTGTGGAGATTCCCGGCTCCATTCCTCCACCGGACGACGCTTTGATCCCTGCAGGGATGATTGGGATGACGCCCGGCATTACGGGAGTGTCGCTGCCGAGGGTTGCCTTCGGTCCGCCGGCCGAAACCGGCAAGGGCCTGATGTCTCTTTTGGAACGGCCGACCGAGATTCCGCTTCCCCCTCCTCCTCCCGTGGAGCGACGCCGTGAAGTGATCCGGATAGGACGCCTGGAACCGTCAAGACTCACCCGCATGGTGAGCCCCATCTACCCCGAGATCGCCATCAGGGCGCGTGTGTCCGGGACCGTCACTCTTGAAGCGGTGATTGACGAGGAAGGAAACATCACGGCCCTGAAAGTTATCAGCGGCCATCTTCTCCTCCGGAAGGCCGCCGCCGATGCCGTGAGGCAATGGAAATACATTCCGACAATACAGAACGGGGAACCGGTTCCCGTTGTGACAACGATCGAGGTCACCTTCCGGCTGGTGAAATGATTTCCTGTGCCGGAGAAGAGACGCAACGTCGACGGCAATTGACCATGCCGTGGTTGGGCGTCCCTCCGGGACTTGATCTTTCTTTGTTCCTATTGAATCCCGGCACTTCCGTGCCGGGTTATTTCAATCGTCCCTTCGGGAGATGGCCGCCGTGACAAGATTTCCTTCCCGCAGCACTGGCGCGGCAACCCAAATCCCGCATGGTGCAGTTCTACTAAGTAACACTGTCGGTTTATCCCCATTTTGAAATTGAGTATTTGCCGCGGTTGATCACTTGCGTACGCAATGATACTCATTGGTTCAGCATAGAAGCCTTACCGCTCATACGTAGTTCAATGTCACTATCGCGAGCGGAATGTTCATGAGCGAACGAGTTCGGAGATACACGAGGAACGAGGCTTTGAGAAATCCCCTCATCGCGCCCCAATCTTCCGATCGACAGCTCGATTCAACCATCTGTTTGTGGAGGCAGCCGTGTATTCCCCCTTTGTTCCGGACCTGCATCCACTCGGTCCTATGGAGTGGAGATGTCTGAAGATTTGAATTGAAAGGGTACACGATGAACCGAAACCGTAGAAAGATGAGGGGCGGTGCCTTCTGGAGTCTAGCCGCTACACTCCTCATTTTTCCTGTCTGTTCGGCGCAGGCACAGCAGTGCACCAACACTGTGATTGCAGATGTTGTGGTTTTCGACACGCCGATCATGTTCAACCGGCTGGGGGCGCAGAATCCGAACTGGATTACCTATGCCCTGGAGCGGGATGTAGTAGCAATAGAGGGCGAGACTCCCGGGCAGGGCAACGCCCAGATGCGCAAAGACAAAAGAATTCGTCCGCTTGTGTTGCGTGTCAATGAGGGCGATTGCCTGCAGGTAAACTTCAAGAACTGGCTGGCGCCGCAGGCTAATCCTTTTGTGATTGCGGAGCCGGCGTCGCCGTTTCTGCAGATCGACGATCAGGTGGCCGGCAGGTTCGCCGGATTCCACGTCCGCGGACTGCAGCTTGTCGGCGACATCAAGTCTGATGCCTCGAATACGGGCAAAAACCCGAGCAGTGTGGTGCCTCCGGGTGGATCTGCGGTCTACAAATACTATGCTCCGCCCGACAGCCGCGGAACTTACCTTGCTGACAGTTACGGCGCGACATTCGGCGGAGAAGCGACGTCAGGGAACACATCCCAGGGGATGTTCGCCGCTGTCAACGTGGAACCGAAAGGGGCACGCTGGTATCGCAGCCAGCTGACGGAAGAAGAGATGCGGCTGGCCACGACAGGTCACACCGACGCGGGGCAGCCGATTATCAACTACGAAGTCAAATACCCGAACACCGCCCCCTGGACACACGAAGGGAAGGCGGGCAAGCCGATCGTCAATATGCTCGACGGCAACAGGATCTTCCATTCGGACCTCAATGCGATTATTGCAGGGCCGAATCCGGACGGGACCTTTCCTCCTTCCACGTACCCGCTCGAGAGTGTCGGGAAGAGAAACCCGTCTGTGCACAACAGGCTCGAAGCGTTCAGGGAATTCACCGTAATTTTCCATGATGAGAACTCGGTCGGGCAGGCATTCCCCGGTTTCTACGATGCCAATCCGGTTTCGGCGCGAATTCTTCATGGCGTGCGGGACACGTTCCTGATCAACTACGGATCAGGTGGCATCGGTTCCGAGATCATTGCCAGCCGGCTTGGAGTCGGGCCGATGTGGGACTGCCTGGGCTGTTCGTACGAGGAGTTCTTCCTGGCCTCGTCGGCCGTGGGCGATCCGGCGATGCTTGTCGATATTCCCGCTAATCTTGGGCTGGAGAACTGTGACATTGACGGCAACAACTGTGATGCGGTGGGTCCTAAGGCTACGAAGGCATACTACCCCGATGATCCATCCAACGTGCATCACAGCTATCAGGGTGATCGCGTCGTCTTCAGGAACCTGCATGCCGGGAAGGAACAGCACGTGTTCCACCTGCATAATCACCAGTGGCTGTTTGATCCGAACGACGACAACTCCAACTACATAGATGCGCAGGGAGTCGGGCCGGGATCCGGCTACACGTATGAAATCAACTTCGGCGGCTCGGGGAACCGCAACAACGGGGCGGGAGACGCCATTTTCCACTGCCACTTCTATCCGCATTTCGCCCAGGGGATGTGGGAGTTGTGGCGCATCCACGACGTCTACGAGACCGGAACCAGATTGCAGGTAAGCGGTGATGATTACCATACGAATCCGCACGATCTGTTCGATGGAACTCCGGCGCTTCATCCGGATGCGGGAAAGGACGGGAGCAATATACCTGCTTTTGCCCGCATGAGAGCTCTTCCGGATGGAGAGATTCTGGACGGGACGCCGATCCCGGCAGTTGTGCCGCTCCCCGGGAAGGCACTGCCTCTGATGCCGGGTGAGGTCGTGGTGGTGCAGAAGAATGCCAATCCTGGAGTGGATGATGATCCGAATCAGGATGGGATCCAGGACCTTTTCGACTCCAGCCAGGCGTACGTGGTCGAACGGACCAGGAATCCGGGCTACCCGTTCTGGATCGGCGGCGTTGAGTGCGGCCCCGATCCAAACTCATGCGAACTTGGCGTGGTGGGTCAGCGGGCTCCGACTCCCCCGCTGGATATGCTGACGGAAACACAGGCGGCGTCGCTGCGCGCCTCGAATCCGGATCTGTTTGGAAAACTCAACGACGTTACCGGAGATGCGAATGGCGGATGGGACGGAGGTCTGCCGCGTCATTCACTGGACGGCTTCCTGGCTGCAGGCGGACGCATCCCGACTGTGTTTTTCCAGGAACAGTCGAAGCTCAGTTTCTATAAAGAAGTCTTCAAGGCCAAGCCCGTGTGGCTGCCGGAGGAAGGAACCGACATTGAACAGGTGGCTATGGCTTTCCATGCCGTGCGTGCCTATCCAAGCGAGGCTCTGAAACTGGATGGAACGACATATCCTGCCAATTACCACACCAACGGGGGACCGCCACAATCGGGGGCGCCTTTCTTCGAAGCGTGCATCGATGATAAGGGCAAGCTTCTCGAGGCAGGGGCTGGGCCCGGAGAGTGGTTTGGAGCCGGCGCCGGCGTGTTCGTGAACCTGGGCGAGTCGCCGTTTAACGCAACCACTCCGCGTGTGTACAAGGGCGCGAATGTCCAGATAGATGCTGTTTTCAATAAGCAGGGGCATCACTATCCGCAGCAGCGGATCGTGTCGCTTTGGGATGATGTGCTACCCTACATCAATAAGACCAAGCCTCCGGAACCGCTGGTGATGCGTTTCAATACGCTCGACTGTGCGCGTTACCTGCACACGAACCTGGTGCCGCATTCGTTTGCGGTCGATGACTACCAGGTGACGACTCCCACTGACATAATCGGGCAGCATGTCCATCTTCCGAAATGGGATCTTCCTTCGTCCGACGGTTCGGCCAACGGCTGGAACTATGAAGATGGAACTCTGGCCCCGGTCGTGGTGCAGGAGCGGGTGCAGGCAATAAACAACTTCAATCCGTCTGGAGCAGGCAATCCGCCAAACAGCACCGGAAACGGCGCCGATCAGCCCCTGACCGCATTGCCGCATCCGTACTTCGGAGCAGGCGTGGGCAACGAGTACCTTGGCGCCCGGACCACGATCCAGCGCTGGATGTTCGATCCGGTGCTGAACGTGGAGCATGTGGACAGGGGGCTCGGGATCATCTTCACGCACGATCACTTCGGTCCTTCGACGATCCAACAGGTAGGGCTTTACTCGACCCTCCTGGCAGAACCGATCGGTTCGAAGTGGGTGCACAACGAGACCGGTGTTCAGCTCGGACAGAACTATCCGTATGACGCCGGCGGAAGAGAAGACGGCGGGCCCACCAGCTGGCAGGCTGCCATTCTGCCGAAGACTCCTGGAGAGTTTGAGCCCTACCGGGAGTTCTTCTTCCAGTACAGCGATTTTCAGCATGCCTATGAGGCAGGCGTGTATATAGGCGCCGACGAGTATGGGCGCCCCAACGGCATACAACCGGATGAGAACAGCTTCAGGGCTGCGATCAATCCGCCTGTGCGGGAGAACATCGAGGGGACTGCATTCCCCGACGTGCTGCGGCATCCGGCCGATTGTCGTGACGGAACGCTGCGGCCCTGTCCCGAAGCGATTTCGGCCGATGATCCGGGATTCCTTGTGGTCAACTACAGGAATGAACCTGTGGGACTGAGGGTCTATGATCCTGACAAGCTGGGACCGGATGGAAAGCCGGGGACCCAGGCCGATGGTCCCGCCGGCGACCTGGCGTTTGCTTTGCAGTCGCGAACCGACCGAAAGATCGCGGCCTTCAACACGGCGCTTGGCAACACGCCCTATACAGCCCTCAACAGCGGCATTGAGCCCGGAGATCCGTTCACCCCTATGCTCAGGACGTATGCAGGAGACCTGGTGCGGGTGAAAGTGCAGGCGGGAGGCGACGAGCACGAGCACAATATCTCGATTCACGGAGTCAAGTGGCTCCAGGGAGGCTCGGGCTTTGGACGTGCCCCGAACTCGGGGTGGCGTAATGCACAAAACGCCGGGATCTCGGAGCAGTTCACCTTCGCGGCGCCGCTGACGCCGTTTGCAGATTCGCGACAATCCTCTGTCTTTGCCGACTACGCATATGCGATTGACAACAGCCAGGACGGCTGGTGGTCGGGAATGTGGGGAATTCTGCGAACTTACAACCGCGCTCAGGCAGACCTGTATCAGATGCCGACAACAAAAGTGCCGGTGGTTCTGAACAACGGACGCAACTTCACGAGCGTGTGTCCCAATAATGCGCCATTACGCCGGTTCGACATCACGGCGGTGTTGGCCAATCAGGCATTGGGGAATGCGCTGGGCGTTTCCATTCCGGACAATGCCGGAAGGGATGGCGACGGCGACGGCATCGGTGACAACGAGGGAGGTCCGCTCAATCCTGCTGGGGGGACACTGGTGTACAACCCTCGTGACACGCTGCTTGCGCCTCCGCCGAACCGCCCCGACAGGGTGGAGAAATCCGGTCCGCTGCACGATCCAACGGCGGTCATGCTGGTGCACACCAAGGATCTTGGAGCGGACGGCAGGCTGCTGCCGGGCGTGCCGGTCGAACCGCTCATGCTGCGTGCCAACGCCGGGGACTGCGTGATGGTCACGCTGCGGAACAATCTTCCTGAGGTGATGCCTGACCTGCCGGGCTATACCCAATTCCTGCAGGTTGTGTCGCGCGACAGGAATGATCCGCAGGGGGTGACGTGGTTCAACAGCAACCTGGTGCGGCCGTCGAGTTACGTCGGCATCAGGCCGCAACTGGTCGCGTATGACGTCACGATGGCCGGTGCGGCGGTCGGAAAGAATGTCGTCATGCCGGAAGGAAGCCGTGGCGGGCTCGTGAGGCCGGGGCGGGCGAATACGTTCCGGTGGTATGCAGGTGACCTGACAGGCGCTCCTGCCGGAAACGGCGAGATTGCGGAGCAGCCGATAGACCTGATTGCAACGCCGATCGAGTTCGGCGGCGTCAACCTTATTCCCGGAGATGTGATCAAGCAGGGTCAGAAGGGAATGGTCGGCGCGCTGGTGGTAGGGCCGCAGGGCGCAAGTATCACAGAAAACGACATGGTCTGGGATCATCAGCAGACGAATCAGAATGTGCTGCGCAAGACCCGGGCTTCGGCTACCGTCGCGGGAGCCCGCGATTTCAGTGTCGTGATCCAGAAGGGGTTGAATCTCCGGTACAGAGACGGAAGCCCTGTGGAAAACATGGCGGCCGAGGGACAAGGTGTTCCTGAAGACAGCCATGATTCCGGCCAGATGGCGATCAACTACGGGACTGAACCGCTCTGGTTCAGGTTCGGGTTGCAGCCGGATGTGCCGTTTGGACGGGCTGGAGAGCAGGGGAGTCTGGGCGCTGTTCCGAATCCTGAAATGGCGTACAGCAACGCCCTGACGGGTGGAGATCCCGCGACACCGGTGTTCAAGGTATCGGCAGGGACGGCGGTGAAGATGCATGTGGTTGAACCCACCGGTGTGGGCCGCGGTACCACGTTCCATTTGCACGGCCATTCCTGGCAAAGGGCGCCGTATATCTGTCCGGGGCAGTCTGATCTGGGCCTGCCGGGGAGATGCCGCTGGACCGATTTCGGGGCCGCCGATTTCGAACCTGGATCGCGGCAGATCGGCGTCAACCCTATCGGGATGTATCTGGGCTCCCAGGAGAGCGTAACGCCTGCGGCTCACTTTGACATCTTCCTTCCCGGACCCGCCAGTCCGAAGCACGGCGGAGCAGGGGGAGTTCACAAGATCAAGGGCGACTATCTCTTCAGAGATCAGGCATCCTTTGGCAACACGCAGGGCCTGTGGGGCATCATGCGCGTTGAATGATCACCCATGCCGGGTGTGGCGGTGAAAACCGCTACACCCGGACTGAATCACAGCCAGACTTTTAAGCGTTTTTCCGGAGAAAGAACTATGGCACGAGGCTCCTTGCCTCATGGAACCCTGAAACCCCTTCTTTCTGTGTTGCTGGCATCGGTGCTCTGGGTAACCGCAGGGACAGCTGAAGAACCGAAAGCGGAAAGAGACATAAGAAATGAGATCATCGATAAGGATCTCAAGATCGAATTCACCGTCAGTCCGAACCAGGGGGAAGAGATAACCGAAGGCGGCTATGCCACCCTCGCATTCCGCATCACTGACGCCACGACCGGAACTCCGATCAGCGGAGCCAATCCGGCGGCATGGATTGATCTTCAAGGGGACGCAAGGGGGAAGGACTGCAAGGAGAAGGTCAGCGTCTATCTCCGAGGGATGGTCGGATTACGGCCCGTAATCGATCTTAACAGTTACTTCATCCTGGTCTTGAACCGCGATCCCAGTATCTCGGTGATCGATCCTCTGGTCGGCATTACAGGGAAGACGAGTCTTTATGCCAGTATCCCTCTCACCCGTGCGGGTGCCGACTGGGTCAAGGATCTTGATCAGGACAGGCTTTATGTGACTATGCCATCCGCCGACAAAGTGGCGGTAATAGATCTGGAGAAATTCAAAGTAATCGGCCACATTGAGTCGGGAGAGAATCCCTTCAGGATACTGATTCAGCCGGATCAGAAGTATCTGTGGATAGGGACAAACGGCCGGGACGGAAAGCCCGGAGGAGTGACAGTCGTAGATGTTGCGACTCACAAGATCGTTGCCCGGATTCCGACGGGGCGCGGACATCACGAAATCGTGTTCTCATCAGACAGTACGCTCGCTTATGTCACGAGTCGGGAAGACGGCATCGTCTCTGTAATCGACATACAGCAGCTGAAGAAGATCAAGGATGTTGCGGCGGGCCCGCTCCCCATCTCTATGGCATTCTCTCCGTTGAGCCGGGCCGTCTACATCGCCGATGCAAAAGCCGGAACCGTTACAGCCGTTGAGAGCCGGAATAATGAAGTGACGGCGCGGATAAAGCTGAAGCCGGGTCTCGGACCGCAGCTGGTCACACCCGACGGCCGCTGGTTGTTGATTGTGAATTCAGCCGAGGACGGAGTTCATGTAATCGATACCTCGACCAATCAGCTGGTCCGCACCGTTCCGGTAGGAGATGAACCTTACCAGATGACGCTGACAAGGGAATTTGTCTACGTCCGTTGTCTCGGCACCGAAAGGGTCAGCATGATAGCTCTGCCGGATATCCAGAAAAACAAAGAACCTATCGTGCACGTCTTCTCAGCCGGAAGCAAACCTCCCAAGGAAGCCGGAATGCTCGGCATCGCCGCCGCAATCTCGGTCACTTCCGAGGAGCATTCCGTACTTGTAGCCAATCCCAATGACGGCAACATCGATTACTACATGGAGGGAATGAACGCTTCCATGGGGAGCTTCCGGAACTACGGTCACGTTCCCCTGGCGGTGGAAATTGCAGACAGGAGCCTCACCGAAGTCCGCCCGGGAGACTACACGACTACCATCAGGATTCCTCCAGCCGGCCAGTACGATGTTTCGCTCATGTTGCGTTCCCCGACAATCGTGCACTGCTTCGAGATGACCAGCAATCCTGATCCGCTCGTGCAACAAAATCTTCCGTCTTTGGCGGTTGAGTATCTGGTGAAAGAGAGAAGCATCAAGACCGGTGATGTTCTCCCGTTACGGTTCCGCCTGACTGACCCCGCCACCGGCGGTGCAAAGACGGGACTGCAGGATATCAGGATCGTCTATTTCCTTGCTCCCGGAAAACTGCGGAGAGAAGTGGCTGCCGACGAGGTGGGAAGCGGATTGTACGAGGCTCAGTTGCCGATCGCCGAAAGCGGGGCGTACTATTTCTATGTTTTTGCACCTTCTCTGAACGTCAGACCCGAAGAGCTGACGTATCTGACCCTGCACATCGTCAAAGATGGCGATAAGCCATCGGACCGCCGGCGATCCATCAGATAAAGGGAATATGAACAGTAAAGTAGCTCCGTTGCTCATTTGCCTCCTTCTGATGCTCCCGGTCGACAGTGCGCCGGCGCCACAGGCGGAGCAGAAGACCGTCAACGTCAAGCTTCTCGACCTGGAACTCGTCGACCAGGACGGCAGGAAAGTCAAGTTCAGGAGCGAAGTGTTGGGAAACCGCGTGGCAGCGCTCGTCCCCTTCTACACTACATGCACGACCGCCTACCCGATTCTCATCTACATCTTCACGCGACTGCAGGACATGCTGGAAGAGCGCCTGGGGCAGGAGGTCGTTCTTATTTCGGTGAGTGTCGATCCGAAGACGGATATTCCGGTGAGACTGAGAGCGTTCGCACGGCGTCACAAAGCAAAACCGGGCTGGGTCTTTCTCACAGGCGACATGAACTCTCTTTCCTCGGTGCTCGCAGGGGTCGGGATCGAGTACATCGTCGGCCAGAGTCTTGACGAGCATAACCATATCCCGCTCACCCTGGTCGGAAGCAGCGGCGGGGAATGGAAACGATTCTACGGATATCCCCCTCCGGAAGTCTTGTTGACGCAGATCAGGCATGCTCTCGAAACCAGGGGGAATGCCGGAGGGACTAAATAACATGATCAGCCTTGCACTAACGGGCCCTGCATGCCGGGTGCTGGTTTTCCTGGCCATAATCGGCATATGGACCCTTCCGCTTCAGGCGCAGGGGAAGGAGACTGTCAGGCAGCTGGATGAGAAGAACAGAAGGTACTTTACGGATCTCGTCGTTTCAACCCATGAGGGGACGAACGTCCGGTTTTATTCTGATCTTCTCAAAGACAGGATAGTCGTGATCAACTTCTTCTACACCAACTGCCCCACCGCCCAGACGAGCCTGTCGACATTGTTTCGGGTACAGCAGTCACTGGGAGATGCGCTTGGAAAAGAGGTGGTTCTCCTCTCGCTGTCGGTCGATCCCGAGAGAGACTCGGTGGAGGCTGTCAGGAAATACGCAGGAAAATTCAACCCCAGGAAAGGATGGACCTTCGTGACCGGGAAGCCCCAGAACATAGACGCGATAAACATCAAGCTCGGGAATCGAAATCTGATCCCGGAGTTTCACATACAGGTCTTTCTCCTGGGCAATCTTGCGACCGGGCAATGGATGCGGCTGCCTGAAACCGCCCGTGCCGAAGCAGTCGTTGAAGGCGTGCGGAACCTGATGTCCTCGAAATGACGAGGGTGAGACCATGAAAAAGGCGGGGATTTGCGTTCTGATTCTGGCAACGACGGCGATCATCCTGAATGCGCAGGAAATTGGAATTGCGGCGCGCGTCAACGGTGTCGACATCACGGTGTTCCGGCTTGAGCGTTTCTTTGACGAGTATTCAAGGGCCCAGGGCGGAGGGGTTCAGCTGATAACCAGCCCCACGGTGTACAAGAGAATGAAGCGGCAGGCTCTAGATCAGCTGATTGACCGCGAGATACTCTGGCAGGAGGCGCAGCGTCGTGAGATTACCGTTAGCGACGGCAGAGTGAAGGAGGTCCTTCAGGAGCTCGAGGGGAAATTCAAGAACCGGGAGGGCTATCTGCGAAAACTCAAGGCGATGGGATTTGACGAAGAAAGCTACGCTGCCTACATCCGCCAGGACCTGGCCATCGACCGCCTGATGGCAACAGCTGTCGAACCTTCTCCGGTTTCCGACGTCGACATGGAAGACTTCTACTCGCAGAACCGGGCCCAATTCGTGCAGCCGGAATCGGTCTGGGCCCGACATATCCTGATCAAAGTAGAAGCCGGAGCCGACGATGCGGCCCGCAGGGCGGCGGGAAACAAAGCTGCCGATATTCTTGCGACACTGAAGGAAGGGAATGATTTCGCCCAGCTCGCCCGAGAGTACTCGGATGACTCCAGCGCGAAGGCGGGAGGCGATCTCGGATGGATTGTACGGGGCCAAATGGTCAAACCTTTCGAAGATACGGCGTTCGCACTCGAACCCGGACAGATTTCGGATCCCGTCCGGACCGTTTTCGGATTGCACATCATCAAGCTTGAAGAGAAACGTCCTGAGGCCAGAGTGTCGCTTGCAGACGTAAAGGACCGGCTCCGGCGATACCTGGAAGGAGTGAAGCGCCAGGAAGCAACCCGGCAGTTTCTGGACCGCCTGCGCGCGGCGGCAAAGATCGAACGCGTGCTCCCTTTGTGACGGCGCGCCGCAGTGCGCGATGAGGTCCCCTGCATGTCGTTGAAACTGATACTTGCTCTGGTCTTCGCAACTGCCTCGCTGCTCATGGCCGCACAGCAGCTCACGCCCCTGGAACAGCACGGCAAACACATATACACAAAGACAACGAGTCCCTCGGGAAAAGAGATAACGGCCTTCATAGGAATCGCGTCGACGGAAGCGCCAGGCTCCGTGATGGCCTGCGTCAATTGTCACGGGCCCGATGGGCAGGGACGCCCTGAAGCGGGAATAGATCCAGGGAACATTACCTGGAAGGTACTCAGCAGATCTTATGGAGTGCGTCACGCAAGCGGGAGGGAGCATCCTCCATATACCGACGAGACGCTTGCCCGGGCAATCGTCAAAGGAATTGATCCCGCCGGGAACAAGCTCAATCTCGCGATGCCGCACTACACGATGCCGGAGGAGGATCTGTCGGCCCTGATTGCCTATCTCAGAAAACTCGGGACCGAGATGGATCCCGGACTCTCCGAAAGCCACATCCGCATCGGAACCATTGTCCCTTCTGAAGGCCCGTCCGCGGACCTGGGATCGGCCATCGAGTCAACGCTGCAGGCATATTTCGCTGAGATGAGCGAGCAGGGTGGAGTCTATAGCCGGAGATTCGAGCTTGTGGTTGCGAGAGGAAAAGGCGGACTTACCAGGGACCGTGTGTCGAAATTCCTGAAAGAACAGAACGTATTTGCACTGGTGAGTACTTTCACTCCCGAACTCGACAGTGAGATGACCGATCTTCTCGAGGAGGAGACGGTCCCCCTGGTAGGTCCGTTCACCCTTTTCCCGACTGCGGAGATGTCGTTGAACCGCTTCGTGTTCTATGTTCTTTCCGGGTTGCGCGAACAGGCCAAGGCGCTAGTGAATTTCGCGTCCGGGGACGGCGGTGCAGCCGGGAAGCGCCTGACACTACTGCATCCTGAGAGAACTGATCTGGATGAAATAACGGCAGCCGTTAAGGAGCATGGAGAGCAAAAAGGGTGGGATGCGGTGGAAGTGCTTCGGTATCCGGTCGGCAAATTCGAGGCGAAATCCTGGGTGCAGCGTCTGAAAGCGGAAGATGTTGGACACCTCCTGTTCTTTGGCGTGGAATCTGAAACAGTGTCGCTGCTGCGGGAGGCCGAAAGCGCGGGCTGGGCGCCGGCATTTCTCCTGCCGGGAGTACTGCTGGGCCAGGCCGTGAATGCCATCCCACCGTCATTGAGAGAACGGGCCTTTATCGCCTATCCAAGTCTGCCTGAGGACCGTAAGGAGACATCGCTGAGGGAATTCAAAGCGCTGATCGACAAACACAAGCTTCCGACGAGGCATCTGGGCGCGCAGCTGTCGGCCTATGTCGCGGCGCAGATATTGGTCGAAGGGCTGAGAAGATCCGGCAAGGAATTGAGCCGCGAAAGGTTCATCGCAATGCTCGAAAAAATGTACCGGTTCGACACTGGACTTACTCCATTGATCAGCTATGATCCCAACAGGCGCATCGGAGCGCTCGGTTCCTATATCGTCGTGATCGACTCTCGAAATGACAGTTTCAAGTACACCGGCCGATGGGTCGGTATCGAATGACAGCTGTTCCACGATGCTGCCGGCAGCCGAACCGGCGGAACTTTCTCTCTCTCCGGCCGCCAGAAAAAGACAGTTCGAGTACTACCGGGACCTGATATGGACCCTTCTGCTGAAGGAATTCAAGGCCCGTTACAAGAGCACTGTGCTTGGGTATGCCTGGTCGGTGCTGCATCCGCTGCTGTTTACACTCGTTTATCTGTTCCTCTTCAAAGTAGTGCTCAAAGTGCAGGTCGAAAACTACACCCTGTTTCTGATGGCCGGTGTCTTCCCATGGCAGGCCTTTCAGAACTCCGTGAGCAGCGGAAGCCTGGTCTTCATAGCAAATTCGAGTCTGATAAAGCGGGTGCGGTTCCCAAGGGAACTGATGGTGCTGGCGGGAGTGTTGAACGATCTGTCACACTTTGTGCTCTCGCTTCCGATCATCGGCGCGATGATGATCTGGTACGGAATACTGCCGCAGTGGGACTGTCTCTGGGCTTTTTTGGTAATGCTCGTCGCGCAATTGCTTTTCACGTTCGGCCTGACCCTTGTCACCGCTACCTGCAATCTCTTCCTGCGGGACCTCGAGCGCCTGATCGGGATCATCGTTATGCTGTGGTTTTACCTGACTCCCGTGCTGTTCAAGGAGGACTGGGTTCCTGAACGGCTTCAGTGGACCAGCTATGCGAACCCTATGGCGGCCATCGTGATAACGTGGCGGCACATTTTTATGGGGACCCCGGTCGGACTCGATCATCTGGTTGCGGGATGCGGCTGGGCCGTCATAGCTTTTACGGCCGGTCTCCTGCTCTTTCGACGTCTCAACTGGAGGTTTGCCGAACTTGTCTAGACCCGCCGCCATAAAATTCACCAGCGTGACTAAATTCTTCAGGCAGGACAGCATTCTTTCTCACGGGCTGAAGAACCTCGTGCTGAAACTGCCCCGGACGTATCGTGCGTCATCGCGAGGCAGACGATTCTGCGCTCTCGACGGTATTTCGTTTGAAGTCGCAAGAGGGGAATGCCTTGGGGCGATCGGACGTAACGGTTCCGGGAAAAGTACCACCCTGGGACTGATAGCGGGAGTCCTGCAACCCAGCAGCGGATCGGTCGAAACCAACGGCCACATCTGTCCGCTGCTCGAGTTGGGATCAGGATTCCATCCCGATCTGAACGGCATCGACAACATTTTCCTCAACGGCGTGCTCCTTGGAATGACACGGAGGGAGATCAGGGAGAAACTCGACGATATCGTCGCGTTCTCCGAACTGGGAGAATTCCTGTCCCAGCCGCTGAGAACCTACTCATCCGGCATGGTGGCGAGGCTTGGCTTTTCCGTCGCGGTTCATCTGAATCCGGAGATCCTGTTGATTGACGAAGTTCTGTCGGTGGGCGACCTCGCGTTCGCCGCTAAATGCATGGACAAAATGAAGAGCTTCAGGGAGCAGGGGATTACGATCGTGTTTGTCAGCCATAGTCCCGAAGCCATTGTCTCTCTCTGTGACCGTGCCATCTGGCTCGACGGAGGGAAAATGGCAGGCTACGGCGACGCAAGGGAAGTCTGCGAGAGCTATCGGGAAGCGATGGCAACCTGAGCTCTCCTCTTCGGGAAGAAGGATCATGTATGCTCGAAAAAGAGCTCGACAAGGTTATTGGAAGACTGCTCAGCCGGACGGTTGAATCCGGCGCGCCCAATTGCAGCCGGCTGAATGAAACCCTTCGTGTTCTGCCGCACGTACTCCTGAATATCAAGAGTATCGCCTATGAGATCTCCCGGCTGAAAAGCCTGACCGGACAGGGAGCATGCAGACCTCCCCGGCTCGAATACTGCGGTCTGACTTCCAAACTGTGCACGGCGGCCGACCTGGAGAGCAGCTGGGCCTCCTACTGGCTCAAGAGACTCCAGATAGACTTTGCCTATCACCGGAAGAGCTGGGAGCTGTGTTTCGTTCTTCAGAGCCTCTACGAGAATCTGAACGTGTTTGAGGGGAAGAAGGGACTTGGCTTTGCCTGTGGAACAGAGAAGATTCCCAGTTGCCTTGCATCCCTTGGAGCAATCGTGACTGCAACTGATGCGCCACACGACGCTCCCAATGTAGAGAGCTGGAAGAGGACCGGGCAGCATTCATCCAGCGGAGACCAGTTGTTCTATCCCGGGATTGTCTCCCGAAACCGGTTCGATGAGCAGGTCCGCTTTGAATTCCTGGACATGAACCACATCCCGTCACACTACGACAGCAAATTCGATTTCTGTTGGTCTGTCTGCGCGGCGGAACATCTAGGGAGCATCGATCACGGAATCCGATTCATCGAAAAGTCGCTTGATGTCCTGGTTCCCGGGGGAATTGCGGTTCATACAATCGAATTCAACCTGGAGGAGGGCGAGACAATCGACAATTGGACTACAGTCCTGTTTCAGCGAAAACACGTGGATGAGCTTGGTCGACGGA